>ODAK010007537.1_pt1 | contig 10933 bp, 2 predicted proteins | sample 1539591 | NCBI WGS metagenome assembly ODAK01 (sample SAMEA3539303, study PRJEB22396) | soil metagenome | biome: tundra; feature: field; material: soil | place: USA | collected 2010-05 | depth 0.15 m | reverse complement strand
CGAGATTGGTCAGTGACTGGAGTTCAGACGTGTGCTCTTCCGATCTACCAATCAACCCATCAACGCCGCGCCGGGCGGCCAATCGCTGATGGGTTGATTGGTCACACTCAAATAAACCTGGTTGGCCGGCTGGGTGCCGTCCACAGGGCTGAAGACGCTCGTAGGAAAGGTCACGTTCAATCCGGGCAACACCGTGCCGCCATTGGTAGAAAAGGAATTGGTGCCTGTCGGAACGACGAGGTAGGAGAAGGCGAGGGTCTTCGGGCTGGGCTGCTGGCGCCACAATTCGCCGGTATAACTCAGGGTCATCTCGTCGATCGTGTTGGTTGTTCCGTTAATGAGTTTGACTCCGAAAGCGGTCGGTCCAGTGGAACTCGTCGCCAGGAGGCCGAGCGCGCGATTGGTGGCAGCGTCGGAGGTCGGACCGAAACTGATGATGCCGCCGGTGCTTTGATCGCCGGAGTTGGCGCCGGCCTTCATGGCTACACCTGCCAAACCGAACCAGCCGGACATGGTGTCTGCCAGACCGAGCCCGCCGGCAGAAGTGGCCGAGACTGGAGCCGCGAAATTGAGCGGGTTATCCAGGGAATAGGTCACGCCATTGATCGTCACCGGGTTGGCGGTGTTGCCGGTGGTTGTCCCTGGATTGGGCAGCGAGTCGAAGTTCTTCGTGTAGAGGGCGCCGAGGGCGTTGTAGCCGACGGCATAGGAAAGGGTGCCATTGTTCGTGCCGCCGGGAGTCGCGTAGAAGAAGGCTTGCCGCTTGAAGCTCTGCCCGTCCGGGAACGAACCGTAGGAATAGTTGGCGGGAAGGTTGGCGTAGTCCACAAAATCCAGCACCTGCGGCTGGTTGTTATAGAGGCGGCTCAAGGCGACCGAACCGGAAGCCGGCGGCAAGGTGAAACTGGTATGCAATTCACTCAAGTCAGAAAGCGCGGTTTGGCCGTCGGCAAAGATGACTGCGAACTGGCCGGGATTGATGACGGCACCGGCGGGGAAGGCCCAGTTGGTGAGATTGGCATAGGTGGAGGACAAAAACAGACCATTGCACGAAACCACGTTGGTCGTGGGATTGTAAACTTCCAGCCACGGCGTGCGCTGGCCGGCGCGGTTGGTGAGGCCGTTGACGTTGTGCGGTTCGACCTCATTGATCCAGAGCGAAGGGAAAGCCGGCAAACTGGCTCTTGTCGAATTGATGGCAGCCGGAGTCGGCGGCGCTGCGGACCAATTGCCTGCGCGCCAGTTGTCCTGGCGCGGGTCGATCAACTGCAACGAGGCGCCCTGACCGTTGGCCCCCGCCGGCCACGGGAGCGCGGAGCCATACTGGACTTCCGCCACAACCGACCCATCGGGTTGCGTCAAGGCCAGCAAGGTGGCGCCATTGGTCGCGACCACGCCCTCGCCGAATGTATCAAGTACAGGCACCGTCGCCCCGTAGGCGGCGGCAAAGGCGGCGCCATTTGCCGCCAAGACCAGAAAACCATTGGGAGTGATGGTGGACCCCGGTGGAAACGTGTAGTTGAGGCCCTGGAATTGCCAGCCGGAGAGATCGAAGGTCAGATTGGAGGAGGAGTTGAAAAGCTCGACAAATTGAGCGCCGGGGACCCCGGGGTTGTACATGATCTCGTTGATGACCACCTGTCCGGCTGGCGAGGGGGCGCTCCCGGCATAGGCCACCGCCAGATTGGCCGCGCCACTGACCGGCTGGCCGTGAATATCCGCTCCGACGATCTGGAATTGGTTGGTTCCGGGCTGCAGCGGCACCGCCGCCGTCCAACTGGTCAGGGTGGTCCAGGTTACCGGCCAGGTCTGGCCGTTGAACCAGACCGCATTCACCAGCACGGGGGCCGTACCGGAGAAATACGCGACATTGTTGGTCACGGGCACGTTAGGATTGACAGTGAAGGCGGGGGCATCGACGGCGGCGAGTTGCGCGGCAATGCTGGTTTGGGCCTGGCCGATCCACGGCAGGAAGCCGGTGGCGGGGTTCTCGACGCTCAGCCCGTTGGCGACGAATGAGTTGTATTTCGCGTTGCAGAGCGGGGCGGTGGTGGGAGGATTGAGCGGGCCGTTCACCAATGCCTCCAACGCGCGCCAATACATCCGGCGGAAGGTTGGGCAGTTGAAGATGTTTTCGGTGTTGGGGTCGTTGACGTTGCTGATGAACAGGTTTTGACCCGGACCCCAGCCCGTGCCCAAGTCGATATTCATGTCCCACATCATCAGGGTAAACTTGGTGCCCAGGCCGCCAATATATCCGTAGAGATTCTGGCCGGTCTGACCGCCGAAGACATCCCAATTGCCGACGGCGTGATTGACGGCAAAGACCCCCATCCAGTTCTCCATGTTGGCCAGGTTCTCCATGTTGGCCACGTAGCCGGGTGTGCCGTAGGAGCTCGCCGCGTCCACCAGCGAGAAGACGTTGGTGAAATTATTCATGGAATCCGGTGTGCGGCGGAGTTCAAAGATCGGGCGGTAGCGCGCGACTTTCTTGACGCCTCCCGTGGTGGTGTAAGGCAGCAGGGTAAAGGTGCATTCCTTCTTGTAGGCAATGGACTGGCCGGAAGGCGCGCCGGCGAATTCGAACCATTGATCCCATTTGTACAGGAAACCGCCGCTGTCGTTGGGGAAATACTCTTTGACCATGTCACCGTTGGGAAGCTGGCTGTCCTCCATGAGGGGGCCGTTGCGGTTGCCATTGATATAGACGGCAACATTGCGGCGGAAGAGCCACGGCAGTCCGAGAGCGCGCATGAAGGTGTAGGAAGTCTGCTCGCGTTGCAGGCTGGGATCGTTGCCACCGTTGCCGGGATAATGGATTTTGTGAAAGCTCTTGGTCCCCAGGAATTGGTCATCGTCGGGAAAGACCCACTCGTAACTGGATTTGGTGCCGATGGGCGATTTGTAATTCTGATGCGAGGGACTGCCGGTGTAACGGGTGCCGGCGCCATAGATGACGCGGGTGTTGTTGACGAACGTGGCGTCCATATACTCGTTGCCCAGATCGGACAGGTTGATCCAGCGCTGGAGATTGGTTTGCGTGAGCCAGAGGTGGTAAACGCCAAAACTGCTCACCGGGTTGCCATCGCCGAACAGCACCGCACATTCCCTCACCGGCTCGTTGTTGGCAGGACGCAGCGCGGGAAAACGTGTCGTGGCACCCAGATTGTCTGTGGCGGCAAGGTAGAAAGCAGCCATCACGTTGGCGGCCTGGCCGGGAATGGTGGCGCTAAAGATTCCGTCGCTGGCGATGGCGTCGCTTCCGGCGCCGGTGTCGAGCATCGGCACGGAAGTGTAGCTGGCCGAGGGATCAATGCGGTAATAGAGCCTGAAGCTTTGGATGCCGTCCGGATCGTGGACCCGTGCCGTCACGACGGACGCCTGGGCGGCAGCGGGCACGGAGGGCGTGTGCGTCACTTGGTAGATCGCAGGACCAGTGTTGGTGAGATAAGCGCTGTTCGGCAGCCCGGGCGTGCCGAGATTGGCGGGAACGGGCATGGCGGCGGTGGCTTCGAGCCAGCCGCCGTTGAGACGCAGCACCGGCTCGGGCCAGCCATGCAGCCATCGGGCCTGGTATTGCAAGGTGACGGTGCTGCCGGCGGCCATGGCATTAGCGGTCAGAGCCACCTGGCAGGAGTTGTCACCTTGCCAGTATTTGTCGCTGCATCGGACGTGCAAGGAAGACCCGCTTTGGTAGCCGCTGGACTCGAGGGTGGAGCGGATGTGGTCGCCCTGAAGGCTCCAGCCAGCCAAGCCGCTCTCGAAGGTGGAATTAGTGGCGTAGTTTGTGCCCTGCCACAGCGCCTGCACGTTGTCCACCAGGCATTCGCCTACGTCCAGCAAGCCGACCTGGGCGAATTGGATGCCGGAGGCGTAGTTGGTGCCGTTATCGAGCACGCCGGTGTTGGAGATGGTGACCCACTGGGATTTCCCGGTGTCATCGCTGTCGGCCCAGTTGGCTGCCAGGCGATGGTTGGCTCGCGGATCAATCAATTCCAGGCTGCTCCCGCCGCCCGACGACCATTGGCCCCACCGCCCGCCCGTGGAGTAAGTAACCTCGTCCTCGACCACGTAAATGGTGTTGGTGCCATAGAAACTCTGCGGCATCGCCAGAGCCACCCTTTTACCGTTGTGCGAGAGCTTGCCGCTGTAATTGCCCACCGTGTTGCCTGTAGTCAGGTTAGTGTAAAGGGAGAGCAAATTAGTCACGTTGCGCGCTACCACCAGATAGCCGTTGGGCGCCAGGGTGGCGTTGGCCGGGAACGTGAAGGTCACCCCCGCCGTGAACTGCCAGTTGGCGAGGCTGACCGTGTTGGTGCCCTTGTTGTAGAGCTCAATGTATTGAGCGTCGTCGTCGCCACTAATCGGATCATACATCAGCTCATTGAGCACGATGTCGCCAATGCGGATCGCGCTGTTGTTGGTGCCGGCGGTGCGCGCCTGCAATGCATAGAAATCATTCGCGCCATCCGGCCAGCGCCCAAACGACACCCCATCGGCCTGCGCGGTGAATTGCACCGCGTCCAGGACCCGGCTGCCGTCGGGCTTGATGAAATAGAGCGTCTCACCCGCGCCGTTGAGCGCAAAGCCAAGCTGCGATTGGTTGAACGACACGAACCCAGCCGGCGAGATAACCGTTCCCGGTGGGATCACGAACTTGTTGGTCCCCGGGTCATCGGTCAGGACGCACGAGGAGACATCGACACTCTGGATGCTGTGGTTGTAAAGTTCAACAAACTGAGGGACTGCCGGGTTCTCCGAGTGCGGCAGGATTTCGTTGATGAGGACGTTGCGCAAGGGGTTGGGGCGGTAGCATTTCATCGCACCGGGGGAACCGCCGACCACGTCGCTGATGTCCCAGGCACGCGGGTCGCCCTCGCCGTAGCTGGGATTGGCCAGAACGATGGAATGGCCGGTCCCCTCGGCGGCGACGGGCCAGGGATAGTTGTCAGCATACGGAACCGTTAGGAGCACATTGGTTTGCTCGTCCAGCAATTGAAGGGTTTCGGACTTTTTGAGGCTGCCGGTATAGGGCCCCATGACGTTGGTGATCCCATATACGGCCTGGATGCTCTGCGACGAGGCCGCGATCACCAAGAAGCCGCCCGCCGGGATGATCGTGTTTGCAGGGAAGCGGTAGTTCATGTCGGCGCAGGTAATCTGGTAACCACTGATGTCGTGGAAGTAGGGCTGAGAATTGTAGATCTCCACAAACTCGCAGTTATTGGTGTCCGCGCGCGCGGCAGGCTTGTACATGATCTCGGAAACGACAATACCTGTCTTCCGGCTGCATGGGCCAAGCGGTTCATGCGGGTTGCTGTTCGCAACGACAACGGCATTCGGAGGCGTGGGGCCAGGGTTGAGAAACTGCGCGGTCGTTGGGGTATTGGTATTGTTGCTGGTCACGGCGAGGCCAACGTATATCGGGTCGGTCATGGTAATGCCGGCCGTGCCCAAAGGCGTCCAGTTCTGGCCATCGTAGCTGGCGTAACCGGTGAAGACGCTGCCAACTCGGCTAAGGCGCAACCAGGTGTTGGGGAAATTGGCGGGGAAAATCCCAGTGACAGAGCTGGCGGCATTGGTGGCCGCACGGGCATCGAAGAAACATCCGCTCATGCCGGGGGTCGCCAGCGCCGCAGCGAAGGGGCTGCCCGGAGCCAGGGACTGCCGCGCCATGAGGCCGGCTTCCGACCAGACATCCGCGGCGCCAAGCCCCGCCAGGCAGACATTGAGGTCGAAATCCCCCGACTGCAATTGGCCGCTGAACGCCGCCTGGTCGCTATTGCCATTTATTTCAAGGCCAGTGGAGGTAATCAAGTAACCGTTGGACAACACCGTCTGGAGGGGCGGAGGGTCCAGGCCGATGCCCACTGGAACATAGGTGCTGGCGACGAAGGTGGTTTGCGTATCGGGGGCAATAACACTGGCCGGAGCGAAAGCATTGGCAAGGCTGCTGACGGAGAGGGTGTAAGTCGCGCCGTTGGCCAGGGCGCTGACCGTAAGCACGACATTGCTTTGCGAGGCATCCTGCGCGGCGCTCAAGACGGTCACAGGGCCGTTGGTTCCCCCGATGCTGTAATTCGCCGCATTGGTGGCCGTCGTCGCGCTGATCTCCGTGGAGAGCATCACCTCCACCTGCGTCAGCCCCAGCGTCCCGACGCCGAGAATGACCGGTGGCTTGGTGTCAATCATCACCTCCAGAAAGGCAAGGACATCAGCCACGGAGATATCGTTGCTGACGATGACGGAATAAGCGCCGGAACTGGCTGGGGAAACACCGGTCAGATTCAAGGTGGATAGCGTGGCGCCCGCGAGGTTGGTTCCGTTGAATTGCCATTGATAATATATGGGCTGGCTGCCGGAGACGGCCACCGAGAAGCCGACGCTTGCGCCGACCTCGGCGTTCTGGTTCTGGGGCGGACTGTCCACGAATACCGGGGCTGCTGTCGGTCCGAAACGCACGCCGCGCAACAATTGGTTGGGACCGGCGGTGGCCAGGACGGTGGCCATCGAACCCGCTCCGGAGTCGGCGATGCTAATGAGCCGGTTCGCGCTGGGCTCCGCCGTGGTTGCGTAAATCACCGCACCGGAGCCGGTCGCGCCGTCGCCGGTGAACTGCGTGAAGTCCACCGTCAGACCGCGCGCGCCCACGGTTGAGCTGCTTTCGGTGCCCAGCGTATAACTGAGGGTCCATTGCACCTGGTCAAAGTCCCACCGTTGAATGCCTCCACCGACATTGCCGTTCACAGCTCGGTCATCGGCAAGATAGACCGTGTTGCCGTCGGGGCTGATGGCAAAGTCGGTTGGACTGGCGGCCGTGCCCACGGGAAACAGCAAGGTGGTCGAGGCGGTCCCGGTGGGCAGGCCGTCGAAGGAATTGATACCTGTCTGGGTGAGATTGCCCTCGGCATCTGAGAAGACCACCGCGCCCTGGAAGATGCCAGCGACGCGGGTGCCCGAGAATCCGCCACCCAGAGCGGGAATGCCCTGGCCATTGGCGTACAGGCCGGGAGCGATGTATTTGATGCCGGCGGTGCTGGCCGCGCCCGTGGTCCAGAAATTGGTCAAGCCATCAGTGGAGGCAACCGAGCGCAGGAAGTGATTGCCGCCGCTATAGAGGCCGATGTTCGTAAGAACCAGAGCATAATAGCCGAGGCCATTTACGGCGGCGATTCCGCGCACGGTGACGTTGCCGCCCGTCACGTCCGCGCCCTGGTAAGGCCGGGTCACGTTGTAGCCGCCGAAATTAAGGAATTGCCGGTTATCCGACAGGGTGAGCACGCTCTCGTAGATGCCGTCTCCTGCGCCCGGCTCAATCAGCGCCTGAGGTCCGCGGTCAGGAACCATAATGGTGCTGACATAGTCCCCGGCTGTGGTGAACTGGTCCAGATAAAGAGTATTGCCGTTGCTCGTGTTCAAGGGCTGCGCGCCATCGCCGACGCGCGCTACCACAAGGTTGGTCGGCGACCAATGCAGCCACCCCGTTGAAACTGTCAGCGTCGCCAAGGCGCTAACCGTCATGGTCAAGTTGCTAGCCATAATGGTGTAGGTTCCCGCGTTGGTGGTTTGAATGTTCGTCAACACCAGGCTGGCATTGGTGGCCCCGGGAATGGGACTTCCATTCCACTGCCATTGATAGCTTGCGGGACCATTGAGGCCAGCGATGAAGGCCAGATTGTCACCGACACGCTCCACGCGGGACTGCGGCGCGCTGGTGATGGCCAAAGGCGCCAGCACGGTCAAAGCCGCTGGCGCGCTGGTGACGGCGCCGTGCATGTTGCTTACCGCGACCGAATAACTCCCCGCCTCCAGGTAAGTAACGCCGGCCACGGTCAGATTGGAGGTGAGGGAACCTGAGACAGTTGCTCCGTCGGCCAGGACGCCATTGGACATTGGGCTTCCATTGAAAAGCCAGCGATACGCAAATGGCGCGGTTCCGCCGGCGACAACTGAAAAGGAAGCCGTGCCGACGTAGTTGGTGGTAAGGTTTTGCGGCGGAGAAACAATGCGCGGGTCGGCGGCGGTGATAGTCAGCGTGGCGATGGAACTGGAAACCGATCCCAGGGCGTTGCTGGCCATTACACTATACGAACCGGCGCTGGCGGCAGTGATGCCAGTGAGGGTGAGAGTGCTGGTTGTGGCGCCGGATACGATACCGCCGTTAGTCAGGCTCGTGCCCCCTTGCTTCCATTGATACGCAACCGCGGAACCGCCCGCCACCGCCACCGCCTGCAAGGTGATGGTTGCGCCGGCGGCAGCACTCTGGCTTACCGGTTGGCTGGCGAATTCCGGGCCGCCGGTGACGAAGCTCCAAGTGGTACCGATGCGCAAGTCGCTGATCAGGATCGATCCCCAGAGCGTGGCGCCCGAGCGGCAGAAGAGAAAGAAATTGGCCGCCTGGCCGAGTTCATTGCCGCTAGCAGCCGTGATCGTAATGTTGGTGGTCGGCGCGGGCGCCACCGCCGCGCCAAAGCTGGAACCGGCGGGATTGATCCAAAGCCGCGCGTTGTCATTGCCCCCGTTGATGCCGAATTCGTAATCAACCACCACGAACAACACCGTGTTGGCGGTGTGGAAGTTGGGCTCAAAACGTTCCGTCGCGCCACCGCTGTTGTCGGCAATGCCCAATGCCCATTGGGTGGAGGCGCCAGCGGTGGACGAGTTGCCTTCCAGGAACAGTTTGAAGCTCTGTCCCGGCACCATTGTGTTTTGATCCCCGACCGTCGAGTTGTTGAAGCCGCCAAAGTAGATGGGCTTGGTTCCGCTCGTGGCGAGGTTGCCAATGCCCGGAACCTGCAGCAGGAATGAGGCGTAGATCTTGTTCGTTACCAGGTTGTTCGTGTCGGTCGCGACCAAACGCGAGAACATCAGGGCGGCGCTGTAGCCGTAGGCATTGACCCCTTGGTCCATGCCGGGAATCAACACAGCGTTGGTTGGGGAGGGAGCGGGGAAGCCAGCAGGAAACCCACCGTAGGCAAGAGTATTCGTCACGCACTTGACTTCAGCCGATGCACTGCCGCTACCCCCGTTCCAGAGCGCCCAGCCCTCGCCGAATGCATTGGTTTGGTGATAGAGCGGGGAGTCGTTGGGGTAGGAGGTGCCGTTGGCAGCCAACCCAGCCGCATTGGAAAAGGGGTCAAAGCCGGGCAGCGCAAATCCCCTGACGCATTGTCCCACCAAGCACAGCAATAACAGCGGCTTCTTCAGGTTATGCCCAGTTTCATTTTGAGATCAAAACAAGTCAAGGGCAAAGCCATCCGCAGGCAAAGGAAGAAAAGAAGGCTTGGGAGTAAGCGGATGCCTGTCCCGGCTGGCCCATCGTTGTCACCAACCAATTCAATACCGCCACGGTTCCAGTCACCAGCGAGGGGCGGGAGCGCCACGACAGCGTGCCGGTTGGGACCGGCAGGGGAAGCGGAGTCGGTTTTGGGGACACAAGTGGATACAGCGGCTAGCGAGCGTGTTGCTACGGTGGTGGTATGGAGGGACTACGGTGCAGGCACGGTATCTTAAGAGGGTCCTCCCCGTCCGTGTGTCCCGTTTTGAGACAACTACCCCGCCAAGGAGGCCCGAAGTGGCCTGTTGGGGCAACTTTCTGCCTTCTCCATTCTTACTTCTGCCTTCCGTGGGCAGGTCAACCTGCGGTTTACCCTGATTGGCCAATGGGACGTTGGTTTTGACGAAGAATTGGCAGCCGGTGAGTCGGCCCGTGCCGAGACGGGGCTTGGACCATTTGGTCCAGGCGACGGCGACCCAAGCGTCGCGCTGCTCCTGGGTAAGCGTACGCCAGCGAGCGGAGACGGCGCGGAAGGTCCCGCGGACCGCGACCTGCGCGGGCGTGCGGGGGTTAAAAGGAATGAAGGCAGGATAGCAGATTTGGCCATAGCGATTGCGCTGCCAGACCAGATCTCCACATCTGCCCGATTTGGTGTAGGGCACTTTCATAATCAAGATACTGGGGCGGCCTCACGGTGGCCAAACGGTTAGGCTAGCGACCACGCGAACCCGCCGCCGACAATCTATTGCATACAATATGCCATCGAGCGGGGTTTTCAAGGTTTTAAGAGAAGGAAACTATGCGAGCTGCGTGGGTTGAAGAAGCCCGAGCGATGCCGGCAACCCCCATCTCATAAGGCAGCGGCTCCCCTTGAGATGCTCATTAGCAAAAACTTTTAGAAAACTGTTGACGAGGCCCTATCGGTAATATAATTTGATTCAGAATTAAGTGATAGTTTGGGGCAAGAGTTAAGTGGATAGTTGTGCTTAATTGGGTCAGCAGATTAATTCCAGAGCAATGCGCGGGGTGGTTCGATGGCGCTCCTCCTGTCTTGAGGCGGGGTCACCTGTCGAACGATTCCACCCTTGGCGAGACCATGCTTCCAGAAACGAAAACCCGCTATTGCCTTGCTCCAGGGTCCTTCACCTTGATCGAACTCCTCGTGGTCATCGCCATCATCGCGATTCTGGCCGCCTTGCTTCTCCCGGCTCTGTCCGGGGCCAGGCTTGGAGCGCAGGGGACCTGCTGCATGAACAATGAGAAGCCCCTGGCGCTGGCCAGGCGCATTATGAACACGCAAACGTCACCCTATCCGGCGTTTTGCCATAGCTTTGAAAGGACAACCATTGCCTCATGCAATAAGTCTTGACTCGTGCAACGCTAAGTGCTAAACTCATAACACAAACACAAACAACCGACACACCATCCCCATGAAAAAGATAATCCTGATTGCCGCCTGCGCCGCCTCCATCTCGGCCTACGCCCTGCCAACCTACGAACCGTTCACCGAATTCGGCCCGACGCTTGTTTCGAGCTCGGTCACCCTGGTTGTCACAACAAATGGCGTTTCCCTGGGCGCGAACGCCAATTCTTACATAACTAACTGCCTTGACCTGGATCGGAAGAGCACACGTCTGAACTCCAGTCACTGACCAA
>ODAK010007536.1_pt1 | contig 10934 bp, 10 predicted proteins | sample 1539591 | NCBI WGS metagenome assembly ODAK01 (sample SAMEA3539303, study PRJEB22396) | soil metagenome | biome: tundra; feature: field; material: soil | place: USA | collected 2010-05 | depth 0.15 m | reverse complement strand
TGCCAGGCGCTGCGGGCACAGGAACTGACGAGGGCCGCGAAACAAGTTCCGGTGCGGCGGGCGGTGGGGAAGAACAAGAGTAAGACTCCTGCCGGGAAAGCCAGGCGCGCTTCTCCACAACCCCGCCAGGCCGGTCGCTGATGACAGATCAGGTTAACCCCGCACTGATTGTAGTGGACCCAAACGGCCGGCGGGCGCGGGTCACGCTTACGCCGCTGCCCTTTCGCCTGGGGCGCGGACCCGACAATAATCTGATCCTGCGCGACAGCCGGGTTTCGCGCAACCATGCGCAATTTGTCCGGCACGACGGCGTGTATTCGATCGAAGATCTCGGCAGCCGCCACGGCGTCTGGGTCAACGGCGTACGAGTAGAGGGTAAGCAGGCCCTGAAGGGCGCCGAGCGCATCGAATTCGGCGTGCCGGAGGGCTATCAGGTTGTCTTCAGCGAGTCGGGCGAAGACGTACATAAGACAGTGTCGACGGAAACCGTGGAGGCGGCGCGGAGCACCGGGACGGCCAATCTGGGCAAGCTCCGGGCGGTGCTGGAAGTGGCGCGCTCGCTGCAGAGTTCGTTCTCCGCCGACGACGTGCTGAACACGGTGGTGGATGCGGCGCTGACCATCACGGGCGCTGAGCGCGGCTTCCTGCTGCTGTTCAACGAGGAACACGAACTGCAGGTGCGCAGCGCGCGGTCGAGCCTCGGCGGCGACCTTCCAACGGACGACCTGCGCGTGCCCCGGCGGCTGATTCAGCGGGCGCTGGAGAGCCGGCGCGACATGTTCTCCATGTCCTTCGACCCCAGCTTGTTCGAGGAAGGGTTACCCGCCAACACGGTGATGGATCTGGAACTGCGCAGCGTGGTCTGCGTGCCGCTGGTGCATGTGGCGGTGAGCGGCGCCAATACGCAGGTGATGTCGGCGGCGCAATCGAGCGCGGGCCTGCTTTACATGGATTCGCGGCTCACTGCAGTGGATCTCGCCGGGGGCAATCGCGAACTGCTGCAGACGCTGGCTATTGAAGCTTCCACGGTGCTGGAAAACGCCCGGCTGCTGGAAGAAGAGCGGAAGAAGCAGAAGATCGAAGAAGAGCTGGACGTGGCGCGCCGCATCCAGCAGGGTCTGCTGCCGCGGGCGTTGCCGTCGGAAGGCTGGTTTCAGGTGGCCGGATCGAGCGTTCCTTCGCACCAGGTGGGCGGCGATTATTTCGATGTGGTGAAGATCGGGCCCGAGATGTGGTCGCTGGTGATTGCCGACGTGTCGGGCAAGGGCGTGAGTTCGGCGCTGCTGGCGAGTTTTCTGCAGGGCGTTTTTCTGAGCGCCTCGACGACGACCGATATTTCCGAAGTCTTCGCGCGCATCAATATTTTCCTGGCCGACCGCGCGGAAAACGGCAAGTACGCCACGCTTTTCTATTCCCGGCTGGACATGGCGGGCCACCTGACGTTCGCCAATGCGGGCCACTGCGCGCCCATCCTGGTGCGTGCCAATGGCGAGACGGAAAAGCTGGCGACCACGTCCATGCCGGTGGGGCTGATTGCGGAGGCGAAATTCGGGCTGGGCGAGCGCGAACTGCAGCCGGGCGACCGTCTGGTGCTCTACACCGATGGCGTCACCGAAGCGCAGAATCCGGCGGGGGATTTCTTCGGGCGCAGGAGGCTGCGGGAAGCCATCCGCGAGGCGCACAACGGCAGCGCGGGGCAGATGCACGACGGAATCCAAAAAGCCATTCTGGATTTCACCGCCGGCGCCGAGCAGGCCGACGACGTGACACTGGTGGTGATGGAATATGGCGGCGTCTGAAGCGTGGAAGCCAGGCCAACCGCTCTCTCACGGTCGCGGCTCCGTAAGCGAATACGCCGTTATTTCGCGAGCTTATCCAGTACGGCGCGGAACTGATTGACGCTGGCGGGAGTGGGAAGCACTTCGAGCGGCGGCTTGCTGCCTTCGAGACGCGCCACAATGGCAGCCGGGAAAAAATCGGTTGGAGCAGCGGCGGCGATTTCCTTCCATACGGGCAGGGCCGCATCCCGTTTGCCGTCCAGCAGCAGCGCGTAACCGAGAGCGGTGCGGCGCAGAGTCTGCATCTGCGGGGCAGGGAAGATGCGCTGCACGCGTGTTTCCCATTCGGCGGCGGAAGCGGGCGGCATGGCGGCGACGGTGGCGATCAGGGCAGGCAGGTTATTGGGGCGGCCCAGCGCGGTCAGATCGGCCGCTGCCTGGACGCGGTCGTCGGCCAGAAGATCCCAAACCGCGAGTTGCAGCAGGGCATCGGCGCGGTAGGCGGGCGCCTTCGGCTCTGCCGCGGTTTGCCGAAGCAGCGCGATGGCCTGCGGCGCGCGGCCGGTGCTATAAAGCCAGTCAGCGGCCAGAATGGGCGTAAGCGGGTCGGGCTGTTTTTCGCGCGCGGCACGGAATTGATCCATCAGAGTGTCGGCTGCGGCCTTGTCTCCGGCGCGGAACTTCGCCCATGCGGCCTTGTAGAGATCGCCCTGACGCTCGAAATTGGCATCCTTTTGCGCAGCCTGCGCATAGGCGGCGGCAGCTTCGGCGAACTTGCCGAATTCGTAATTTACGTCGCCGATGGAATCGAGGGGGTTGGCGTCGGCGGGCCGCCGCTGTTCATATTCTTTCAATGCCGCCAGAGCGCCGGCATAATCGCCGGCATACGACCGCGTATAGCCGAGGCTGTTCCACGCGGCAACGTCATCGGGCGAGATTGCGGTGAGCCGGGCCCAGTCGGCCGCCGAGGCTTTGAAATCGCCGGTGGCGGTTTCGAGGTCGGCCAGCGATCGCAGCAGGCCGCCGTCGCCAGGGCTCAGGTCCGCCATTTTGCGCAGTGCCGCGATGCGTGCCCGCGGGTCGCCGCTTAGAACGGCCGATTCGAGATCAAGCTGGGCGAGGCTGAAGGGATCCAGCTTCCGCTGCCGCGCTTCGGTGAGGGTCTGCGCAAAGGCGGCGCGATCTCCGCCGGCTGCCGCCAGCGACGCCCGCGAGACCCAGGCGGGACCGAAGTCCGGATCGGCATCGAGAGCCTTGCGGAAGTCCGGCGCACTGGATTGCTGAGGTTCCTCCAGCGCCGTGAAATAGGATTGGATCGCTTCCGCTTTCGCCGTCAGATACGGACCAGACTTCGGCGTGAACTGGCTCGCCACCTTCAGCACCGCGGCCTCGAACGAAGCCTCCACCGCCGAGACTGTGCGCACCGTCTTGCCGGTTCCGACGTTCTGTTCCGAAGCGGTGACGCGGACGCGGCCGTTCTCCCGTTCCACATAGCCCGTAATTACGTGATTAGCCCCCGCCAGCAGAGCCGCCGTCCGCTCCGTGGAAACACCGGGGATGCCACTCGATTGCGCGCCCAGCCCGCGGAGCAAACGCGAGACGGCTGAGGTGTGCAGGACCGGGCCCTCCATACCGGACTGGAGGGCGACGGAAAGGATCTCGCTGGCGGCCCGTCCGGTCCATTCGAGCGATTTGTCGCCGGTGAGATTTTCGAAGCGGACTACGGCAAAGCGCGGCGGTGGCCCCGGCTTTTCTTTCTGGCAGGCGGTTAAGATGAGGGCCGAAAAAACGAGGGCCGAACGCAGGCCCCGGGAAGAATCAAAGAACACGCGGCTCCAGATTCAGAATCTCCTGGTATTCCGGCAACTCACGCAGCGCGGCGAATTCCGGTGCCTGAAGCAGCTTGTCTTTGTCCTTGAAACCCTCTTCGAAAGCACGCCGGAGGTACTGCAGCGCTTCTTCGTTCTTGCCGGCTTTGGCATAGGTGCGGGCCATTTCGTAGTGGAACCGCGCCCGGTCCGCCACCGACTTATCCTGCATACGCGTGCCGGCGCCGCTGCCGTGCCGCTCGAAGACATCCTGATCCAGCTCCAGCGCCTTCGCGTAGGCCTGGGACATTTCTTCGAACTTGCCACGGGCAAAGTAAGCGGTGCCGAGATTACTCCAGAAGGCGGCCGATTCGGGCGAGAGAGCAATGGCCTTCCGGTAGCGGCTGATGGCGGTCCGGAAGTGCTTCTCCGCATAGTAGATGGTGCCGAGGTTGTTGACGGGGTCCGCGTAGTTCTTGTCGAGTTTGGCGGCCCGCTCATAGGCCTTGCGAGCGGCGTTCAGATCGCCCATCTGATGCCATGCGATGCCGATTTTGTCCCACACGACGGCGGAATTCTGCGGTCCTTCCTTATAAGCGTCAACGGCTTCACGGTACATTTTCCGCGCCATGAAAACGTCGCCCCGCTCCTGGGGAGTGAGCTTCGGCAAGGGTGGTGCGGCGCGCGGGAGATTTTCGGCAATTTGTGTCTGGGCTGATCCGGCCACGGCGCAGAATGCCAGGGCCGAAAGGGAAAGACTCAAAACTCGTGCGGAAACCATAACGGTCCGAAGCCCGTTATTATTTGAACACACCAAACAGCTTCCCGAAAAACCCTTTCTTTTTGGGCGGCTTTTCCTGATTGTCCGGCGCGTTCGCAGGGGGCTGCGGCTGTGCGTTGGTTTCATATGGCGCGCCGGGGGGCAGGTCCCGGCGCTGCGGCGGATTCGCGATTACCGGCATCCCGTTCGGATCCTGATACGGTTTCGCGGGCGGCAGTTCCCAGCCGGAGACGGTGACCTGATCGGGATTCTTAATACCGTGCAGCGGACACATCCCTACCGGTTCGGTGCCGGCGATGAAGACCTCAGCGCTCTTCGTGGGGCACACCGGCGTGGCAGGCATGCCGGATTCCGGGTCGATGGTTACCGTCACCACACCATCGGGCGCCTCGAACGGCTTGGCGTCGGAGTACTTGCGCAGCATGATGGCGCGCTTCATAAATTCGGTCCAGATGGGCAGCGCGGAACGGGCGCCTTCCACGTCGAGCTCGCGGTTGTCGTCGAAACCAGTCCAGACAATGCAGAGCAGATCCGAAGTGAACCCGGCAAACCAGCCATCGTGCGACGTACCGGTTTTCCCCGCCGCCGGAGCCGTGAAGCCGCGCGAGCGAACGCCCGCCGCCGTGCCGCTCCGCATCACCTCTTCCAGCATGCTGACCATCAGGTAAGTGACGCGGGGGTCGAGCACGTCTTTGGTCACCGGCTTATTTTCGTAGAGTAAGTGCCCGCCCTGCTCGCGCACCAGTGAGATGAGCGAAGGCTGAATGTGCTTGCCGCGGTTGGCGAATACAGTGTACGCGCCGGCCATTTCGATGGGCGTAGCGTCGTAGGAGCCGATGGCCATGGCGGGCGTGGCCTTCACGTCTTCGCTGATGCCCGCGCGATGCGCCAGGTTCACCACGGTGCCGTAGCCCACCATTTCCGCGACTTTGATCGTGGCCACGTTGAGCGATTTTGCGAGCGCCCTGCGCAGCGTCACCGGCCCGTAATATTCTTTCTCGAAATTGCCCGGCGAATACTCCTGGCCGTCGAAGTAGAACGTGGTCGGCTCATCCACCACAATAGAAGCCGGCGTGAGGGTTTTCGAGCCCCCCGCCACCGCCGTATTCAGCGCGGCTGCATAAACGAACGGTTTGAAGATCGAGCCCGGCTGCCGCTCGGCCAGCACGCGGTTGAGCTGGCTCACGCCGTAATTCCGGCCGCCTACCAGAGCCTTGATCTCGCCGGTGTGCGGATCGAGCGCGATCAACGCCACCTGCGGCTCCACAAACGGGGCATTTTTGAAGCGCTTTTGCTTGCGGACCACGTCGTCCAGTTGCTTCATGCCCACGGCCACGGCTGCGTTAGCCGCGCGCTGCAGGTCGAGATCGAGCGTGGTGTAAATCTTATCCGCGCGGGCCTGAAAATCGTAACCGGGGAAGCGTTTTTCCAGATCCTCGTTCAGCAGGTCTACAAAATACGGCGCGTCGCTGGATTCCGCTGCTCCCTGCACCAGCACGAGCGGCGCTTCCGCTGCCACGGCATATTCGCGCTCGGTGATAAAGCCGTTCTGCCGCATCAGTCCCATGACGTAGTTGCGGCGATCCTTTACGCGCTCCGGATGCCGGTAGGGATTGTAAAAACTCGCGCCGCGCACCATGGCCGCCAGCGAGGCCGCTTCGGGCAGAGTCAGCGAACGGATGTCCTTGCCGAAAAATACCTGCGCTGCCTCGCCGAAGCCGCGGATGGTGAAACTGCCGCGATAGCCGAGGTCCACCTGGTTGCAGTACATCTCGAAAATCTGCTGCTTGGTGAGCTTCTGTTCCAGCTGCAGGGTAATCATCACTTCGGCCAGCTTGCGCCGCCAGTTGCGTTCCGGCGTCAGGAACATGTCGCGCGCCAGCTGCATGGAGAGAGTGGAAGCGCCCTGGGCATTCTTGCCGCGCCGCACATCAACCCACGCCGAGCGCACCACGCCGACAGGATCGAAACCGGAGTGCTGGAAGAAGCGCTTATCTTCGGCGGAAAGCACGGCATTGCGCAGCACGGGCGGAATATCTTCGTAGTGCACGACGCGCTGCTTTTCGCGGTTGCGGTCGTAAAGGTTGGTGATCAGTTGCGGCTCGAGCTCGTACAGCGGGCGGTCCGTATTGTCGCGCAGCGAAACAATGCGCGTGATGCGGTTGCGCGTGAACTTCACGGTGGCCGGTTCCTCATCGAAATAGGAATCCGCGCCGGGGAAAATGTCAATGGAATCGGCCCCCATGGAATACGAGCCCACCGGATTCGAGCGGTTTTCGTTGTAGCCGGCGTGGCGCAGCGCGGAGGCCACTTCCGAGGGTGACGAGCCTTCCCCCACCGAGATGGAACCGGGGGCGGCAAAGATGCGCGCCGTGTTGCTGTAGGCGCCGCCGCGCAGCCGTTCGTCGATCAGTTTGGCGTAAGTGTTGTAGTAGTGGACGAAAATCCCCGCGCCGGTCAGTAATGCGATTACGACCAGGGCCAGCAGCGTCTTTCCCACGGGATGCAGGAAAAACCGGACCAGCCGTGCATTTTTCGGAACGCGGACTTTGCGCTCGGGCCTGCGCCCCCCGTCTGACCCGCGTCCTGAACCCGGGCGGTCTTCGACAGCCTTCATATCTTCTAAGGATACTGGAAATCGGTCTCCGATCACGTTGCGTTGTGTGCGGGGCGACCCGCTGAGAGCGCCTCAGCTACGAAACCCGGTAGACGTAAGCGTCTTCGACGAAACGGTTGCCGAACATCTGGGGGCCGAGGCGCGTTCCCTCGGCACTGGTGGTCTTTCCGAAATAGCGGCGAAGCTCTTTGATAAAGGGATCGGTCATGCGCAGGATGATGATTGGCGGGGTGTTGGCGGCATTGAATCCGGCCGGATCCAGCGCTTTGTGGATCAGGCCATATGCCTCCCTGAGATCGAGTCTGTCAAACTGCCGCGCGGAGATGTACAGCCGCCAGTCTTCGTAGTCGGAGGAAAGCACCCAAAGCGCCACGGCGACCTTTACTTTCGCGTGGTCCAGCGCTTCGAGAAGCTCAAAGCCCCGTGCCAGTTCCATGCTCACCATTGCCGCTTTATCCATGAGATCACCCCGTGTTGTCTGTCACCGACCGCGGCCACCAGCGTCTGTGCAGAATCGGGCTGATGCCTTTGGTATCGGCTCTGCTCAGTCCAGAGTTCAACAATCTCCCAGTTGTTGCGGAAAGCAGTGTCTTCGCCAAACTGCCGGGCGCGGACCCCATCCAGACCGGCAATTCCAACCAGCTTCCGCAGGTCGTGAGAATGGCTGGATTCCACCTTCTTCCTGTCCGGGAATTCTCCCCGCTGCGTTCCCTTTGCGATGCAGGCCTTGAGCGCGCACTCCACCGCGTAGCCAGCCAGGTAATATGCGCCATCGAAGTATCCCGCCTTTAACAAGGCGGTCGCCTCTCTCAACCGGATCGTTGAGAGGGTCTGCAGGTCCTTTCGGTCCACGAACGTCCATCATAGCGCCCACATGGGAATTTCTCTGAATGAGCCAGCCTTACTGCGTCGGATGTGGCGGACCCGCCGTCACGCCCGGATGAAAGTGCAGATCTACCCGGTACAGCCCCAGATTCATGCCGACCGCATAGGCCATTTGGACCTTCAGGCCGCCCTCCGCCCGATTGATCTGGATGTCGCTCAGCCGCAGCGGCAGGAGAAGCGCCGTCGCTTTTGCCTGGACCTCGCGGCGGAGGGCGTCATCGGGGGTTGCGGCGAAGCCGGGATCGCGTGCCAGTTGCGTCAAATACTGCTGCAGCCGGTAATTTTCAAGATAGACGGGGGCGAGGCTCAGCAGCACGGTCACCATGGCGCCCAAAACTGCGATACCCAGGATCAAACGCCAAAGAGGAAGTTTCTGAGGAGCGGTTTCCGTCGAATGAGCGGCCGTCACCGATATTTATCCGGGTCCTTTTTTTCCGCAAACAGCTCATCCCACATGTCGCCGTGCTCGGTCCATTCGGGCATCACGGTGCCTGAAATCTGCACCTCTTCGATGTTCAGCTTGCCATGGCCGTAAGGGCAGATGTATTCCATCTGCGGACGTCCGAGGCGCAGCATGTGGCTCCAGGAACCGGTCTCAACCGGCATGCAGAGGCGGCGCAGGCAGGTGCGGCAGCGATACTTCTGATCCCAGACCGCCAGGTAAAAAAGGCCGTAAGAGAAGAGAAACCAGACGCCGGCGAGCGTGGTGTAGCCGAGATCGAAACTGAAACGGGCCATGTTGAGGTGGAACAGGCCGCGGCGGTGCGGCGGGAAGAAGAGGTTCAGCAGACCGAGCGCCAGCAGGGAAACGCCATACGCGACGGCGAATTTCAACAGCAGGAAGCCCCAGTAACGCAGATGCTGCTTGATAACCGCGAACATGGCAACGCCTCCATTAACCAATATAGGACAAGAAGGGCCCGGCGCGACATCGGGATTTCGGCCAGCTAAGATTCCAGCATGTAGCGCGCAAAGAACAGCAGATTTGCGGGCCGCTCGGCCAGCCGCCGCATGAAGTAGGGATACCAGGCCTCGCCAAACGGCACATAGAGGCGCAGCCGGTAGCCTTCGCTGACCAGGCGGCGCTGCTCGTCGCGGCGAATCCCGTAGAGCATCTGGAATTCGAAGCGATCGCGCGCAATGCCCCGTTGGGCGGCGAATTTCTCCACGGCCTTGATCATCCGCCAGTCGTGGGTGGCAATTGCCGGATAAGTGCCGTTTTCCAGCAGACTCTTCGCCAGCGCGAGGTAATTGGCATCCACCTCGCTCTTAGCGGGAAATGCGACTGCCGGCGGTTCCAGATACGCGCCCTTGCACAGGCGCACGCGGATTTTCTCACGCTCCAGACACTGCACGTCCCGCTCGCTGCGCCGCAGATACGCCTGCAGGACGGTGCCGCACGGGTCCCCGCCCCCAATGACGCCCTGATGCAGCCGTGTCACCAGCGCCAGCGTTCGGTCGGTATAAGCGCTGCCTTCCATATCCATGCGTACAAAGCCACCCATGGATGCCGCCTTCTTGACCAGTTCCGCCACGTTTTCTTCGCAGGCTGGTTCCGACAGGTCGAGCCCGAACTGCGTCAGTTTCAGGGAAACGTTCGGCTCCACGCCGGTCTCGTGCATAGCGGTCAGCATTCGCAGATACATGTCGCGGCAGGCGGCGGCTTCGTCCAGCGACGTGACGTTCTCGCCGAGGTAATCGAGAGTGGCCGTGATGCCCTCGGCTTTTAGCTTCCGGCAAACGGAGAGCCCGTCTTCGAGCGTGTGGCCGGCGACGAAGCGGGAGGAGAATTTTCGCGCTGCCCGCGAGGTTTCCACCCAGCGTCGCAGCTGTTTGTGTCGTGCCAGATAGAGGATTGTGCTCCTGAGCGGCACCTGTTTCGATCTTACGCCTGTTTTGCGCCGTGCCCTGAGCTGAAAGCCACCGAGTTGTATACCAGAATCCGCGTTACCTCGCTGAAGCCGAGACGCCGGTAGAGTTCGTAACCCTGCATGGTGGCTTGCAGGATCACGCGCTCGCTCCCGTTCCCATTGCGTGCTGCATCACGTGCGGCATCGCGCGCTGCGTCAATCGAGTAGCGCGTGACCGCCTCCGCGTAACCGTGCCGCCGGTGGGCCGGGGATGTAGCGACGTTGTAGACGCCGATGGTGCCGTCCGGAGTCATCACCGTCGCCGCGGTCGCCACGGGCTCGCCGTCCACGTACCCGGTCTGGCAGACGAAATCCGCACGCTCGGCCATCTCGTGATCGAAGACTTCGGCGAACCATACCAGCGGCACGTGAAAGCAGGTTGCGCCGATGGCGCGGAAATCTTCCATTCCCTGGCCGCTGGTGACGCGGCGAATCTCCAGACGGGGGAGCCGGCGCGCGGGTGGACAAATACTATTCGCCACCATGCCCGGCATTTCCGATGACAACCGCAGGCCGGCGTACTGGCAACTGCGCGAAAGCTTACGCCGCGCCGTGCCCGCCAGCCAGCCTTCGCAGATCCAGAAGGACCACGCCGTGTCCCGCGCGGCGAAATGGGCTCGCGCGGTTTCGAGGCGGTCGTCGAGTTCTTCCACCGTATCTGCAGGCGCGCTGAGGAAGGCCGCATTGAACATCTGAAACTGGGCTCCGAGAGAGGCAATCGTGACGCCCGGCAGTTCCGTCACATCCGTAGCCGGCCGGCCCGCGGCCAGTACGCGGAATGACTGGCGAAGATTCTCCTCCACTGCCCGGAAATCCATGCGGACTTCCTATCATGACAAACGCCGCGGGGCCATAGGGTAAAGCCCGCGCATTACAATAACCATCACATGCACCCGAGTTCAACCATGACCGTTGTCCGCACCCTCGCCGCCCTCGCAATTGTGGCCGCCGTCACCCCTGCCTTCGCCCAGGACAGCCCGCCCGCGCGCGCTTCCGCGACCATTGCCGGCAAGACGCTCAGCATCCGGTATTCGGCGCCGTCGGTCCGCCACCGCAAGATCTTCGGGCCGGGCGGACTGCTCTCCATGGACCCTGCTTATCCGGCATGGCGCGCGGGAGCGAATGCGGCGACGGCGTTTCACACGGATGCCGATC
>ODAK010007535.1_pt1 | contig 10934 bp, 13 predicted proteins | sample 1539591 | NCBI WGS metagenome assembly ODAK01 (sample SAMEA3539303, study PRJEB22396) | soil metagenome | biome: tundra; feature: field; material: soil | place: USA | collected 2010-05 | depth 0.15 m | reverse complement strand
TGGGTGGCACCAAACCCATCCATGTGGACGTCCGGATGCTGACCGCCAGCGGCCAGGACCTCGAAGGGCTTTGCGAACGCGGTTCCTTCCGTTCCGACCTTTACTTCCGGTTGAACGAATACATGATCTCCATCCCCCCACTGCGCGAGCGCAGGGAGGACATAGTATACTTGGCGAAAGGGTTCCTCGATATTGTCAACATCGAGCTTTCCAAGTCTATCAAGGGGTTTTCCCCGCCGGCGATCGAGGCGATGTTGGCCTACCGCTGGCCCGGAAATGTGCGCCAGCTCCGGTCGGTCGTCCGTCGCGCTGTACTGATGGCCGAAGATGTCATCACCGAAGAGCACCTCGGCTTAAAACTAAAGGTGCGCGGAGTCTTGGCGGAAGGCGAACTGGTGGCGCGTTCATCCACGCCCGGCCGGGTGTGGGGCGATCTCTCGCTGCGGGAAATGGTCCGGAGCAACACGGTCCACGTTGAGCGGGTGGCAATTGTCCACACCCTGCTGAGAACCGGCGGAAACAAAGCCAAGGCCGCACGCCTCCTCCAAGTCGACTACAAGACCCTTCATTCGAAAGTGAGGGAATATGGAATTCAGATCGAAGGAGAACAACCACATGACCAAGAAACACGATGAGAAGACTTCTGAAGGTGGCTTCGAACTAGGGCTTGGCGGGATTCTCAAGGGCCTTGGGGATCTGGTCGAGAAACTCGGGGACTTGGCCAAGACCGGCGAGCAGATGTCCCGAACCGGTGAGATCCACGGGCCGGGCAAGGAGGTGAAAGGAATCTACGGGTTCACCATCAAGTCGGGGCTGGGAGACAATCGGCCGCACATCGAGCCGTTCGGCAACATCCGCAAGGACCGGGAATCCGGGCACACCGTTGTGCAGGAAGTTCGCGAACCCGTTGTGGATGTCTTCCAGGAAGACGATCATGTGCTGGTGCTGGCCGAGATGCCGGGCGTCAGTGCGGAAGACGTGCAAATTACGGTGGAGGACGACCTGCTGACCATCTCAGCCGAGCGCGGCGACAAGAAGTACCGCAAGGAGGTGCTTCTGCCTGTGAGTTCTACTCGCGAGAAGACGCAGGTCACCTGCAACAACGGCGTAGTTGAAATCAAGTGTATGAGATGAACGGCCCAAACTTGGACTCAGAGCGCCCCGAAGTCCCTGTTCTCAAACTCAAAGTCACCGAGGCGTTGAGCAAGGATGTCGGGCGAGGGATTGCCCGCATGGGTCCGGAAGACCTCGACAAACTCCAGGTCGCCAACGGGGACATGGTCGAGGTGGCCGGGAAGCGCGGGACTGTCTGCAAGGTGATGCCCGCGCACAAGGAACTTCGCGGGCAGTCCCGCATCCAGATCGACGGACTGGTGCGTGAGAACGCCGGATCCGGGCTGGACGAGTTCGTAACGGTGCGCCGGACCAGTTGCCGTCCAGCCGAGCGCGTCGTGCTCGCCCCGGCCAGCCTGCTCCGGCTCTCCGAGCGCGACGTGACTTATATAGCCGGCATCCTGGACGGCCTGCCCGTACAGGAGGGAAACCGAATCCGCGCCACGCTCTTTGGCAGCCGGTGGGCCGACTTTCTAGTGGAGAGTACCAAGCCCAAAGGCCCGGTCCTGATCCATTCAACCACCCAATTGGTCATCGGCAACCCGCAGCAGGCCGAGAAAGTGGCCGAGCGCTCCACCTCTTACGAGGACATCGGGGGGCTGAAGCCGCAGCTCCAGCGCATCCGTGAAATGATCGAACTGCCGCTGCGCTATCCGGAGGTCTTCGAGCGGCTGGGCATCGACGCCCCCAAGGGCGTACTGCTCCATGGTCCGCCAGGTTGCGGCAAGACCTTGATCGCGCGCGCGATCGCGCACGAAACCGAGGCCAACTTCTATGCGGTGAGCGGTCCGGAGATCATCCACAAGTTCTACGGCGAGAGCGAGGCCCACCTACGGAAGATCTTCGAGGAGGCCACCCGCAATAGCCCGAGCATCATTTTTCTGGATGAGATCGACGCCATTGCGCCGCGGCGCGAGAACGTGGTGGGGGAAGTGGAAAAACGGGTTGTGGCGCAACTGCTGGCGCTGATGGACGGGCTCGCCAAACGGCGCCAACTGATCGTAATCGCCGCCACCAACCTGCCCAACATGCTTGACCCGGCTTTGCGCCGGCCTGGGCGGTTTGACCGGGAAATTGCTATCCCCATTCCAGACCGCCACGGGCGCTCGGAGACTCTCGCCATCCACAGCCGGGGGATGCCGCTGGCCGGGAACGTGGACATGAGCCGCCTGGCCGAGATCACCCATGGTTTTGTGGGAGCGGATCTGGAAGCGCTTTGCCGCGAGGCAGCCATGATTTGCCTGCGCCGCATCATGCCCGACATCGACTTCGCGCGGGCGAGCATCCCTTACGAGCAACTGGCCAAGCTTGAGGTCCGGATGGAGGATTTCCTGGATGCCTTGCGCGAAGTAACGCCCTCCGCGATGCGCGAGGTGTTCGTGGAGGTGCCCGACGTCCAGTGGGAGGATGTGGGTGGCCTCTCGCAAGTCAAGCAGCGGCTCATGGAGGCGGTGGAGTGGCCGCTCCAGTATACCGACCTGTTCACCGCCGCCGGCATCCGTCCGCCCAAAGGAATCCTGCTGACGGGGCCGCCGGGTTGCGGGAAGACGCTGCTCGCCAAGGCCATCGCCACTGCCAGCAAGGTCAACTTCATCTCCGTAAAAGGTCCCGCTCTGCTCTCCAAGTATGTGGGAGAGTCGGAACGAGGCGTGCGCGACATGTTTCATAAAGCCAAGCAGGCGGCGCCGTGCATTATCTTCTTTGACGAGATCGACGCGCTGGTGCCCGCACGCAACGCCGGCGGCTCCGATGCGCACGTCGCCGAGCGCGTCCTAAGCCAGTTCCTCACCGAGCTCGATGGCGTCGAGGAGCTGAAGGGGGTGCTCGTGCTGGGCGCGACCAACCGGCCGGACATGCTCGATCCGGCCATCCTGCGCCCGGGGCGCTTTGATGAGATCGTCGATATCCCCTTGCCCGACCAGGAGAGCCGCCGCCTGATCTTCGAGGTCCATTTGCGGACCAAGCCGCTGGCGCCTGGGGTGAGCGCCAGTAACCTCGCCGCAAACACGGATGGTTTTAGCGGCGCCGACATCCAAGGCGTATGCACCCAGGCAGCCCTCCGCGCAGTGCGGCGCGCTGTGATAAGCAGGATCGGACATCCGGCCGACGAGGCGCCGGTGATCATCGTGCCCGACGACCTGGAAACGGCTCTCAAAGAAGCAGGGGGGAATGAGTAATAGCGAGACTGCTTATTACTTGTATTGCCTGACGCCGTGCGGATGCGGCATCAAAGCGTCCGTGATCGGGGTGGATGGGCAACGTCCTGTCTCTGTGCGCGCCTGCGGGGAACTTGGAGCAGTCCTCAGTGAAGTAGAACGGGGAGAGTTCTGCGGCGAATCGGCGGAAGCGCGCTTACAGGACTTGACTTGGTTGGGGCCGCGGGTCTGCCAGCACGAAGCGGTTATTGAGGAAGTCATGAGCCGGACGCCAGTGCTGCCGGCGCGTTTCGCAACCCTCTTCACCTCCATTGACAGCTTGAAGCAGTCTGTTCTTGAACACCGAGAAGCCATCGCCGGATTCTTCGCTCAGCTCGGCGACCAACAGGAGTGGGCTGTGAAAGGGCTGCTGAATCGCAACGACGCGCTGAGAAGGCTGGGCTTGCCAAGTCAGCTCGCAGCGGAAGAGAGCGCGCCGGGCGCCTCCCTTGGAGCTCGATATTTCCAGGAAAAGCGGATGAAGGCCCAGTGGGAACGCGATTTCAACTTCCGGCTGAAAGAATTCTGCCGGCGGGCGGCGGCGGCACTGGCAGCACATGCCGGAAGCTTCCGGGAACGCAAAGTACTGGCGCCGGTTGCGGCGGAAACCGACGCCGAGGTCGTATTGAACTGGGCGTTCCTCCTTTCGCCGGCAGCCCTTGAAGAGTTCCGGGAATGTCTGGAACGGCTTAATGGAGGCGAGGCGTTCCCCGGCTTGATGTTGACACTGACTGGTCCGTGGCCACCGTATAGTTTTGTTCCGGATCTTTCCGTTGGCGCGAAGGCATGAAGTACCTTCTGTACGGCATCGTGCAGCAGGATTTGGCCGGGTGTTCCCCAGAGCCAGGAATGTGTCTCCTGACGGCGCACGGCTTGGCGGCCGCGGTTTCGGCCGTGGAAGAGACGAGTTCGCCACCCAGCGTTTCCTCCCTGCTGGCCTATGAGAGAGTGGTCGAGGCGATTCACGCCAGACAGGCCGTCATTCCTCTGCGATACGGCTGCGTGATGGAAAGTGAGTCCGCGGTCATTCGCTTCTTGGAAGACCACTGCCAGGAGTACCAGGCGCTCTTATCCCGGCTTCTAGGGATGACGGAGATGGGGATCCGCGTCTTGTGGCCGGCACGCCCCGGGGTTCTCCCCAGCGTTCCGTCGTCCCCGGGAGCGGCGTACCTGATGTCCTTGCGAAATCGCTACAACTCCGCAAACGCCCTTGCCCCGGAAGAGGCCCAACTAGCCGATCGGATCGTGGGCTTGCTCTCAGGCTGCTCCACAGAGCAGCGGAGAGAGGTTTCGTCGTCCAGCCAGGGGCGTCTCGTCTCGCTGTATTTTCTGACGCCGAAAACCTACGCGGACCAGTTTCGGCAAAAGTCTCGGCAAATCTATCCTCCCAGCGGGGCGAAGCTGTTGTTGAGTGGGCCATGGCCGCCGTACAACTTCGTGGCTTCTGGCTGATTCCATGGAATGCGCTCTATGGAGACAAATCCGATATGGTACTACGGAATCTTCTTAGAACCATACTAGATTTCCCCTGCCGTATTCTAATGTATTGATAAATCTAGGTATTAACTTTGGATACGCTGCCAAGAACGCCTTTGGCCGTTCATGTGCTTACTACAGCCCGAGGCTAAACATAACATAACGTGAGGCCTATTTACGGTAGAAGAAAACTTCAAAGGAGAACGAACAATGGCAAAAGTAGCAAAGTCCACGGATTCCTCGAGCTTGGCAGAGGTTGTTGACCGCATTCTGGACAAGGGTATCGTGATCGATGCCTGGGTCAAGGTGTCGCTGGTTGGCATCGAATTGCTCTCGGTGGAAGCTCGCGTCGTAATCGCTTCGGTTGAGACGTACCTGAAGTACGCCGAAGCCATCGGTCTGACTGCCAGTGCCGCGGCGCCGGCTTAGAACTACGCCCGACAAAATTCCCGTCGCCGGTCGGAGGCCCGCAATAGGGCCTCTCCCGGTTTGGAAATCCCAGGACGTACAAGAGATAAAAGGAGCTTAACGTATGTTGACAGATGACATGACACGCTTGTGTGATGAAATCGTGGCGATGCGCAAGATCCGCGGCAATATGATGAGCGAGTTGCAGCACGGCGCCAAGGGCCTGAAACACTCTGTTACGAAGCTTTGCGCGCACTTTGGCCGCGCTCGCATGACGATGGCGAAGCGAACCAAAAATGAACGCGTGGCTTTTCTGAACAACCTGAAGCGCTCGGTTGGTACACAGCGGCGCGATATGAGAAACGACCTGGCCGGGGCCCACAGGGCCTGGGCTGGCAAGAGCTCATAGCAACAATCGGTGGAGACCGAAGTTCAAGCGGGCGGAAGCAATTGGCCAGACAGCAGTAATAGCCGCTCCTACTTAGAGCCCGCTGGCGGGTTCGCTGCGCGGGTGGCCAAGGCACCTGATTCAGTGCCCCGCCAGCGGCCTCCCCGAACGAGGGTCACCCCAAGGGAGTTCAAAAGTGGCTGTATTGACTGAAACTATGACGCGATTGCGCGACGATCTGGCCTTCGACTACCCGCTTCGGGTAGCCGGGCAACTCAGCGTCATCGCCCGCGTGCCGTGGGACTCGGTAGGGGAAAGAGGAAAGTAAGATGAAAGTCAACTGTCTTGGTTGTGGGTATAAGGTGGATCTCGCCGACGCCTATGACGACTACGAAGGCCCGATCAAGTGCTTCGCCTGTGGCTCGATCATGGAGATCGCGACCCAGGAGGGCAGCATCCGGGCGGTAAGTTTCCTGACGGACGTGCCGCTCTCTTCAGTCGTGGTCGGCGGACAGCGGCGCGAAATGGGAAAGAAGAAGTCAGTTTCGTGACCGAGCCGCCGCTCCCTTCGACCGGGAAATTCCTGGAACGGCGCCGCGTCTAAGAGCGGGTCCGGCGAGAGTTGCGGACCCGGCCGGCTGAAGCGAAGCCGCGGCGGCTGGGGTTTGGAAGTCCGGTGCGAATTGGCAAAAGCACCGGTGCATTGGGTGACTGTGGAAAGGGAGGACAAACGTGGGTGTATTAACCGAAACGACGATGCGACTGCGAGAGGAAATGGTGGCTTTGCGCCATCTGAGAGTGGCCTTGCGGAGCGACTTGGTCCGCCAGACCGGCGAGCGGCGCACCCAGGTTTCCGCTTTGTGTGCCGGATTCGCCAGCGACCGCGCGGGCGCCCACCGCGCTTGGTTTGGTCCAACGCCTTTCGAGGGCCACGCTGCCGAGAAACATCCGCAGCGCAGACCCGTGGAAGCGGTAAAGGCGAAGGCCCAAGTGGAAGAGCAGCCACCGGCGGCACCGAAAGCGGAGCCGCGCAGGCACGAGCCCGCTAAGCCTGTCCCGGCGCCGGCTGCGCAACCGCCCATTGCGCCCTTGCCGCGGGCCGAGAAACGGCCTTTCAAGGGATCGAAGAAGCACTGATTCTTGCCAGTTTAAGAGTGAGCATTCCAAGGGTAGGTACAATGAGCAAAGATCTTGGCGCAGTTGTGGTAAGAGTGCAGCCAGAGGGGGACGATGTTCTGCCCGAGGCCAGTGATGAGTTCGTGGCAACCCCGCATATTCAGGCGTTAGCCGAGAGGGCGCTCGCATACCTGGAAGTTGGTTATGCGGTACACTTTGCCGGAGCGGCGGGAACGGGCAAAACGACGCTGGCCTTCCACGTGGCGGCCAAACTTGGCCGTCCGGTCAGTCTTATTCACGGGGATGATGAGTTTGGCAGCTCGGACTTGGTCGGCAAGGACGCCGGTTACCGGAAGTCAAAGCTGATCGATAACTACATCCATTCCGTGTTGAAGACGGAAGAGAACATGAACACGCTGTGGGTGGATAATCGCCTCACCACGGCGTGCGCCAACGGGAACACCCTGATCTACGACGAGTTCAACCGCTCCCGCCCCGAAGCTAACAACGCCTTGCTGAGCGTGTTGGAGGAGAAGATCCTGAATCTCCCCGCCCTGCGGCCGAGCGGCGCGGGATACCTTGAAGTGCATCCGGACTTCCGGGCGATCTTCACCTCCAACCCGGAAGAGTATGCCGGGGTTCATAAGACCCAGGACGCTTTGATGGACCGCATGATCACGCTCAACCTGGGCAACTTCGACCGCGAGACGGAGATCCAGGTTGGGATGGCCAAATCGGGTGTGTCCCGCGGGGACGCCGAGGTCATCGTGGACATCGTCCGCGAGTTGCGGGGCACCGGCGTCAACAATCACCGGCCGACGATTCGCGCCACCATCGTGATCGCCAAAATTCTGGTTCACCGGGAGGCGCATGCGCGGCTGGACGATCCGGTATTCCAATGGGTCTGCCGCGACGTTCTCGCCACCGAGACGGCCAAAGTCACGCGGGACGGGCAGTCGTTGATGCCACATAAGATCGATGAAGCAATCGCCAGAATCTGCGGCGGTTCTCTCAAGCCGCGGAGAATCAACAGCCGGGCCGCCGCGGAAGACGTTGGAAAGGACTGATGTCATGGCCATCCCCACGAAAGGTCTAAACAGCATTCGCACCCTCTCCGGCCGGGTGGACCAGGTCTCTTTGCCCTACCGCAGCTACATGCAGATCACCTGCCTGGAGATGGAAAAGGCCCGGCGCGATATGGAGCGCAAGAGCGCCAGCCGGCGCATCGCGCTGATCGACGCCCGTCTGGATGAGATCGAGAAGGCCAAGCAGGAACTGCTCCAGGCGGTGGCTGCGCCGGGCCAGGCGATGCCGGGGCGCCTGCCAGGCCTCGAGCTGAAACCCACGCCCCGCCGAAGCGCGGGCGGATTCAAGATCCGTTACTGAGGGAAGCAGGCCATGCTGACGGTCAGGACCTCCGCCCATATCTCCACAAACCGGCGCCGCGGAAGCTTCCGCCTCTGCCCCGCCTCTACCGGTGCGCCGACGGCCCGGGCCGGCGTATCCCACTTGCTTCGGGAGTGGCTTCGGCTGTTAAATGCCGAGTCGCGGCGTCTCTGGCTAGACGAGCGATGGAGCGCGCACATGCGGCGAGTCCAGTCAAGACAATGGAGGAGACAGCGATGAAGGACGCTGACCAGACGTTAGTGTCAAACGCCCCTACCAAGGAGCCGGCCGTGCCGGTGGCTTGCGGGAGGAACTATCTGTACGCCATTGTGGCGAGCGGTGAACCGTGGTCCTATGAATCTCTCGGCATCGGTGGGCAGCATGTGTACACCATCACCGAGGGCCGCGTGGCCGCTGTCGTCAGCGGTGTGGCCAGTTCTAAGATCCGGCCGGAGCGGGCCAACCTGAAGGCCCACCAGGCGGTGCTCAATCGTCTGATGACCGATACAACCCCACTGCCGATCGCCTTCGGCACCATTGCCGCCAGCCCGGAGGCCATCCGCGGAATCCTGGTCCGAAATCAGCAAGCCTTCCGAGAGCAGCTCCAACGGGTGGGCGGCAAAGTAGAAATGGGATTGCGCGTAGCTTGGGACGTACCGAATATCTTCGAGTATTTCGTCAACACGCATGCGGAACTGCGCCTGGCGCGGGACCGCCGGGTGGGCACCCGCCACGAGTTCACTCAGGACGAGAAGATCGCACTGGGCCGGATGTTCGACCGTCTGCTCACTGAGGACCGGGAGGAGCACATTAGAAATGTGGAGCGCGTCCTGGCCCCGGTGTGCGTGGAATTCAAACCAAACCCGTGCCGCAATGAGCTCGATGTCATGAACCTGGCGTGCCTGGTGCGGCGCGACGCACAGGAAGAGTTTTCCGCCGGCGTGTTCGCCGCGGCCAAGCTGTTCGACAACAATTTCTCCTTCGACTATAGCGGGCCCTGGGCGCCGCACAACTTCGTCGAACTCGATCTGGAGCAGTAATGCTGCTGGTGGACGACATCCTCTGTTTTCCTTTCAGCAGCATTCTCTGGGTTTTCCGGGAAATCAGCAAGATTGCCCACGAGGAACTGGACGGCGAAGGCCAGTTGGTCAACGAGCAGTTGAGACTCCTCTACATGCAATTGGAAACCGGCCGTATTACCGAGGAACAGTTCGATGCCGAAGAGAAGCTCTTGCTGGACCGGCTGGATGCAATCGACAGGCGTCTGGAAGACGAGGGGGAAATTGCGGAAACCGGCACCGTGACGACCGAGCAGGAGATTGGCAATCCGTAAAAGGCGCGGGACATCGGCATGAGCCAGCAGACGCCATCATTTTTCGACAAGCAGGGCCTCCAGCTCCTGCTGTTCGGCGGCAAGGGCGGGGTGGGCAAGACGACTTGCGCCACCTCGGCTGCGCTGCGCATGTCCGCGCTCGCTCCGAACCGTTCTTTGCTGTTGGTTTCCACGGACCCTGCCCACTCCGTCCGGGACAGCCTGGCGGGTCATGTGCCCGCGGGCAATCTGCAAGTGCTGGAGCTGGACGCCCAGCAGTACCTCGCCGCATTCCACGAGCGGAACGGCCCCGTGCTGCGGGAGATTGCCGCCGCCGGCACTTTCCTGGACGATGAGGACATCAATCAATTCCTGAACCTCTCGCTGCCCGGCCTGGACGAGTTGATGGCTTTCTTAGAGATCTCCTCCTGGCTGGAGGCAGGCCGTTACGACAGCATCGTAGTAGACACGGCGCCGGCCGGACATACCCTGCGGCTGCTGGCCATGCCCGAACTGATTCGGCGCTGGATCGGGGTGTTGGAGGCGCTGCTGGCGAAGCGCCATTACATGCGCCGCGTGTTCAGCGGGGATCGCAGCCCGGACCGCCTCGACCTGTTTGTGACCCAGTGGAAATCCTCCCTACATCGGATGGACACTCTGCTGCGCGATCCGGCACGCACCCAATTCGTTCCGGTCACGATTGCGGAGCCGCTCGGCGTGCACGTGACGCTTTCGCTGTGCAAGGATCTGGCGAACCGTAAGATTGCGGTATCGGATGTGATCGTAAACCGGCTGCATTTCGAAGGCGATTGCCCTGCCTGCACAGCCGCCGCCGCGGGCGAGCGGGGGCAGGTCCAACACCTCCTGGCCGGGATGGAGGCCGGTGCTTCTCCGTGGGGAATCGAGCTGTTCGCCGAGGAGGTATGCGGGCTGGAGCGATTGAACGAATTCTGGGAACACGCGCAGCCCCTGTCCCGGGGCCGGGTGAGTGTGGCCCGGGCTGGCATGAACTATCAGCCGGCGGTGGTGCATCCAGCGGAGCATCCGTCTCCGGAGATGCGGTTTGTCCTGTTTGCGGGCAAGGGCGGCGTGGGCAAGACCACACTCTCCTGCATGACTGCCATACGGCTGGCGCGCGACCTCCCCGACAAGCGGATTCTGCTCTTCTCCACCGATCCCGCCCACTCGCTTTCCGCCTGCCTGCAAGCGGAAATCGGTCCCCAGCCAAAGGAGCTTCTCCCTGGCCTGACGGCCATGGAAATCGACCCGCGGGCGGAGTTCGGAAAACTCAAAGCACGCTATGCCGAGGATCTGGAGCGCTTTCTCAGATCTGTATCCCGGGCTTTCGACCTGACTTTCGATCGGGTGGTTCTCGAGAAGATGCTGGACGCGGCGCCGCCGGGGCTGGATGAAATCATGGCACTGACGCGCATCATGGAGTTTATCTCCTGTAACAGTTACGACCTTTTCGTGCTGGATTGCGCGCCGACCGGCCACCTGATTCGCCTGCTGGAGCTCCCGGATCTCATCAACGAGTGGC
>ODAK010007533.1_pt1 | contig 10935 bp, 10 predicted proteins | sample 1539591 | NCBI WGS metagenome assembly ODAK01 (sample SAMEA3539303, study PRJEB22396) | soil metagenome | biome: tundra; feature: field; material: soil | place: USA | collected 2010-05 | depth 0.15 m | reverse complement strand
CGATCTCAACGAGCAAATGACCCTACTTTAGTCGGCTGTTATTTTAACGCCTATACGCGGATCAGGGGATCCGCCCCACGAAGCCAGGTGGCCGTTGCCTTCAGGCGACTTGTCGTCTTTTTTTACTTACCGTCTTCGGGTTTCAGGACGCGGCCGATATCCAGCCGAAAAGAGGGGCTGCCGCGCGTGCCGCTGATTTCGATGGGCAGCAGTGCCGGCGCCATCCCTGCGAAACAACGGATCCACGGGCTTCAACAGAATATGTTTGAGGCCAGTGGTCATCTGTGAAACCGTGGCATCCAGTTTCGCCGTCCCCTGAAAGTTGATCTCGCCGGACTGCAGCGCGTAGTGTCCATCGAGGGCGACTCTCGCGCCAGGCAAGTCGAACCGGAGCTTTGGAAGGCTGAGCGTGGCGTCTCGCAGGGAGAACATTCCGGCGAACCGAGCGGCCACACCGGTTGTCGAAGTGTCGTTGGGTTCACCTTGTGCGCGGTGGCTCAGACTGGCGATCTTCTGCTCAACATCCTTGCCGGTGAAGTTTACGTCGTCCAGCGTGAATGCGCCGTCCAGTTGCAGGCGCTGGACGACCGGGGTTTCGCCAGGCGGAATCTTCACTTTCGTGTGGAAGCCGATCTTTCCGATCATGGGTGGTTTTGGGCTACGGATCGCGAGACGCAGAAAGTCTGCGAGTCCCGTTCCTTTTGTCCGGGCCTCCAGATCGATCTCTTTATGCTTTTCCAGCGCATTACGTTCGATGGCGCCGCTGACTTCGAACGCGGAGGTTCCGAGCAGGGCCCGGACCGGGTGCAGCCAGGTATTGCCGTTGGTACCGTCGACGGTAGCCTGGAATTCACTGCGGAGATGATCGGCGCGGCCGTTCGGCGTTAACGCGAAGTCCGGAACGTCCGTCGTGCCGTGTACTTCGATGCGGTCGAGTTTGCCGCGGTAATCGCCGCTCGAACTCAGCGTGCCCGAGATTCCCTTGAACACCGCAAGATTCGCATTGCTGAAGGTGTAATGGCCTGACAGCGACGTATCCCCGGGCTCATCCTGGTTCCAGGGGCCAAATTCGCCATCGCTGTGAATGAAGCCCGGCGGTTTCGCATTGTTCAACTCAGCATGGAAAGTCATGGGTCTGTCTTTCCCGACTGTGTGCATGGCGAGCTGGCCGATCTGGAAAGTCAGCGGATCTTTGTGTGGATCGGCGGGCAGGGTTTCGAGCGTGGCGCCGTTCGCCACCACTTCCTCCATCAGGAAAGCCGAGGGAACGTGGCCTGAGCCGGTTTTGGGGGACTGGCCTGTATCGCGGCGTTTGGGTGGAGTGTGAATTTCCAAACCCTCCAGATTCAACTTCCGCAGGCGTCTGGGAGAGCGAAAGAAACCGATGAAACTCGCATCGACGGTAAAACGCCGAACGCGGATCAGGGGCGGCAAGTCGTGCCGGCCCTGCAGCCGGAACACAAGATTATTGCCGGAAGCATGTACCACCGGAAACAGAGAGATCTGGAAATCGCTCAGTACGATGTCGCTCCTGTAGCGTTCCCGCAGCGCGGAGATCACGAAGGTGCGCGCTATGGGGTTGAACCGCTGTACCAGGATTGCGGCTGTGATGGCCAGGGCTGCAAGAAGACCGGCGGTTGAATACAGAATGATGCGGGTGCGTCGTGAAACGGCCACATCACGGATTCACTGCAAGTTATTTGCCGCTGCGAATTCCGCGGGCAACAACCGGCTTTACGTGCGCCTGCGCCGAGTTGACGAGGCCTTCGATCTGCGATTCCGGAACAGAGAGGGCCAGGTCGACGGCCTGCCCGCTCACCGTCACCTGCAAGGTTTGCAGCAACTGAAGCAGTTCCTGGGCCTGAGGGTTATTCGCACCCTGATAAGAGGATGCAAGCGCCAGCCCGAGTTTGACGACAGCCTGCAGCGCAGAGGCGTTCTGCGCACTGCTGGTGACGGCTTCGCCGGTGAACGCGATATCGGTCCCGAACTTGACGCCGCCGTCGAAGGACTGAATGCTCTTCAGGAGGGGCAGCACCTGCAATGCCGGGCCTGTCGCATTGGCTGTGGCATTGGCGGGGAGCAGCGACGCTATAGAGGCGGAACTGACCAGCCACTCGTCCTCATTGCCACTGAGCTGTTTCACCTGCACTGCCAGCGTGGAATCGATCGACGTGTGAGTCGAAAAGCGGTCCAGCGCGGCTTTCACGGAGGTCAGATCGCCGGCTATTGCGACTGTGGTGCCGATAAATGCCACGGCGTGCGGCGCCTTTTCCTTCGGATTGGTGTCTGTGATCAGCGTGGCTCCGCCGTACATCTGAACCGAGGCGTTGGCATTGCCCGAGAGAGCCGCGGTGAACTTATCGACGGGAAAGGTGCCGCTGGCGAGAATCAGGCCGCCGGGGTTAGCGGGGTCGGCGGAACTGGCGGCGAGAATTTCGGTGACATCCTGCAGGGGATTGAAGCCGGTTGCGGCGATAAACTTCTGAGGGTCCTGCCCGGTCAGCCCGATTTTGGAAATGATGAACAGCCCCAGAGGGCTGATGCGCGCAGTGGTCACGTTCACCCCGGCCAGCACCTTAGCATCGGGCATAACGAGATTCAGCAGGGCGGGATCGGCCGCCAGTGCCGTGGTCGCCGAGAAGATGGTACCGGATAACACGAAAGTCAAAAGGCCGATTTGCCGCATAAAGTTGTCCTCTCTGATGCTAACGCAGGCAATGCGACCCGGGTTCGATGTTTTTTCGGATCAGGCCTTTTTATCGATGCGGAAATCGTCGAACGCAGCCTCTGTACCGCCGCGCGTCCAGAGACCGGTCTTGCCCGCGGTGGGAAGGGAATCGTCGACCGCCTCAAATAACTGCCGGTTGCCGAACAGCACTTTAATATTATTGCCGCGGAAAATGACTTTGGCTACGTACCACTGGCCGGTGTGGACATCGTGCGTCACTCCGAAGGCCCCGGGCTTTTCGCCGGTGATCGGGATGGGGTGCGCCTGCCCGTTCTCGACGCGGAACAAGACAATATTCTTTTCCTCGACGCTGAAGTGAAGCAGGTAGTAGTTCTTCTGGTCCTGGTAGCGCCAGATGATGCCGGCGGTCTTCACGCGGCGGGCGCTCTGCTCGATTTTGAACTTGACGCTCAGATCGCCATCACGGCAAAGCACCTTGTCGAAAACAGCCATCGAAAATTCGGAGTCGCTGGCGGGGCCGGCCTCTTTCATCAGCACGTTCGGCCGGCTGGGCGCGGTGGCATCGCGCAGGACTTCCCAGCGCGACAGCTCCAGGGGGCGGTTCGCGGTGGCGGTCCAGAAAGGGGGAAATGTACGGGGTTTCAGATTATCGAAATTGACTGTGTCTCCACCGAGTCCAAACAGGCTGAAGGTAATAAATGCGGCAGCGGCGCTGAGTATCAAATACCCAGTGTAGACAGTTACCTGTTGGACGGCGATTTGGCGGCGCCGAGTTGGCGCAGACTGTCAGGGGGGATTTCAATCCACCAGCCCATCCGGTTTCCTGTGCCGGCGAGAGCCTGCCACGTCTCGCGCGGGATGTCGACGATCAGTTCGCGACCAAAGTCGGCCCGCACGGCCTGAGGTCGCTCGATGGTGTGACGCAGTTCCCCGCGAATGCGATTATCGCCGGGCTGCGTCCGCACGATCAATTCCTCAGGGCGCACGCAGACCGCCACGCGATCACCTTTGAAGCAGCCTCGCAGATGGGGGCCGCGGACTTCCTCGCCAAGCAGGCGCAACGTGCTGATCTGCCGCGCGGGGTCGAGGGAAATCACTTCCGCTTCATAAACGGTGAAGCCGCCCAGGAGCCGTGCCGCTTCCGCCGTCCCTGGGTTCTTCAGCAACTCGTCTGGCGAGCCACGATGGACGATGCGCCCGCTGTCAAATATAAGGACGCGCTCGGCCAGCGCGAGGCATTCCTCCGGATCGTGCGTGACGAGCAGCACCGGGATCTTCAGGTCATTCTTCAACTCGTGAATGAGCGCGTGGAGGTCGCTGCGCAAGGCCGCGTCGAGACCGCGGGCCGGTTCGTCGAGGAGAACAATGCGCGGGCTTGCAATCAGAGCGCGCGCGATAGAGCCGCGTTGCTTCTGACCCCCGGAAAGTTCATGCGGACAGCGTCCCGCCATTTCCGTCAACTTGAAGCGGTCCAGTTGTTCCGCAATGCGCCGGTGCCGCTCCAGGCGTGGCAGCGCGTGCGCCGCGAAGGCCAGGTTCTCGCGAACGGTCATGTGTGGAAACAACGCGTAACTCTGGAACACGTAACCGCAGGAGCGCTGTTGCGGTGACAGATTGACGCGCGCTTCCGCATCGAACAGGATGCGATTGTCGAGCATGATGCGACCGGAATCGGGGTTGACGAAGCCGGCAATGCAGTCGAGCGTCAGAGTCTTGCCGGAACCGCTGGGGCCGTAAAGAACAGTGACGCCGGCAGCGGCTTCAAATTCGATATCGAGTTGGAAGCCCGCGGATTCCGGGCCCGGCGGGAACCTTCTTACAATTCTGGCGCGGATCATGAGTTACGCATGGCGACGCTGTTCGAGACGGTTGGCGAGATAGACGATAGCCGCAGTGACGATTGAAATCACGATCACGAGAGTGCGCGCCACAAGCGTGTTGCCGGATTCGACCGCATCGTAAATGGCAATGGCGGCGGTCTGTGTGCGGCCCGGAATATCGCCCGCGATCATGAGCGTGGCGCCGAAATCGCCCAGCGAGCGCGCGAAGGCAAGCGCTGTGGCGGCTGCGATCGGCCGGCCGGCAAGAGGAATACTGACGCGCCAGAAGAGCCGCCATTCCGAAGCGCCCAGACTGCGGGCTGCTCTTTCGTAAGCGCGATCGTTATTCTCGAGCGCGGCGCGTGCCGATTTCACGAGCAGCGGGATCGCGTGGAGCGTGGAGGCAATCACTGCCGCCCGCCAGGTGAACACGAGGGGTGCGCCGGTGATTTTCTCCCATGCCTGACCGATCCAGCTGGAACGGCCGATTACTACAAGGAGGTAATAACCAAGCACGGTGGGGGGGAGCGCGAGAGGCAGAGTTGTCAGCGCGTCGAGCGCATCTTTACCTGGGAATGCCCTGTTCGCGAGCAACCAGGCGAGCCAAAGGCCGAGCAGGAGGGAGATCAATGTGGCGACGGCAGCTACCTCGAGACTCAGCCAAAGCGGGAACCAGTCGATCGCCATTTTGAACGGTTTTTCATTGTGCCACAGGGTCCGTCACAATGGAGGGGGTAGAATTCAGTGTGAGCCAATCAACCTCCGTTGCTGGGAAAGTGATTTTACTTGAAGAGGGCGACATCACTCTCGTCAAGGCAGATGCTATCGTAAATGCCGCCAATTCGCGGCTTTCAGGCGGCGCCGGAGTAGACGGAGCGATCCATCGGGCCGCCGGTTCCAGCGTCATGACGGAACTGGACATCATTCGCAAAAAAGTCGGCAAGTGCGAGCCCGGCGAAGCGGTCGTTACCAAAGCCGGCCGTTTGCAGGCCCAATACATCTTTCACACGGTCGGTCCCGTATACCGCGGGGGTGACGAGGGAGAGGCCGACGATCTCGCGTCGTGCTACCGCGAATGCCTCCAGCTTGCCGCTGAACGCGATCTGAAGAGCATCGCTTTTCCGGCGATCAGCACGGGCGCTTATGGTTATCCGATGGCGGAAGCCGCTGAGATTGCCGTGCGCGAAATTCGTAGTTTTCTCGATCAGCCGAGTTCGGTGGAAGAGGTTCGAGTGGTGCTGTTCGGAGAAGAGTCGATGCGTTCGTTCGAAGTGGCGCTCAGCCGCTAGCCTTTCCGAATGATCGAATTCCCCGGCTTCAGTCTTACGGCCCCGGACAGCAGCATCATCGGAATCATCGAGGAAGGGCCGGAGCCGAGTGCGGCGCGCGATCCCGCCTCCGATATACAGAGAATCAGTCCTTTCGATCCGATTCCCACAACGCCCGGGGATTACGTTCTGGACCACTCGCTTTCGCGGGCTGACGTGCTTACGAGATCGAAAGCGGTGGCGAGACTCGTCGAGTTGCGCCGTGCCGGGGCGACGATAGCCCTCATCTCACATGACGAAGCGCTGCTCGAAAGCTGCGCGGATGAAATCTGGTGGCTGCGTGGGGGGAGCCTCATCGCTCGCGGCGATCCTGGAGATGTTCTGGCTCGCTACCGCAGGCATGTGGCGGAGGTGCTGCGGAGGTCGGGGGAGAACCAGTTGCCGCGGCTTTCACCGACGATGCGCAATGGCGACGGCAGAGCGGAACTTCAAAGTGTCGAATTGCTCGGCGAGAACGGGGACCCCGCGACGGTGTTTCGCAGCGGTGAGCCGGTGGCTGTGCGGGTCACCGTGCGATTCGCCAAAGCCGTAGCCGATCCGGTGGTCGGGATCATGATTCGGACCCGGATCGGGCTGAACGTTTACGGCACCAATACGGAACTGGAACAGTTGCCGCTCGGACCTCTCGACGCGGGCGCGCGATTAGCCGTCACTTACAGTTTCGACTGCGATTTGTGTCCTGGCGAGTACACGATTACGGCAGCTTCCCACGACAGGGACGGCGTCTGGCACGACTGGATGGAAGACGCTGTTGCGTTTACTGTTTCGGATTCGCGGTACACGGCTGGCGTGGCGAATCTGAAGGCTCGGGTGGAAGCGGAGAAGCTATAAGTCCGGCAGTCATTTCGCAATCTTTCGTACGACAATATCAGGAAGGGGTTGAATCCATCGCCGCGCTGAATGTCAAAGATCCCGAAGTGCACGATCTGGCCGTCGAACTGGCACGAAGAACCAACACATCCCTGACCCAGGCGGTAAAGGCTTCTCTCCGCGAAAGTATCGCGCGCGATAGAGACCGCGTGGTGGACCGCGTCATGCGACTCGCGGCGCGCATTGCGTCCCGGCCGGTGCTCGATCCCCGGACGCCGGATCAAATACTCGGATACGACGACGCAGGGGTTCCCGACTGATCATCAACGTCTGCTGTCGCATGTATACGGTCTCGACAATCGCAGGCGAACGGTTACGGTCCAAAGATTATGACGTCGGAAAAGATTGACGTGCAAAAAATACCTCGTCAGTCTGACCAGGAGGCTTCCGGGTGCCTCCACGACCACTCCCTCACAGCCAACACCCCTAAAGGGGATGCTGGGGTCGCGGCTCGGTAAGAGCCGTCATTTCTGAGCCACGACCGTGAGTACCTACATAGTAGGATTCTTGTCGTTTCTGGCAGAATATTTTTCGCGAGATGCGTTTGCTCCAATGTTCATAGGCTTTTGGAGGGGCTTGTTGACAGCTCCCAACTTTCGCGAATGTGACCGAGCCGCGACCGCGAGGGAGCGGACCTGGCATGGTGTCACGGAGCTTGTTTGGTTCCGGCTGCGCCGGGTTAGGGAGTGGTTGTGCGAGGCGCCTGATATCCCTCTAGAATCGCCGCGAGCGCGCCTGCATGAATTCTCCCACGGTAACGACCGCAGCCAGCGCAAGCATGGCGACGTGCTCGACGAACCACATGGCGTCGATCGCTCCGCTGTGACCTGCGCCGAAACAACCGCAATCCACCTGCAGGCCGTTTGCATACGCGCGAATGCCGACGCTTAGAAACAACGTGAGCAGCAGGGTCGCGATCAGCGAGAAGTAACGCGACAGAATCCCCGGCAGCAGGGAAATTCCCAAAGCGATTTCACACCAGGGCAGCGTCCGGGCCAGCGGCTCCAGCCAACTCTCCGGCACCGCTTTGAACGAATCGATCGCGATGGCGAACTGCAGCCATGGCTCCCGAACTTTTTCGTAGCCCGCGTAGAGAAAAATGACTGCGATGATCAGCCGGCCCGCTATCAGGAGCCAGCGCTTCATTGAAGCTTCTGCTTCAGGAATTCCTTGAGAATCGAATACGGCATGCCGCCGCCGATCACGTCGCGCTTGCCTTTGGCGATGATCACGATCGTGGGCGTTTGCGTCAGGTGATCGGTGTTGTTGGCCATCGCAACATCCTTCGCGACTGAGTCATCGAGATGCGAATCGGTTTTCACCATCGCGCGGACCTTTTCCATTTCGGCCGCGGGCAGCACTTTCGCGACGACACCGTCAACGTTGCCGTTCTGTTCCCATTCGGGCTGGGTGACGAAGAGTTGGTTTGCCACAACATCATACTTGCCGATCTCACCCGCGGCGTTTGCGTAACGGGTGGCGATCTTTGAAAACTGGTGCTGCGGGAGCGGGTAATCGCGATGCACCAGACGCACTTTACCCGTCGCCACAAAATCGGTATTCAAAGTGGGCAAGGTATTCATGTAGAGGTCACGGCACGCCGGGCATTGGTAATCCGTGTAAATTTCCATGGTGACGGGCGCCGAGGGCGAGCCGCTTTCCTTGAAATTCTTCGGAATGCTGACGGCTGTGGCTAAAGCCTTGTGCTCGGGCGCCTTCTTGGCTGAAGCCGAAGCTGGCGGCGTCTGAGCCGTGAGCAGCAGGGCAGGGACGAAAAGCAGGAGGTAACGCATCGCTACTATTATGCCAGCGTTCTGTGTCTGATAGTACCCGGGCTGCATCTAAGATGGATGCATGATGACGGACGCCGCGCTGCTGGCCCATATAGCGAAGCAGCAACACGGGAAGACCGGTCTCAAACATCTCTTCAAAGAACTGCGTATCCGAAGTGAGGAAAGACGCGCCATCGAAACTGCCCTGGACCGGCTGACCGCGCGCGGCGACCTGATCGAACTGAATAAAGGGCACTACGCGGCGACTTCCCGCAGCCGCGAATTCGTCCCGGGCCGCGTCAGCATGCATCGCGACGGGTATGGTTTTCTGATTCCAGACCATCCTGTGCCCGGGGTTACCGGGGATCTCTATCTCGCCAGGGACAACACGCGCGGCGCCATGAATGGCGACCGCGCTATCGCGCGTATCACTCACACAAGTGCGCAGGGCCGGACGGAGGGCGAGATCGTAAAAATTCTGCGCCGCGCTCACCCGACGGTGGTCGGCCAGTTCAGCATTCATCGCCGCGGTTTGTTCGTGATCCCCCACGACGAGCGCATCACCGACTGGATCGAAATTCCCGAAGACATGGCGATTCCCGATGCTTCTTCGCCCGTGAATGCGCAGGTGGATCGAATCGGCCCTCAGCCTATTGAGATCGACAATGTCAGCCAGCTCGACGGCATGATCGTCAATGCCGAACTGCTGGAGTATGGAGATCGCAAAGGTCCGCCGGTCGGCCGCGTGATCGAGGTGCTTGGCGCCCCGGGCGATTTTGGCATCGATGTCGAAATTATCATTCGGAAGCACCATCTGCCGAATCGTTTTCCGGCGCCTGTCATTGATCAGGCGCAGATGATTCCAGCGGTCATTACTGCCGATGAAATGAAGGGACGCCGCGATTTCCGCGAGCTTCCCATCGTGACGATCGACGGCGAAACCGCGCGCGACTTCGACGACGCCGTGCTGGTCGACAAGCTGGAGAACGGCCATTACGCGCTGCAGGTTCATATCGCCGACGTCAGCCATTACGTCAGGCCCGGCAGCGCGATCGATGGCGAGGCGCGGCTGCGCGGCACCAGCGTCTACTTTCCCGACCGCGCTGTCCCGATGCTGCCGTTCGAGCTTTCGACGAATATCTGTTCGCTGATTCCTCATGCCGACCGGCTCGTGCTGTCTGCCCTGATCGAGTTCGACCGCGCGGGTGAGCCTCTGCACTTCGAATTCTGCCGCGGCGTGATCCGAAGTGCCGAGCGCATGACTTATACCAACGTGCATCTGCTGCTGGAAGGCGACGCCGCGCAGCGCGCGCGTTATGCACCGCTCGTCGAGCGTTTCGAACTCATGCGCGAGTTGGCGGAAATCCTGCAGCGGAAGCGGTATAAGCGCGGTTCCATCGACTTCGATCTGCCCGAGCCCCTGATTGAATTCGATGAGGCGGGCACGATGACCGGCATCGGCCGCAGCCCTCGTAATATCGCGAACCGCATCATAGAGGAGTTCATGCTGGCAGCCAACGAAGCGGTGGCGGCGCATCTCGAACAAACCGGGCATCCGGCGATCTATCGTGTCCACGAGCAGCCCGATCCGAAGCGCGTCATGGAATTCGAAGAGATTGCCGCGCAGTTCGGATACTCGCTGGGGGTCGGCGCGATCCCTGTGTCGCGCCATCGCTACAAGGAACGCAAAGCGGAAGGCCGCGTTATCCACAAAGACATCGTGATTCCGAAAGAAATCAGGCTCTCTTCGAAGATGTATCAGAAGCTCGTGGCAAAGATCGAAGGCAAGCCGGAGGAGCGCATCCTGAGCTATCTGATGCTGCGCTCATTGAAACAGGCCCGGTATACCGAAGAAAATGTCGGCCACTTCGCGCTGGCGGCGACGCACTACACGCACTTCACGTCGCCCATTCGCCGCTATCCGGATCTCATCGTGCACCGTTTGCTGACGGCATCGCTGGAAAATCGAACGTATTCGAACGAGGCGGAATTGAAGTCGATTGCGGATGAGTGCTCGTTAACCGAACGCCGTGCGGCCGAGGCCGAACGCGAACTGGTGGAGTGGAAGAAGGCGAAGTTTATGGAGGAACGCGTCGGCGAAGAGTTCGACGGGCTCATCATCAGCACCGCCCGTTACGGGCTGTTTGTGGAACTGGCGGACCTGTTCGTCGAGGGCCTTGTTCCGATCGATACGCTGCCTGACGACCATTTCGCGTACCACGAAAACGTGAGGAAGATTATCGGCCAGCGGACACACCGCGAATTCTCGATCGGCGACCGCGTCCGCGTGATTCTGGATCGCGCCGACCCGTTGGACCGCAAGCTGCAATTCTCGATTCTTGAGCCGGTGAAAGCGAAGAGTAAAAAGAAACGCTGACCAGGTCTCTGACCACCAGGTAGATTCCCCGCGCTGACGCTTGGGGTTATACGGCACCATAACCCCGAACGTGAGA
>ODAK010007530.1_pt1 | contig 10937 bp, 8 predicted proteins | sample 1539591 | NCBI WGS metagenome assembly ODAK01 (sample SAMEA3539303, study PRJEB22396) | soil metagenome | biome: tundra; feature: field; material: soil | place: USA | collected 2010-05 | depth 0.15 m | reverse complement strand
TGGGTGGTCGAGGCGCCGTCTCGACTGCTAGCCGACGGCGACCTCCAGATCGTGCCGTTGACGAGCTTTGCCCGGATCACGATGAGCGCCTGCTCGGCCGTCGCCGGAGGCGTTCGCCGGACCATCGTCGACTCCCACTGGGCCCACTATCGCTTCGACATGCGCACGACCTCGAACACGGCCAAGGCGCTCACGAGCAAGCTGACCGGCGGCGGGACCGCGTTCTCGTCGACGTGGAAGCACCACTGATCCCGAGCTCAGGCGGGTCCCGGCGATGACTCCGCTCGAGCGACCGGCCGACCTGGTCCTGACCGGCGGGCGCGTGCTGACGATGGACGCGCAGCGGGACGCGGCCACCGAGCCGGCCGAAGCGGTGGCCGTCCGCGCCGGTCGAATCGTGGCGGTCGGCAGGGTTTCCGATGTCGAACGCCAGGTGGACTCGCGGACGCGCCGGATCGAGCTGGCCGGACGAACCCTGCTGCCGGCCTTCCAGGATGCGCACGTCCACCCGGTGATGGCCGGGATCGGTCTGACCCGCTGCCCGCTCCACGACCTGCCCGTCGACCCGACCGCCTACCTCGAGGCCATCCAGGCCTACGCCGAGGCGGAGCGAAATCGCACCTGGCTGGTCGGCAACGGCTGGGCGATGGCGGCATTCCCCGGCGGCACGCCGACTCGCCAGGCGCTCGACAGGGTGGTCCCGGATCGCCCCGCCTTCTTCGTCAACCGCGATGGGCACGGGGCCTGGGTGAACAGTCGGGCCCTCGAGATCGCCGCGATCGACCGGGATACCGTCGATCCGCCCGACGGACGGATCGAGCGGGATCCGAGCGGGGAGCCGAGCGGGACGCTCCACGAGGGGGCGATGGAGATCGTCCGCCGCTGCCTTCCGCCAACGACGACCGAGGACCTAGTGGGCGGGCTCGCGCTCGCCCAGGCCTACCTCCAGCGCTTCGGGATCAGTGCCTGGCAGGACGCCTGGGTGACCGCCGCTGACCTCGCCGCCTATCGCCTCTTCGCCGAGCGCGGGCAGCTGACGGGCCGGGCGATCGCCTGCCACTGGTGGGATCGCGAGCGAGGCCCGGAACAGATCGAGGAGCTCGTCGAACGGCGACGCACCGCCACGATCGGCCGCCTCCGGTCGACGACGGTCAAGATGATGCTGGACGGCGTCATCGAGAACCACAGCGCGGCGCTGCTCGAGCCATACCTCGACGGCCTTGGGCGGTCGACGATCAACCACGGAATCAGCTTCGTCGATCCCGCCCTGCTCAGGGATCACGTGACCCGCCTCGATGCCGAGGGCTTCCAGGTCCATTTCCACGCGCTCGGCGACCGGGCCGTTCGGGAGGCGCTCGACGCCATCGAGGCCGCCCGGGAGACGAACGGCCCGTCCGATGGGCGCCATCACCTGGCCCATCTGCAGCTGGTCGACCCGGCCGATATTGCCCGCTTTGCCAGGCTTCACGTGACCGCCAACATCCAGCCCTATTGGGCCTGCCACGACGCCCAGATGGACGAGCTCACGATCCCGTTCCTGGCGCCCGAGCCGGCCGCCCGGCAGTACCCCTTCCGGAGCCTCCAGGAGTCCGGGGCGCGCCTGGCCGGTGGATCGGACTGGTCAGTCAGCACGCCCAACGTCATGGCCGAGATCGAGGTGGCGATCAGTCGGATCTCGCCGGAGGATCGAACGGCCGAGCCATTCCTCCCCCGCGAGGCGCTCGAGCTGCCTGCGGCGCTCCGGGCATTCACGCTGGGCAGCGCCTGGGTCAATCATCTGGACGCCATCAGCGGGTCGATCGCGGTCGGCAAGCTGGCCGACCTGGCCGTGCTCGATCGGGACATCCTGGGCCCCGAGGTGGGGCCGCTCGGTGAGACCCGCGTGCTCCTGACCATGATCGAGGGTGCCGCCGTCTTCGAGGACCCGTCCCTCGAACAGCCATGACGTCAGCCGGGCGATCCCGGCCTGGCCTCAGATCGAGGCGCCCGATTCGGCGTCCACGATCAGGCTCTCGGCGGCCGCCTCCTCGCCGGTTTCGGCTTCCTCGGTCCAGGAGCGATGGCCCCCGCGCAGCAGCGAGAGCCCGGCTCCGATCACGCTCGCAACCACGCCCGCCGCGAAGGCCACGTGGAGCGCGTTGATGAACGGCCCGAGGTCGATCCCCGAGGCGCCGGTCTGGGTGCCCGAGAAGACCGCGACCAGGACCCGCGGGTCCATTGCGCTGGTCATCAGGCCGATCGCCAGAGCGATGCTGATCACGAAACCGGTGTTCGTGAGCATCGCCCGCATGCCCGCCCCGATGCCACGCTTGGCCGGTGGCACGACACCCATGACCGCGCTCGTATTCGGCGAGTTGAAGAGGCCCGAGCCGGCGCCGATGACCAGCTGCCAGAGGGCCAGCTGCCAGTACGGCGTGTCGATCCCGATCGTCAGCAGGCCGGCCAGGCCAACGGCCGTCACGAGCATGCCCAGGGTCGCCAGCTCGCGCGAGCCGTAGCGATCGGCCAGGGCGCCGCTGATCGGTGACAGGACGAGCAGGCCGACAGCCAGCGGCGCGAGCTTGATCCCGGCGGTGACCGGATTGTCGCCCTTGACCCCCTGCAGGTAGAAGACGAGCAGGAACAGGACGCTGTTGCGGGCCACGCCGTTGAGCAGGCCGGTCAGGTTGCCCATCGCAAACAGGCGGTCGCGGAAGAGCGTCAGGTCCAGGATCGGCGTCCGGGCCCGCGCTTCGACGAACAGGAAGATTGGCATCAGGACGAGGAACAGGGCGAACCCCCCGAGCACCCACCAGGTCGTCCAGCCGTACAGGCCGCCGAAGGCAAGCGCGGTCATCAGGGCGAGGAGCGCCACGAGGTACAGCCCCGAGCCGAGCCAGTCGATCGAGATGGCGCGCTGGGGCGGCGTCCTTTCAACGAGGATGAGCAGCGCCGCGACGATCCCGACGACGCCGAGGGGCACGTTGAACCAGAACACGAAGCGCCAGCCGAAGCCGGTCAGCCAGCCGCCCAGGATCGGGCCGAGGATCAGGCCCGCTCCGACGACCATGGCGTTCAGGCCGAGGGCCCGGCCGAGCTCCGACCTGGGGAAGGCATCGGTCACCAGGGCCGACGAGTTGGCGAACATGAAGGCCCCGCCAACGCCCTGGACCACCCGACCCAGGATGAGCGTCAGCGGCGTGGGCGCGATCGCGCAGAACGCAGAAGCCAGGGTGAACACGACCAGGCCCAGGGTGTACGTCCGGGTTCGCCCGAAGATGTCGGCCAGGCGGCCGGCATTCAGGACCAGGACGGTCACGACCAGGGTGTACCCAACGACGATCCAGAGCAGCGCGAAGAGGTCCGTGTGGAGATCGCGCAGGATGTCGGGCAGCGCGATCACCAGGGTGCCCGAGGTCAGCGAGGCGAGCAGTGCGCCGAGGCTGGTCACGACGAGCAGCCACCAGCGATAGTTCGGCGCGTCGGGATCCACCAGCCGGCGGCGGCCCGCGGACCGGGCGGCGCTCATGCCGGCACCGGGGCGCTTGCTGCTTCGGCCGCGAGCTCGGCGACCCGGGCGAGGATCCGTGTTCGGCGGGCGGCGGCATCGTCGATCATCGCCTGGAGCCGCTCGATCTTGCCGCTCAGCAGGATGATCTGGCGATCCACCCGGGCCAGGCCCTCCTCGGCGATCCTGAGGCGCTCGAGCGGGCTCTCGGCGGAAGCAAATGCCGTCCGAGCCAGGGCCAGGTGGTCCTGGTCCTCGAGCAGCCGGGCAATGTCGTGGACCGAGAAGCCCGCATCGTCGCGGAGCGCCTGGATCGCCCGCAGCCTGTCCACGTCCGATTCGTCATAGAGGCGATGGCTACCACATGAGCGCGCGGCCGGCGTGAGCAGGCCCATCTCCTCGTAATAACGGATTGCTCGCGTCGTCAGCCCGACCTCATCGGCCACGTCCTGGATCCGGCGGAGTGGGGTTGTCGCAGTCACGCGCCGGATCGTGCCACAAAGTTGACGTACGCGTAAACTTCTGGACAGGATCACGGGTCGGGACCGACCTCGACACCGCCGGCGAGCGCCGCAGCCCCTCCTCGTGGCAGGGGCGAGTCTGGCTGGAGCCGCGAGCTCAGCGTGGGCCAGCTGCAGAGCGGCCCCGCGGACTTGTGCCGATGGTGCTTCCGGAGCGACAAATCGACCGATTCGGGCCCGAGCTGGGTGCCTGAGGACCGGCCGCCGAGGATTTGAGGGTGGTCCGGGCTGCGTTTCATCCCGACGCACGCTCGCCCCGCTGCAAGTTCCAGGCGGAGGTCAGGTCGACGGGCCGCTCGTGAGCTCGACATCGTCCTCTTGTCGCTCCGGAAGCACCATCCGAGCACGAGGACGAAGGGGCACCCCAGGCGGCCACGGATCCCGGATCGGCCGGGGCGGGGTCGGCTGACGCCGCAAGACCCGAGCGGCCTGCGTCTCCGCCAAATCGTCGCTGGAGCGATGGTTATGGTCGGATGTGGCCCAGGAATCAGTTGGATTCGTCCGATCCGGTGCTGACCTGAGCACGATCCCAAGTCGACCGACCCGACGCCAACGAGGATTCGGCCCGACTTCGACCATAAGCAGCTCTGCCTGCGGTTTCTGGCAACGCGGAGCCTTTGCCGGTTCCGGCGCCAGAACCTCAGCACAGCCGCCGCGACGGAGCGCTGCGCAGCTCCCCCGAGCCAGCGCCCGGGACCCAGAAGACGGGGGCGCTCCAGCGGGCTGGCTGATGCTACGATGGCCGGAACCCGTCGGCTCGCGTACGGGGCCCGTCCGAGTCCACCCTGGTGGCCGGATGCAAGGGCCCGCGCAGCGTCGTTGGGCAGGAAGGACCCGGCATGGCTACGGTCACGTTCGATCACGTCACCAAGAAATACGGGGATGTCACCGCGGTCGATGACCTCGACCTCGAGATCAACGACGGGGAGTTCATGGTCCTCGTCGGCCCGTCGGGTTGTGGCAAGACCACCAGCCTGCGGATGATCGCCGGTCTCGAGGAGATCACCGCCGGGACGCTCCGGATCGGCGACAAGGTCGTCAACGACGTCGCCCCCAAGGATCGCGATATCGCGATGGTCTTCCAGAGCTACGCCCTGTACCCGCACATGACGGTCCGCGACAACCTGGCCTTCGGCTTGAAGCTGCGCAAGGTCCCCAAGTCCGAGATCGAGCGCCGGGTCAAGGAAGCCGCCGACACGATCCAGCTCTCAAACCTGCTCGACCGCAAGCCCAAGGAGCTGTCCGGCGGCCAGCGCCAGCGGGTCGCCCTGGGCCGGGCGATCGTCCGCGAGCCAGCTGTCTTCCTGATGGACGAGCCGCTCTCCAACCTCGACGCCAAGCTGCGCGTCCAGACCCGGGCCGAGATCGCCCGGCTCCACCAGCGCCTCCGCACGACGATGGTCTACGTCACCCACGACCAGGTCGAGGCGATGACGATGGGCACCCGGATCGCCGTGATGAACGACGGCCTCCTGCAGCAGGTCGGGTCACCCCAGGAGCTGTACGACCACCCCGTCAACAAGTTCGTCGCGGGTTTCATCGGCAGCCCATCGATGAACTTCACGACGGTGACCGCCTCGGGCATCGGCGATCAGGCGATCCTCACGGGCAGCGGCCTGTCGATCCCCCTGCCGCCTCGCCTCCGGGCCGCGGCCGACTCGGTCCATGGCAAGACCCTCATCGCCGGGTTCCGTCCAGAGCATCTCGAAATCGGCGAGGCCGGTCCGAACATGGCCGGCTTCAAGGCCACGGCGGATGTCGTGGAGTACCTCGGCAACGACGAGCTCCTCCACCTTTCGCTCGAGGATCTCGATCTGGTCGCGGTCGTCAGCTCGGCCCACCTGGTCAAGCCGGGCGACGTCCTGTCGCTCAAGCTCGCGCTCGACAAGCTGCACCTGTTCGACTCCGAGACCGGCGCCGTGATCCGCGGCGACGCACCCGTCGCCGCGACCGCCTGAGCCAATCCGGGGTGGATGACGAGGATCTCCGTGAAACCGTCGTGGGCACGGAGATCCTCCATCACGGCCGGCTGGGTGACCTTCGGATCGACACGGTTCGTTTTCGTGACGGCCGCGAGTCCACCCGGGAGATCCTGAGCCATCCCGGCGCGGTCGCGATCGTCGCCCTCGACCCGCAGGACCGGCTCCTGCTCGTTCGCCAGTGGCGAGCGGCTGCGGCCCAGATCCTGCTCGAGATCCCGGCCGGGACCCTCGACCTGATCGATCCCGTGGCCCGCACGATCGAGGACCCGGCCAGCGCCGCACCGCGCGAGCTCGAGGAGGAGACCGGCTACCGGGCGAGGACGTGGCGGAAGCTGGCCGCCTTCTGGACGGTGCCCGGCTTCGCCACCGAGCTGATGCACCTGTACCTCGCCACCGACCTGTCGCCCGCCCACGGCGACCGCCTCGGCCCGGATGAAGATGAACGGCTCGAGCTCGTCCGGTTGCCCTGGGCCGAGGCGGTCGCGGCCGTCGAGCGCGGCGAGATCTGCGACGCGAAATCGATGGTCGGACTGTACTGGCTCGCTCGCCTGAAACTCAGCGGGCAGGCCTGACCTAGCCGGCTCCGGCTCGCCAGGCGGGCAGATCCACCGGCCCGAGCCGAGGGCTGTCGGTCAGGCCCGGGATCCGGCCGCGCTTGGCGATCGGCCGTCCGTCGAGCTCCTTGATGTCGGCCGTGAAGTCGATCGGGCTGGCGCCGCTGATGTAGCTGCCCACGGCGTACGAGTCGACCTGGGCGCCCTGCTCCTGGAAATACGTGATCCGCTCCGGCGTGAGCCCGCCCGAGATCACGATCTTGACGTGCCGGAAGCCCTCCAGGTCGAGTCGGGCACGAACCTCCTTGACTAGGTCGGCAGTGACCCGGCCACGCTCCGACGGCGTGTCGAGGCGGATCCCATAGAGCCGGTCGCCGAGGGCGTGGGCGACCCGGAGTGCCTCTTCGGCCTCGTCCTTGAACGTGTCGACGAGGACGATCCGGGGGACGTCCGGGCCGAGGTCACGGTCGAATGCCTCGGCTGCCCGGACGGTGTCACCGAACATGAGGACCAGCGAATGGGGCATCGTCCCGGTCGGGTTCAGGCCGGCCAGCCGGGCGCCGGCCGGGGTGGAGGCGCCGACGCAGCCGCCCACGATCGCCGCGTAGTCGAGGACGTCGGTGATGTCCGGGTGGACGTGGCGCGCACCGAAGCTGATGACTGGTTTGGGCGCGGCTGCTTCGACGACCTGGCGGGCGGCCGTCGCCCAGCCCGTCGACTGGGCGAGCATCCCCAGGAATGCCGTCTCGTACAGGCCGAACCGGCGGTAGCGAGCGCGGATCCGCAGGACGATCTCCTTCGGCTCGATCCGATCGCCGTCGTCGAGCGCCTCGACCGCGGTCTCCGCGGGATCGCTGTCGGCGAGCACATGAGCCAGCAGGTTCTTCGCCTCGTCGATCCCGCACAGGATCCCCGCCTCGCGGGCGAAGACTTCCAGCGCCACGACGGGATCGAGCCCCTCGCGGTCGAGGATGCTCTCGGCCCGGGCGAAATAGACGTCGGCCGAATCGCCCGACAGGATCTCCATCGACGGTCGGCTGCGCGCGATCCCCATCAGGGCGAGTGATCTCCCTCTTCCGGCCCGGGTCGAATGCGTCTGGCCATTCGAACCGGTTGGTCCGCGAGTGTACCGCGAGAACCCCGTGCCGAACGGCGCACCGGACCACGCCTGGGGTGATAGGTGACGCGAACGGCGCCCGGTCGATGGCGCCGGCCGAGGCGACGCAACCGGCGCAGCTGGCTGACGAGATAGCCGAGCACGACGGCCGCGACGAGGAGTGAGGCAACGGCCACCCGGGCCCGGAAGCTGCCGGTGTCGGCGGCCTGGCTCCAGGCTTCGTCCGCCGCCAGGGCCCGATCCCGGGCAGCGACCATGTCGCCCGCCCCGAAGGCCGTGGTGGCCGCCTCCAGATCGACGGCCGGGTCCGTCCCGATCAGGCCGATCTGGTCGATCAGCGAGGATGCCGGGGGCTCGGCCGACGACGCCGCGCTGATCGCCTCGATGACCTGCAGCTCATTCGATGCCTCGGTCACGGCGGTCGCGCCGGTGCCTTGCTGGAACGCGGTCTGGAGGGTGGTCGGCGGGGTCAGGCCGGCGGCCTCGGCCGCGGCGGCGATCCTGTCGCGCTGGTCGAGCACCTGGCCGAGCCCGACCAGCAGGTTGGCCGCCGTGCTGAACTGCCAGGCGTTCAGCGCATCGAGGACGCTGTGCGGGACGACCCAGGCAGCGGCCCGGCTGGCGAGCCCCTGGTATTGACTCCGAGCTGCGCTTCGGGTCGTCAGCAGCCCCTGCTCGTCGGGCGTGACAACCCAGGTCGACCAGAGGCTCGAGGCGTCGACGCCGGTTCGCTCAGCGATCAGGTCGAGGAATCCCCGCCAGTCGGGCGGGCCGTCGCTCACGTCGGACGGACCGGCCTGATCCTGCGGTTGATAGGCCGCCTCCCGACCGGACGCGGCCCGCCAGACGGCCTGCAGCCCGGCGGCACCGACCAGGGCGTAGAGCCGGCTGGCAAGGGTCACCGCAGCAGCCCGGCCGTAGCGATCGGCCAAGTCGGACGTTGACGTCGTGTTCGACGAAGTTGCCGTCGTGTCGGCGCCGGTCCAGGCGTTGAGCGGAAGCGCAGCGGCCTGCAGGGTAGGCGTGATCGACTCATCGCGCGGCTTCAGCTTGAGGGCCAGGGCGACCCGGTTGCCATAGAAGATCGCGAAGCCATCGGTGATCCAGCGGTCGGCGAAAAGCGAGCCATCGAACCACAGGTGGGCCAGCTCATGGATCGCGATCGTGTCGTCCGCCGTGTAGGCAATCTGGATCCGGCCGTCGGCCGGCACGAAGGCAGCGGCGTAGCCGTCGATCGAGCGCGGCAGCGCCTCTTCCACCGCCACCACGGGCGTGGCCGGCTGGAACGGCAGATCGATCTCCGTCGCCAGGAGCGGCAGGCTGGCCCGGATCAGCCTGACCATCCGGGCACCCCAGGCCGGATCGTCGGGCCACGCCCGCACGACCACGCTGGCCGGCTCGCCATTGATCTGGAGGTCGACCTTCGTCTCGACGAAGGCGCTCGGGCGGTCGGCAGCGACGACGGCGTTGAACGCGAGCGGATCCGGAATGGCGCGGGAGGTGAGCGAGATCGAGCCGTCGGGCGCGGTCACCGGGGCCGCCAACGGGCCCGAAACGATCCGGACCTCGAAGCCAGCCGGGAACCGAACGATCACGCTCGATCCCGCAAGGCCGGCCGAACCGTAGGCCCATACGGGAAACGTGACGAGCGACGGCCCGACCCGGATCGGGCGATTGGCTGCGCCGCCCGGATCGGGCAGCTCGAATGCGAGGGTCACGCTCGTCGTGCGGCCTGCCCCCAGCGCGCCACCCAGGCCGACCGACAGGACCTCCTGGCTCCGGTTCCGGCTGACCACGCTGACCGCCACCTTCTTCGACCCGGCCAGGCCGGCTGGGTGGACCGCCGTCGGCGGCACCGAGACGTCGACTCGATCGAAGGTGTAGCGCCGGATCACCGTGTCCCGCAGGTGGTTCGTGACCGCCAGCTGGATGCTCACGTGGACGAGCCGGCTCGCAGGACGGACCTCATAGGTCGCAGCGCCGACCATCGTCAGGCCCGGTCCGGCCGCGTCGACGGCGGCCCCGTCCGGCCTGAGTGCCGGCGTGCCGAGCAACAAGCCAAGCGCGGCGACGAGGCCGAGCCCGGCTGACCCGATGGCCCTCGCCCGGCGCATCGCCCGTGGGCTGCCTGGATCCCGCGAACCTGCCGGGGTCACGACCCGAGCAGCTCCGGGAGCCGCGCCGCATAGCGCTCGAGCAGTTCCGGGTTACGACCCAGCCGGCCGGCCCGATCGGGAATCCGGCCGCCGATCCACAGCCAGCCAGCCGATTCCTCGAGCAGCGCGTCGCAGATCGCGAGCGAACGGGCGAGCGCAACGCCAACCTCGTCCCGGTCCAGGATGCGCAGCGGAATCTCGGTGCTCAGGGTGGGCCGGCCATCCTCGGCCAGGGAGAACTTCACGAACGGGAACTCGTCGTTCCAGCGGAGCAGCCGGTGATACGACTTGCGCAGGCCGTCCCCGATCGGCGGGGCGAAATGAACCCACGTGATCAGGCCCAGGGCCGGATCCAGGATCACGGTGAAGCGAACGTCGAAGCGGCGCCGGCCGTCGAGCTGGAGATCCCAGGCAACTACGGCGTCGCGGTCCACCCGGGCAGAGGGCACGATCCCGAGCTCGGCGAGCCAACCCTCGACAGCGGCGGCTGACGGACTCCCATCCAGTGGCGACATGCGCCGGAGTCTAGCCCACGCCTGCGGGACGGTCCGGCAGGCGACAGGCCGGCCGCGCCCGGCTGTGTCCTAGCTGGCCGCGCCGTCGGTCCCGGCCGGGGCAGCCCGGGCCGTCCGCTTCAGCGCTGTCCGAGCCTGGGCAGGAGCCGGCGGGCGTACGACCGAATCGCCGCTGCGGACGGTCCGGCTCTGGAAATCGGCCGCCCGGACATCACCCCCGATCTTCACGTTGCGGCCGATCCGCTGGCCGCGGGGGATGATCGCCCGCTTGCCCACGACGGTGATCCCGGTATTGAGGCGACCCGGCTCCAGCCGGTTGGGCGGGCCATCGGGACCGTCGCCCACGACCGCGCCGGGGCCGACCACGACCTCCTTGTCGAGGATTGCCCGGTCGATGATCGCGCCCTGCCGGATCACGCTGTCGAACATGATGATCGAGTTGCGGACCACCGCCCCGACTTCGACCCGGACGCCAGGCGACAGGACACTGTTGACGACCGTCCCGTTGATCACGCAGCCGTGGCTGATCAGGCTCCGGTGCACCTGCGCGGTCTCGCCGATCTTGGCCGGGGCGCGCTCCTCGGAGCGGGTGTGGATCAGCCAGC
>ODAK010007529.1_pt1 | contig 10938 bp, 10 predicted proteins | sample 1539591 | NCBI WGS metagenome assembly ODAK01 (sample SAMEA3539303, study PRJEB22396) | soil metagenome | biome: tundra; feature: field; material: soil | place: USA | collected 2010-05 | depth 0.15 m | reverse complement strand
GTCATGGGCAAGGCTTGCGCGATCCGAGCGGCATGGCCAGGCTGCACGCCAGACACCTGGAGTTTCGAACATGAGCAGCACGACCGAATACACACCCCCAAAAGTCTGGACCTGGAACAAGGCGAACGGCGGCCGGTTCGCGAACATCAACCGCCCGATCGCGGGACCCACCCATGAGAAAGAACTGCCCATCGGCCGCCATCCCTTGCAGCTCTACTCGCTGGGAACTCCGAACGGGGTTAAAGTCACGGTGATGCTGGAGGAGTTACTGGCACTCGGCCACAGCGGCGCGGAATACGACGCATGGCTGATCCGGATCGGCGACGGCGACCAGTTCGGCAGCGGCTTCGTCGCGGTGAACCCGAACTCGAAGATCCCCGCTCTGATGGACCGGAGTGGGTCGAAGCCGATCCGGGTCTTCGAGTCCGGCGCCATCCTGATGTATCTCGCCGAGAAGTTCGGTGCGTTTCTGCCGAAGGATTCCGGGCCGCGCGCCGAGTGCCTGTCATGGCTGTTCTGGCAGATGGGAAGCGCGCCTTATCTGGGTGGCGGGTTCGGCCACTTCTATGCCTACGCACCCACGAAGATCGAATACGCCATCGACCGGTTCGCGATGGAAACGAAGCGCCAGCTGGACGTCCTCGACCGCCGCCTCGCGGAAACCGAGTTCCTGGGCGGTGCCGATTACACCATCGCCGATATCGCGGTCTGGCCCTGGTACGGTGCCCTGGCGAAGGGGCTGCTCTATGGCGGTGGCGAGTTCCTGTCGGTGCAAGACTACAAGAACGTTCAGCGTTGGACCGACGCGATCGCCGAACGGCCTGCCGTCCGGCGCGGGCGAATGGTCAACCGCCTCCAGGGCGACCCCGCGAGCCAGTTGCATGAGCGCCATGACGCCAGTGATTTTGAAACGAAGACCCAGGACAAGCTGGCGGCTGGGAGTTAGGCAGCCGTCTGGTGGCAGCCTCGTCGTTCAACCGGATGTCCGACCCCTGGCGCACAGGACATTGTGTCGCACGGGGTTGGCGCGAGCCGATCGTCACGCCCGACGGTGCCGCGAGGCGGCTCGTTCGGTCGGCCGAGGGGGCGGAGGGTGCTCGACAAACATGGTTCGGGAGTTATTTCGTCGCCACACCATGAAAGACGCATCCTTTCCTTCAGACGGCCATGGTGGGCATTCACGTTATTGATTTGAATGTCCCGCGTCTCCGGCTCAGGCATGTCCGCGGCAGACAAGACATGGAAATTTATGCCGGTACGCCGCGCGAAGGCATGGGCGAACCGGACTTGCTTCGCTGGCAGGTCTCATTTGCCAGCCTCACGGTCCGGTTCGCGGGAGAAAGAGCTTGTTATTCTGGGGATCGAATTCCGGCGGACAACGCGTGGCGATGCTCTGCGCTCTTACCGAGACGGCGACGCTGAATGGCCTCGATCCCAGGGGACGATTTGCGCGTAATCCTCGGCCGTATCGCAATCAGATCGAAAACCGGTTGTGCGTCGTCAGGTGATCCGGACATCACCTTCAGCACGTCGATGGTGGCGGATTGCTGCTCGATCCGCTCGCCGAACTCGCTGTTACGTTGCGCCAGCGCGGCGGTGCGTTCCCGCAACGCGCGATATGTTTCGGCGCTGGTGATGGCGATTACCGCCTGCTCAGCGAAGGTTTTCAGCAGTTCCACCTGGCTGTCGGAGAAGCCCCCCGGTTCGTTGGCGGCGAGGATGATGACGCCGGGCGCTTTCCCATCCCGCGGCATTGGAACCGATAGTTGCGACCGGTGGCCCAGGGCCCGGATGCTCTCAAGTATACCGGGCTCGGCTTCCATATCGCGGACGTGGATAATTTCCTGGTCCAGCATGGCCCGCATGGAAATGGATGTAGCCACGAACCGTATCGTCCTTGATCAGCGGTACAAGCAGCGATGTTCCAACGCCACCCAGATATAATCTGAAACGCGGTCCAGCCAGCAGGCGGGACCGCGTATCCGTATTTGTTATTAAACCGGAACGTCATGGCGGCCGCCAGCACGGTGGATAAGATGGGCTAACCAGGCGAACGCATGATCAGATCGAGTTCCGATATCTCAGCGTCATCCCAGAAATATTCTTGCCTGGTGGCCCAACACGTCCCAAATGATCCCGGTAACCATAAGTCATGATATTCAGACAGGGCCGCATCACGCGCTTGCCGCGGCCGCTCGGTGCCGGGGCATGCCGTGGCACAGAACAAGAACGAAGCGGATAGGTCACGAGCTACATAAACCGGACAGGTTGACCAGCCAACGACAGCGGGCCGGGTTTGGTCGCTGGCAGCGGCGCGCTGGTAGTGGTCTTTGCGGAATCTCCTTGGAACGCTACCTTGCCGTCGACGCCGCCGGGTCGCCGCGCGGCCACGATCGAGGGAGAAACGCCGATGTCCGAATCACTGCCTGTCGTTGCCCAAAAGGGCTCTTATAAGATCGATGTCGAGGCCGGGAAGTCATATTGGTGGTGCGCCTGCGGCAAAAGCGGCAAGCAGCCGTTCTGCGACGGTTCGCACAAGGGCAGTGCGTTCACCCCGATGAAGTTCGACGCCGAGCAATCCGCCACGGTGTCGTTCTGCGGTTGCAAGCAAAGCGGCAACCAGCCGCGCTGCGACGGATCCCACAACAAGCTGCCGTGAGCGTTGCATAAGGCGGATGCCGGCGGTGCGCGGAGGCGCCTTTGCCTCCGCGCACCGCCGGTTGAGACAGGGTTCCACGGCGGCCTCGTCCTTTGGCCTTAAGCGAGGGCCCTGAACCGTCGCCACGCCGGAACCGCCGTGGACGCCGAAATCGTTGGCCGGCGGGGCAATTTCGGGCCTCGCCCTTTGGCCTTAAGCGAGGGCCCTGAACCGTCGCCACGCGGGAACCGCCGTGGAAGCCGAAATCGTTGGCCGGCGGGGCGATTTCGCATCACTATCGTCCGACGATCCCACTGGCCGTCCGTATGCTCATCACGCTGTTCACCGATGCATCGCATTGTGCGGAAACCCACGTCGCGGCCTATGCCGCCTGGGCCAAGGCAGACGGCCGCACAGTGCGGCGGGCGGGTGTGCTCAAGGAACCGGTTCCGGATTCGGCGATCGCCGAGGCGCAGGCCCTGGTAAACGGATTGTGCTTCGTGCTGGCGGCCTTCGCGCCGGAGGTGGATTCCAAAATCATCGCCCAGACCGATTGCCTGGCAGCGATCGCGGCGCTGACGGGACAACTCCGCAAACCAAAGGCGCTGGTCCGATTCGCCTCGGTGACAGCGGCCTACCAGACAAGGATCGCCGCGACGGGGATCGCGGTCGAGTTTCGTCATGTCACCGCCCATAAGGGTGTGGTAACTCCGCGCAATGCCGTGAACACCTGGTGTGACAGCGAATGCCGCAAGCTGATGCGCCTCGCGCGGCGGGCCGCGTTATCTGGGCTGGTCCCAATCGACCGACCCTTGGCCGGGCAATCGGCGGGTGGCTGACGCGGGCACCGCGCCGCGGTAAGATGCGGCAGCCAGACCCAACGCGCGGCCTGGCAACGCTCCGGCCAGCCGAGAGGGAACAACGCCATGAAAATCGATAACGTCACGCTGACGATCTTCACCTGGGACAACATCCCGGCGACGACCTATCATCAGGGCTCGCTCGCATCGTCGGGCAGCAATCTCGGACTGTTGCGCATCCATACCGACGCCGGCCTTGAGGGCTACGCCTTCCTGGGCTCGGCGACCAACCCGGCGTCGATGGATGGGCCGCAACTGATCCGCTCGCTGAAACCGATGCTGATGGGCAAGGACCCGCTGGAGCGGGAGCGCATCCATGCCGGCATGCGCCTGATCAACCGCTCGGTCAGTTACCGGGTGATCGGCGCGGTGGATACGGCGTTATGGGACCTCGCCGGCAAGATCGCGGGGCTGCCGGTGCACGCGCTGATGGGCACTTTTCGGAATTCGATCCCGGCCTACGCCAGTTCGCAGGTGTTGCCCGACGTCGCCGCCTACGTGGAACAGGCGTTGTCGTTCAAATCGGCGGGATGGCAGGCCTATAAGATCCATCCGCCGCGCGATCCCGACAAGGACATCAAGGTCTGCGAAGCGGTGCGTGAGGCGGTCGGCGGCGAATACCGCATCATGCTCGATCCCACCTGGTCGTACGATTACGTGGACGCGCTGCGCGTGGGCCGCGCGATCGAGGAGATGGGATACTATTGGTATGAGGACCCACTCGCCGACGAGGACATCTACAACTACGTCAAATTGCGGCAGAAGTTATCCATTCCGATCATGGCGACGGAATTCCCGGCCGGCGGCCTCGATACGTATCCGATCTGGCTGACCGAGAAAGCGACCGATTATCTGCGCGGCGATATCCCGAACAAGGGCGGCCTGACCACGATGCTGAAGACCGCGCATCTGGCCGAAGCCTTTGGATTGCGCTACGAGGTGCATCATTCCGGAAACTCACTGAACAACCGGGCCAATCTGCATCTGTGCATGGCACTGCGAAACACCACGATGTGGGAGGTGTTGCTGCCCGACGGCGCGCACAAATATGGCATGGTGGAAGACCTCGCGCCCGACAAGGACGGCCTGATGCACGCCCCGACCGAGCCGGGGATCGGCGGTCAGATCGACTTTGAACTGATCAAGCGCAAGACCGAGGTCGTGCTGACCTGATCACGGTTTCGTCGCGCGCAAGGAAAACGACAGCGGCAGCCAGGGCCGGTCGGGCCACGCGTAATCTTCCGGCCCTCGCTCCACCAGGTTATCGAACACTCGCCAGACGCAACTGTCGTGTTCCCGGAAGCGGTCGATCCGCGATCCGGCCTGGAGTAACGCGGTCAGAATATCGCTGACGGGATGCAGCCATTGCCAGGTCCGGCTGTTGCGCAACCGAGCCGCCGGGTCGGCATAATCGCGCGGATCGTCCTCCAGCGACGCCGCCCGCGCGAGGTAGGGCGCATACCACCCCGGCATCCCGTCTGGCGTGACGTTGGCGCTGTCGAATACGTAGACAAATGGATGCGCGTCGGCGAGCGCCAGATAGCCGCCCGGAGCCAAAAACTCCGCCACGATGCGCGCCCAGGCGACCATGTCCGGCAACCAGCACAGTGCGCCCCAACTGACGAAAACCCGGTCAAACCCGCTGGCTCCGGGAGAGCGGTCGGCTCGATCCTGTTCGTCGGTTGCGCGGTGGGAAAGGTGATACTGGAGCGGGTGATGCGGGAAATCTGGCCGTTCTACCTGGTCATGTTCATGGTGCTGAGCCTGGTGACGTACGTACCGTCGATCTCGCTCTGGCTGGTACATTCGCACGGTTGACCGGCCCGGGAATTGTCGTCGCGATGCCGCCGTTTGGACGTAATGTCGGGGCCATGGTACGAAGTTGAACATTGTCCCCGAGGAGACCCTCATTGAACTGGTCAGGCCAACGCGTGCTCGTGACCGGCGGCGCCGGTTTTCTGGGCTCCAATCTGTCGCTCGCGCTGGCCGCCCGCGGCGCCCGGGTCACCGCGCTCGACGGTTTCCTGTTCGGTGGCGGCGCCAACCCGAAGAACCTCGAAGGCTCCGACGTCGAACTGGTGCGCGGCGACATCCGCGAGATCGATCTGCGTCCACTGTGCGAGGGCGCCTCGGTCATCTTCAACCTCGCCGCGCAGACCAGTCACATGGGCGGCCAGAACGACCCGCTCGCCGACATCGCGGTCAACGCCGTGGCGCAGGTGCGGTTGATCCAGGCGGCGCGCGAGGCAGCGCCGGACGCGGTCGTCGTGCATGCCTCGACCCGGCAGTTCTACGGCCGGGTGGTGAAGCTGCCGGTCGACGAGAACCAGCCGGTCGCGCCGCCCGATGCCAACGGCGTATCGAAATTCGCCGGCGAGCAATACTGGCTGCTGGAACACCGCGTGCGCCAGCGTCCCGTGGTGTCGTTGCGTTTGACCAACTGTTACGGTCCCCGGCTGCGCATCCGCGACGCGCGGCAGACGTTTCTCGGCATCTGGATCCGCTCGGTACTGGAGAACCGGCCGTTCGAGGTCTGGGGCGGCGAGCAATTGCGCGACCTGACCTATGTCGACGACATGACGGATGCGTTCCTGCGCGCGGCGGTGACGCCTGAATGTCACGGCAGGATCTTCAACATCGGCGGCGCGCCGCCGGCGTCATTACGCGCGCTTGCCGACCTTGTCGTGCGAGTCGCGGGTCAGCCGGCGCGTTACACGGTCCGCGAATTTCCGGCGGAGCGCGCGCAGATCGATATCGGCAGCTACCACGCCGATGATTCCGCGTTCCGCGCCGCCACCGGTTGGGCGGCCGCCGTCTCGTTGGAAGATGGCATCCGCAAGACGATCGACTGGTATCGGTCCCGGCTGGCGGATTATCTGTGAGGGACACCCAAAAGGAACATCCCAAAGGAACATCATGTCCGGCATCATCGTCCCGCAGGCCAATCCCGGCGCCGGCTATCGCGCGCATCAGCGGGAGATCGACGCCGCGATCAGCCGCGTGCTCGACTCCGGCTGGTATATCCTCGGCCAGGAGGGCCGCGCGTTCGAGGCCGAGTTCGCCGCCTGGCTCGGCGCCGGCACCGCCGTGGGCTGCGGCAACGGCACCGACGCGATCGCTCTGGCGTTGCGCGGTCTTGGGATCGGCGCCGGGTGCACGGTCGTTACTGTGTCGCACACCGCCGTCGCCACCGTGGCGGCGATCGAGAGCACCGGGGCGACGCCTCTGCTGATTGATATCGAGCCGGATCATTACACCATGGATCCGGCTGAACTGGCGCGGGTGCTGGTGGAGCCGCCGAGCGGTCTGCCGCCGATCCGCGCGGTGGTGCCGGTGCATCTTTATGGTCAGGTGGCGGATGTCGAGGTGATCGGCACGCTCTGCCGCCGTCACGGCATCGCGCTGATCGAGGATTGCGCGCAGGCGCACGGCGCCAAACGCAACGGCCGCATGGCGGGCACGTTCGGCGATGCCGCCAGCTTCAGTTTCTATCCCACCAAGAACCTGGGTGCTCTGGGCGATGGCGGCGCGGTGGTGGCGCGCGATCCGGCGTTGGCGGCGCGCATCGCGGCGTTGCGGCAATACGGCTGGACGCGGCACTACATCAGCGATGCGGTGGGGGTGAACAGCCGGCTGGACGAGCTGCAGGCGGCGATCCTGCGGGTGAAGCTGCGGCATCTGGACGCGGCGAACGCGCGGCGGCGAGCGATCGCGGGGGAATACGACGCGGTACTGGGTTCACGCGCGCCACGCCAGCGGCGAGGGTCGGAGCACGTCTACCACCTGTATGTCGTGCGCGTGCCGGACCGCGACCGGACGCAGGCGCGGCTGCGGGAGAACGGAATTGGCTCGGGTGTGCATTACCCCGTGCCGGTGCACCTGCAGCCGGCTTACGCCGGACGCGTGATGCTGGGTCCGGCGCGCTGCGTGGAGACCGAGCGCGCGGCGGCGGAAATCCTGTCGCTGCCGCTGTATCCGGAACTGACCGACGAGCAGGTGGCGAGGGTGTGTGCGGCGATTGGCTGGCTGGCTGGGTGATCGCGTGATGGGATCGAAAGCAAGCGCGACCGGAACTGGCGAGATGACGTGGCCGCGGCAAGCGGAGTGAATTGCCGGTGTTGCTTGTGCGTATTGCTACCAGGTCGAGCCTCTGGGGCGGCGGATTTGGCACTCCGTCGTCATCCTGGGGCTCGACCCCACAACGGTCGCCCATCCTGAATCCGCCCGCATCCTGATGCTGCCGGCCGGGAAGTCGTGATGGTGCCGAGCTTCCGTCGCGGCGTCCGGGCATCCCGCGTCGGTCTCGTGAAACTCGACCCGAGGATGCGCGGAACACACACGACGACAATTGAAGTCGCGATGCGCGCGAGTGTTGATGCCTGGAGCAGGCAAGAGCATGGCGTGTTGGGTGATTTTCATTCACCCGTTCATCGACATGAGCAAACGGTTTAACAATTGCTTCACGCATTTGGTGCGATCACTGGCTCCGTTCAAAGTTGGCGAACCCATTGTGAAGCACCGTATTGCCGTCCTGGCCAAGGCGATCAGCGATCTCGAAGCCAATCGATTTTCGTCCGTCACGACACGCTGTGCGCCGTTACTCGCGCGCAACCCCAACGACATGGAGGCTTTGCTGCTGGGCGGCCTGGCCTCCGGCGCCCGCGGCCACGCGGAGCACGCCGCCGGCCTGCTGCACCGTGCCGCCCGTGCCGGAGGCAATGGAGCCCACCCGCTGCATGACCTCGTGATCATCCTGCGCCGCATCGGCCAGCCGGAGCGGGTGGCACCCCAGTTTCACGCCTTACACCGGCTGGCACCCGGCGACGCCTCGCTGCTCCACGCCTACGCCGAGTTTCTCTACGACACCGGGCAAAACGAGGCCGCTGTTCCCCTGCTCACGGAAGCGTTACGGCTGCGGCCGGACGCCCAGATGACGCGGAACCTGCTGGCGATGGCGCTCGCTTCGCTTGGCCGCACCGAGGCGGCGATCGCCCAACTCCGTGACGCCACCCACCGCGATCCTTCCCGCGCCGGCACCTGGGCCAATCTCGGCCTTCTGCTCAAGGACGACGGCCGGTTCGACGAAGCGCTCGCCGCGTACGATATCGCGCTGACACTCGCCCCGGCCGACGCTCAGATCAGGGTCAATCGCGTCGTCGCCCTGTTGCGCGCTGGACGGTGGACCGAGGCCTGGCCGGATTACGAGTGGCGCCTGATGCTGGCGGACCATGCCGTGCGGCGGTCACGCTTGCTGCCGGCGCTTTCCGGCCTGCCGGATCTGACCGGACGCACGATCCTCGCGATGCATGAGGACGGGTTTGGCGACAGCTTGCATTTCGCGCGCTATTTGCCGCTGCTGGCCGAGCGTGGGGCGCGCGTGATCGTGAGCGTCCCGCCGCCGCTGCACCGGATCATGCGCACGGTGCCCGGTGTCGCGGCGATCCATGATCCCGATGATCCGCCGTCGAATTATCATTACTACTGCCCGTTCTTCAGTCTGCCGCGTGCCTTTGAGACGACGCCGGAAACCATCCCCGCCTCGCCCCCCTGGTTGCGCGCCGATCCCGCCTTGACCCAACTCTGGAACACCCGTCTGCCATCGGGCGCGGTTCGCGTGGGCCTGGTTTGGTCTGGGCAGGCGCGGCCGGCGCTGGAGGGCTTCGTCACCCTCGACGGACGCCGCAGCATGCCACTGGCGATGCTGGCGCCTTTCGCGGCGGTCCCCGGCGTGGCCTTCGTCAGCCTGCAACACGGTCCGGAGGCCGCGCAGGCCGCTACGCCGCCGGCTGGGATGACGCTGTTCGACCCGATGCCGTTGGTGACGGATTTCGCCGATACCGCCGCCATCGTCGCCAATCTCGATCTGGTGATCAGCGTCGATACCTCGGTGGTGCATCTCGCCGGTGGCATGGGCAAGCCGGTGTTCTTACTTGACCGATATGACCACTGCTGGCGCTGGCTGAGCGGGCGCGCCGACAGTCCCTGGTATCCGGCCATGCGCATCTTCCGTCAGGCGCGCATTGGCGAGTGGGCTGCCGTGCTTGAGCGGGCCGCGGCGGCGCTGGAGGAGTTTGCCGCGGCGCCAGAGCGTGCTCGCTCCGAGCGGAACGTCGACGGTGCCTCAATCAGGAGATCAAACACACCGCTAAAGTTCCGACCGGTACGATCAGGGTGAAAATGCTCTACGCGCCCGGACGGCCGGGAATTCGGTCGGTGTCGATCTCCTGGAAATTCCAGAAACTGTCGAGCGCGATGCGTAACCGGTTGGCTTTCGGCGGCAACCGCATGCCGTCCGGCTGACTGACCGGCATATGCGGCACGAGCACCCGGCGCCAGAAATCTATCGACAGCACCCGGTCGTCGAGTGAGGCATAGAGGTTCGCCTTGTCCGCCATCCCCCGCCAGCCGAGCTGAACCGGGGGCGGCGCCAGCGTGTGCACGCGCTTGCCGAAATACGGAGCCTCATAAGCGATGCTGGAATTGACCGTCAGCACGGCCGCGATCTGCGGCAGCGACATCAGGCGGTAGATATTGTCGCCGACCACGCCCGCCACGTTCGGTGCGCCGGAGGTTATCTCCAGCAGGCTATGCTCCGGCTCCAATGGGTGCGGCTTCAGCAGCACCGCGGCGTAGCGGGCGCAGATCGCATGAATTTCGCTCGCCCGCGGCAGCGCGTCATAGAACGCGCCGTCGATGATCTGACTGCAATCCAGCGGACGCTGCCCAACCACGATCAGCGTGTCGGCCGGGACCGCGGCCTCGGAAATCATGTGGCACATCGCTTCGCGCAGGCCGGCGGTGACGATGACTTCGGCCTCCGGCACCGCCATCGCGAGCAGCGCGGTCTGTGTGACGGGTTCCGACGCGCGCGCGGCGAACAACAGGTCGTCCAGGAACCGCACCGGATGCAGGCGCAGATCGATATACGGCGCATCGATCGCGGTCAGCAGCCCGCGTAACCAGGGCGGCATTTCATAACCGACGCAGAAACGGTTGCGCAGCCGGTCGATCAGGATTTGGTCGACCTCGGCCGACGGGGGCAGGACTTCGTGCCAGCGGGCCCAGTACCGGTGCGCCGCGGAAGGCGATCGCAGTGTGCCGAGCCATGCGTGCAACGCTGGAATGCCGATGGCGGTGATGACGTCAACCGGGAGTCCGCAGGCGAGATTGAGCTGGCGCTTGATGGCATCGAACAACCAGACCGTGGTGCGGTCCACGCCGCCTGGCTGGCCGCGGCCATCGGGTCGGATCACGTCGCCCATGACGGTGATGCCCTGGATCACCGGCCAACACGCACGCGAGAAGCCATGATGAGATTCCCAACGGAGTTTGCTGGGTTGGAAGTTTCCGCCATTCCGGTTAACGGGCCATGAATTCGCCGGTTGCAAAGTGCGATCCGTCCTTCGAATACCGCGCATGCGGTTGGTCGGGCCATGTGCG
>ODAK010007528.1_pt1 | contig 10939 bp, 8 predicted proteins | sample 1539591 | NCBI WGS metagenome assembly ODAK01 (sample SAMEA3539303, study PRJEB22396) | soil metagenome | biome: tundra; feature: field; material: soil | place: USA | collected 2010-05 | depth 0.15 m | reverse complement strand
CATGGTGGTTCGAGGCCTATACACATGGGCACTCGACCATGACAGGGGTACTTCTATTCTTGACTCGTGCCGCGGCCGGCGCGCGAAAGCGCGGTCGACCGCGGGTCGAACCTGGACGCACACCAGATCGGCCGAAGCCGGTCTTGGTGCGCATGCTGTTGAGTTTTCAAAGACCGCCGCGCCGTCCGTCGTCGGGGGACTCCCGACGCAGCACGCGAGGCAGGCGCTTGCGGCGCCCGCCGGACGAACGGAGAACTATAGCGCCGCACGCGCAGCCGTGTCAGCCGGCAACGCGAACGAGGCGCACAAAGCGCCGCTTGCCGACACGCAGCACGCGCCCGTCCAACGCCTCGGGGGGCAGGTCCAACGCGTTGACGACGACCGCGTCGAGCGAGACCGCACCCTGGTCGATCAGCCGCCGCGCCTCGGAGCTCGAGAGTCCGAAGCGCTCGGCGATCAGCGCCGGTATGTGCACGGCGCCGCCGTCGGCAGCGCGGAACTCGGCCTGCTCGATCTCACTCGGCGCTCCGCCGGCGCGCTGCACACGGTCCCATTCAGCTGCCTCGTGCTCGGCGGCGTCGGCGTCGTGGTAGATCGCCGTGAGCTCGCGCGCCAGCTCGCGCTTGGCCGCCAGCGGGTCGGCGTCGGCGGCCAGCGTACGGCCCAGCAGGAGCAGGTACCACTGGGCCAGCGCACTGTCGGGGATCGACATCGTTCGCCCGTAGATCTCGCGAGACTCGTCGGTCACACCGATCTGGTTGCCCAGCGACTTGGACATCTTCTCCCGACCGTCGGTTCCGACCAGCAGCGGCATCGTCAGCACCGCCTGCTCAGGCTGGCCGTACGCACGCTGGATATCGCGGCCGAGCAGCAGGTTGAAGGTCTGGTCGGTGCCGCCGAGCTCGATGTCCGCGCGCACGGCGACCGAGTCGTAGCCCTGCATCAGCGGGTAGAGCAGCTCGAGCACCGAGACCGGCTCAGCGCGCGCACGGCGTTTGGCGAAGTCATCGCGCTCCATCAGCTGGCCGACCGTCGTGGTGCGCACGAGCGCAAGCAGCTCGGCCATGTCCATGTCGAGCCACTCGCTGTTGTGCCGCAGCTCGAGGTGTGCCGGATCGGCGTCGAGCACCCTGAACGCCTGGTCGGTATACGTGCGGGCGTTGGCCTCGATCTGCTCGACGGTCAGCATCGGGCGCAGCTCGGAGCGGCCGCTCGGATCGCCGACACGGGCGGTGAAGTCGCCGATGATCAGGACCACCGTGTGCCCGGCGTCCTGGAATTCGCGCAGTTTGTGCAGCACGACCGTGTGCCCGAGGTGGATGTCGGGCGCCGTCGGGTCGATCCCGAGCTTCACGCGGAGCGGGCGTCCGAGCGCCAGCTTGCGCTGCAGCTCGCCGGCCGGCAGCACCTCGGCGGCGCCGCGCGCTAGCTCCTCGGCGCCGGATCTCGTCATCGGCGCAATGCTAGACTGCGCCGGGTCGATGGGGCGCGTTGCCGCCAAGCCCCACCCCCGAGGCGCGTGAGCTGCCGCACTCCGAGGGCCGAGGCGAAACACGCCGTGCGGCGGCGAGCAGATGACTGAGGACGACCGAACCGGACATTCCAGCACTGCCGCGACCGGGCGCACCTCGTCGGTGCTATCGCCGGTGGCGCCACGCGAGCGAAGGCGGCTCGGCCTGTTCCGCCGCCGCAAGCGCAACCGGCGCATCCGCTGGCTGCGCCTGCTGGCGATCCTCGTGCCGCTCAGCTTCCTGGCGCTGGTCTCGACCGTCTTCGGCATGGTGCTCGCGTTCGCGCCGCAGCTCGGGCCGCTCGTGAAGGAGCTCAACACCACCTACAAGAACGGGCTCAACTCGATCATCTACAGCAACGGCTACGACACGCACACGATCGGCATCCTGACCAGCCACAACCAGTTCTTCCTGCCGGCTGACCGGATACCGCTGCTGGTCGACCACGCGATCGTGGCGATCGAGGACAAGCGCTTCTACACCGAACCGGGCATCGATTACCGCGGCATCGCCCGCGCGTTCGTGGCCGACGTCTTTCACACCGGCGGCGGGACGCAGGGCGGTTCGACGATCACCGAGCAGTTCGTCAAGAACGCGCTGGGCGTGGAAGAGGCCAAGCACCGCACGATCTTCAACAAGCTTCGCGAGGCCGCACTGGCCTTCCAGCTCACACACCTGTGGTCCAAGAGCAAGATCCTCGCCGAATACCTGAACACCTCCTACTTCGGTAACGGCGCCTACGGGATCGAGGCCGCCGCACGGGCCTACTTCGGCAACGACCCCTCCTCGGCACTAGACGGCTGCGGAACGGCGCCGAACGTCGCCGATCCGGCGAGCCTGTGCGTGACCTATCTCACCGCCGACGAGGCGGCGCTGCTCGCCGGCATGGTGTCCGCCCCGACGACGCTCGGCAACGACCTCTTCACGGACTCGCTGGCCGTCTACGACCGCCGAAACCTCGTGCTGAAGGACATGTTCGAGCAGGGCTACCTCACGCTGTCCGAGTACCAGGCCGACAGCCTGCAGTCGCCTCCTCCGGCGGCCGACATCCAGTCACCCTCGGAGGAGGACATCGACCCGAGCGCCGGGTACTTCGCGCAGTGGATCGAGAATCAGCTGCTCGCGAATCGGAGGTACGGGCAGTCGATCTACAGCGCCGGCTACCACATCCACACGACGCTCGACTATGGCTTGCAGCAGGACGCGCAGGCGGCGGTCAACCACATCCTGCCGCCGGGGATCGGCGGGCCGGCCGCGGCGCTGGTCGCGATCGACAACAAGACGGGTGAGGTCACGGCGATGGTCGGGGGCTACGACTTCTCGACCCATCCGTTCAACCTCGCCACGCAGGCCGAGCGCCAGCCCGGGTCGGCGTTCAAGGTCTTCGACCTGGCCGCCGCGCTGGCGAGCGGACGCTACGGCTACAACACGCCGGTCTATTCGGGTCAGTACACCTACACGAAGCAGGCCGTGCCGTTCGGCGACTTCGTCGTCCACAACGACGAGCACAGCTACTTCAACGGATACATTCCGCTGTGGGAGGCGCTCGCGCTGTCCGACAACAGCGCCTTCGCGCGCGTGGGCCTGAGCATCGGCGAGTCGACGATCGCGAGCTACGCCAAGGAGTTCGGCATCACGACGACGGTCTCGCTGAACCCCTCGATGGTGATCGGCGGCCTGCACATCGGCGTCACGCCGCTCGACATGGCGCACGCCTACGAGACGATCGCCAACTACGGCAACCTCACCACCGGCAACCTCGCATCGGATGCGTGCGCCGGCGGCGCCGAGGCGACGTTCCTCGGTCCGCAGCCGACGCCCCCCTGCGACGGACCTGACGGCATCGACTTCATCTCACAGCCAAACGCGGGAAAGGCGGCCGTGAACGTGCCGGAGACGATCCCGACAGGCTTCCCCCGCGGCGACGCCGCGACGGAGGTCCGGATGATGAGCGAGGTGATCGCGGCCGGCACGGGTAGCGCCGCGCAGATCCCCGGGGTCACGGAGTGGGGCAAGACCGGGACGACGTCGAACTACGTCGACGCGTGGTTCGTCGGCTCGACCGCCGCCAGCAGCTCGGCGCCGTCGATGACGGTTGCCGTCTGGGTCGGCTTCCCCAACAGCGGCTCGAAGTCGATGGCCAAGGACTACGGCGGCAAGCCGGTCTACGGCGGGACCTATCCAGCGCTGATCTGGAAGGCCTACGTCACCTCGGCAATCCGCCAGTACCAGCACGAGGCGGCCGTGCGTGCCGCCCAGCACACCGCCAAGCGGTCGGGGCACCCATCCGGATCGACCGCCGGCAGCGGCGCGAGCGGCGCCTCCGGCAGCGCCGGCGCGCTCGGCGCGACGCTCCCGACGAGCCCGGCAGGCGCCACGGCGACGAATGCGCCAGCCTCGGGCGCGACCACGCCGGCGACGGGCACGGTCACGAGCGGCGGCGGCAGCAGCGCTCCGGCCTCCACCACACCGACAAGCGGCGCGACGGCCCCGTCCGGCGGCTCTCCGCCGGTGAGCACTCAGGGCGGCGGCGTCACCGCACCCGGCGGCGGCACCGCCGCGCCGCCCGGCTGAGCGCCCGCGCTACCAGCCTCCCAGCTGCCTACACCTGGGCGGTGCCGGCGGCGCGCGAGAGGAAGCGGCTGCCGCGAACGCTGAAGCGCCAGGGCAGCTCCACGGCCCTGGTGATGCCGATCCGTCGCGAGGTCACGATCTCCAGCCGCCGCCCGCCGCCCGGCGAGATCGTCACCGGCCCGTCGCGCAGGTCGCCGCCGTTGTGGATCAGCTCGATGGCGAGCGCCTGCGTGAGCTTGCCCGGCCCGGAGCAGAGCTCCTCGAGGCGCTCACGTCCGCGCCTCGCCCGCATCAGATCGATCCCCGCGCTCGGCTCGAGCGCACGGATCAGCACCGCAGCGCCTACGCCGTCGGGCTCGGCGACCGCGTTCAGCATCGCGTGGACGCCGTAGGAGCGGTAAACGTAGGCGAGTCCCGGCGGTCCGAACAGCGTCAGCGTGCGCGCAGTGCGTCCGACGTAGGCGTGGCAAGCCGGCTCGGACTCGTGGTATGCCTCGGTTTCGACGATCACACCCGCGGCGTCGCCGTGGCGCACGACGCAGCCGATCAGAGCCCGCGCAACCCCGCACACCTCGCCCGCGTAGAGCGCGCGTTCACCCCGCCGCAAACGCCGCCTGCGCGCCGGCGAGCTGCTCGCGCAGGCGCACCAGCGCCGTGCCGCCGACCGAGACCTTCGATTCGAGCCAGGACCCCTTCTGCAGCAGCGCGACCAGCGCCTCGCGGTCGAGCGTGGGCGCAAGCGCCGCCAGCTCCTCCGCCTCGAAGCTGGACACCGACCTCCCCTCCTCGATCGCGGCGCGCACGAGGCCGGCCACCACCCCGTGCGCCTCACGAAACGGCAAGCCGCTGCGCACCAGCAGATCGGCCACATCGACCGCCGCGATCAGCTCATCCGAGGCCGCCTGTGCCAGACGTTCGCGGTCGAAGCCGACCGTGGCCAGCATCCCGCGCGCCGCTGCGAGCACGAGCGCCAGCGTATCGGCGGTGTCGAACACGTGTTCCTTGTCCTCCTGCATGTCTTTGTTGTAGGTCAGCGGCAGGCCGTGCAGCACGCCGTGCAACGCGGCATGATGCGCGAGGATCCGCGGCGCCTTGGCACGCAGCAGCTCGGCGGCGTCGGGGTTCTTCTTCTGCGGCATGATCGAGGAGCCCGAGCTCCAAGCGTCACTGAGCTCGCAGAAGCCGAACTCCACCGTGCTCCACAACACGAGCTCCGCACCCAGCCGCGAGAGATGCGTGGCGGTGGTCGCCGCGGCGGCCAGGTAGTCGAGCGCGAAGTCGCGGTTCGAGACCGCGTCGATCGAGTTCGACGCGACGCTCTCGAATCCCAGCTCGGCGGCGACCTGTGAGCGGTCGGTCGCGAAGTTCACTCCGGCGAGCGCCCCGGCCCCGAGCGGCAGCACGCCGCACGCCCTCCTGACGGCCTCGAAGCGGCCGCGATCGCGCAGGAACATCCACACGTAGGCGAGCAGGTGGTGGCCGAGATAGACCGGCTGCGCGCGCTGCAGATGGGTGTAGCCGGGCATCGGCCAGTCGAGGTGCTCCTCGGCGCGCGCGAGCAGCACCTCGATCAGTGCACCGAGCGCCAAGTGCGCCGCGTCGCAGGCGTCCCGCACGTACATCACCACGTCGGTCGCGGCCTGGTCGTTGCGGGAGCGCGCCGTGTGAAGCTTGCCGCCGACACGACCGACGAGCTCGGTCAGCCGGCGCTCGACCGCCATGTGAATGTCCTCGTCGTCAGGCGCGAAGGCGAAGTCGCCGGCCCGCAGCTCGTCGGCGACGGCGTCCAGCCCGCCCAGCAGCTGATCGCGCTCGTGCTCGCTGATCACGTCAATCGCGGCGAGCATCGTCGCGTGCGCACGCGACTGCGCGACGTCGTGGGGCCACAGCCGGCGGTCGAAGGAGAGCGAGGCGTTGATCGCTTGGAAGTCGGGATCCTGGGGTTGCGAGAAGCGTGACATCGCTGCAGCTGAGTCTATGCTCGCGCGAGTACGGCGGCCAGCGCCTCGGCGACCCGCGCGACATCGCTCTCACCCAGCAGCGGGTGAAACGGCAGCGCGACCGAGCGCCCCGCAATGTCCTCGCAGACCGGAAACTCGCCGGGCCGGTGACCGAAGCGCTCGCGGTAGTAGCTCATCAGGTGGATCGCCGGCAGGTAGGGCTTGCTCTGAACGCCGCGCGCCCGCAGGGCACGGATCGTCTCGTCGCGGTCGACACCGTGTGGAAGAGCGACGGTGTAGACGAACCAGCCGCGAACGCATCCGCCCTCGTCCGGGCAGAGCAGCTGGAGTCCCTCAATCCCGGCGAGCGCCTCGTGGTAGCTGGCCGCGACCGCTGCTCGGGATGCGAGCATCGCGTCGAGGCGGTCGAGCTGGGCTAGCCCGATCGCACACGCGATCTCAGTGAGTCGGTAGTTGAAGCCGAGTCGGTCGTGGTCGAGCCAGTCCATGTCAGGCGCGCGGCCCTGGTTGCGCTCACTGTCGATGCGCTCCTTCTGGCTGGCCTCGGCGAGCGTGACCATGCCGCCCTCGCCGGTCGTCAGCTGCTTGTTCGCGTAGAAAGCGAACACGGCCGGGTGCCCGCGTGCCCCGACCGCCACCCCGTCCGCGTGCACCGCGCCGAGCGCTTCGCAAGCGTCCTCGACGATCGGCAGCCCGAGCCGCTCCAGCGCCGGCATGTCAGCCGGCCAGCCGAAGATATGGACCGGCAGCAGCGCGCGCGTGAGCGGACCCACCGCCGCGGCGGCGGCAGCAGGGTCGATCGTCAGGGTGCGCGGATCGATGTCGACGAAGACCGGCCGCGCGCGCTCGTAGACGATCACGTTCGCGGAGGCGACGAACGAGAACGGACTCGTGATGACCTCGTCGCCGTCGCTCACGCCGACCGCGCGCAGCGCCAGGTGCAGTCCGGCGGTGCCGCTGGAGACGGCGCTCGCGTGCGGCGCGCCGATGCGCTCCGCGAAGCGCCGCTCGAACTCGGGAAGCAGCGGTCCGAGCGAGAGCCGCCCGGAGCGCAGTACCTCGAGCACACCCTGCTCCTCGCTCTCACCGAGCAGCGGACGCGCGAGCGGAATCTCAGCGTCGCTCACGCCCGCTGCCTGGCGAGCATGCCGCGTTCGAGCGACTCCACGAGCGCCTCCCACGACGCTGCGACGACGTTCTCGGAGACACCGATCGACCCCCAGACCTCGGTGCCGTCGGATGAGTCGAGCAGCACGCGGGTGACCGCGCCCGTGCCCTTGTCCTCGTCCAGGATGCGCACCTTGAAATTGACCAGCTCGATGTCTGCCAGCTGCGGGTGGACCTCACCGATCGCAGCGCGGAGCGCGCAGTCCAGCGCGTTGATCGGGCCGTTGCCCTCGGCGGTGTGCACGCGGCGCTCGCCGTCGATCCAGATCTTGATCGTCGCCTCCGTCTGGGGCTCGCCATCGGCCCGCTGCTCCACGATTACCCGCCAGGACTCGAGCCTGAAGAGCGGCTGATAACCGCCGGTCTCGCGTCGCAGCAGCAGCTCCAGCGAGCCATCGGCAGCCTCGAACTGGTAGCCGCGATGTTCAAGATCCTTGATCCGCTCGAGCACCCTCTTCGTGGTCGCCTCGTCCAGCTCGAGCCCGAGCGCGGCGGCCTTCTCGCTCACGCTGGCACGCCCGGCCAGCTCTGAGACCAGCAGCTCGCGCTGGTTGCCCACCAGCGCCGGTGAGATGTGCTCGAACGTCGCGGCGTCGGCGCTCACGCCCGCGACGTGCATCCCCCCCTTGTGCGCGAAGGCATTGCGACCGACGTAGGGCTGATTGGGGTCGGGCGTGACGTTCAGCAGTTCGTCCACGAAGTGCGCCGTCTCGGTCAGTCGCGCGAGCTGCTCGTCGGTGAGGCAGGGGAAGCCGAGCTTGAGCTGCAGGTTGGCGATGATCGAAACCAGGTTGGCGTTCCCGGTCCGCTCGCCGCAGCCGTTCATCGTGCCCTGTACCTGGCGAGCGCCGACTTCGACCGCCGCAAGCGTGTTGGCCACGCCGCACTCGGCGTCGTTGTGGCAGTGGATGCCGACGCGCACGCCGTCACCCACCGCACCGACCGCGGCCTTGGTCGCCTCGGCAACCTGTGAGGGCAGCGACGATCCGTTCGTGTCGCACAGCGTGACCGTCTCCGCCCCCGCTTCGGCTGCGGTGCAGATGCAGCGCAGCGCGTACTCGGGCTCGGCGCGGTAGCCGTCGAAGAAGTGCTCGGCGTCGTAGATCACGCGCTTGCCGGCGCCTCGCAGGAAGGCGATCGACTCGGCGATCATCCTGAGATTCTCCTCGCGGTCTACCTTGACGAGCTTTTCGAGATGCAGCGTCCAGGTCTTACCGACCAGCGTGCAGACCGGTGCGACGCACTCGGCCAGCTCCACCAGCGCGGGGTCCTCGGCGGCCGACATATCACGCCGGCGCGTCATCCCGAACGCCGCGAGCTCGGCGTGCTCGAAGCGCTCATCCGCGAGCAGCTCGAACAGCTCGCGTTCCTTGGGGTTGGAGGCCGGGAAACCGGCCTCGATCAGGTCAACCCCCAGCTCGTCGAGCTTGTGGGCGACGCGCAGCTTCTCCTCGGCCGAGAGGGACATCCCCTCCCCCTGCATGCCGTCGCGCAAGGTGGCGTCGTATAGCTGAATCGTGTTCACGGTGGTTCCTTTCGAAGCTGGTCGGGGCGAAATGGGCGCGGGCAGCGGCCGTGCGCAGGAGCGCTAGACGGTCGCCCGCGTAATTCGCACCACGAACATCGAGAGGAGCGTCAACACTATGCGCTCGCCCGCTGCGGAACCGCCTGCTCACCGATACGGGGGGCCTGGCCGCCGCCGTCGGGGCCCTGCCCCCCGCCACGGGTGCTCACCACGTCGAGCCACTCGAGGTAGCGCTCGTTGCGGCCGTAGAGCACCTCCTGGAAGGCGGCCTGCAGCACGCGCGTGACCTCACCGGGTCCGCCGGTCCCGATCGCGTGATCATCGATCTCACGCACCGGAACGAGCTCGGCCGCCGTGCCGGTCAGGAAGACCTCGTCGGCGAGATAGAGCTCGGCGCGCGTGATGTCGCGCTCGAGCACGGTGTAGCCGAGATCGCGGGCGATCTGCACGACCGAGCGGCGGTTGATCCCGTCGAGGATCGAGGCCGTCTGCGGCGGGGTCACGATCACGCCGTCGCGCACGCTGTAGACGTTCTCGCCCGAGCCCTCGCAGACGTGACCGTGGGCGTCGAGCAGGATCGCCTCGTCATAGCCGGCCTTGACCGACTCGATCTTCGCGAGCACGCTGTTGAGGTACTGACCGCAGGCCTTGGCGGCAGGGATCAGCGAGCGCGGGCTGATCCGCTCCCACGACGAGACCTTCGCCCGGATGCCGTTGCGTGTGCCCTCCTCGCCGAGGTAGGTGCCCCACGGCCACAGCGCGATCGACACGTCGATCGGAGCGTCGAGCGGGTTGAGCCCCATCTGCCCGTAGCCGCGGTAGGCGATCGGCCGGATGTAGCAGGACGAGAGACCGTTGCGCACGATCAGCTCGTGCGTCGCGGCGCGCAGCTGATCGATCGAGTACGGCAGGTCCATGTAGTAGAGCTTGGCGGAGCGCTCCAGGCGGTCCAGGTGGTCGAGGTGGCGGAAGATCGCGGGACCGTGCTCGGTCTCATAGCAACGGATCCCCTCGAAGACGCCCGTGCCGTAGTGCAGGCCGTGCGTCAGGACGTGCACCTTGGCGTCCGCCCAGGCGACGAACTCGCCGTTGTGCCAGATGACCTCCGTTTCGATCACAGTGTCCCAGCTTCCCTTCGCTATAGGTATGCGAGCACGGTCGCCGTGGCCTGAGCCGTGGTGGCCGATCCACCCAGATCGCGCGTCCGCAGCCCGTCAGCGAGCGCACGATCGACGGCCGATTCTACAGCCCCGGCCTGGGCTTCCAAGTCAAGCCCGCGCCGCAGCATCAGGGCTACCGAGAGGAACATCGCGAGCGGATTGGCAATCCCCTGGCCGGCGATGTCGGGGGCCGAGCCGTGGATCGGCTCGAACAGGCCGGGCCCTCCGTCGCCGAGCGAGGCGCTGGGCAGCATCCCGATCGAGCCCGTGATCATCGCCGCCTCGTCGCTGAGGATGTCGCCGAACATGTTTTCGGTGACGATCACGTCGAAGCCGTTCGGCGCGCTGATGAGCGCCATCGCCGCGTTGTCGACGAGCAGATGGCGGAGCTCGACGCCGGGGAATTCCTCGGCCTGGACGCGCGTGAGCACCTCGCGCCACAGCCGCGATGTTTCGAGCACGTTCGCCTTGTCGACGCTCGTGACGTGCGTGCGCGCCGCCGCGAAGGCGACGCGGGCGATGCGCTCGATCTCCGCCACGCTGTACTCGCACAGATCGCTTGCGGCCAGCGCGGTGCGCGTCTTGGCGCCGAAGTAGATCCCGCCGGTCAGTTCGCGCACCACCAGCAGGTCGGTGCCGGCGATGCGCTCCTCGCGCAGCGGACTCGCGTCATAGAGCGCCTCGATCGCGCGAACGGGACGCAGGTTCGCAAATAGGCCGAGCCCCTTGCGCACACCGAGCAGGCCCTGTTCGGGACGCGGTCGCTGAGGGTCTGTCGTATCCCATTTCGGCCCGCCGACCGCGCCGAGCACCACGGCGTCGACGCCCCGGCAGGCGGCGAGCACCTCGTCAGCCAGTGCCACGCCGTGCGCGTCGATCGAGGCGCCGCCGAACAGGTGCTCCTCGATATCGACCTCGGCGACCGCCGCGAGCACCTCGAGACCGGCGGCCAGCACCTCTGGGCCGATCCCGTCACCTGGCAGCGTCACGATCCGCGTCATCGAGACGAACCGTAGCAGCGGCGTTGCGGCGCGCGCTCAT
>ODAK010007526.1_pt1 | contig 10940 bp, 11 predicted proteins | sample 1539591 | NCBI WGS metagenome assembly ODAK01 (sample SAMEA3539303, study PRJEB22396) | soil metagenome | biome: tundra; feature: field; material: soil | place: USA | collected 2010-05 | depth 0.15 m | reverse complement strand
AAAATTCTCGACTGCTGCCACCCGTAGGTGTCTGGACCGTGTCTCAGTTCCAGTGTGGCTGGTCGTCCTCTCAGACCAGCTACCCGTCTTAGCCTTGGTGAGCCGTTACCTCACCAACTAGCTGATAGGCCGCGGGCTCATCATGAAGCGTCAGGCCTTGCGGTCCCCAACTTTGAAAATCAAAAGATGCCTTCCAATTTTCACATCCGGCATTAGCTCGCCTTTCAGCGAGTTATTCCAAACTTCATGGCAGATTACCCACGTGTTACGCACCCTTGCGCCGCTCCGACCACGGAATATTGCTACCCCGTAATCAGCGCTCGACTTGCATGTCTTATCCACGCCGCCAGCGTTCGTTCTGAGCCAGAATCAAACTCTCCGTTAAAAACGTTAGTTTAATTCGTGTCCGACGATTAATCGGACGAATTTACAATTTTAAAACTCTTCAATGACAACCAACTAACCGGTCATCAATGAAGGGGCTCTCACTTATCGCACAATTCAATTTTCAATGAGCAACGGGTGTTTCCACCCAAAAATCACCTAGCCTTTCGCCCACGCTTTTTCCCATCTAGGGGACAAAAAACCCGAGCGCCGAATTATTACTTTCAACTCGGCATCTCAGATTCGAGTTTTGAGGGCGCGAAGTTTATCAGACTCACGCCGGTTGTCAACAGGCTTTTGGGCCAGTCGCTTCTTCCGCCACGCGGAAGACTTCTTAAAATTTACCAGCACCCGCCAAAGCCGCAAGAGATTTTTTAATTATTTTTACCCCGTAAATACTGGCGATTTCAGCTATTCCAGCCCACGCTCGGTTAATTCATCCTCATCCAATCCCAAATAATGCCCCAACTCATGTAAAAAGCTCGTCCGCACTTCCTCCCGAAAAATCACTTCATCCCCTTAGGCAAAATCCCGAAGGTTTTCCAAAAATAAAATGATCTGCGGCGGCAGCGGAACATTTCCTTCCTCGGCAAACTCCGCCCCGGTGAACAATCCCAACGTGTCCGGCTCAATTCCGTCAGCTTGCAAGCCCGCATTCGGCCGGCGCTCAAATGTCACCGGCAATCCGCCCGCCCGCACCCGCAACGGTTTGGGCAGCGCCGAAACCGTCGCCTCGACTTCCGCCGATGCGACCGCGCACAATTTTTCCCAATCCACGCTCACGACGTGAGTGTGGCGTGCACTTCGCGCCGTTGCAACTGTAGCCGTGACGCCATTTTCTTTCGCGTTTGAACGGCTGGCGCACATCGTTTGTCCAGGCAACAGATTACACAATGGACTTTGAAATCCTTGCGGATTGTCGCGCGGCGGCAGCTACTGCCGGTCGGGCGCGAACTGTGGGAAACCCCTTGGTCAGAAGGCAAAAATTTCTTTCAATTCCAACTCCGTTACCGCGCCGTCTTTCCTGATTTTTTCCAGGTCGATCTTGTTTTTGTCCCCGACGATGGAAATCAGCTTGGGCCGGCCTTGAAGGTGTTCCTGGTCGAACCGCAGCACGTCGTCGAGCCCCAGATGCTGGACCTTCTCAAAGCGCGCCGGGCGCGGGTCAACCGGCACCTCGAGCCGCTCCCAGGAGCGGACCGAACCGATGATGTCGCGGAAACCGATTTTCCCGGTGCGATAACGGCTGATAATCGAATCGCGCGTGTCGGCAAACCGCTCCGGCGAGGCGGGCAACTTCTCGAACAAGTCAAGGAAAGCATCCAATGCCTCCGGCGTTTTGTCCGCCTGGCACCCGATGGAGCCGGACATGACATTCTGCTCTCCTTTTCGACCGCCATTGCCATAAACCGCCCCGACGGAATACGCCAAAGCCCGCGCCTCGCGCAGTTCCTGGAACACGATGCCGGCCATCCCGCCGCCAAAGTAATCGTTGAAAAGCTGCACCGGCGGCATGTTGGCTTCGTTGACTTGGCCGTCGGCAAATTCGATGCGCACCTGGGCCTGCGCCTGCTCCTTGTTGAAAAAGTAAACGCGGCTTTCGGCGGGCGCGGCGACCTTCAGGAATTTGTAGGGCGGCGGCTCCTGCAAAGGCCCGGCCACGGAATGTTGCTGCACGATGGCACGCGCCTGTTTCAGTGGCAGCGAGCCGGTGTAGGTGACCACGTGCCGGTAGTGCAACAGGTTTTTGATCAGGTCACGCAGTTCGGCCACGGAGAGCTTTTCGATGGCATCGTTCGGCAACGCCTTCAGAAAAGGCGCTTCAGCGCCGTATCGGTTGAACTGCCCGACCGCCCCGGTGATCGTTAAAAAATCCTTCTTCGCGTCTTCGCGCCGGACGAGAATGATTTTCTTCAATTCTTCCAGCGTTTCGGTGTCCGCCGCCGGCTCCTGCAACACTTCCATCAGCAATGCCCATGAAGCGGCGAAATTTTCGTCCAGGCCGGAGATGCTGATGGTCGTTTCGTTGTCGCCCGTGCCGATGGCGAAGTCGGTGCCGAGTTTGTACCATTCCTTTTTCAGGTCTTCGCCGCTGAACCGTTTCGTGCCGGACTTGTCGAGGAGCTGCGCGGCGACGCTCAGCCGGTTGTCGTGCCGCGTGCCGATGTCCACCGCAACCGTCAGCGTAAAAAGGTCGTTCACTGGATTTTTGACGTAGTAAAGCTTTACGCCGTCCTGAGCATCTTCTTTCTGGTAATCCTTGCCCGGCCTGACCCAGACCGGCTGGATGGGTTTGACCTTCATCGCCATCACTTGTTTGAAAAACTCCGACTGGCGCGTCGGGTCGATTTTGATTTTATCGATCTGCGGTTTTTCGATCTTCGGCACGTCCTGCTGTTCATCCAGCCGGTAACCAGCCACGTAACCGCCGCCGAAATATTTATTGGCCGCGCGCACGACGTCCGCCTTGGTCAGCTTTTCCATGCGGGCGATTTCGCCGACGGCAAAGTCCCAGTCCTGGTGCGCCAGAAATGCGTTGAGCATCATCCCCACGCGCGCGCCATCGGATTCCAACTGCGCTTTGCGGCTCTTTTTGAAATCGTTGATGATCGCCGGAATGATCCAGTCCTCGAACTCGCCTTTCCGGACCAGTTCAACCTGTTGCAACAGCAGGTCTTCGACTTCCTTGAGCGACTGGCCCTTTTTCGGGATGCCGAAGAGATATTCCGCGCCATAATCGTTGTCCAACTCGGCACCGGCGCCGGCCTGGCGGACTTTTTGCAACTGATTCAGGTTCAGGTTGATAAGGCCAGCGGTCGAGTTGTCGAGGATCATGTCAATGAGTTTCAGCGCCGGGACATCGGCATCGTTCCGGCCTGGCGTGCGAATAGCCAGCATCACGTATTCCTCGGCCTTGTATTTCACCGTGACACGCTCGGCGCCCTGCAACGGCTTTTCCTCCCAGGTTTTCAGCGGCGGGACCGGCTCCGGTTTCCACACCGAGAAGTATTTGTCAATGAGCTTGATGGCCTGGCGGGCATTGATGTCGCCGGAGATCATGATGGCCATGTTTCCGGGCACGTAATATTTCTTGTAGAAATCAATCACGTGTTCCAGCGACGGGTTCTTCAGGTGTTCAACCTCGCCAATGGTGGTTTGCTGGCCGTAAGGATGGTTCTTGAACAACAGCTTGTTCACGGCTTCGCCGATGATTTCATCTTTGTTGTCGAGCGTCCGGTTTTTTTCCTCATAAACAATTTCCAATTCCGGCTGGAAGAGGCGGAAGACCGGGTGCTGAAAACGTTCGGACTCAATGGCCGCCCATTGTTCCAGCCGGTTCGACGGCAGGTTCACCTTGTAGACCGTCTCCTCGTGCCACGTGTACGCGTTCAATCCCACTTCGCCCATGGCCTTGTAGAGCTTGTCCATCTCGTTGGGGATTTCATACTGCGACGCCATCTGGTTTTCCTTGTTGATCTCGTCGTAAATCGCCTTGCGTTTTGCCGGATCAGTTTCGCGGAAATGCTGTTCGTACAATTCCGTGATTCGATCCAGATGCGGCTTCTCCAGCGCGAAGTTCGTGGTTCCGAGACGCGTGGTGCCTTTGAACAGCAGATGTTCGAGATAATGCGCCAGGCCGGTCGTTTCAGGCGGATCATTCTTGCTGCCGGCGCGCACGGCGATCTGCGCCTCGAACCGCGGCGATTCGTGGTTCTCGGTCAAATAAACCTTCAGGCCGTTGTCCAACTGGTAAATTTCCACCGCCATCGGGTCCGCCGGGTTCGGCTGGTTGATGCGCTGGTAACCCGCCAGCGCGGAAACCGGCAGGGCGGCCAGGACAAAAGTGAGAGCGGCGAAGGAAATGAATTTGCGGTGGATATATGTGGTTGAGCGCATAGGAATCATCAATGTTGAGCATTGGACAAACGTGAACGCAATCTGCACAAAGAACAATCCAGCCGCCAGCATTCTTTCATCACAAAACGGATCTCATGCTTGCATCATCACCTTCACTTCGTTTGGCAACAAAAATACGACATCCTGCCCGGCTACCCGGCGCATCCGGTGGATTTGAAGACGCTGCCCGGCCATTTCACCGAATGGCCGTTGCGCAACCCGCTCACGATGAAACCGCTTCCACCACAGCCGGCTGAATGATTTGACGCCTTTTTCGGCGGCAGGCTGAAATCATCAATAAAAGCAGGGCGGGAGCCAAAATTTTCTGGCACATGAATTGCGGCAAAAAGTTTCATGGCTAGAAAAATTAATGCGTTGATACTCGCTCAAGAAGTTCGCGGGCAGACCGAAGTCACCAACCGTCGGCTTGCACCGCAAGTGGCGGCTTATTTGATACAGCCTCACATGCAAACAGTGAAAATTTCTCCTCCCAAACGCCGGATGCAGATTGCCATTGAGGTTGAGATGCGCGCTGAAATTCCCGACCCGGTTAAAATCATCCACACTGTCTAATTTTAGGGCGGTGCGCGCGCTGGATTTGTCTCAGCGAAATTCGACCCGTTCAAAGCCCGCTTGACGCAGGAACAATTCCAGTTCCAGCCGCGCCCGCTTGTCTGCTTCGTCCAAAATGCCGTCCGTCCGCGCCGCGCGGCGGATGTCGTCCACAGCGTTTGCCCGCGCGATTTGTTGAAGATCCTTGTCAAACGCGCGCAACAGGCCGGTCGCGTGGTCAATCACCTGGCTGTTTTTATCGTCAAGATAGGCGTCCATGATTTGCGGCGGCGGCAGTCGCAGGTTGATTGTTTTGCCGGTAATCGTCACGTCGCCCGGCGTGACGCGTTTGAGGTCAATGCCCGCCTTGACAATGCCGTGCGCGAGCAGGAGCACACGGTTTTCGCCATACCATTTCACATCTTCCAAGATGACGACTTTTTCGAGCACGTATTTGACCGTGACCAAATCCGAAAGCGTCTGCACCTGCTCGACCACCGTCGCGGTGTTTTCCTCGCGCAAACCCGAACCGGATTTCAGCCAGTGCCTGACCGTGAAACCGAGCCAGATGCCGCCGGCAAAAATGATCAGCACCACCACCGTCCAAAAAATTCCTTTCAACCGCTGCATGGCGGGAAGGTAACGGATTTTGCCGCGAAGCAAAGAATTGTTGTCGTGCGACGAAGGCGCAGAACGGAGGGAAAAATCAGCTGGAGTTTGCCCTGTTGTATATGGGGCGGTTTTGCAACAGGGGTTGCGAAAGCGGCGGTGAACCGGCCGCAGTCCAGACGCTTCGCGGAGGATTGGCGAAGTTTGGTGGGCGCGGCAGTCCCGCTTTGCGGGAGACTGCGGTGGCTTCAGCCCCGCTTTCCCGCGCCACTTTTTCTGGACAAACTGTTTCACCAAACGCAAAGTCAAAAACATAAAAAAAGGATAGGCTACAAAACAAGTCGTCCATTATCTGTTGAACCTCAAGGTGCAAATGATTAACGAAAAAGAACATTACGTAGCTTGGGCGCTGTTGCTCACGGAGTTAGATGAGGCCCAAGAGCACCTTGAGAGCCTCATCAAGAAGATGCATCAGGGCGGTACCATCGAAGATGCTGAGTTTGCCGCTGAGTTGGGTCACGTCTATGCGCACCTAAATCGAGTGTGGCATTCGCGGAGCCAAGAATCCGAAATCACGGAGGAACAATGGCCAGTGTTCAGTCAGTTTCCCAAAGACCTAAATCCTGTCGGTTGAGGTCTACAGTTAGGCTGCAAATTTAGCGGCTTCATCTGCCCTGTTTTCTTTACGTCCGTTGCGCGCCATTCATTGCCACTTTCGGCTTTGCTCTTCCCGCTTTAAAACTAGAATAGGCTCGTGAGCATGCAATCCATTGGACAATTTCCGGCGTATCGCCCGCGCCGGCTGCGGCAGTCGGCAGCGCTGCGGCAACTCGTGGCCGAAACCCATTTGAGCGCGTCGCAACTCGTGTTGCCGCTGTTCGTTCGTGCCGGACGAAAAATCTGCCGCCCCATCGCCGCCATGCCCGGCGTATTCCAGCTTTCGCCCGATGAACTTTTGCGCGAGGCCATTCGCGCCCATACGCTCGGCGTTCCGGCGGTTTTGCTTTTCGGCATTCCGGACCGCAAAGACACGAAAGCCAGCGGCGCGTTCGCCAAAAATGGAATTGTCCAGCAAACCGTGCGGCTCCTGAAAAAGGAATTGCCGTCACTGCTCGTCATCACCGACGTATGCCTGTGCGAATACATGGAGCACGGTCATTGCGGCGTGGTGCAAGGAGGCAAAATCCGGAACGACCCCTCGCTGAAGCTGCTCGCGCGCGCCGCCGCCAGCCACGCCGAAGCGGGCGCGGACATCGTGGCGCCCAGCGACATGATGGACGGCCGCGTGCGCGCCATCCGGACGGAATTGGATCGCACCGGCTTTGCCGACACACCCATCATGTCCTACGCCGCAAAATTTGCCTCCGCGTTTTACGGGCCGTTTCGCGAAGCCGCCGAGTCCGCGCCAAAATTCGGCGACCGGCGGAGTTACCAGATGAATCCGGCCAACGCGAACGAGGCGTTGCGCGAGGTCGCGCTCGACATTCAGGAAGGCGCGGACATCGTCATGATCAAACCCGCGCTCGGCTGCCTCGACCTGATTTACCGTGTCAAAACGGAGTTCGGCTACCCGACCGCCGCCTACGCCGTGAGCGGCGAACACGCGATGATCAAGGCGGCGGCGGCCAATGGCTGGATTGACGAGCGCGCGGTGACACTGGAAAGTTTGCTGGCCATGCGCCGCGCCGGCGCGGACATTCTCATCACTTACGCGGCGGCGGACGCGGCCCGCTGGCTGAAAGCGGGCTGAAGGACACAACTTGACATCCGCACCGATAAGACTGGACGGCACCGACTCCCTCTCCCCACTCCTGCATCGCGGGGAAAGGGAGATGTTTCTCTTTGGTGCGTGTACCCGGTTACACCCCGAATTGAATTCAACACACTTTTACGTTTGACCGCAATTGGCCGGGCTGGTTAGGCTTTGCTTTCCTATTTACCACTATGATCGGGACAATTCGCAAACATTCGAAATGGCTGTGGTTGATCATCATCACCGCCACGGTTATTTCTTTCATTTACTGGGGCGCAGGCCCATCGCGCATGGGCGGTGGCAGTGACGGCAGAGCTGCCAGCGGCGATTTTGGTTCGATTTCCGGTCACAAAGTCACGCAACAAGCTTTCATTGACGCCAGAAACGATTTCTATCTTTTTTATTGGTTCCGTTCCGGCGAATGGCCGGATAAAAATCCGAATTTCTCCGAGCCCGATCTGGACCGTGAAATCTATATTCGCTTGATGCTCGCTCAAAAAGCGAATGACCTCGGCATTTATGCCGGCAACGACGAGGTTGTGACGGTGGCCAATGAGATGCTTCGTTCGCTTGGACGCAACGGCCAGGCCGTGCCACTGAGCGAGTTCGTGAAACAAGTTTTGCACCCGAAGGGTCTGACGGCCCAGGATTTCGAAAACTTTGTCCGGCAATACCTTGTCATAGAGCAATTGCAGCAGGCGATCGGCCTGACCGGGGAACTCATCACGCCGCAGGAAGCCGCCGCCGCCTATCAGCGCGACCACCAGGAACTCTCCGCGCAGATTGTTTTCTTCTCCGCGTCGAATTATCTGTCGTCCATCACCGTCACGCCCGCCGCCGTCGCGCAATTTTACACGAATTACCTCGCCGACTACCGCCTGCCCGACCGCATGCAGGTCAGCTACGTCGCGTTTGAAGTGACGAATTATCTCGCCGAGGCGGAACAAAAATTGTCCAAGACCAATTTCAATGAACAAGTGGAGGCCGTTTACCGGCAGTATGGCGCGAGCGCTTTTCCTGAAGCGAAAACTCCCGCTGACGCCAAAGCCCAAATCCGCACAACCATGATCCGCCAGCAGGCATTGAGCGACGCGCGCAAGGACGCGAATGATTTCGCCAACGCCGTTTTTAACATTGATCCGGCCAAGCCCGAAAATCTCGCCGCCGTCGCCAAACAAAAAGGATTGCCCGTTCACGTGACCGCGCCCTTTGCGGGCAAATTTGGACCGGAAGAATTTACCGCACCGCCGGACTTCACCAAAGCCGCCTTTGGACTGACGCCCGACGAACCATTCGCCAGACCGATCGCCGGACCGGACGCCGTGTACGTTCTCGCGTTCGCCAAGCGGCTGCCCAGCGAAATCCCGCCGCTCGACCAAATCCGCGAACGCGTCACGCGGGAATATCAATGGCGCGAGGCGACCTTGCTGGCCCAGCGCACCGGAACAAATTTTGTTCGCACCTTGACGGGCATGACGGCGGATCGGGGCTTCGCGTCCCTGTGTGTTGCCGCCGGTTTGCAGCCGCAGGTGTTGTCCGCGTTTTCGTTGAGCACGCCGGAATTACCGGAACTGGGCGAACGCACCGACCTGAATCAACTCAAGCGGGCCGTGTTCACCACGCCGGTTGGCAAGGCGGGCGGTTTTGAGGGAACTCGTGACGGTGGCTTCATCGTTTATGTCCAGTCGCGCCTGCCGATGGACCAGACAAAAATGAATTCCGACCTGCCGCAATACCTCGCCGCCTTCCGCCGCGAGCGCCAAAACGAGGCGTTCAGCCAATGGGTCAACCTTGAAGCCAACCGCCAATTGCGCAACACCCCGGTCTTTCGCCAGCAACTCAAGTCCGGCGCCGCAAAATAAATCTTAATCGTAATCCTGGTTCGATCAGGATTTGGATTAAGAACAAAATCACGATTGGGAAAAAGTGAGCGCGGCCATCAAACTCTCATCACCCGCCACCCGTGAGTTTTGGGAAATTCCGGTGCTCTTTGAAGACGAGCACCTGCTGGCGCTCGACAAACCCGCCGGGCTGCCCACCTCGCCCGACCGCTACGACCCGCAGCGGCCAAACCTGATGAAGCTGCTCCACAGCGCCATCGCCGAAGCCAAGCCGTGGGCGCGCGAACGCAAGCTGGATTACCTGATGAACGCACACCGGCTCGACAGCGACACGAGCGGCGTGATTCTGTTCGCCAAAGACAAACCCGCGCTCATTGCGCTGGCGAATCTTTTTGGCTCGGAAAAGCCGGTGAAAAAATACACCGCCCTCGTCTGCGGTGAGCCGCCGGAAAATCAATTTGAAGTGGACGCCAAACTCGCGCCGCATCCGGTCAAAATCGGGTTGATGTGCGTGGATTCGAAAAACGGCAAGAAATCGAAGACCCAATTTGGGGTGCTGGAAACATTTCCCCGCTGCGGCTACGCGCTCCTGAAGTGCGAACCGCTCATCGGCCGCACGCACCAGATCCGTGTTCACTTGCGTTACGCCGGTTTCCCCGTCGTCGGCGACGGCCTGTACGGCGGCAAACCACTCTGGCTTTCGCGCCTCAAACCGAATTACCGGCTCAAGCCCGGACATGAAGAACGTCCGCTCTTTTCACGGGTCGCGCTGCACGCGGAAGAACTGAGCCTCCCGCATCCCGTCACCGGCGCAACCGTGACGATCACCGCGCCGTGGCCGAAGGATTTGAAAGTTGCCGTGAAATACCTGCGCCAGTTTGCAAAGTAGGACAGGCGTCCCGCCTGTCTCATATCTAAAATCATTTTGGGATGGACGATACGCGCAAATTGCCTCTTGCCTGAAATAAAATCCCAGCGACAGTTTCATTATGAGCGCAGCAGAAGTCATTGAACAAATCAAAGAGTTGCCTGCCGACGAGCGGGCGAAAGTCGCCAGATTCGTTGCGGAAAATGGAAACTCAACGACTCACCGCAAATTTTCAGTCTCCACGGAAGCTGACGGGCTGCCCGTCATTCGCGCCAACGGCGGAACGATCACCTCACAACTGGTTCACGAGATCGAAAGCCGGACGCCGTGACCCGCCTGCTCGATGTCAATGTGCTTATGGCGTTGCTCTGGGAAAATCACGAGCAACACGCCAAAACCCGTTCATGGTTCAAGGGCGTTTCCGCCTTCGCCACTTGCCTGGTTGTCCAACTCGGCTTCGCCACTTGCTCGCCGACCCGCGCCATCGGTTCATGCCCGACGACGTGAGTTGCGCCGACCGCGCAGTGAGGACGGAATTGATGACCAGCGCGAATCAAATCACCGACCGCTACCTCGTCGCGCTCGCCCGCCAGCATGGATTAAACCTGGCAACACTCGATGAACCGCTGGCAAAAAGTTTTGCCAGTGAATCGGGCTTGGTTGAATGGGTGCATTGAAGGCAAACCCCCGGCTCAACACCTTTCCGCCCGCCCGCGTCTTCACCGTGAAGGCCGGCATGTCGTTGGCCGCGCGACCAAGCTTGTCAAAGTACCGCCGCTGTTCCAGCTACAAAATGGGCGTGCTAAAGTTCCCGGCTCCTGGTAATTTGAGGTAGTCCTATGCTCAGGCCAGTGGCGAAATCCAACCTCGCACCGACGAGGGCATCCACCCCGGTTATGGCTGGTTCGCGTTTTCCGGTGTGGCTGATCGCAGCATTGCTGGTGCTGGTGACGATTGCCCTTTACTGGCCGGCAACGCGATATGACTTCATCAACTACGATGACAATGATTACGTGTTGGATAACACTCACGTGAC
>ODAK010007525.1_pt1 | contig 10941 bp, 9 predicted proteins | sample 1539591 | NCBI WGS metagenome assembly ODAK01 (sample SAMEA3539303, study PRJEB22396) | soil metagenome | biome: tundra; feature: field; material: soil | place: USA | collected 2010-05 | depth 0.15 m | reverse complement strand
GGAAGGACGTTGTACGTCGTCTTCTCGAACGTGACGGACGAGATCATGTCGCCCCCGCCCTGATACGGGGGCAGCTTCTCGAGCCACGCCTCGGTGCCGTAGAGCGCGCCGATGCCCGTGGGTCCGTACATCTTGTGGCCTGAGATCGCGTAGAAGTCGCAGCCGAGATCCACCACGTCGAGCGGAAGATGCGGTGCGGCCTGCGCGCCGTCCACGAGAACGGGGACCTTGCGCGCGTGCGCGAGCGCGATGAACGTCTTCACGGGGTTCACGGTGCCGAGCGCGTTCGAGACGTGCGAGACGGCGGCCAGCTTCGTCCGCGGCGTCAGGCGCTTCTCGAACTCGTCAACCGGCACCTCGCCCTCGTCGGTGATCGGCACGACCACGAGCTTCGCGCCCGTCCTTTCGCAGGCGAGCTGCCACGGCACGATGTTCGAGTGATGCTCGAGGCCCGTGATGAGGATCTCGTCGCCGGCCTGAAGGTATTCCCGGGCGAAGCCGGCCGCGACGAGGTTGATCGCCTCCGTCGTGCCGCGCGTGAAGACGATCTCCTTCGGCGAGGTGGCGCCGAGGAAGCGCGCGACTTTCTCCCGGCCGCCCTCGTAGGCCTCGGTGGCCTTCTCGGAGAGCCAGTGCGTGCCGCGGTGGATGTTCGCGTTCTCTTCCTCGTAATAGCGGCGGACCGCGTCGATCACGACCCGCGGCTTCTGCGTCGTGTTCGCGTTGTCGAGGTAGACGAGGGGCTTGCCGTAGACCGAACGCGAGAGGATCGGAAACTCGGCGCGGACGCGTTCCACGTCGTACGCCGACGCGTGCGCCTCAGGGGCGGCCTTCGTGACGGCGCTCATCGGTTCTCCGGGGCCGCGAGGTTCGCGGGCAGCCAGGCGCGCAGGTGGCCCTCGAGGAAGGCCCGCACGTCGGCGGACCCCACCTTCTCGATCAGCTCGCTGCCGAAGGCGTACGTGAGAAGGGCGCGCGCCGCCTCCGGTGAGAGGCCGCGCGAGCGGAGGTAGAAGACGGCGTCCGCGTCGAGGCGGCCCGTCGTGGAGCCGTGAGAGCAGCGCACGTCGTTGTTGTGGATCTCGAGCTGCGGCTTGCTGTCGACGAGGGCGCTGTCCGAGAGGATGAGGTTGCGGTTCGTCTGCCGAGCGTCCGTTCGCACGGCTCCGGGACGCACGACGATCTTGCCGTCGAAGACACCGCGGCCGGTCCCGTCGAGGACGCCCTTGTACAGCTCGACGCTGTTGGCACGCGGCGAGACGTGGTCGATGAGCGTGTGACAATCGACGTGCTGTCCGGAGTTCGCGCAGAAGAGGCCATACAGCTCGGTGCCCGCCCCTTCGCCCGCCAGGTCCATCGCGATCTCGTTGCGGACGAGCCTGCCGCCGAATGAAAACACGTGGGATGCGGAAGTCGCACCCACGGCATGCGCGACCGAGAGGTGCCCGACGTGGAACGCCTCCGGACCTTCGAGCTGGAGCTTGATGTGGTGCAGGCGGGCGTTCCGGCCGAGATCGACCTCCGTCCGGGCGTTCGTGAAGGAAGGCGCGCCCGCCCCGAAGTACGCCTCGATGACCGTCGCGGAAGAGTTTTCTTCGAAGGTGAAGAGATTCCTCGTGTGCACCATCGAGGGCGCTCCGGCGCGACCTGCCGGCGTCGACACATGGAGGATGAAAAGAGGCTCCGTGACGCTGGTATTCGCGGGGACATGAAGAACCACGCCTTCGTCGAGGAAGGCGTCGCCGAGAGATCCGAAGAAATGCTCCGAATGGTCCCTTTCTGCGGCTCGAGCAACGAGGGCGCGCTCGACGCGCTCCGGCGAGGTCGCCAGAACGTCCTTCATGCACTCGAAGAGGACTCCGGCGGTGAGGTCGCCCGGAGATCGCCTGAGGAGACGCCCGTTCACGAACGACAGCCTCGGCTCAGAAGCCGAGAACCCGATCGTTCCGAGCCGCGCTTCCAGCTCGAAGGCGGCGGTGCGCTCGGCGAGCGTGACATCGTCCGGCAGAAGAGAGAAAGGAGAACGCGCGAGGGGCGCGAGGTTCGTGAACCGCCACTCCTCGTCGTACGTAGAGGGGAAGCCGAGCCTCTCGAACGCCGCGATCCCGCTCCGGCGCAGTTTCTGCAGCCAGGGCGGGCTGTGGCGAGCCGCGGCGAAGTCCGCGGCCGCCTCCGCGAGCGTCGCGACTCCCTCGTGAAGGGCCGTTGGCCGCGCCGCGCGCGTCATCGCGCCGCGGCTCCCGCGACGGCCGACGCCGTCGCCGGCGGTTCCTTCTCGATCCAGGAGTAGCCCTTCGCCTCCAGCTCCTTCGCGAGGTTCTTGTCGCCCGATTTCACGATCTTCCCATCCGAGAGAACATGCACGAAGTCCGGGATGATGTAGTCGAGCAGGCGCTGGTAGTGCGTGATGACGAGCATCCCGCGCGCGCCGTCGCGGAGCGCGTTCACGCCCGAGGCCGCCACGCGCAGGGCGTCGATGTCGAGGCCGGAATCCGTCTCGTCGAGGATCGCGAGCTTCGGGTCGAGGACCGCCATCTGGAGGACCTCGTTGCGCTTCTTCTCGCCGCCGGAGAAGCCCTCGTTGACGGAGCGGTTGAGGAGGGTCTCCTCCATCTCGACGAGCTTCGCCTTCTCGTCGAGGAGCGCGAGGAAGTCGATCGCGTCGAGCTCCGGCTGCCCGCGGTGCTTCCGGACCGTGTTGACCGCGGTGCGCAGGAAGTACGTGTTCGAGACGCCCGGGATCTCCACGGGATACTGGAACGCGAGGAAGATACCCTCGCGCGCGCGCATCTCGGCCGGCATCGCGAGAAGGTCCATGCCCAAGAACCGGGCGGAGCCCTGCGTCACGACGTAGCCGGGCCGCCCCGACAGGACGTGCGCGAGCGTGCTCTTGCCCGACCCGTTCGGGCCCATCAGCGCGTGCACTTCGCCCGGGCGGATGACGAGGTCGATCCCCTTGAGGATCTCGTGCCCGTCTTCCTCGATGGAAGCGTGGAGATTCGTGATTTCGAGAAGATTCATCCGACTGATCCTTCGAGAGAGACTCCGAGCAGCTTTTGTGCTTCCACCGCGAACTCCATCGGGAGCTCCTTGAGGACGCGCTTGGCGAAGCCGTTGACGATGAGCGAGACCGCGTCCTCAGCCGAGAGGCCGCGCTGGCGGCAGTAGAAGAGCTGGTCCTCGCCGATCTTCGACGTGGACGCCTCGTGCTCGAGCGTGGCCGAGCTGTTCTTGACCTCGATGTAGGGGAACGTGTGCGCGCCGCACTGGTCGCCGATCAGGAGCGAGTCGCACTGCGAGTAGTTCCGCGCGCCCTCGGCGTTCTTCATGATCGTGACGGCGCCGCGATACGTGTTCTGTCCGTGGCCCGCCGAGATGCCCTTCGACACGATCGTGGAGCGCGTGTTCTTCCCGATGTGGATCATCTTCGTGCCCGTGTCCGCCTGCTGGTAGTTGTTCGTGAGAGCGACCGAGTAGAACGCGCCGACCGAGCCGTCGCCCAGGAGGATGCAGCTCGGGTACTTCCACGTGATGGCCGAGCCCGTCTCGACCTGCGTCCACGAGATGCGCGAGTTCTTGCCGGCGCACTTGCCGCGCTTCGTCACGAAGTTGTAGATGCCGCCCTTGCCCTCGCGGTCGCCCGGGTACCAGTTCTGCACGGTCGAGTACTTGATCTGCGCGTCGTCCAGCGCGACGAGCTCGACGACCGCCGCGTGGAGCTGGTTCGTGTCCCGCTTCGGCGCGGTACAGCCTTCCAGGTAGGACACCACCGCGCCCTGCTCGGCCACGATGAGCGTCCTCTCGAACTGGCCCGTGTCGGCCTGGTTGATGCGGAAGTACGTGGACAGCTCCATCGGGCAGCGCACGCCCTTCGGGATGAAGCAGAACGAGCCGTCGGAAAAGACCGCCGAGTTCAGCGCCGCGAAGAAGTTGTCGCTCGAGGGCACGACGCTGCCGAGGTACTTCTTCACGAGGTCGGGGTGCTCGCGCACGGCCTCCGAGAACGAGCAGAAGATGATGCCGACCGACGCGAGCTTCTCCTTGAACGTCGTCGCGACCGACACGCTGTCGATGACGGCGTCCACCGCGACGCCCGCGAGGATCTCACGCTCCTTCAGGGGCACGCCGAGCTTCTCGTACATGGCGAGGAGCTCGGGTTCGACGTCCGCGAGGCTCTTCGGGGCGCCTTCCTTGCTGGATCTCGGCGCGGCGTAGTAGACGATCTTCTGATAGTCGATCGGCGGGTACGTCACGCGCGCCCACTTCGGCTCCACCATCGTGAGCCAATGCCGGTAGGCCTTCAGGCGCCAGTCGAGAAGCCACTCGGGCTCGCCCTTCTTGTTCGAGATCAGGCGCACGACGTCTTCGGAAAGGCCGGCCGGGATGACGTCCGTGTCGATGTCCGTGACGAAACCATGCGGGTATTCCTGCCGCGTCAGCGTGTCGAGAACGGCGTCGCTCATAGCGCGCTCCTTCCCTCCGGCGTCCGCACGGGCAGAGTGGAAGAGGACTCGAAGGCCGAGGGCTGGGACGGCCGCCGCACGAGGGGACGGGTCATGTCCGCGAGGGTGAGGCCCTCGAGGGCGCCGCGAATCGTCTCGTTGATGATCTGCCAGTTCGGGCGAACCGAGCAGAAGCTCTCGTGCTCGCAGCGGCTGTGGCTCTCTCCCGTGTTGCACTCGGTGATGGCGACGGGCCCCTCGAGCGTCGCGATGATCGCGGAGACGGTGATCTCGCGGGGCGGCCTGGCGAGGATGTAGCCGCCTTTCGTGCCGCGCTGAGAAGCGAGGAGCCCGCCCCTCGAAAGCTGCTTGAGCAGCTTGCCCACCGTGGGGAGGGGCAGGCGCGTCTCCTGGGAGAGCTCGCGCGCCGTGTGCGCCACCTGGTCATCGTGCGCCGCGAAGTGCGTCAGGAGCACGATCCCGTAGTCGGTCAGCTTCGTCATCCGGAACATTTTTTCTCCCCGGCCCAGTATACCGAACCGAATCAGTACGATATGATATGGGACTGATTTCGTCAAGCGAGATAAGAGGTTCCCTTATAATGAGTTATTGAGACTCTGTCGCTGCGCTTGTGATGGCGCGCGACGGCGACCGCGAAGGGTTCGGGGCGCCTGGAATCATGAAGGCCCCGTATCCGACGACGCGTTCCGGGTCGCCCGCGGTGTCGGCGGAGGTCCTGAGGTCGAGCAGCTCGATGGAGAGGTGTTTCCGGCGCGCGAGCTCCACGAGTCCGCGAAGCGCGAAGATCCCGCACGCGTCTTCCTCGCCGAGCGCGGCCGCGTTCCGCGCGACGACGGCCTGCGCCGTGTGCCGGTCGAGCCGGCGGGCGGTCTCGACGCCGTGGTAGTGGCTGAGGTCGGTGCTCACGACGACCAACGTGCCGGTTTCGCCGAAGAACGCTTCGATGAGATCCGCCGTCTCCTCGGCCGACAGCTGCGAGACGGCGACGGGCAGGAAGCCGAACCCCGGCGCGAGGACCCGCTGCAGGAACGGGAGCTGCACCTCTAGCGCGTGCTCTGGGGCGTGCGGCCGGTCGTCGACCGCCGCACCGCGCGACACGGCCCGATCACGGAGGACGGGATCGATGGGCACCTCGCCGAGGGGCGTCGCCCAGGCGTCCGCGACAGGAACGGCCGCGCCGCGGACCGGGACGTAGTGTACCGGCCCGAAAGCGACGACGCGCGAGATCGAGGCGGCCGTGCCGCGGAGCCGGGCGTACGCCGTCGCCGCGATGGGGCCCGAGTAGACGTAGCCCGCATGCGGGACGACGAGGGCGGCGGGTGCCGGCGCACCCTCCGGCGTGAGCGCGCCCGCGAGCAGATCGTCGACCATCCGCTCCAGCTCCGAAGTACGGGCCGGGTAGAAGGTCCCCGCCACGGCGGACGCTCGAACGCGGTGCCGGGTCATTTCGCCTCGAGGGTCACGGGCTGCCGGCGGGCTCCCCAGGAGCCGGGAGATTCTTCGAATATGCCCGGGCATTGGGCGCCGCACATGCGGCACCGCCCATCCCCGGCGAGGCCCCAGTCGAGAATCTCGTAGCCGTCGCGGCCGATGAGGGTCTTGCCGCAGGTGGGGCAGATCGTGCTCTGTCCTTCGGGGTCATACACGTTTCCCGTGTAGACCCACCGTAACCCGTTCGCGCGCGCGATTTGACGCGCGCGCTGGAGCGTCGCAGGGGGTGTCGCGGGTCGGTCGCGCATCTTCCAGTCTGGATGAAACGCGGTGAAGTGAAGGGGCACGTCCGGCCCGAGCCGGTCCGCGACCCACCGCGTCATCGCGTCGATCTCCTCGTCCGAGTCGTTGAGACCGGGGATGAGGAGAGTCGTGATCTCGAACCAGACGTCCGTCTCGTGCCGAAGGTACTCGAGAGTCTCCAGCACGGGCCCGAGGCGCGCTCCGCAGAACTTCTGGTAGAAGTCCTCCGTGAACGCCTTGAGGTCGACGTTTGCCGCGTCCATGTACCGGTAGAGCTCGGCGCGCGGCGCGGGAGACATGTAGCCCGCGGTCACGGCGACGGATTTGATGCCCTCCTCGCGGCAGGCCTGCGCGACGTCGATGGCGTACTCCATGAAGACGACCGGATCGTTATAGGTGAAGGCGACGCTTCGGCAGCCGAGCGCCGCCGCGGACCGGGCGATGCGCTCGGGGGATGCGGAATCCGCGAGGGTGTCGATCTGCCGGGACTTCGAGATGTCCCAGTTCTGGCAGAACCGGCAGGCGAGGTTGCATCCGGCCGTGCCGAAAGAGAGAACCGACGAGCCCGGGAGGAAGTGGTTCAGGGGCTTCTTCTCGATTGGGTCGACGCAGAAGCCGCTGCTCCTGCCGTAGGTCGTCAGGACGATCGCGTCGCCGGCGCGTCCTCGCACGAAACAGTGGCCGAGCTGTCCCTCCTTGAGCCGGCATTCCTTGGGGCAGACGTCACACTGAATGCGTCCGTCTTCGACGGCGTGCCAGTACCTTGTGGGGTGGCCGACACTTGCGAGGGTTTCCACGGCCTTCCTCGCCCCCGATGATGCACCCGCTGGAGGTGGGGCGCGAGAGCAGGCGCTCAGGGGAGAGGAGGTTCCGATCGCTCGAAGACTGCGATGTTTCATTCGGGAGCGTATCGTGAGGACGGGAGCGGAGCTCCGGATGGACCGCCTCGACGACGCCCTCGAGATCCTGGATGGAGCGGGACCCGACTACGGCGGAGGCCTCGCGAACCACGGCCCGATGGCGGCCGAGGCGCTCTTCGCGCTGGATCAGGCGGACGCGGTCGTGCCCTTTACGGAGCGCTACCGCAGGAAGCTCGGCGACGAGCCCGCGCCGGGCAGGCCCGTGGAGCGCGCGGAGATCCGTGACGCGCTGGGGCAGATGAGAAGGTACCCGGACTGGCTCGCTCTCTTTCTGCGAGAGTTTCGGGAGGGCCCTTGGGAGCCGGCCGCGGACCGGTGGGTGTATGAGCTCTCGCCGGGATTCGCCGGGGCTGCCACGCACGGCGTCATCCGGACCGGGCACGCGGCGCGCTCCCTCGCCCGGCACGACACGCCGGGGCGGCGAAAGGAGCTCGCGCGGGGCTTCGCTTACTGGGCCGCGACGCATCAGACGCTTCCCCGGAAGGAAACCTCGCCGGCGCACCTCACGCCTGTTCAGGCGCTCGCGCACGTTCCGCGCCTGCCCGACGACGTGCGGCGCACGGGGTCGATCGCGCAAGGGCTGAAGCTCGTGGCCACGCTGCCGGACTTCCCCGGGGTGATCGCGCTCGTCGACGCGGGCGCGCCCGAGTCGTTCGTCCCCGCCCTCGGGGAGGCGTTCGCCCGTGTCTTCCTCGCGGGCACGACGTCCCCGGGGCGAACGATCGCGCTCATCCACGCCGTGACCGGCCCGGCCGCCGCGGGCCTTCTCGTGCCGCACGTGTCCGCGCGGACGGCGGCGCGACTGCTGGCCTGCGCGTGGCAGGCCGGAGCGGCGATCTACGCGGTGTGGGGGAAGCCGCCGGAGTCGACTGAGGTTGGAACGCCACGCACGACACGAGAGGCGCTGATCGCGGCGGCCGTGAAAAGCGGCGACGAGCACGCGATCAAGTTCACGGAGGCGTGCCTGCGTCTCGACGCCGCGGTGCCGTCGCCCGCATACGAGGCGGCCGCCTCGCGGGCGATCGAGCTGCTCTCGTGACTACCGGACCTCGGGGCAGAACTCCTCGAAGCCGCGCGCGTTTTCGCGGTGCGCGACTCGCGACGAATCCGGGTCGCGCGGCAGGACGCCGAGCGCGATGAGCTGCGGCCGGAACTCGTAGCGCAGCCGTAAGACGGCGGCGGGCTCCGTCTCGAGCTCGAGGTCGACGCGCGTCACGCCGAATCGCGTCTGTCGCCCCATCCCGGTCGCAGCGTATTCGTCGGACAGAATGGAAGAGGGAGAAGGAGAGGAAGAAAGAGATTTCTGCGAATGGCCGCCTCGGCCAGGCGCCGCCGGTGCCGCGGCCGCCGAGTCCGCATTCTCATTCGAAGAAACTCTTTCTTCGTCTTTGCCTTCTTTCCAGCTCTTCTCGACGTGGTACGGGAGCCGCTCTCGGAAGAAGACCGCCTCGATGACGCCGAGGTCTTGCGTCTTTCCGAGAGCCGCGCCGTAGGAGCCGCGCTCGCCCGTGAAGACGAACTTGCGCGACGCCGCGTTCGAGACCTGCCAGCCCGGAATGATCACGGTCTCGTAAGGCGCGAGGACCCATTTGTGCGCGTCCCGGGCCGTTGTGCGCCGCGAGTCGATCGTGTTCAGGCCGTCCACCGAGAGCGCCACGGCGACGCGCGTCCCCGTCGGGTTCGAAAGGCGAAGGGCGTAGTCGCGGCCGCGGAGAGCCTCCACGTAAAAGGTCCCCCGAGCCGCGAGCTCGGGGCGCTCCCAGCCGTCCACGAGCACCTCGAGGCCGAAACCGGACGGGGAGGAGGCGTTCGCGGCCCCGGCGGCGAGGAGGAGGGCGGTGAGAATCTGATGGCGCATCGGAATCTCCTTTCGAGGGATTGGACCCGCGCACCTTCATTCGGTTCCCGGATAGGATTGCCCGCGCGAGGCGGGCGGGAGCACGCGGAACCCCGTCGCGAGGACGGTGAAGATCGGAGATGACCTGGGACGAGCGCGTACCGTACATTACGTGCCGATGAAGAGCGACCCCGGAGAGACCGTTCGCGTCGGCCTGATCGGCTTCGGCACGGTGGGCCGGGCGTTCGCGAGCCTCCTCGCGAGGGAGGCGCCGGATCTCGACTCCCGGCGCGGCGTCCGTCTCTCTCTCGTGGCCGTCGCGAGCCGCAATGCAGATCGAAAGCGCGATCCCGGCCTCGGTGCCGGCGTGCGCTGGACGGACGACCTCGCTTCCGTCGCGACAGACCCGAGGGTGGACCTCGTCGTCGAGCTGCTCGGCGGAATCGAGCCCGCGAACGGCCTCATCCGCGCCGCACTGAACGTGGGCAAGAGTGTCGTGACGGCGAACAAGATGCTGCTGGCCCGGCATGGGACCCATCTGCAGGCGCTCGCGCGCGAAAAAGGCGCTGGCCTCGGCATCGAGGCCGCGGTCGCGGGAGGGATTCCGATCCTGCGAGCGCTCCGCGCGAGCTTCACGGGCGACCGCGTGACCGCGGTCTCCGGCATCCTGAATGGCACGTGCAATTTCATCCTGACGGAGATGGAGAAGACGGGGCGCCCCTACGACGAAGTTCTCGCCGAGGCGCAGCGGCTCGGCTACGCGGAGGCCGACCCGGCGAGCGACGTCGGGGGCGACGACGCGGCGTACAAGCTCGCGCTTCTCGCGCGCCTCGCGTTCGGCCGCGACGTGGCGTTCGACCAGATCGCCCGCGAGGGCATCACACGCCTTCTCCCGTGCGATTTCGTCTATGCCCAAAGGCTCCTCCGCACGCCGCGCCAGCTCGCGGTGGCGCGCCTCCTCGAGAGCGGACATCTCCTCCTCTCGGTCAGGACGCACCTCGTATCCGAAACGTCGCTGCTCGCGAAGGTGACGGGCCCGTTCAACGCGGTCGAGGTTCGCGGGGAAACCGGTGGCCCGTTCATTTTCTCCGGGCGCGGCGCCGGAGGCGGGCCGACGGCCACGGCCGTTCTCGCGGACGTCGTGGAGATCGCGCGTGGAGGCGCCCCGGCCGCGCCGCCGCTCGGCTTCGGCGTTCTCGAGCCGTGCGTGCCGGCGACGCCCGAGGAGTTCGTGTCGCCCTTCTATCTGAGGTTCGTCGTTCGCGACCGCCCCGGCATCATCGCGGACCTCGCGCGGATCCTCGCGCACCACGGCGCGAACATCGAGGCCGTGTTCCAGGCCCCCTACGAGGACAAGAGCGCGCTGCCGTTCGTCGTGACGCTCGAGCCGGTCTCCGGAAAAGCGCTCGCGGGCGCCCTCGCGGAGATCGATTCGCTGACGTTCCACGTCGTCCCGCCGCTCGCGCTTCCCATGGCGGAGTAAGCCGGGCGGCGGCGCTCCTCCCACGCGAGAAGGGACGCGAAGAAACCAACCCGCGCCATCGCGAGAAGGTAGAACCCGATCTGCTGGAAGAGGAAGAGCGCGGCAACGGCTCCGCTCGTACGCGGGTTCATGTGGAGTCCCCCGCTCGTGAAGAGGGCTTGCACCCCGACGAACACGACGAGCCAGAACAGGATGACGCGGATGCCCGAAACGCGCCGGCCCGAGAGGCGCTGCTTGGCGATGCGGTACGCGCCTCGGGCGTTGCGGGCGTCAGCGCGGGCCAGGGCGATGCGGGCGAGGTCGAACCGGAGGCCCGTGTTGAATAGAACGAAAAGCCCTCCGAGAAGCGCCCACCAGAAAAGCAGCGTCGCGGCGCCCCCGTGGGGCGGCGCATGCTTCGCGAGCTTGTGAAGCCCCGCGCACGGCAGGACGACGAGGAGGCCGAGCCAGAAGAGAGACGACAGTGCGAAGCGCGCCGTCGCCCAGAGGTTCGCCTTGAAGAGG
>ODAK010007524.1_pt1 | contig 10942 bp, 9 predicted proteins | sample 1539591 | NCBI WGS metagenome assembly ODAK01 (sample SAMEA3539303, study PRJEB22396) | soil metagenome | biome: tundra; feature: field; material: soil | place: USA | collected 2010-05 | depth 0.15 m | reverse complement strand
CGCGTTTTCGAGCCGTTCTTCACCACCAAAGCCGCAGGACGGGGCACGGGGCTCGGCCTTCCCGTGGTAAAGAACATCGTCCTTGCCCACGGCGGGGATATTGCCTTCGAATCACGGCCAGGGGCCGGCACGACCTTCACCGTGCTGTTCCCGCTTGGCGCGCCGCCGATTCCGCCCGTCAAGATCGAGAAGCAGACACCATGAAAGCAGAGCAGTTGACCGAGATTCTAGAAACCGCTGCCCAGCAGCTTGGCGTGAAGGTTCGCTACGAAAACCTGGCGGCCGCAGGACCCACCGGCGGTGGCGGCCTGTGCAAAGTCAAAGGCGAGTGGTGGATCATCATCGACAAGAAGACAGCCCCGTCGGAACGCGCCTCGATTTTATGTGATGCGCTGGCAACCATGGATACGAACGCAGTGTCCCTGCCGCCCAAGGTTCGCGAGTTGCTGGACCACCGCAGGGCGGGCGTGCCGAAACCAGCGTAGCAGGACTACTCACTGGCCAGGGCGCGGACCTTGGCGGCAAGGAGCGGGTCGTCGGCTAGGCTGTCGCGCAGGGCTGCGCTGATTTGATTACGCACGGTCGGGCTGGCCTTGGCGCCGACCTGCTTGTCGACGATGCGTTGGATGACTCTGTCGATGGCTTTCTCGGGCGCCAGCTTGCCGGCCTTCAGCTCGGCGCCGATGTCGGAAACGGAAATCGCCTTCGCGGAACGCATGGGCTTGGCTGCGCTGGCTGCGTCCGCGCTCTCGGCCTTGGCACCGGCCAGCTTGTTGGCGAAGGCTTTCCCGCTGGCCTCGGCGACGCCGGGGGGCCTGCCGCCAGTGGCCGGTTTGGGCGGGATTGAAGTGCGAGAAATCTTCATGGACGGCACCCGAGCCTAGCACAGCGAGCTGTGGTGGCGGAAGGGGCGCTGTCCTTATCGGACAGCCACCCGCAGAAGTTTCGTCCTGCTGATCGGCCGACTCCGTCGCATGCCCAAGTAGCTGTACGAATTGGCTGTTTTCCAGGTAAGGTTGGCCCATGAAAAAAGCACACATCGAGACTTCCGCGGGCGAAATCGTGCTCGAGCTTTTCGAGGACGACGCGCCCGGAACCGTCGCCAACTTCATCGGCCTGGCCCAGGGAACCAAAGAATGGACCGATCCCAAGACAGGGCAGAAGGTAAAGCAGCCTTACTATGATGGCCTGGCGTTCCATCGCGTGATCGACGACTTCATGATTCAGGGCGGCTGTCCGCTCGGCACCGGCACCGGCGGCCCGGGCTTCACCATCAAGGACGAGCTTTCGGGGAAGCGTCAAAAGCACCTGCGCGGGTCGCTCTCCATGGCCAAGACGGCGGCGCCTGATTCTGGGGGCTCGCAATTCTTCATTTGCCACACTCCACAGTCGCACCTCGACCGCAAGCACACCGTGTTCGGCCAAGTGATTTCTGGAATCGAAGTCGTGGATAAAATCCGCAAAGGCGACAAGATGACGCGGGTCTGGATCGAGGACTGAGGCATGCTCACGGGCGGCCCGGCAGGCGACTCTAGAGCACGGGGTCTGGATTGTCGGGCCGCGATTGACCATAACTACCGGCGGTCGCTTGACTTGAGGACCCTTGCTGGCTGATAAGGAAAGGCGCGCGCTGTGGACCGAACGCGTACGGAAGACGCTTGAACAAACCAATTCCCTTCGGCAAGTACTACCTCCTCGAACGCATCAATGTCGGGGGCATGGCCGAGGTTTTCAAGGCCAAGACCGTCGGCGTTGAGGGGTTCGAGCGGATTGTTGCGCTCAAACGCATTCTGCCGAGCATCGCCGAGGACGAAGAGTTCATCACGATGTTCATCGACGAGGCGAAAATCGCCGTGCAGCTTCAGCACGCGAACATCGCGCAGATTTTCGACCTCGGCAAAGTCGACGATAGTTATTTCATCGCGCTCGAGTACGTCAATGGGCGCGATCTGCGCGGCATCTTCGACGACCTTCGCAAGCGCGGGCAAGTCATGCCGGCGCAGCAGGTCTGCTACCTCATCATGCAGCTTTGTGAGGGCTTGGATTACGCGCACAACAAGCGCGATGCCCAGGGCCGCGACCTCAACCTGGTGCACCGGGATGTGTCGCCGCAAAACGTGCTCATTGGGTACGACGGTCAAGTGAAGCTGATCGATTTCGGAATTGCCAAGGCAGCGGGCAAGGCGTCCAAGACCCAGGCCGGCATTCTCAAGGGCAAGTTCGGCTACATGTCACCCGAGCAAGTGCGCGGGCTGCCTGTCGACCGGCGCAGCGACATTTTCGCGCTCGGCATCGTGCTTTACGAAATGCTCACCGGCGAACGCCTGTTCATGGGTGAAACCGATTTTTCGACGCTCGAGAAAGTGCGCAACGTCGAGATCGTCCCGCCGTCGTCCTTCAACGCTGGAATTCCAGAAAAGCTCGAAAGGATCGTGCTCAAGGCCCTCGAAAAGAACGTCGAGGACCGCTACCAGAACGCCATCGACTTGCACGACGACTTGCAGCTGTTCATGCACTCCGTGGGACAGTTCTCGTCGCGCAAAGATCTGTCGGCCTGGATGAAACGCACGTTTGCCGAGGAAACGCCGCCGGAGGCGAGTGCGACCGACTTGGACGACGTACAGGAGATTGATTCCGCCGAGCTGATTCCGTCGGTCTCTGCCGAGCGCACCCATAGCGCTGCCCGCAAGGAGGAGGAGTTCGGCTGGGACGAGGAAGAGCGCGAGACACAGATCTTCGACAAGGATCCAGAGCAAGTCACAGTGGCCGAAAGCAGCTTCCTCACGGAAGGCGGCGACAAGACCGTGGCCATGCCCCCGTCGGAAGCGCTGTTGGCTGAGATGGGCGACGCGTTCGACACGCAAGTTCCGACCCAACCGAAGGGACAGGCAGGGGCTGCACGGCAGGAAGTGATCCGTCGGGGAGCCGACCCCGACGCTACGCCACCACCTGGTCCGACACTTTTTCCTTCATTTTCTTCGCCCGGGCCGGCTGTCTCGCGCAAGAGCGGAAGCGTGCCTGCCGCGGGCGCTGGCGGCGCGCCCTTCGATCTGCCCAAACCGGTCTTTCGCCAGACGCTTCTTGGCGGTGCACACACGCCAACGTTGCCGACGGCGAACGCAGCGGCAGGTCCCGCGTATCCGACTTTCCAACCCGCACCGCCATTGGCGGGGCCGGGCATGCCGCCGCAGATTTTTCCGTCGCCGGCGTTTCCCGGCATGCCGGTTCCATCTCCGTCGCCGTCCTATGCCCCGACCGTCGACATTTACGCGGCGATGGGTTCCCCGAATTCCCTCCGCCAGCCGTCGCGCCTCAAGTACTACGTCATTTTCGTTCTACTCATGATCGCGGGCGGCGGTGGCACTTACATGGTGATGACCCGGCCGGGCCATTTGCAGGTCGCCGTCAAACCGCAGGATGCGCGCCTGGCCGTGGATGGGGTTGTCATCACCAGCGATCCGCCGTTCCATCTCGACAAGCGGCCGGGCGTCTACCGGTTGATGGTTTCGCGCGCGGGCTACGTCGCGCGCGAGCAGAACGTTCAAATTAGCGCCGGCCAATCGGGCCACATCGACATCGACCTCGAACCCTCGCCCGACACCGGATTCGACCTGACCAGCCAGCCCTCGGGTGGGCGGGTTTGGCTCGATAGCCAGCCCCTGGTCATCGACGAAAACGGCACTCAGGCCACCACCAACTTTCACGCCTCGCGCATCGCTCCCGGTCCGCACGTGATCGAAATCAGCGGAAATGCCCAGTACCAGACGTGGCACCAGGAATTCCTGCAGGAGCCGAACCGCACCGTGCGCTTGCACGCAGATCTTTTGCCCGTCGCGGGTGGCAAGCCGTCGACGACGAAGAGCACTGCTCTGCCAGCCGCGATTGGACCGCCGTCCGTCTCTCCGCCTGCAGTTCAGCCTCCACCGTCGGGGTTTGGCCTTGCCGAAAAGAAGCCAGCCCCCAGGGGCGGTGCCCGTCGTGGCGGGGCGGCTCTCTCGAACCGGGCGGCACAGCCGGGCGCGGCGGGGCCCAGCACTGGCGATGACGTGTTCGAAAACATCAAGCCAAGCGCCAGCGACAAGAAGCCGAAGCCCGCCCCCAGCATTGGAAGCGACGACGATATTTTCGAAGGTCACGGCAAAGCCGACAGCTCGGGCGGCACGTGCGTGGCGACCATCAGCTCGAAGCCGTGGGCCGAGGTCAGCATTGACGGCAAGCCCACGGGCAAGATCACGCCGCTCGTCAATTACCCGATACCGTGCGGCAAGCACCGGGTCACCTTCAAGAACGCCGACCTCATGATCGAGCGCAACGAGAGCGTCACGCTCAAGGCCGGTCAGCCGTTCAAGAAGATTTTCTCCCTCGTCGAGAACGAGCTCTAGGCTGCTGCGACGGCGCCTCGGCCGCGATAGTCTCGGTAGAGCATGAGCCCGGTCGAGATACAGAACCAGCCCAGACATGGCGGAAGCGGCCTAACGGAGGCGTGGCGTGAGTACTTCCGCAAGGCGGCTTTCGAGAGTCCCGCCCATCCGCAAGCCCGGGATTTTCTGGAACGCGACGTGCGCGCGACCTTACGACGATTTATTCCGGCGGACGCGTCCGTGCTCGACGTGGAATGCGGAACCGGCGAGACGCTGGCAGCGTTGCCCAACTGCGAGCGCGTCGGTATCGCCGCGCTCCCCGAAATCGGTGCCGAGGCGCGCCGCCGTCATCCCGACCTTGCCATCCACGACGGCGAGCTGGCGGACTTGCCGGCTGGGCAAACCTTTGACGCTATCCTTTGCAATCGCCTCTGCCACAGCGTCTCCGACATTCGCGACCTGCTCGTCAAACTGCGCGAGCGTTTACGCGAGCACGGTCGGCTTTACCTCATCGCCTACAACTATCTTTGGGAGCTGCCGACCAAAGTCGCTGAAGTGGCGGGCTTCAAGTTGCCGGCGCCGCCCTCCAACTGGTTGTCGCACAGCGACCTCTCGAATCTTTTCGGCATCGCCGGCCTCGAAAGCGTGCGCTTCGAAGACCGCATGATTCTGCCCGCCGACGTTCCGGCGCTGGCGCCGCTTTGCAATCGCTACCTCGGTAAGCTGCCAGTCTGGCAGCGCCTATCGATGTACCGCATCTACGCGCTTCGCCGGCGAGACATCCTCAGCGAGCCGCGTCCGGCGTCAGTGAGCATCGTCGTCCCGAGTCGCAACGAAGCCGGTAACGTGGAAGCAGCGATTGCGCGCACGCCACTACTTGGCACGCGGACCGAGCTGATTTTCGTCGAGGGCGGCTCGACCGACGGGACGTGGAAAAAGATCGGCGAGGCGATCAAGAGCTACCGCGGACCGCTCGAGCTCAAGGCTTTTCAGCAGCATGGGACGGGCAAAGGGGACGCGGTTCGGCTTGGATTCTCCAAGGCGACCGGCGACATCCTGATGATTCTCGACGCAGACCTGACTGTTCCACCGGAAGAGCTGCCGGTTTTCTACGACGTGATCGCGCGTGGCCTCGGCGACTACGTGCAGGGCACGCGCCTGGTGTACCCGATGGATCCGGGCGCCATGCGCTTTTTCAACAAGCTCGGCAACGTGGCCTTTTCCCAGCTCTTCACCCACCTTCTCGGCCAGCCCATCAAGGACACTTTGTGCGGTACGAAGGTGCTCTGGCGGCGCGACTATGAGCGCATCTGCGCAGGCCGCGCATTCTTTGGCGATTTCGATCCCTTCGGCGATTTCGATCTTATTTTCGGCGCGGCTAGATTGAATCTCAAAATCGTCGAGGTGCCCGTGCGCTACCGCGAGCGCGTGTACGGCGAAACCAATATCTCACGCTGGAAGCACGGGCTCTTGCTGCTCAAGATGTCTGGTGTGGCCGCACGCAAGCTGCGCTATGTCTGAAAGCGGGCCGCCCGAGCTTCCGTCCGAGTTGCGCGAGCGCACGCTGGCCCACTTCGAAGAGCATCGCCAAGCGTGGCAGGACAACCCCGCCCTGCGAGCCTGCTACGGTCATTGGTACCGGCGCATGCGCCAGATGTTGCCTGCGCCCGAGCTCGGTCCATGGATCGAGATTGGTTCCGGCCCAGGCTTTGCGCGTGAATTTATCCCCGAGCTGGAGCTTACCGACGTCGTGCAAGCGCCATGGCATTCGCGGCGCATGTCGGCCGAGAGTCTTCCCGTCGAAAGCGCCAGCCTAGGCGCCATCGTGCTATTCGATGTCCTTCACCACATCGCTGAGCCGGCGAAGTTCTTCACCGAGGCCACGCGCGCGCTCAAGCTCGGCGGTCGTATCGTGCTTTGCGAGCCCTTCATCAGCCCGCTTTCGCATTGGGTGTATCGGCGCTTTCATCCTGAACCGGTGGATATGTCCGTAGACCCCTTAATTGCAGCCACTAGCAGCATGGCGGCGCGCGACCCCTTCGCGTCGAACCAGGGCATCCCATCGCTTCTTTTCTTTCGTCGCCAGGGAAAGCAGGCTTTCGCGCGCGCCTTTCCTAAGCTCGAAATCGTCCGTCGAGAACGCTTTGCCGGCCCGGCTTATCCAGCCAGCGGCGGCTTTTCGCGCGGGCCGCTTCTGCCCATGGCGCTGTGGCGAATTCTCTTCGCCATCGAGAACGGCTTTCCCGAATTCGCGTTTGCAGTGTTTGGATTTCGTGCGCTCGTTGTCCTCGAGCGCCGGCCCTAGCCGTCCTTCCCAACGAACCCCGCAGGCGAGAGGCTCGGATGTTGCAGCGCTCGAATTGCATTCGTGTTTCCATTTCCGTCGCACCCCTTGTCGCGCTTCTTGTGGCGGGCTGCGCTTCGACGCCTCGTTCTTCCGGCGGAGATGGCGGCACGAGCGGAGCGGGCGGCGCTGGCGGAGAGGCGACGGCGGGGACGGGCGGAAAAGGCGCAGGCGGATTTGCAGGGAGCGGCGGCGGTGCGCCGGACGCGGCACCGGCGAATCCGCTCGTGGCTGGCAAGAGCATGACCTGCGAATCGCCGGGGCTGGCGGTTGCCACGCAGCACATCGAAGCCGAGTGCGCCTTCGGTCCGGCCATCGGCAATTGCTCAGGCACGTCGGGTGGACAACTGGGAACGCAGCTGCAGGACAACAGCACAACGGTGGGCTACATCGAAGGCGGCGACGTGCTCTGGTACGCCGACGTTTCGCTTGATGGTATCGACACGTTGACCCTGCGCTATTCGAAGGGCGTGGACGGCGGCAAGGTCGAGGTGCGTCTCGACAGCGCGACAGGCACGCTCATCGGAACGCTTACGCCGACAACCACCGGCAGCTGGGCTGCGTGGTCGAGCGCGACGATGAGTCTTACGGCTTCAAGTGGAACGCACGCGCTCTATCTCGTCGCCGCCGGCTCGACGGGCGGCATCGTGAACCTGGACTGGATCGAGCTCTCGGCTGCTGCCAACGCCGGCGCGAGCACGCCCGTCATTCACATGAATCATCTCGGCTTCGAAGCTCTGGGACCCAAGCATGCCATTGTTGAGGGCGACTCGGGGCTTGGTCGCTACTTCCTTGTTGGCACCGATGGCGTGGCCTATTGGTGTGGCGACTTGACGGCCATGTCGTTCGCCGACTGGGGAAGCAGCAATTCGTTTTACTCCATCGATTTCACCGAGCTTACCCGTCCAGGCAAGTACCGACTTCAAGTCGGCAGCCTGGCTTCGCCGCTCTTCGAAATCGGCAGCGGTTATCTGTTCGAAGCGACGGTTCCCGCGGTGCTGGACTATTTCAAGTCCATGCGCGCGGATGACGCCGAGGTTTGGGCAGCCGACGAGAATGTGCCTTTCGCCGGATCCAGCAACCACGCCGACGTGCGCGGCGGTTGGTACGACGCCTCCGGGGACATCTCGAAGTACCTTACCCACTTAAGCTATGCCAATTTCATGAATCCCCAGCAGATTCCGCTAGTCGCCTGGGCACTGGCGTGGGTCTACGACCAGAATCAAAGCGCCCTCTCGGCAAGCGCAAAGAAAGACTCTCTCCAGGCCGAGGCCCTGTGGGGCGCCGACTATCTGTTGCGCGTTCTCGACCCGGCCGGATTCTTTTACACCAATGTGTTCGATCACTGGTCAGGCGACGTAAGCCAACGGCAAATTTGCGCCATCGTCGGACAATCCGGCGACGCCACCGCCGACTATCAATCTGCTTTGCGCGAGGGTGGCGGGATGAGCATCGCCGCCTTGGCACGCATTGCGCGTTGGAAGGTCGATGGCGCCTTCAAGAGCGCCGACTATCTTGCCGGCGCACAGAAGGCGTTCGACTACCTCAATACGACCGGCGCCAAATACGCCGACGATGGTAAAGAGAACATCATTGACGACTACGCTGCCTTGCTTGCCGCCAGCGAATTGGCTGCGACGACTCAGAGTGCGACCTACCTGCAAGCAGCGCGCGCGCGAGCATCGTCCTTGATTGGTCGGCTGTCCAGTACAGGCTATTTCATCGCCGACGGAGCCCAGCGTCCATTCTGGCATGCCAGCGACGCCGGGCTTCCCGTGGTGGCACTCGCGCGCTATGTGCAAGTTGAAAGCGACGCCAGTAGCCTGGCCCAGGCGAGGCAGGCGATTCAGAAGCACCTGAGCTACTTGCTCGACGTCACGCGCGCCGTTTCGAATCCGTTCGGGCTTGCTCGCCAACATACGAGCGCCGACAAAGCCGGTTTCTTCATTCCTCACGAGAACGAGACCAACTATTGGTGGCAGGGCGAGAATGCGCGCTTGGCGTCCTTGTCGGCGGCTGCGCTGCTGGGGATCCGGGCTCTGGGCACTAGCGGGACAGCGTATCTCGATTTGTTACGCTTCGCCGGCAATCAATTGGACTGGGTCCTCGGCGCCAATCCTTACGACATTTGCTTCATGAATGGCTTCGGCAGGAACAATCCCCCTAATTACTGTGGCGACAAGAAACAGAGCGGAACAGTGACCGGCGGCATTTCCAACGGTATTACGGGCGCCAATCCCGATGGCAGCGGCATCCAGTGGCGTCTTGGACCGAATGGCTCGTGCGGCGACGAATGGCGGTGGGTCGAGCAGTGGATCCCGCACACCGCTTGGTTCCTGGTAGCTGTCTCGGCGATCAGTCCTTGACCCAGGCCACGCACTGGTAAAGCGCCAGAGACACCGGCGCGAACGCGGGCATCGCCTTGCGAGCGACGGGGCGGAGCACACGCCGGAGCGCACGGTGAATGGTCTTTGGCGCCGTGACGTGGTGGTCGTCGATGTTGCCAAAGCCAATCAGTTGAAACAGCCGGGTCATCATGCGGTTCACCATCGGATAGCCGACAACAAGGGTTCCGCCTTTGGCCAGCGCTCCCGCCAGCGCGGTGGCGGCGGCGTCGGCATCGGCAATGTGTTCGAGCACCGACAGACAAACGATGCAGTCGAAGCTGGCGGCGGGAAGGCTCGATGGGGCAAGCAGATCTGCCTCCAGAAAACGGGCGCTGCACGTCGGAGCCGCCAACCGAGCGATCCCTTTGGCAAGAACCAGATCGGTCCCTGTGTACGAGTCAAACGCGGCGGAAAGCGTCGGGATCAAGATGCCACTGCCGACTCCGACTTCGAGCACGTGCTGTCCTGGCGTTCCAGCAGGAAGCAAAGACAGTGCCATGGTCAACCGCTTGCGGTAGAGCCATCCCGTGAGTGGTCGGTAGTAATACGGCAACGGGTCGTGCTCGTCGTTGGGCACGAGTGCCCCTTCCGGCGGCAATGCAAGCCTCATCGTTGGTCTGGCCGGCTGGGCGGCAGGGGCTGAAGAATACCCATCGCCGTCGTGCGCGGTCCGGTGACCAGCGAGAAGGCCTCCGGCGCCTCGGGAAAGCGTTCGGCAATCATGGCATTGAAGCTGCGCAGATGGTCTTCCAGTTGGGTCGAGAACTGCCGACCCTGAAGGGCCATGAGCTTGCTGCGGATTTGCTCTCGCGCTTGAGGGTTGGTGGCGACGGCGTAGGCACGCTCGAGGTGCCGGATGGCCAAGTCGTCGGCTCCGTTTCGGGTCAGCATGCGCGCTACCAGATTGGGAACGTAGTAGGGAACGCCCTCGTAAAGCGCCGCCTTGCGCAGCATCTCGACGCCTTGCTGGCGCCACCCGGCAACGCGCGGATCGTCTTCGCCCGCGTCTTGCGGTAGCTCGAAAAGATAATTGAAACCGATTTGAAACGGGAATTCCCAGTTGAATGGAAATGCCTTGTATCCGCGTTCGAGGATGTGAATCGCGGCCAGCACCATCTCGGGCCGGATTCGCTGGCCGTTGTAGATCAGCATCGAGGCGCCCGACAGGTACAGCCGCTCGAACTTGGGATCCATGTCGATTGCCGAATCGAGGTACTGCGCGAGCCATTTGGTCGGCACGCCGGCGTGCAACTGAGTGCCGAAGTAGACATTTGCTCGGGCGTGGATCAGATCGGCCACAAGCTCGGTGTGGCCGAGGCTTGCCACTCGCAATGCCGACGAAGGCGGCAGGTAGAATGTATCCGCCTCGGGCGGCCAGCTACCGCGCAACCGCGACGAACGGCGGAGCGATACGCCCGCGATGGTTGCCAAAGCACACAGAAGCAGTAGCAATCCGACGACTGCGCCAAAGTGGCGGCTATGGGCGATCGGCTGGGCAGTAGAAGTCATGGCACTTGCGGATCGTCGGTCAGCTCGACGTCGGTGTCGGTTCCGGTAATGCCGAGCTTGGACAGTCGGTAGCGCATCGAGCGGAAGGAAACGCCGAGCAGCCGCGCCGCTTCGGTCCGGTTTCCGCCGGTGCGCTCCAGCGCCTCGATAAGAATCGACCGCTCGTAATCTTCCAGGTGATGTTCCAGGTCCATCCCCGCTTCGGGCAGTCTGCTGACAGGTCCGGTGACGGGCGGCGAGCCCTGCAAGCCGGCAAGCTTGGGAAAAGCATCGATGGCTAGCCAGTCCGTGGTCGACAGCGTGACCGCGCGTTCGATCATGTTTTCAAGCTCACGGACGTT
>ODAK010007523.1_pt1 | contig 10943 bp, 9 predicted proteins | sample 1539591 | NCBI WGS metagenome assembly ODAK01 (sample SAMEA3539303, study PRJEB22396) | soil metagenome | biome: tundra; feature: field; material: soil | place: USA | collected 2010-05 | depth 0.15 m | reverse complement strand
GGCTCACACGCAGCGACACCAAGTAGCCCGCCAGCGTCGAGATCGCGAGCCCGGCTCCCCCCGCCGACACGACGCGACCGCCCGTCAAGAGGACGACGACGCCCAGCGCGAATGCGGAGATCATCTGGAGGAGAAAGAGCGCTCCAATCGTGGGGATCGTGCGATAGCCGGTGACGTACAGATCAAGGTGAATCGCGGCGGAAGCAAAAAGCAGTGCAGCTCCCAGTACTCGAAGCCCAAGTCGCCAGGCACCCCGAGATGCGCCCGGGATCGAGATGGCTCCATGGTTCCGAGTGCGGTCTGTACCCTTGGTAGCGGTCGTGGTTCCCAACATCGGTCTCAGCTCTACGCGCGCGGGATGTCGGTGTCGACGGCGTTCGTGCTGTCGTTGACGAACACGAGGCCCTTGTTGTTCAAAGAGATAGTGATCCCGAAGAGGGCGCCCGCTCCGTTGTGCACGAGGGTCGCCGTCGCGACCTGGTGGCCCTGCGGCGAGATCTCCACTGCCACGCCGTTGTTGCCGTTCGTCACGATCAGGTCACCGTTCGGCGCCATCACCAGGCCGAGCGGCGAGTTCAAAGCCCCGCCCTTTGTCAGCGTGCTCTTGCCATCCACGATCGACGTCGAACGATTCAGCGCGTTGGGAATCACCGTGATGTGGTTGCCCAGCGTCTGGACCACGTAGAGGGTGCCCGAGCTCGACAGCGCCAGCCCGGTCGGCGCGAGCACGAACGTGGCGTGATTCACCTTCCACGGAAAGCCGCGTCCGACGACGGTGGAGCTTGTCAGCCGAGGCGCACCGGCACCCAGCGTCACGTTGATCCGTGCGACTGTGCACAACCCTGTAGAGGGAAGCGGCTTGTTGCCGGGGGGCCGGCTGAGCGCATTGGAGACGAAGATCGAAGCACTCGACCCCTTGACCGACGACACCAGGTCCCACGGTCCGTTGATCTCGGCGTTCGACCACGCCTCCGCCACAGCGCCAGCCTTGTTCAGCACAATCAGACATCCTGCGGGATTCGAGTTCGTCGGGGCTCCGGAGGGTCCCGCAGCGGGGATGCTGCCGACGACGACCCAGCCACCGGGAAGGATCGTGAGTGCAGTACTCAGTCCGATTCCGCCAGGGCAGTGCTGACCCTTCGGCAGTTTCGTCACCTTCGCGAATAGCGTTCGCTTGCCTTGAGGCGACAGCTCCACGAGTGTCCGCCCAGTGCCTTGGACGTTCGCCGCGTAGTTGAAGTTGCTGACCAATGTGTCGCCCTTGATGAGCCTTCCCACGCTCGCACGCACGACGGCGACGCCATAGGGATTGATGTCCCCGTTCGCTGGCACCGTCGAGCCCACGGCGGCTATGTGACCCAAGGTCGAGAGGAACGTGTGCGTCGACGAAGGATGCGTCGCCGACGGCGTGCTTGAGGCGTTGCTCACTCCCGCGATGCCCAAGCTGAGCGCCGCAGCGGCAATCACGCTGATACCCACGTACGTCGTCAATCTTCGATGCAAATTCACGATCCTCCCCAAGGTTCTCCGATAGTCCCCAGTTGCGGTGACGAGAACGAATACCGGGTTGCTGCGAACATCGTTCACCATGGTCGGCGATTTTTCTCCTTCGTCTTTGCGAAGGAGAGTGCCCACAACAAGCCTGATGCCACTGAGTGCCTCCCCCGCGAGGAGTCTCTTGAGGCAGCGCTCGACGTTGCGCTTGATGTCACCGTCGAGACTGGGAAGTCCCCTTGGTGGATCTCCCCGCACGCTGGTGCGTGGGGCGCATCACTTGCAACCGGTGCGCAGCAACGATGCGTTAGGCCATCGTTGCCAGCGGAGATTTCACACTCTGCAGCGCAATGCCGGTTGGCGGGATCGGCCGGCAAATGAAGAACCCCTGCCCAAGATCACATCCAAGGTCCTTGACGAGCTCGAGGGTCGACGCATCCTCGATCCCCTCCGCGACAACTCGAAGTCCCATGTCATGACCAAGTTGAATCGTCGCCCTGATGAGCTCGATGTCCCGATCACGGTTCTCGCCATTGAGTCCGACCAGAAAGCTCTGATCAAGCTTCAGTTCACCGACCGCCAGGGTGCTCAGGTATGCGAGGGAGGTGAATCCCGAGCCGAAGTCATCGATTGACACGGTGATTCCAAGATCGCGCAGGGTGGAGATGACGGCTTGGGAGCGCTTGAACTCCGTGATGATGCTGGTCTCGGTGACCTCGATGACCAACGCATCGGGTGGGAGCGCGTGAACCTCGAGCCGGCTCTGTATGAGGTCCGCCAGGCCCGGATCGAGCAGGTTCGATGCCGAGACATTCACGGCTACGACCAGGTCCTGACCCATCTTCCTCCAGGATGCACACTGCTCGAGCGCCTCGTTCAGCACCCACTCCGTCAGTTGCGTCATGAGATGCGAATCTTCAACGAGTGGCAGGAACTTGAGCGGCGGCACGAGGCCAAGCCTCGGATGATGCCAGCGAATGAGGGCCTCGACGGAGCGAATCTCTCCGGTCCGGAAGTCGAGCTGCGGCTGGTAGTGCAGCACGAACTCCCCGCGTACGACGGCGTCGTGCAGATCGTCGACGAGGAGGAGCTTGCTGTCGTCTCCATCCAGTGCGAGGTCATAGTAGGCAATCCCAGTGCTTCCCGACTTGGCGCGATACATGGCCACGTCTGCACACCACAGCAGGTCGTTGCTGTCGCGTGCATCGGACGGCGCCAGGGCGATCCCGATGCTGGCCCCAACCGCCGCATTGAACTTGTGCAACGCAAACGGCTCTTTGAGCTCGGCAATGATGCCCTCGGCGATGCTCAGGGCATCCGAGGCGCTCGCGTCAAGCAGCACAATCGCAAACTCGTCCCCGCCCAGTCGCATGACCGGCGAGCCCGCCGGGACCGCCCGAGCAAGCCGCGGCCCGAGCTGCTTGAGCACTTCATCACCAGCTGCATGACCGAAAGAGTCGTTGATCTCCTTGAAGTGATCGAGGTCGACGTAGAGAAACGCGAGCTGCGACGACTGGGAGCTCAGATCCCTTTGCTGTGCGAAGGACGCATCGAGGATGTCGAACAGATGCCGTCGATTGCCAAGTCCCGTGAGCTCGTCGGTGTGGGCCTGGCGATGACGGTCCTCTGTCACGATCCTCAGCGCGTGCGAGAAGACTGCCATCCGGATGGCCGCCAGAAGCAGCGTCGCGAACGCCAGGCCAAGGGCCACACGGCTGATGCTGTGCACGCTGCCCACCCCGAGTACGACGAGCGCTCCCCCAGCTGCGACGCCGGGCACGACGAATCCTGCCGTCCTCTCGGCACTCAAGCGTCCGCGGGCGGTTGGCCGGACCCAGACCGACATCGAGATGAGCAGGATCGACGTGGGCCAGGCGATTGCGTTGAGGTCGGCCCCGATCCTCGTCGCATACTCGGACGACTGGAAGAGGTTGAAGGTGTCGCCGACGACATTCAAGGAGATCCCTGCAGCGAGCAGGATCCACGGAATGGTCCTGCGCCCTGCCATGACAGCGGATCCCCCGATCACGAGGGAGAGCAAGAGAAGGTCACCCACGGGATACGCGAGTCGTGTCATGGCAGCCACCGCGCCACCATCGGAGATCTGCGCGATGCTGTTGAACGCGAACGCGGCGCAGATCGCGGCTGCCCCCACGCCCGCAACGAGCCCGTCCAGCCAGTTCGGTCGGGTCAACCGCCCAGCCATCTGGCGAATGATGAGCACGATCGCGACGTACGCCAACGGATAGAAGCCGATGTAGAAGAGGTCTGCCAGCGAGGGCACGGGGACGTCGCCTCCGCCGATGGTATCGATCGTCATGAAGAGATCGCCGATCGACCAGGCGAGCAGCGCCACTCCGAGGGTCAATGAGATCGCCCGTCGAGTCGTCGAGGTGAGTCCGTGCGCGATGCACAGGACCGCTGCGACGCCCTCGAACGCGCAGACCAGCCATCCGTCGAGCCACGTCCACGTCTGTCCCGTGCGCCGGATGATCAGCGACGCGAAGTAGGCAGCGAGGAGCGCCCCCAGCACGCCATAGGCGCTCCAGATGAACCGACGCAGCTTGCGGTCATCATTCCACGGGGCAGCGCGGCGGAGTGGCTCCCTCCCGGAATGCTCGATGACGAGATTCGGATCACACTCGGCGCTCTGCAAGTCCACCTCGACGGTCGATGTCTGCTCCCTCGCATCAAGACTCATAGGGTGCCCTTCGCTGTCGGCCGCGGAGGATGACGTCTGGGCCGTGCACAGCCGCAACGCTCTCAAGCGAGTGTCAAGGGGAGCCAAAGGAAGATTCAAGTTGCGCACAACGAGATACCTACGAGAGGCCGCCGTCATCCGAGATGAACGATTTCGGTGTTTCTCGAGTATGCATGAGCATGGACTCGGTGCGCACCAATCGGCAGATCGTCACGACGAACCTGGAAGCTCGACTTCGACCTGGTCGGAGTGTCCTACGACGCCGAGGCCCCCTCCTTGTCGCTGGAGCGGTCGCAGGGCTGGTGCTCGCGGCCTGTGGAGGGAGCGCGAGCCCGACCACCACGACGACGACCTCGACCCCGCAGACCTCAGCTCCGTCCACGAGCTTTTCGACAACGAACGTGGGTGGACTCGGCTCGGTGCTCGTCGACGCCAGTGGGCGGACCGTCTACGAGCTCTCGTCCGCGTCGGTGAAGAACCTCCCCTGCACCGCGTCAACCGGTTGCACCTCGGTCTGGACGCCGCTCCCGCTGCCGTCGGGAACCTCGAGCGCAACCGCCACCGGAGGCGCGATGTCGTCGCTGCTCTCCACGACCTCGGTTGGCGCCGCGACGTACCCGACCTACAACGGCTGGGTCCTGTACGAATTCACCGGCGACACAGGTCCTGGTCAGGCGAATGGGCAAGGAATCTCGAGCTTCGGCGGAACCTGGCACCCACTCGACGCATCGGGAACGCCTGTCGCTGCGTCATCTTCAACCGGGACCACCACGACGACGTACCACTACTGATGACATGAACCCCTGGGCGCAACGGCGACACGCACGGCATCTGGGACGCGACCAGCGAAAGCCCTCAAGGCCTAGTCATCAGCGGTGACTCGTCGAGAGGGGCAGGGTAGTAGCCCTGCGCAGGTTCGCTGAGCACGGTTTTTGCACCGGCGCTCAGCACCGCGGTCGAGTCAGAACCCCGTATGTCAGACCAATTTTCTCGTTGATCTAGGTGTCCTCAGTGTCCTTGAAGGGTGACTTCGCTCGGTCCAACGGTCTCGGTGATTCCCAAGGGATTCCCACGCTGACCTCCATGTGCATGACTTTCCCTTGCAATTACGGTGCCCTCGGGAGGACTCGAACCTCCGACGCACGGTTTAGGAATCAGTTTTGCTCAGTCTTGCCAGTGACGTCTGATGACGTCTGTCCAGTTCAGGGGGTGTTTTCAATCTGCCCCGTGATGCCACATCTGGGGGTTCCGCAGCATTTGATTCCCAAGGGATTCCCAAAAGACGCTCTCGGATGGATTCGGATGACAGTCCGTTCGGGGCAGTAGCCCTCGGTCGCCAGCTTGGAAACGTCGCGATGGGAGTCGTGGATCCTTCTGGACTCGGACGCCACACTTCTGACTACCTCGTTGCCTTGAGATTCGACGTCCGCGAATTGCCCCTCACCGAACGGCCGTGTCAGGACACGGACTCGTTCTACACTTAGATCTTCATTGCTCCAGGAAGTGAAGTTAGAACATGCCAGATGATCGTCCACCCGACCCAAAGCCCTCGATCCAAGCTCCGAAGCCAGAACCTCCTCGCAAGGATGACGGAAGTCGGCTCGACAAATCGGCGACCCCCGCAAAGAAGCGCTGAGTCGTGGCCGTACGATCTCCATGGAATGCGGCTGAGTGACTAAGAGCACACCGTCACCGCGACCGTCGCCACCAGCGCCAAAGCCGGCGCCGCCAAGGCCGGCGCCGCCCAGGACTGATCCCGGATCAAATCGCCCTTTCGCCCCGAGCCGATGATCACCACGAAATTCATGCGCGGCGAGCGGAAGGAGGTCCGTGATCGACAGCCTTCGTCACAGCCTCCAGCGCAGCCTCGAAAGCCAGTTCCACCCAAACGAGATCCAGGCGAGCGAACCACCGAGTCCGTTCCGCCGAAAAAGAAGTAGCCCCCATACCGACGATGAGGACTGACATTGACCAAGCCGAAGCCTGAAACACTACCTGTGCAACAACCCCCAGCGAAGCCCGCGCCACCGAAGAAAGACTCCGGCAAGATTGAGCCCCGTACTCAACCCAAGCCATCGAGGACGCGGTGAGCGCGGTTAAGCGGCAGCCCTCAAAGCCACCGAAGGCACCGAAACCATCGCCTCCCAAAAAGGATTCGGGGATGAGAAAGCCGGCTTCGAAGACGAAGTGACTCGCTGGGTGGGCAGGTCAACTCCCGATGATGGAGCCGGACCAGCACGCCAATTGAACGACGACTGCCACGAATGCGACCAGAATTGCCTTGTGGGCCCACTTGAGTGTGGGCTCGTTGTGCTTGTACCAGTCCGCCATGCTCGTCACCATCTGCGCAGCAAGTTGAGCCGCGCCTACATCTCCTTCAGATTCCGGGTCCCTCCTTTCCGCATTGAGGGTCAGCTGCTGCCTCGACCACGCTTCATGCTCCACCGCAAATCTGATCCAATCGTCTGCCTTCGGCGCGATCGTCATTTTGTGAGGCGCCAGTATCCAGACCGCCGGAATCGCACCGGCAAGAAAGGCCGCAATCGCAGCGAGCACCCAGTTCCCGGGATGGCTATCTAGGCGCTGGCCAAAGAGTCCTGCGATCACACCTGCAACAGAGAGAGCGACAGCTGCTCTTGTCCGCAGACTCTCGAGCGTGGCAAGTTGACCGTCGATCTTCCCACGCAGTTCTGAGAGCAGGAGTTCTGCAGGGGAGCTCACAACAACTCTCTCGAAGCGTCCTTGCTCCGTTCCCAGGCCATTGGAGCCATACTTGCTCATTGAGAGCGGTGTCGGCCGGCGAACGCGCAATCGTTCGTACGAGTCAGGGTCGTGCAGGCTACGGCGTGGTCATTTTCGCGCACTTCCGGTGGTCAGCCCGTGTGGACTCGCAATTGATTTCTGCGAACGGTTCAGGAGGGCCGCAGTTTTGATCCGATCACGGGCACAGACTCGGGCATGATGACCGACAGGAGGTGACATAACTATGGCAACGAGCAAGAAGGATGCCTCAAAGGCAGGGAAGCTTCTCGGCAACCAAAAGACCCCTAAGAACGTGAAGAGCGTCGCGGGTAGCGACCTCGCACAGACCAAGGGGAAAGGCAAGAAGTAGCTAACCGTGTGCAATCCGTCGTGCGAGACCGGATCACGAAGCATTTCTTTCGTGACGGTCCCGCTCCGGGGTGAGGTGACCTACGGCTGGGGCGGACTGCGTTGCATGCCGGGGCTCTCTAACAGATCCGGCAAGGCGGCGTTGGCAAAACAATGGCAAGTCATCGCCGGTCAGCCGCCCGACATAGTCACTGTTCGTGACGAATCCTCAGTTCGGGACCGGTTCTGTCCTCCACGCGGTCCCATTCCACCGAATAGCGAGCGATGGGTCGCCTACGGCCGTGCATTTCGAGGAGGATCGGCAGTCGATCGCTGATAACAGACTCGTCACTGTGTGGGGTACGGTCAAGTTGTCGAATCGCCAACGGGTCCCGTTCCACGACACCGCGACGTCGTTGTTCGGTCCGTGGGGGCCCCAGGCGCCATATCCGACCGCGATGCACCGCGCCGAGGGCGTGCATGCGATGCCTTCGAGATTCATGGAGAACGACAACGGACTGGGAATCGCGGGCATCGGCGCGAACACCTTCCCGTTCCATACCTCCGAGTAGGCGCCTGACGCCTCGGTCGTAGCGCCAACGGCGACGCACGTCGAGATGGTCCAGCATGAGAGCGCAGTGAGGTATGAGTCGTCTGCGTGTACCTTGACTTGAACCCCGCGCCACTCGATGCCGTTCCAATGCCCAGCGAGTGGACCCCCCCGTGAGTTGGTGCCCACGGCGACACACGACGAGCTTGTTGTGCATGAGATTCCGCTGAGCGACCCACCAGTGCCGAGTGACGGAGGCACGCGCACAACGTGCCAGGTTGAGCCATTCCAGTGTTCCGCAAGGGATTGGTATCGCATGTCCGACGTCTGCGTCACTCCAACGGCGTCGCACCACGTTGTCGCAACGCACGAGACACTGGTGAGGTCGCTCCATAAGCCGGTCTGTCTCTGTGGCGTCACGGAGTTCCAAGATGCCCCGTTCCACCGCAACGCGAACGGGATCGGGATCGAGTCCTTGGACCCAACCGCCATGCACCAGCGTGCGGTGACGCAGGAGACGCCACTCAGCTGGACATTGGCATTCGACGTCTGGGGCGCGGACATGCGAGTCCACCGGACCCCGTTCCATCCCACTTCGTAGCTCCCCGATCCTTCTTGGCCGACCGCGATGCATGAAGATGCCGAAGGGCACGACACGCCGCTGAGCGACGAATCGCCTGCATCCGCGAGACGGCTCATTCGGCCCGCCGCCGGTAAGGACTGAGGAGCGCGCACAGCGAGACCGGTGTGATGACGGCCCGTTAGAGCGGAGGCGACCGGCGCCGAGACTGCAAAGGCAATGCCAATCCCGATCGAGGTACCAAAGAGCGATGCCGTTGCGAGATACCTGGTCCAGCGAGACTTCGACATTCGTGACCTCCCGAGCAGGGATGCAAGGGTATCTCCGAAGGTCGCTTCGGGCTTGAGCAGGGTCTGGCGCTTGCAAGTGCAAAGCGCTCACGACGCCGTGAACGTCATCGAGTGTCGAACGGCCCCCGCTGCCAATGTCTTCATTCAGACTGAAACTGTTAGGCACGACCTTGCACGACATCGAGCACGGCAAGTGATCCCTCGATCCGGTGGCGTGTCGCAGCACTCGTGTCGAGATCGCCTCTTCGATGGCGGCCAGCCATCCCCGATTGAGGTCCTTGGCAAGCGCCGCCACACCAGCACGATTGAGAGGCGTACTCATCTTCGTCGTCTGTGGCAGAGCGCTCATGCAGTGCAATGGCGGGAGCCGAGCGACTACCCGACCCAATCATGGTCGGGGCGTGAGACCGTAGTCAGCGCATTGAGACCGGGCGAGCCGCTTGCGTGTGGGTGGAAGGCTTGCGGCCATGAAGCACCTATTCAGACAATGGCGGCTCGTGAGGTACGTCGCAAGACGCATTGAGAAAGAGCGAGACGATAGTCAGTCAGGCAAGTGGGGCGAGACGTACAGATTGCAAGCGGCAACTGTGCGGGATGACTATGCGAAGGAGAAGCACTTCAGCAGCGATGAGGCTCAGGACCTCCTGTCAGCCTGCGTACAGGATGGTTTGATCGGAGAGCGTCTCGAAAACGAAACGACGTGGGTGTGGATCGTCGCTAGCAAGGGCCAAAAGTTCCGACCCGTGTTCTCGGGGTTGATTCTTGGAGAACTGGGAGCGCTCGGTCCTTTGTGGACATTCCTCGGCGGCGCAGCTGCCGCGTGCGCCGTAATCGTCGTGGTGAAAACGATCTGACGGAGTGGGCACGGTTTGCGCATGGCACCCTGGAGTCGTGGTCCGACATCGCCCACTGCCGTCTCCAACCGGCCGTAGTTCTCTCCGCCAGCTGGGGATGAGTCACCGAGTTCCAGTGGAGCGACGTGAACCCAGCCGCCTCGTCTCGGTCCGTGTCTTCATCTCTTACGCACCCGCTGCGCCCTCCAGTATCGGACTACGAACTTTGGACGAGTGAGTTCGAAGGGTCCTGCTCGTCGTCTTGTACTAGAAACCGTCGAAATCATGAACAGCGAGCAACTTGAGCCGATCGTGGAGGGAGTGAAGCACATGCGATCCCGCACAGCACGGCTGGCGTCGGCCGTCGTGGTCCTGTTTGTCGCCGGGGGGATCGCTGCATACGTTCTGGCCAGCCGTGCTGAGGACGCCCAAAACGTGGCGCGCGCATCGCGCGCCATCGTGGCCTCTGCCTGCGACTGCCAAGACATCGAGTTCCACTCCAAGTCATGGTGGCTCGGCTTGGCGTACTTCCAGGACAACGGCAGGGAGAATGCTCAGCTCCTATCACTGAGTGCCGAAACCTACGGCGATCCGATCTATGTCCATGTGTGGGTGGTCGATGACATCAGAGAGGGTGCTCGCGGCTTCGTCTCCGGTGGGATCATCTCGAATCGCTATCCGAGCATCTGGACGACCCAACGGAGACACAAGCCGTCGCACTTGAACCTCGTCTTTCCCCACGAATACTCGATTGCGATGAACATGATCGTCGCACCTGGAACGCGGTTCGGCGGCTTCTCCAAGCTCTCGGCTGTATTCGATGTTGGGGGCACCATGATCTCAAAGACCTTCCAGTTGAGTGCCTATGAATGCGGCAACAGGCCGGCGATGAGCGCGGCGAGTTGTGGGCGGCTCGCCGACTCGCTGGTCAGGAGTTCCGCCGGGCACTGGGTCGAGCTTCGTTAAGCAACGCGGCAGCACGGGCGCGACGCCGCTCTTCTCCCTGTGGGGGGCATTTGGTAGCCAACCATTGAATCCATTCGCGGCGCTGTCCTCACGTTCGCAATCGCGCCCATTGGTCGTGCCCATCCCGTGCCCAAGGCGAAGGAGGAAGCAGGAGGACGTCGAACGGCCCTCATTCCAATGCCTGATCAGGGACTTCGTGGCGGGAAGATTTTCGCGCTCGACCCGCGACCATTTCCCGGAATAGTTGAATCCGAGAATCGCGGTGATGTTCATCGGACTGCGCGAGCGGATTCTATGGCGCTGATCTGGTGCTTTACCTGGAGCGGACGACGGGACTCGAACCCACGACCCTCACCTTGGCAACTCGAACTGACCTCCCCCTTTCACCTGCGCAAACACACGTCAGCCCAGATCAGACTGTCTTTCTCGTACGACATCG
>ODAK010007520.1_pt1 | contig 10944 bp, 14 predicted proteins | sample 1539591 | NCBI WGS metagenome assembly ODAK01 (sample SAMEA3539303, study PRJEB22396) | soil metagenome | biome: tundra; feature: field; material: soil | place: USA | collected 2010-05 | depth 0.15 m | reverse complement strand
GGAAGCCGCGGTTAAGCAAGCGGAAGGTGGCAGCTAGAGCAGGGAAAAATTTCTGCAGAGCTTGGATAACTTAGGATCTCCGGCTTCAGTGCGGATGCTTTGGCACAAGTTGGATCTCGAAGATCGCCGGCCACAATTTGCCGGTAAAACAGACGTTTTGCCTGGGGATCGTAAGCGATACCGTTTAGGACCGCATCGGGATCGGTGCGCTGGACCGCACTCAGCAGACCCGTGAGATCAATCCAGCCGACAACTGCGCCGGTTTGCGGCGAGATTCGGGCGATCCGATCGGTCTGCCAGACGTTGGCGAAAATCTCGCCTTCCACGAACTCCAGTTCGTTCAATTGAGCGACTGGGGCGCTTCCGTCGCGGACCTTGAGACGCCGTTTTTCGAGAAAAGTGCTGGAATCCAAGATGTGAATTTCGGGACTTCCATCACTCATAAAGATCAGACGGCCGTTGGTGGTGATGCCCCAGCCCTCCCCGGGGTAGGAGAAGCTCCGCAACCAGGAGATCACTGAGCTGGTAAGCGAATCCGATGTGCGACTGCCAGGTGAGTTGAATCACTTCGTTTCCGAGAAGAGTCACTCCTTCGCAAAAGAACTGTGGCGCCAAATCCACTTTTCGAACAACCTCTCCGGTCTGCATACGAACTTGCCGAAGTGAGGACCGGCCATTCAATCCAGTGCTTTCGTAGAAATAGCCGTCCCGGTACGCAAGACCTTGCGTGAAGGCCGTGGAGTCATGAGGAAATTGTCGAACAATTTTGAACGTGTACTCAGCAGTGTGTATCGTCCCGGTCCGCTGTGCAGACTGACCAGCAGCACGAGGAAGTACAAGCGTCACGACTAAGATGACGACCCACGAGGCGTCCAGTCTCACTTCCATCTCCGACATTCTCGCATGGCACCAGTTATGCGCAGTTATAGTAGATCCAGAAGCGTCGAGAGCTATCTCTCTTGCATCCAAATTTCTGCCGTGTAATCTAAGCCACGAGAGAAGACCACAAGAGGAAAGACTGACCAATGAAACTCCGCAAACTCGGCAACTCCGGGTTCGAAATCCCTCCCCTTATTTTGGGCGGCAATGTCTTTGGCTGGACGGTAGATGAGCCCACGGCATTCCAATTGCTTGACGCCGCTTTAGATGCGGGTCTTAATTCTGTTGATACCGCAGATGTTTATTCCCGCTGGGTGTCGGGCAATCACGGCGGAGAGTCCGAAACCATCATTGGCAACTGGCTGAAGAAGAGCGGCAAACGCAAAAGTGTAATTATTGCCACCAAGGTGGGCATGGAAATGGGACCTGGCAAGAAGGGTCTTTCGAAAGCCTACATTCTGCGCGCCGCCGAGGATTCCCTGCGCCGCCTCCGGACCGATTGCATTGATCTCTATCAATCTCACGAGGATGATTCCAATACCCCGCTCATGGAAACACTCGAGGCTCACGCGCAATTGATCAAAGAAGGGAAGGTGCGTGCAATTGGCGCCTCCAACTACAGTGCCGACCGCTTGGCGGAAGCCTTGCAAGTGAGCCGGCAACACAATCTTCCGCGCTATGAGAGCCTGCAGCCTTTGTACAACCTGTATGACCGCGCCGCCTACGAACAGGCGCTTGAGCCAACCTGCGAAGCCAATGGGCTGGGCGTCATCCCCTACTTTTCTCTGGCCCGCGGATTTCTTAGCGGCAAATACCGCTCCGAGAAAGATCTCGGCAAAAGCCCGCGCGGCGGGGGTGTTAAACAATACTTGAATGAGCGCGGCTTCCGCATTTTGGCGGCATTGGATGAAGTGGCGAAGTCGCACAACTCTACACCCGCTCAAGTGGCGCTGGCTTGGCTGATGGCGCGTCCCGGCATCACCGCGCCCATCGCCAGCGCAACCAATCTTGAACAGTTGCACCATCTGGTGGAAGCCACGAAGCTTGAGTTGGACCATGATTCCATCGAGCGGTTAACCAGCGCAAGCGATTGGACAAAAGAGAAAGCCGCGTGAGTGCCGCATCCAAACTGCGGGTGCACCATCCTTGCGCGTTTCTTGCGCAAGGGTGGGATTCCACTACTGCTGAGAATGTAGGGTTCAAACCGTCTGCGCAAGCCGGCCAATGACAACTTCGATCAATAAATTACCCATTCTGTTTGTCCCGCACGGCGGCGGCCCATGCTTCTTCATGGACTGGACCATGGGCCCGCCCGACACTTGGCACAAGATGGCTACCTGGTTGGGTCAATTGGGACAGTCCATCCATCCCGCGCCGAAGGCCATCGTGGTGATTTCGGGCCATTGGGAAGAGCCACAGTTCACAGTAACGACGAATGGCCATCCGCCCTTGATCTACGATTACTCAGGGTTTCCTCCCGAGACTTACCAACTGAAGTATCCCGCGCCCGGTTCCCCGGAACTCGCCCAGCGAGTCGTCGGTGTGCTTACCGAAGCAGGCGTTCCCGCTCGTTCTGACCCTGAACGTGGCTTTGATCACGGCGTCTTTATTCCGTTCAAAGTGATCTATCCCAAAGCTGAGATTCCGATTGTGCAATTGTCGCTGAAGGGCGGCCTCGATCCCGCTACTCACCTCGAAGCGGGCCGTGCTCTCGCGCCATTGCGTGACGAAGGCATTCTGATTGCCGGCAGCGGCATGAGCTATCACAACATGCGCGGATTGATGAGCGGGCACATCCTCCCCGAGTCTGACCAATTCGACGCTTGGCTGACTGAATCCGTCTGCGTACCAGATCCAAAAGTGAGGGACGAAAAGCTAAAACAGTGGCAGTTTGCGCCCGCTGCCCGCAGCGCTCATCCGCGTGAAGAACATCTTCTGCCGTTGATGGTCGCGGCCGGCGCCGCTGGTCAGGATGTTGGAAGCCGGATCTTTACCGACCGAGTCATGGGAGCGACTGTCTCAGCCTATCGTTTTGGCTGATTTTTTCTACTCGTCCCGATGCACGGTCTCCATGGAAAACGCGGGCAGGCAGACCGCAATGTACTCCGCGCCACCCTCATGCGGAGTGGAGTACTGTACCCACTCGCCACCGTGCGCGACGACCGCCTGGCCGGCTGTCACATCCATCTCCCCGCCGCTATGTTTCACTCGCACCATGCCTTTGAGTACCAGCGTGAACTCATCGAACTCGGGTTTCTGTCCTGGCTCCATCCAGCCTTGCGGGCTGCGCATATGAGCCACGCTCACCGATTCAGTCTTCGAATTGACGCGCCCGATGTATTCGTCAATCAGTTTCGGCCGGTTGCCCGCGGCTTGAATGCGTGTGGCTTCTGCGATCAGCGTCGGCATAGGTTCTCCTTAGGTGGTAAGTTGTCGAAAGTAATGTAGCATCGGGGTGCCTTTCTGCGATGCGCGCGGCAATGCTACAATGCGCCGCTTAGGAAGCGTGGATTCCATGTCGTCCAAAACTGATTCGGTCGGCCAGCACGCTGGCGCACCGCAGGGTTCAGCCACGAGATTGATGTCGCTCGATGTGTTCCGCGGGGCGACGATTGCGGCCATGATCTTGGTGAACGATCCCGGCGACGGACGGGTCACCTACTGGCCATTGGAACATTCGCGCTGGAACGGGTGGACGCCCACCGACCTGGTGTTTCCTTTCTTCGTATTTATCGTTGGCGTGGCTATGGCGTTTTCCTTCAGGTCACGCATCGAACGCGGGGACTCGCGGGGCAAACTGTTCGCGCATGTGCTGTGGCGTGGAGTGGTGCTGTTTGCCCTGGGAATATTCATCAACAGCTTTCCCAATCACTTTCAGCCGGCAACCATCCGGATTTACGGGGTACTGCAGCGAATTGCTTTGTGTTACGTGATTACGTCGCTGCTGGCGCTGTGGACGGAGCGCAGGACGCAAGTCGCAATCGCTCTAGGCTGCCTGATTGGCTATTGGATCATGATGCGATACGTCTCCGTGCCTGGCTATGGGGTGCCCACTCACGACATCCCCCTGCTTGATCCCGATCGCAACCTGGTGGCATGGCTTGACCGTAAGCTTCTGTGGGGGCATTTGTATGAGGGGACGCGCGATCCGGAGGGTTTGTTAAGCACGATCCCGGCAGTCGCTACTTGCGTGATTGGATTGCTCACCGGCGGGTGGCTGCGTTCCTATCGCAGCCTTGCAGCGAAGATGATGGGGTTGGCGGAAGCCGGGGTTGCGCTAGTACTCGCAGGCAAAATCTTCAACCTCTGGTTTCCCATCAACAAGAAATTGTGGACCAGTTCGTATGTGCTTTTCACCGCAGGCCTCGCCTTGATTTGTCTGGCGCTGTGCTATTGGGTGCTCGATATCCGGCAATGGCGCGGGCGCTGGACCAAGCTATTTCTTGTCTTCGGAATGAATGCGATTGCCGCGTATGTCTTATCGGAGGTCGGGGCGGATCTGCTCGACCGGATGCAGGTTCATCTGGCGGATGGTGGCATCCTGTCATGGCATGAGGTGATGTACGAGCGCGTATTCGCGCCCCTGGCCAGCCCTGCGAATGCATCACTGCTATATGCGACGGCCTACGTGGTGGTTTGCTGGGCTGTGGTGTGGGTGCTGTATCGGAAGGGGATCTTTCTGAAGGTGTGAGGGAGCGGAATGATTTGAGAACATCATTGTCCAAACGGCGCCGGCTTGATTTTGCGTGGGATCTTTGAGGCGCGAAGATAGCAAAGACGGGCAGCAGTAGTGCAGTTAATTGTTCGCAACCTCGAGGCTATAGTGAAGGTTGCGGCCCTTACTTTTAGCCGGGCACCTTGACATTCCTTGCCCCTTGGCTACGATGAAGAAGAACCCATACAGCCGGTCCGGAGACTAAACCGTGAACATCGAAATCCGCGATGCCTCCCTGGAGGCCAGAATCCAAAAGCAGCTGCAAGCGACCGGTTGCAGCAGCGTCGAGGAAGTTTTACTCCGCTTGCTCGAAACCCAGGAGGAGCAGGATCGCTGGCTCTTGGAGAACCGGGACGCAATCCACTCAAAAATTCGCCGAGGTATTGACCAGCTCGACCGGGGCGAGGCAATCCCTGAAGACCTACTCGACACCTATCTTGGGAAATTGAAAGCCCAGCCTGAATGAGCGTGCGCTATGTTCTTGCGCCGCAGGCGGCGCTCGATCTGGTGGAAATCTGGCGCTATATCAAGCAGCAAAGCAGCCTTGCCATGGCGGATCGGGTTGAGGCCGTCATCCGGGACAAGATCGCTTTTCTCGCGGACGCTCCCGGCGCCGGACACTACCGCAAGAATTTGACGGATGCCGAGGTGAAATTTTTCCCCTGTTTACTCCTACCTGATTGTTTACCGGACAGGCAAGAGTCCGCTACAAGTCGTTTCCATTCTCCATGCCCGGCGGGACGTGGAGCAGATTCTTAGAGGGCGGCTATAGCTCGGATATGGTGAACTTTCCCCGGCAAGGGCGTGAAAGCCTTGTCCGCCCTTCTCCACGGAGCGTGACCGAACGTTCGCGGACATAAACTTAGACGCGCGGCTCGGCTCGGGTTATCCTTCCATAATGTCTTGCCACTCTCTACCTCCACGCGACCAACAACTAGTCCAGATTGTGAATGCGGCGCTGGCTGATTCGGCGCGGCGCAGCGGCCAATGGCTTGCCTGTAAACCGGGCTGCTCGCAATGTTGCGTGGGAGTATTTGCCATCAACCAGCTCGACGCCGCTCGGTTGCGCACAGGAATGGCGGAGTTGGAGCAGAAAGATCCTGAACTCGCGGCGCGGATTCGCACGCGGGCGCGTGCCACGGTGGCCAAGCTTTCCCCGGACTTTCCCGGCGATCCGGCGACCGGCGTGCTCGCCGAAGCGGAGACCGACGAAGACTCGAAGCGCTGGGATGACTTCGCCAACGACGTGCCTTGTCCGGCTCTTCATCCGGAGAACGGGACGTGTGAGATCTATGAGTATCGTCCCGTACTTTGCCGGACGTTCGGCCCTCCGGTGAAGTCGGATGAGAATGAGGAAGACTTGATCGTTTGCGATTTATGCTTCAACGGCGCGACCGATGATGAAGTCGAAGCTTGTGAAATGCATCCCGATCCGGACCATCTGGAAGCCGAGCTGCTGCAGAAACTGGAAAGCTCGACCGGCGCCACAGGCGAGACGATTATCGCTTGGGTGCTGGGAACGTGATTCCCTGGTTTTGAGAAACCCATCAACCACGAAGGACACCCAAGGTTCACGCAGGAACCCAACGCGAAGGTCTTTCCTTCGTGAACCTTGGGTGTCCTTCGTGGTTGGTGGGGTGACTTGGCTCCGCGCAGGCTGAACGCCGACAGGAGGGGTCGCGCCACGCAAGCCTCTGCAACTCCTCTGTATAATCGAATGAGTTCGCAATGCTCAGAATACCCGTCTGAAAGGTGGTTTCTTTGAGTTCCCACACACACTCGCATCCCGGACAACCTCCGCAAGGGCCGCAGCCTTTGCCTGGAGTGGATTCGATTATCGCCGTCGGCTCGGGCAAGGGCGGAGTGGGCAAAACCACGCTCTCGGTTAACTTGGCTGTTGCGCTGGTCCAGTTGGGGTATAGGGTTGGCCTGCTCGATGCCGACGTATATGGCCCCAACGTCCCGCTGATGCTGGGGGCGAATGCGCAGCCGCAGGCGAATCCAGACGGCAAGATTGACCCCGTTCAAATTCACGGGCTGAAAGTGATTTCGGTGGGTTTTCTCAATCCGGGAGACAAGCCGGTGATCTGGCGCGGGCCGATGTTGCATTCCATCATCCGGCAATTTCTGGGGTCAGTGCAGTGGGGCGATCTGGACTATCTGGTGGTGGATTTACCGCCGGGCACAGGCGACGTAGCGCTGTCGCTCATTCAGACCGTGCCGTTAACCGGTGCCGTGGTCGTTTCTACGCCTTCCGACGTTGCGCTGCAGGATGCGCGCAAGGCCATCGAAATGTTCCGCCAGATGAAGGTAGATTTGGTCGGCATGGTCGAGAATATGAGCTATTTCATCTGCCCTCATTGCCAGCACGAGGTAGATATCTTTTCGCGCGGCGGGGCAGAGAAGACAGCGCAGCAGTTCGGCGTGCCGTTCCTGGGGAACATTGCGCTTGATCCGGAGTTGCGCAAGGCAGGAGACACGGGCAAGCCGGCCGTGCTCGAAGGAGAAAATTCTCCGCATGCCAAGTCGTTATACGAGTTTGCCCGTAAGGTGATAGCGCGGGTCGAAGAGATCAAGGCCAGCGCGCCGCAAGAAGGCGTGATTCAGATCCAGTAGGTCCGGACGCGTCCGGAAATTCGTGAAGTAATAAGGTTAAATCGCTTTCGGGATCGATTCCGGAGCAAAATTAGCATTCTCCAGCCCAGAGTGCCAACCCTTGACAGGGGGAGGGGGCATTCCTAGAATCAAAGATGAACCTGCCGGCAGCTTATTCGTAAGATAATGAATCTAAAATCATTACCTAGGAGAAGCGAGAAGAGAAATCTTTCGGCGGGCGGAAAGCAGTATGTAGTATAAGGAGCTTCATGCCGGGCGGAGCACCCATTGGCGAGCGGGAGCGCGAGATCCTTACGGCGATCGTGGAGACCTTTATTGCCACGGGAGAGCCGGTAGGGTCGCGCACGCTTTCGCGTTCCAACCGCGAAGGGCTGAGCCCGGCCACCATCCGCAATGTGATGGCGGACTTGGTGGACGCGGGATTTTTGGAGCAACCCCACACTTCCGCGGGACGGGTTCCGAGTTCTGAGGCCTACCGTTACTACGTGGAGCAGCTCACCGGCAAGGCGCGGTTGTCGCATACGGACGAGGACATCATCCACGATTCGCTGCACGGTATCACCGATGTGCAGGAATTCATGGAACGCACTTCGCACGTGCTGTCGCTCATCTCACGGAATGTAGGCGTAGCGGTGGCGATGGCCGGGCCTAAGAACGCGCTGGAGCACGTGTATTTTTCGCGGCTGGGCGACCAGAAAGTCTTGGCGGTGGTGGTAACCAAGTCAGGCCTTGTGCGGGATCGGGTGCTGCGAATGGACCTGCCGCAGACGGAACTGGATGAGGCGGCAAACTTTATCAATGCGAATTTTCGCGGCTGGACCATGGAAGCCATGCGCTCCGAGCTGGCGCGGCGGCTGGAGCAGGAGCGCAGCGAATATGACCGGCTGATGGCGTCGCTCGAGCAGTTGTACCGGCAAGGGGCTTTGACCAGCGAAGAAGGGGTTGAAGCAGTGTTTGTCGAAGGCGCATCTAATTTAGTTACGAATGACCAAGATCGCCAGCGGCTACGCGAGTTGCTGAAGACGCTGGAAGAGAAACAGAAGATTGTCGAGCTGCTGGGGGCATATCTCGATGCCAAGCAGGAAGCGGTGCGGGTAGTCATCGGGCTGGATGAAACGCTGCCTTCGATGCAAAATTTCGTGCTCATCGGCGCCCCGGCGCGCGTGGGCGGAGAAGTGATGGGATCGCTTGCGGTGATCGGGCCAACTCGGATTGATTACCAGCACACCATGACGGCGGTGTCCTACATTGCGCGGTTGTTTGACAGGATTCTCAACGAATCGGATTAGTGAGCGGTTCTATGGCAAGAGGGAACGGAAAACCGGAGATGGACCCAATTCTGGATGCGGAGCACGAGTTGCCGGCATCGGATGACCTGAGTGAGCAAGGCACGTCCGCGGAAACTGCGGTCGCAGGTAAGCCGAGCGGGCATGATGCCGAAGTGCAAAAGCTGAAAGCGGAGCGCGACACGCTGCTGGACCGCTTGGCACGCTTGCAGGCCGAGTTTGAAAACGCACGCAAGCGGGGGGTACGGGAGCAGCAGGAGTTCCGCGAGTTTGCGGTGGCGGACGCGATCAAAGCACTCCTGCCAGTACTCGATAGCTTTGACCGTGCGCTGCAAGTGGCGCCAGCGGCGCAGTCGGATTTGCGCAGCGGGGTGGAGTTGATCCACAAGCAGCTGCACGATGCGCTGCAGAAGCTGGGAGTGCGCCCGGTTCCGGCTCAGGGGGAGCAATTCGATCCACGCCTGCACGAAGCCGTTGAAATGGTGGACACGACCAAGGCCGCCGATCATGAGATTCTGGAAGAACTGCAGCGCGGCTATAAATTGAAGGAACGGCTGCTGCGTCCGGCGATGGTGAGGGTCGCACGCCATCCCAAGCACTAAGCCAAACGAAGTTCCAAGAAATTTAGAAGGACCATTCTGGCCAGCAACGTAAAACGCGACTACTACGAAATTCTGGGCGTGGCGCGCGGCGCCACTGAGCCCGAGATCAAGAGCGCTTACCGCAAGCTGGCGTTACAGTTTCATCCGGACCGCAATCCGAACAATCCCGACGCGGAAGAAAAGTTCAAAGAAGCAAGCGAGGCTTACGCCATCCTGGCCGATAGCGATAAGCGCGCCATGTACGACCGTTTTGGCCATGCGGGCGTAAGCAGCGGGGCAGGAGCGGGCGGCTTCGATAGCTCCCCGTTTCAGGATTTCGGCGACATTTTCGGCGACTTCTTTGGCTTCGGAGAGATGTTTGGCCAAGGCGGACGAGGCCGCACCCGGGCGCAACGCGGCGCCGATCTGCGCGAGGACCTGACCCTGGAATTCGAGGAAGCGGTTTTTGGCACCGAGAGTGAAGTAACGGTGCGCCGCCACGAAGCTTGCGAAACATGTCATGGCTCGGGCGCCGCCGAGGGCAAGGCTCCAGCAGCCTGCCGGGCCTGCGGCGGACGCGGGCAAGTACGCTATCAGCAAGGTTTTTTTAGCATTGCGCGAACTTGTCCTACTTGTCAGGGAGCCGGCATGGTAATCACCGATCCTTGCCTCAAGTGCAAAGGCGCGGGAAGAAGCCTGCGGCAAAGAACGGTGGAGGCCAAGGTTCCCGCGGGCGTCGAGGACGGTACGCGCATCCGCTATGCCGGCTTGGGAGAGAGCGGGCTGCACGGCGGGCCGGCTGGTGACCTCTACATCGTGCTGCACGTGAAGGAGCATCCCTTTTTTGAGCGGGAAGGGAACGACCTGCACTGCGTGATTCCAGTCTCGTTTGCCCAAGCGGCGCTGGGGACGGAGATTGAAGTCCCCACGCTGGAGGGCCCGCATGCGCTGAAAGTGCCGGAAGGAACCCAGTCGGGCACGGCTTTTCGCATTCGAAGCAAGGGCGTGCCGGTACTCAATGGTCGTGGTAAGGGGGATTTGTTCGTCGAGGTTCGGGTACAAACTCCGGGCAAGCTGACCAAGCGTCAGCGCGAGTTGCTGGAAGAGTTGGGAGGAATGAACCCGGTCGAAAATAAGCCGCAGCGCCGCAGCCTGTTGGGTAAAGTGAAGGATATGTTTGTGTAATTAGGCCTGGGACTTCATACATGAGATGTGATAGCGGTGAACCTTTCGTACAACGGCGTCATGACGAATCACGAGGTCTTCACGCACAGCGATTCCGATTTGTCCTCAGTGCTCGAAGAGCTTCGCCGCCGCGAGCCGATTTTTCACACTCCGGAAGTCGGCACCACACTTGCTGACTTCGAAAAAGCTACAGCGCCCGAATATTGGGAAGTTGGCGCATCTGGTCGGCGCTACAGCCGCCAGTTCATCCTCCGCACTTTGCAGCAGAATCCGCCCAGCAACGCCGCTTCTGTAGGCTGGCAAAGCCACGACCACGGGCTTCGTCGCCTTGGCCCTGACACTTACCTCTTTACGTACACACTGCGCCAGGCGGAGCGTCTCACCCGTCGCGCCACCATTTGGCGGACAACGTCTGAGGGCTGGCGCATTCTCTATCATCAGGGCACGATCGTCTCTGCTGAAGAGGACGACGCGCTCCCCAGTTAGTTGTCTTGAGAAGAAATATTGAGATTTGCTCGCGATGCGGAACGCTGCAAAGCGCCCGTCGGGAAAGTGGAGACTGTTTGGCGCTGTTCGTTAGGTCGCGTCCAAGCTACAAATAAGTTGTTTCTCTCTTAGGTTCCAGTAGTATTCCATTTGTCTTTATTTATCCCTCCTGGTTGCAGTAAGTTCCATCTTATGA
>ODAK010007518.1_pt1 | contig 10948 bp, 8 predicted proteins | sample 1539591 | NCBI WGS metagenome assembly ODAK01 (sample SAMEA3539303, study PRJEB22396) | soil metagenome | biome: tundra; feature: field; material: soil | place: USA | collected 2010-05 | depth 0.15 m | reverse complement strand
ACGACGCTCTTCCGATCTCAGGTCGAATCCGAACTTGGTGGCGATTACTACTTTGCCCCGGAACGGTGCGAGCGCCTCGCCCACCAGTTCTTCATTGGTGAACGGCCCATACACTTCAGCCGTATCGAAGAACGTGATCCCGCGGTCCACAGCGGCATGTAGAAGATCGGTCATCTCCTTCTTGTCCTTCGGTGGACCATAGGAAAAACTCATACCCATGCACCCGAGCCCGATCGCCGAGACTTCGAGATTACTTTTTCCAAGCTTGCGTTTCTGCATTGTTACTCCTTAACAGTGTGGTGCACGGCTTCAGGGCCGAACCACTTCGTAGCGAATCCAAAGAGCGTCGCCTTCACGCTGATCGACAGATTTCAGTTTGAGAGAAACGGCGGTGTGGTGTTCAGCGGCAACCCCGTCGAACACAGCGGCGATTTCATGGCGTCCATCGATACCCGGTACCACCAGCAGGCTCACTTCATCCACCAGACCTGCTTGCAGAAAACCGCCATTGATGTGGCCGCCGCCTTCGAGCAGCAACGTTCGAATGTCGAAATGCTCCCCGAGCAACTGCGCTGCTTGCCTGAGATCGACGTCAGATTCTCCAGCGACGATGTAGGAGATGTTCTTTTCCCGGAGCATCTCGAGATAGTCCGTCGGCACACGCTCACTGACTACGCAGATCAGGTGATCGCCATCCAGATCGCCGCTCAACCAGCGAAGCTTGCCCAGCGTGTCCACCGAGATCGCATACGATCTAGCAAGGCGTGCGACAAATACCGGCTGAGGTCCAGCGGGTTTCTGTAACTTGGAAACGAACGGCTCTGCCTCCGCGAAATGCTGTTGCATCGTGGTGCGGCCGCAGATCCACGCATCCCCGCCGAGCTTCGCCGCCACGGCTTCATATTCGCCCTTGCGTGTCATCGGCTGCAGCGCTTTCCCGTCGATCTTTCCGTCCACCGAGGAAAGCATGTGGCAGATAATGCGTGGTCTCGTCATGATGCTGCCCTCGCCCGCTGCTCTTCGCGCCAGCGCGCCGGCGGAACTCCTTCCCATGTACGGAAAGCCCGAACGAAAGAATTGGCGTCGTTGTACCCCAGCAGGTACGCGGCTTCATTCAACTCCAACTCGGAGTTATTGAGATACTGCCGCGCCAACTGGTGACGAGCCTCCTCCATAACGCGCTGGAAACTGAATCCTTCCTCTTGCAGACGCCGCTGCAACGTACGGGAACTGAGGTGGAAGCGCATCGGCGATGTCTTCAATCGTGGGACGACGACCAGTGAGCTTCTGTTGCACGGCGATGCGCACTCGCTCCACGAAATTCTCATCTCCGTTTTCCTGCTTCAACTCTTTCTCAAATTGCGGTGCCAGCATCGCCAGCAGTTCGGCATTCCGCGTGACGAACGTTCTCCCTGCATCTGAGGAGCGAAACACCAGCGCGTTGCGAGCAGCGCCACTGTCCACCGGGCAGCCGAAGTGACGCTCGATGGCTCTGACATGGGCGCGCGGCTGCACCAGCTCCACGCGCAACGGCGACAGCCGCGTCCCCGTCCCGTGGCGCGCGATGGAGAGGACCCAGGCAAAGGCGCATTCGATCAGCACCGCGGGTTCCAGTTCCTCTGCCAGCAGCCAGTGAAACTGAATGCTCCACTCTTCGTCGTCCATTTGCTGCCGGATCTCTTCCGGGCAGGTCAGTTGCTTGTAGCGTGCCATCTGATCCATGGCTGCGCCCAAATTCTCCGACGAGAGCGCGGCGAGTCCCACCGGATGGAATCGTTCGGTCTTCGTCTCAGTACCCAACTGGAGACCGATCGCCGGATTCGTGCTGACTTCACCGATCGCAAGCCAGAAGGCGAACAGTTCCTCGGTACTCATCAGCACACGTGGCAATTTAGCGAATTCGAGCGGAAGTCCCGCTCTGCGCAAAACCGCAGAGACGGGAACTCCACATTCTTCCAACTTCGTGAAATTGCTGCCGGAAACTCGGAAGTGTTTGTTCATGGGGTTACTCGGATTTCAGAGATGCCATGTCGATCGAGAAACGATATTTCACATCGGCCTTGAGTAGCCTCTCGTACGCTTCGTTGACCTTCTGGATCGGGATCACTTCAACATCCGACGTGATGTCATGCTTCCCGCAGAAATCCAGCATCTCCTGGGTTTCGGCGATTCCCCCGATTGGCGAGCCCGACAAACTTCGTCGGCCCATGATCAGCCCAAATGCCGCCACAGCGAGCGGTTTTTCCGGAGCGCCCACCAGCGTGATATTGCCATCGCGCCGTAGAAGATTGATGTACGCCGAGATATCGTGATCGGCAGACACCGCGTCGAGAATGAAGTCGAAGCTCCCGGCGTGCGTTTTCATCTCGTCGGCATTCTTCGACAGGACAACTTCGTCGGCGCCGAGCCGCATTGCGTCGTTCTTTTTATTTGCAGAAGTTGTAAACACCACCACGTGCGCTCCGAGAGCATGGGCAAATTTCACGCCCATGTGGCCCAGTCCGCCAAGACCCACCACACCAACTTTCTTGCCCTTTGTAACGTTCCAGTGACGCATCGGCGAGTAGGTAGTGATTCCAGCGCAAAGTAATGGCGCCACGCCGGCAAGATTCAGGTTGGCCGGAACGTGCAGTACGAACCGCTGGTTTACCACGATGCTCTCGGAATAGCCGCCATACGTCACGCCTCCGAGATGCTTATCGGGGAAGTTGTAGGTCAGCGTCCCATTCGGGCAGAACTGCTCGAGGCCAACCTTGCACTCGGGGCAGGTGCCGTCTGAGTCCACCATGCACCCGACTGCGGCGAGATCGCCGACTTTGAATTTGCCGACCGCGGAGCCGACCTTGGTGACTCGACCGACAATTTCGTGCCCCGGCACACATGGGTACACGGTGGGCATCACGCCGCTCCATTCGTTCCGCACCTGGTGAAGGTCGGAATGGCAAATCCCGCAGAAGAGGATCTCTATCTGCACGTCCTGTTCGGTTGGATCACGCCGCGTGATCGTGGTGGAAGCGAGCGGCGATGTTGCATTGGCAGCGGAATAAGCTTTCGCGTTAGGCATGTGTTCAATCTAGATGCTTCAAACGGATCGTGATATGCAAAACCCGCCATTGTGCATGCAGAATACGCCAAGGAGCACGGACGAGAGCTGGATTGAACGCATTTCCAGGGGACGGTTGTCTATGGAGAACTCACGTTATACTGGCCCCTCAATTTACGGATCGCCGAAGGGAAGCGGTGACGATGCGCGAGTTCACGTCGGGGACCAGGGCTTGTCACCGTAGCAGAATCCTGCTCGCGTGCATCACCACGCTGTTCTCCTGTGCCGTCGCGATCGCTCAAAATCCGCCGGAGGCAATCCAACCCCAGCTTTCTCAACCTCTTCTCTACTGGGCCTACCCGGTGAATCCGCCAAGTGACAAAAATGCCACCTCTGCCGAGCAGGCGCCGCGGCAGGTCCCTGGAAGTTCCGCCGCGTTTTCGCCCGAGCAGGTCGAGGATAGGTTCAACCCTCCCGACTGGCATCCCGACCGACATCCCGCGCTGCCCGACATTGTCGCCCACGGCCACAAGCCCAACGTCTTCGCTTGCGCCTTCTGTCATCTACCAAACGGTCAGGGTCGTCCCGAAAACGCCAGCGTGGCCGGGCTTCCCGCCGCGTACATCATTCAGCAGTTCGCCGATTTCAAGAGCGGTGTGCGCAAAGGCTCGGAACCTCTCTTCCTGCCTGGGTTTGTAATGGGAAAGTACGAAAGCAACTCCACTCCGGAAGAGATCAAGGCCGCGGCGCAGTATTTTTCCGGACTAAAGCGCAAGCCCTGGATCCGCGTAGTCGAAACCGATTCCGTTCCTAAAACGCACGCCGCCGGGTGGATGCTCGTTCCCGATATTCGCGCCGAGAAGGAACCCATCGGTCAACGCATCATCGAGACCGCGGAGGATATCGATCGCTGCGAACTGCGCGACGACTCTTCAAGCTTCGTCGCTTACGTTCCTCCCGGAAGTCTGAAACGTGGCGAGGCTCTCGTTAACACCGGCGGTGCGGGCAAGACGATGCGCTGTGCCGGTTGTCACGGTCCCGGTCTGAAAGGCAAAGGCAATGTCCCGCCTTTAGCTGGACGTTCTCCCAGCTACATTGTTCGCCAATTGAACGATATTCAGCGTGGCACGCGTGCCGGAGTCGCGACGCAATTGATGAAGAAGCCCGTCGCCAAGCTCACCCTCGACGACATGATTGCGATCGCCGCATACATCGCTTCGCAAAATCCGTGATTCGGATTTGGGCGGCGTCTACGGTTGCGGTTCCGCCGCGCGATATTCCGTTGCGGAGGTCGTCAGCGGCTCGCCCGCCCCGTATTCGAAGTTGATCCTGTCTCGTTCGAATACAAATGGACGGTTCTGGATCTGCGTATGCAATTGACCCACGTATTCGCCGATGATTCCCAGCGAAACCAGTTGCGCCGACGCCAGGAAGAACATGCCGATCACCAGCGGGGCTACGCCCACCGAAAATGCATTCCAGAAAATCAATTTGTAGAGGAAATATCCCAATCCCAAAAATCCCGAGACCAACGCGCCCAGGAATCCTGCAAAGCTGATCAGTCGCAGCGGAACCTTCGACAGGTTCGTGATCCCCAGCATCGCGTTGTCATACAAACTGTAGAAGTTGTTCTTGGTGATGCCACGCTTGCGCACCGGTTGATGATAGGGAATCGTGGCGTGGGCAAATCCTGTCTCTGCGACCAGTCCGCGAAAGTACGGGTACGGGTCCTTGATGCTCTTGATCGCGTCCACGACTTTGCGATCGTACAATCCAAAGCCGGTAAAGTTCTGGTAGGTCTCAATCCCCGCCATCCGCTCCACCAGTCCGTAGTATTGCTTTCGGATCCAGAACATCAGGCCGCTCTCATCGCTCCCCGTCTTCATGCAGACGACCACCAGGGCTCCTTCTTCCCACTTCTTTACCAGGTCCGGAATCATCTCCGGAGGATCCTGCAGGTCCGCAACAATTCCAATCACGCAATCGCCCGTAGTCTGGGTCATCGCATGCATTGGCGACCGGATGTGCCCGAAGTTCCGCGTATTGCGGATCACCTTCACGTTGCGATCTTTTTCCGCAAGCTCTTTCAGGATGACGAACGTATCGTCCGTGGATGCGTTATCGATGAACAAATGTTCGTAACGATAGTTGCCGAGCCCCACCATCGCCAGGCGCACCCGCTCATAAACCTCGCGGACATTGTCTTCTTCATTGAAACAAGGAGTCAGAATGCTGATCGACTTGGTCGCCAAAATCATCCCTTCCGCGTGTGAACGGTTCTTGCGATGAAAGCTTATAGCAGTATTGTAATCACATAAAAAAGACGGCGCGTTGTTGCGCGCCGCCGCTGTTTCTGACTTGGGTGCCTCTACCACTGCACTCCCGGATACATGCTCGGCATTCGGTTCGCCCGGTACAGGTTTTGCCCGTTCGTCGAGACACTCCAGATCGTTTGCGGCGTCGAAGTGACCGTCACTTCGTCTGCCTCCGAGCTGAGATTCGGCTGGGAGCATAGATCGAATTCCAGGTCGCCATTGGCGAGCGGCGTGGTTCCTCCGCCAAAAATCGAGAATTTCGCTGGATCAAATGTATCCCTCCACAAAATCGTGGCGGTCTTCGCAGTCTCGTCTACCTGCAAAATCGGCACCGTCGTGTAGCACGTCGTCCCCGGGGTGCACTTCACGCCCGGCGAAAGTTGCCGACTGAATCCATTGTCCATGAGTGTGAGCATGAAATTGCCCGTCGTGCTTGTCCCCACAAACGATGGCTGGTGTTGACCGTAGAACCAATCCTGCGGTTCGGTGCCGTTCACCAGCGTGAAGTCGCCCTGGTATCCCAGTCGCCAGATCACGTTTCCAGTGCCCGCGCCGTCGTTGTAATCGATCTTCATGATCCAGCTCTGGTGCCGGCTCGACACCAGTAAGTTGCCATCGCCCGGCACGTAGACCACCGCATTGCTGTGCGTCCAATCCGGATAACCTACCGGCGCACGGCTCACGTCCAGGTGATCCAGTTCCGCCCAGAACCACACCGGCTTCAAACTCGTGTCCAAGTCAATCACTACGTCGCCAAGAACATTGGTCGCTGCCGTCGTTCCCGGAAGCCCGTTGTAACTCCGGATCTCATTGCCCAGCACCACCCAATGCCCGTTGGGCAGCACCGTCACATCATGATGCAAATCATCCAGCGAGATCGACGATCCCAGCGCCGCCAGTCCCGCATTCACTTGTGACAGGGTGACCTGTTGCACCGGCACGCCTGACAAATCGATCTCTCGTATGGCGATTAAATCGCTTGCCGGCGGCGGCCCGCTCACGCCTTGCGATCCCGTGCAGATGAGGACCAGCATGTCGCCATTTGGCAAAAGTTTGAAGGATTGAATGGTGTTGTCACCCTGGCGATCCGGATAGTCGTACCCCCAGATCACGTTGCCCGACAGATCGATTGCGTAAGCCTGCAAATAACCTATGGCGGTGTCGATCACCGGATTCATGAACTCGATGCCCGGCTGCGGGGTTCCGTTCGTCGTCACCGTGAGCGTCGGCAAGCGGTTCGCCGGAAAGCTTGAGGTGCTGAAACTGTGGTCGGTGTCGGTCGAAGTGCTCCCACCTCCCGTGTCTACTACCGCCTGCAAGTGATACGTCGAGTTCGCTTGCATCCCCGCGACCAGGAACATCGCCGGCGCTCCCGCCGCCACCGTCTGCGTCGAAGTCCGCTGGCCATACGTCGTATCGAGCCCGAACTGGATACTCACATCGCCCGCTGTTTGCGGAGCGTACGTGTAGCGCGCCACCAGCGGGTTATCCGTTGCGCTGAGAATGCTTTGCCCCGCCGCCAGTTGCACCCCGCTCGCTCGCAACTGTAAGCGCTGGTTATTGCTGTTCATGCCCATGTCCAGGGTCGTGGTCTGCGCTCCTGTCGAAGTCGGAGCGAAGTTCACAACCACCGAACACGCCGCGGCGGGCAGCAACGTAGTGCCGCACGATACCCCGCTCACAATCGAGAAATCCGATCCGCCGCTCAGCGTAGGAGACATCGTGATTGCCGCTTTCGTCGTGTTGCGCACCGTAATCGGAATCCTCGCCACGTGGGTGGACAATGCCACGCTGCCGAAACTGAAGACCGTATCGCTGGAACCGGTGCCGCAAGCCATCAGGCCGGCGAGCATCGAACATGCTGCCAGCAGTACCAGACTTCGTGAAAATCGGGCGGAACGGGTAGGGGAAGAGAGGGGTCGTACGTTTTCCAAGTCGTGCCTCGAAGGTAGTGGGTGGCCCACGGGAGGGGCGAGCAAACTTGCAAACCTTTATATTCTGTTTTCGCGAACGCCGGGAAATTTTTTGTAAGTCTTCGTCACAGGAGGAACTCTGTTTTCTTCTTACCGCAACGGGCAAATTTCCTGTCGTTCAATTTGCAACCAGCAGCGAATCCAGATGCGATTTTTACGAGCACGCAAGATTTCGATCCTGGTCATCCCTTCAACGCGGCCGAAAGCTTCGCTCCATCCGGCGACCCCAGCCCCGTGCAGGCATCCCATCCTGTTCCCGCCTGGTAAGCTCCATTATTTCCGCTGGTGATATCGCGAAAATCTGCCGCCTGTTTGTAAAGAAGGGGATTCACGAACCCCACCGGCTTCCCATTGCTCTGGTTGATCAGCGCAATCAACGCAGCCCACAACGGAGCCACGGCACTCGTCCCGCCGATCGCCCCCGTCTGGCTGTCCACCAGGATGTTGTAACCCGTGCTCGGGTCCGCATCCCCCGCTACGTCCGGCACTCCCCGTCCCACGCGCTTATTCCCATTCGCCGACGGAGGCACGCCCGCATTTTTCTGCCAGGCCGGCAGCGCAAATACGTCGCTCACTCCGCCGCCCGTCGCGCCTTCATTCGTCGATAGATCGTTCCACACCACCTCGCTGCTGATCGCACTGGCGGTGCTCGCCAATCGTGTCCCACCACATGCCAGCGCGTTCGGACTCGACGCTGGGAAGTCCACGTGGTTCTCTCCATCGGTCACGCCGTCGGTTGAGCCGTTATCGCCGCACGCTACGCATACCGTGATTCCCGTGCTCCCTGCCGATTGAAACGCGTCATCCATCGCCGTCATCGCCTGTCCCGTCCACGCCGACTCAGGCCCACCCCAACTGATCGAAATCACCGAAGGTCTATTCATCGCATCGTGGGCTGCCGTCGTGATCGCATTCAGAAATCCTGCGTCAGTGTTCTCCGCGAAGTACACCACGATCTTCGCCCCCGGAGCGATCGACCCCACCACCTCAATATCGAGCATTACCTCTGCATCCGGTCCGTTGGGATCGCCCGTCGGTGCATTGCTGCCATTTCCCACCGATACCGCCGTCACACGCGGCGTCCTCGTCAAATTCACTTGCTTCCAGTACGCGTCGAGATCCGCGGACTTGAATCCCCCACCTAACTCAATGATCGCAACGCATTCGCCGGTGCCGTCTGCCTTTGCGGGATAGTTGTACAACTGCGCTACCTGCACTGGAGTGAACGTATGCGTCGCCGCTCGAGCTCCCGGCCTTCGAAAGTGCGTCTTGGCTTGTGGACGGTTGTCGAGTCCGAAAACGCCTTGCACCACCCCTTGCAAATCCTCGGGAAGATAGATCGACCCCGTACGTCCCCGAAAGTTTCCTGCCGGATGTACATACTCCTTCAACGCCACCCCGAACGCTTCCTGCATTGCACTTGCCGGGCCAGTCAGAATCACCGTCCGCCGCGCCTCGCTGCGCTCCTTTACCGTCAGCCCGTGTTCGCGCGCAAAACCCTCCACCCGCGCAATGTCATCTGCGTCCGCACCATGTTGCGCTTCGAACGATGCACGGCTCAGGAAGCTTCGCGTGTTCGTTGCTGCCGCGGGCGTCTGCCCCGATCGCGACCGCAACCGAATCGTTGCATCAACCGGTGCGTCCGCCTTGCATGGTCCAACTTCTCGAGCTCCCGGCATCACATGACGTTCGCTACCAGCCAGGGGAAGAGCATTCTTCGTAGGCATACAGCCTCCACGGTTCTACAAAATCATTGCGAGGATGTTAGATCAGAGTCCGCAGCCGTGAGTAAAGGATGCTTCGTACTCTACCTTTGAGAGTTCTGGATTTTCATGCAACAATCTACGCACCCTTGGACCACCCCTGGTTGTGAGGTCCGCTCTTGAAGCTACTGCTGAAATTCAACATCATCTTTTTGCTGCTCGCCGGCACTGGCCTCGCCCTCGTCGCCCATGTTGCCTATCGCTTCCTCATGCAGAACGCCCAGGCCGAAGTGCTGCAGCAGGCCAAGCTCATGATGGAGAGCGCCCGCGCCACTCGAGACTACACCTCGGTCGAGCTTAAACCGTTGTTGAAAAATGTCGCCGGGCACGAGAACCAGTTCATTCCGCAAACCGTTCCTGCCTACGGCGCCACCCAGAGCTTCAACCTGCTTCGCAAACGCTATCCCGACTACACCTACAAGGAAGCGGCCCTCAATCCGACGAACCCTCGCGATCGCGCCGCCGATTTCGAAGCCGACATCATCAACACTTTCCGCAATCATGCGGATCAGACCGAGATCATCGGTGAGCGTCCCACCCCTAGCGGCCAGTCTCTTTACTTAGCCCACCCCATCATGGTGAAGCCCGATTGCCTCGAGTGTCATGACACTCCTGCCGATGCGCCCAAAGCCATGCTCAACACCTACGGGCCCGCTAACGGTTTCGGCTGGAAGGCCGGCGAAGTCAATGCCGCACAGATCGTCTCCGTGCCAACCGCCGTCCCCATCGCCATCGCCGACAAAGCCTATTCCACCCTGGTTACCTACCTCGTCATCACCTTCGGCTTAACCTTGCTTGCCATCGATGCTGCGCTCTACTTCGTCGTGATCCGGCCGGTCACTCGCTTGTCCACCATGGCCGATCGTGTCAGCCGCGGCGAACTTGATATGGAGGAACTTCCGATCAGTGGTAATGACGAAATCGGAGCCCTCACGAGCTCCTTCAATCGCATGTTTGTGACGGTGGTAAAAGCGCTGAAGATGTTGAACGAAGAAGAGGAATAGGGAAACTCTGTTTAAGTTTCTTTGTGACAGCTCACGGCCCAGCCGGGCTGCATAAATTGAACTGCGCTTTGTATCAGGGCACGGCTTTAGCCGTGCCGTAAACGCCATAACTTTCCCGGGCTTTAGCCCCTGCGAGTTATGGTGAATACGCGCTTAAAACTCGCCGCTGGCGTGCAGATGTTTCTTAACCCCCACCAGGAAGCTCTTGCGCGCTTTTTCGGAATCGATTTCGCGTGCGACTTTGTCGCACAACTCGCGCAGATTATTTGAACTGCTGGACGCTCGCTTCACGATCACCCGCGCGATCGGCCCAACATAGTTCGCCAGTTGCGAAGCAATATCATTCAGCACTACCGGATCGTAGCCTTTGCTCTGCGCACTCCCCGAAAATGTTCCCGGAGCCGGTGTCGGCGCCTTCGCTACCAATACCTCGTGATGGGTGCGCCCGGGAATCGTATACGAAGTTTCCATCGTCGTCGCAAGGTCCATGCCGGGCTCCAGCCGCACTGTTTCCAGCGCTGCCAGGAATTCTGCCGCACTTTGAAAGCGGTCTGTCGGATCCTTCGCCAGCGCGCGCAAAACGATCAGCGACAGCACCTCCGGCACCGACGGATTGATCTTCGATGGAACTGGCGGCAGCGTCTGCAAATGTCCCGTAATGATCTCCGGAAACGATTGCCCTTGTATCGGCAGTCTTCCCGTAATCACCTCGAACAGCGTCACCCCCATCGAATAAAGGTCCGAACGCGCATCCGGTGAGTCTCCGCGAATTTGTTCTGGAGAGATGTAGTGTACCGAACCGATCAGCGATCCCGACGACGTCAGCCGCGGATCCGGTGAACTAATCAAG
>ODAK010007517.1_pt1 | contig 10948 bp, 7 predicted proteins | sample 1539591 | NCBI WGS metagenome assembly ODAK01 (sample SAMEA3539303, study PRJEB22396) | soil metagenome | biome: tundra; feature: field; material: soil | place: USA | collected 2010-05 | depth 0.15 m | reverse complement strand
GTGAGCGACGAGTATCCGGTTCCAAAGTCGTCGAGAGCCAGCCGCACCCCGTCCGGCTGGAATCACTCCAACACATCCACGTGCCGGCCACCAGGCCCGCCGAGGGCGCAGCCTCGGCGGGCCACTGCACTCAATGCTTGACGGGGATCCGGGTCACCGGCTTGGACGGCGCAACCTTGCCGAGCGGCAGACGAACCTCGAGGATACCTTCGTGATACGCCGCGGTCACGTCCTTCTCACCGGTGCCGTCGGGAAGCGGGATCGTGCGCTCAAAGGATCCGTACTGGATCTCCGAGAAGCGCTGCCCCTCCTGCTCAGATTCCGTCTGGCTGCGCCGCTCGCCGCGGATCGTGAGCATCCCGTTCTCGACCACGATCTCAACATCCTTGTCAGGGTCGACTCCGGGCAATTCTGCACGGATAACCAGGTCGCCGTGGTCGGCGAACTCCTCGATGCGCATGGGGAATCGCTTCGCCGTATCGAACAGCGGGGCAAATGGCCAGCGCAGGAGGTGGGCGAGTGGCTGGCCGAGAAAGTCGTACGCAGTCACTGGTGTCAGAAGCTGGGTATCAGTCATGGTGTTTCCTCCACGTCTGCATTGTTGATTCACTCTCATCCTCGCCAGGTGGACCGAGGGCCGTCAGGGCCTAACGTCATCAGACGGTCCCGTTGCGGGACGCCGCATCGGGACTTCGTCCGGAACCAGCCAATGAGGCCGAACGCACCAGGCGTTCTACGCGATGCCTCTGGGCGCCGCGTTTGCCGAGTCGAGCAAGCGGTCGACGTGGTTGCCCACGATGCCGTCGACCTCCAGGCGATGCCGGCGTCTGACGTTCGATCGACGCTGCGCGTTCCACGCGAAGACGAGCAGACCGATGGAATGCACCAGCCTGACGCGTCATGTAGGGAGTATGAGACACACTTTCACTCGCATCGGCCCGGCAATGCGCCGCCCCTCCTCGCCGGCGTCACCGGGGTGCTTGTGCCGGTGGCAGGGCGCCCCTATCCTCGGCTGGTCAGGTGAAGGCCTCCATCGTCGTCAACGATCGTGCCCAGGAGATTCCTGCGGGAGGCGGCACGCTGCTGTCTTTTCTGCGTGAGGAACTTGAGCTGACCGGCGCCAAGCCCGGCTGCGGCGAGGGCGCATGCGGTGCCTGCACCGTGCTTGTCGACGGCGAGGCGGTCCGAGCCTGCACGACGGACGTGAACGATGTGGCGGGTCGCTCCGTGGTGACCATCGAGGGACTGTCACGCGGCGGAATGCTTCACCCAGTCGCCCGTGCGTTCCTCGAGATCGGCGCCATGCAGTGCGGATACTGCACGCCGGGCATGGTGATCACCGCAACCGCCCTGCTGGCGCGAATCCCGGCGCCGGCCGAGGCGGAGATCAAGACCGCGATGGCCGGAAACGTCTGCCGGTGCTGCGCCTACCCGCGCATCCTGCGGGCCGTGACACGCGCCGCCGAACTGCTCCGCGACGGCGACGCAAGTGCCACGTCCGTCGCGGAAGACCCCGCGCCCGCCGACCTGCGGGCCGCGACGGGCACGCCGTGGGACTTGCTGGAACCCGAGGCTCGCGGGTACTTCGACGTGCTGGGCGACGGGTGGGTCGTCGTCCTGCCGCCGGGGCAGACGTCGCGCGGCCGTCCGCGCCCGTCGTGGCCAGGGTCGATGAACGGCGGTGCCTGGATTCACGTGGGCGCGCAGGGGATCGTCACCGCCTTCACCGGCAAGGTCGACATGGGCCAGGACAACCGCACCACGCTCACGCTGTTGGTCGCCGAGGAGCTGCGCGCGCCGCTCGCCACTGTCCGGCTGCTGATGGGTGACACGGCCGTGTCCCCGTTCGACATCGGCACCTTCGGCAGCCGATCGGTGATCGACGCCGGCGAGGATCTGCGCCTCACCGCCGCCTCAACCCGTGACCATCTCGTTCTCCTGGCAGCCGACGGCTGGGACCGCGATCCGGCCGAGCTCGAGGCGGCGGACGCGCGGGTCCGCGAGCGACGCGGTGACCTCTCATCCACCTACGGTGAGTTGGTGGCGGGAATGCGGCGCGTCGACACCGCGACAGCCGACGAGGCGGTCACGGCCGCAACGGCGTGGCACACGGCGGGGCAGCCGGTCCGCCGTGTCCAGGCCACTGGTGCCGTGACCGGGGCGAGACGGTACGCATCCGACCTGACGCTGCCCGACATGCTGCACGGGGTCGTCCTCCGACCCCCTGCGCTCGGGGTGCGACTCCGGTCCGTCGACCCGACCGGGGCGCGATCCATGGCCGGCGTCACCGTGGTGCACGAGGGGTCGTTCGTGGCGGTGACGGCGCCGCGACGGACCACTGCGCTGGAGGCATTGCGTCGCATCCGAGCAGAGTGGGACGTCGAACCCCAGGTCGCGGAGTCGGACCTCATCGACCATCTCCGCGGCCACCCGGTGGAGGCGCATGGCTGGGAGACCGCCATGCACCACGAGGCCGGTGACGTCGACCTGGCGCTGGCCACGGCGGCGGTCCGGCTCGACGCGACGTACACGACCGCATACGTCGCGCACGCACCGCTGGAGACGCGCGCGGCGCTGGCCGCGTGGGACGAAGGCCACGTCACCGTCTGGGTGGGCACGCAGCAACCGTTTGGTGTGCGGCGGGAGCTCGCCGCCGCGCTGGGACTCGACGAGGCGAGCGTCCGGGTCATCGTGCCGCCCATCGGCGGCGCCTTCGGCGGCAAGCAGAGCGCAGACGTCGCCATCGAGGCGGCCCGTCTGGCGCGCGCCACCGAGCGCCCCGTTCACATCCGCTGGAGCCGTGAAGAGGAATTCCACGCGCACCTCCGTCCCGCGGCGGTCATCGATGTCCGCAGCGGGGTGGACAGCGTCGGCGTCATCACCGCCTGGGACTTTCACAACCTCAACTCGGGGACGCAGTCGATCCTCTGCCCCTACGAGATCGCCAACCAGCGCATCGAGTTCCAGCCTGCGGACTCGCCGCTCCCCCAGGGGCCGTACCGGTCGCTGGCCGCGACGGCGAACACGTTCGCGCGCGAGTCGCACATGGACGAACTGGCGCGGCGGCTCGGGGCGGACCCGCTGGCGTTTCGCCTGCGGCACCTCAGCGACGAACGGCTTGCCGATGTCCTGCACGCCGCTGCAGGGCACGGAGGGTGGTCGGCTGAGTCGCCGCGCGACGGTGAAGGGGTCGGCATCGCCTGCGGACTCGAGAAGGGCGGATATGTCGCCACCTGCGTTGCGGTGCATGTCGATGGTGATGGATGCCCTGAGATCACACGGATCGTGACCGCATTCGAGTGCGGAGCCATCGTCAATCCCGACGGCCTCGGCAACCAGGTGGAGGGGGCGACGATCATGGGCCTGGGGGGCGCGCTCTTCGAGTCGGTGCATTTCGACGGAGGACGCATGCTCAACGCGTCATTCTCCCAATACCGGGTTCCCCGCTTCACGGACTTCCCCCCGGTCGATGTCGTGCTCCTCGACCGCCGCGACCTGCCCTCCGCAGGGGGCGGCGAGGCGCCGATCATCGCCGTCGCCCCTGCGCTTGCCAACGCGCTATTCGCCGCCACAGGCCGGCGGCTGCGCGCGCTCCCGCTTCTCACCGACGGACGAGTGCGCTGAGGCGACTTCGCAGGACCCTCGGCACTGGCGTCACCGGCGGTGCACCGACAGCGGCATCCGATGGTCCTCCTCGTAGTTCCTGAGTTGACCGGGTAGGCCTTCAGCGGCGATCTGCTTGCACTTCAGGCTCTCCGTGTTGCTCTCAGGTGGTCGCACAGTCGCCGTCCAACCTGAGACGCAGATGGTCTGGTCGATCGTCGACTGGGTGACAGCGATCCCAAGCCATGCCGAGATTTCGCATCCTCCATTTCAGGCGAAACGGGGTTTCACCCAGCCTCGACGAGGGTGAGGAGCATGACCGTCGGTTCGCGCGCGGTAAGACTGTGAGGCGTTCCTGGCTCCATATGGAGCCAGAAGCCCGGACCCGCGTCGAGTTGTTCGCCATCCGCGATGAACTCGAGTCGGCCTTTCGCGACCTGAACAATGGCCGCGCGAGATGCCTGATGCTCGCTCAGCCCCGCTCCTGCGTCGAAGCCAAAGACCGTGACCTCAATGCGGTTGTCGCTGAAGATCACGCGCGACACGACTGCGCCGGGCTGAATGTCGATCGCGGAAGCGACGTCCGAACGTACGAAGCGTGACATGGCGCTCTCCTCTGCTCTGAGAACAGGTGCCGAAACTAGCGAACGTGAGCGTCTGGTGATCGGGAGCTCGTCGCGAAGGGCGGGATTCGCGAGGTATCCCATAACCACTCCGAGGACCTCATCCGGCTTGCCCACCAGCGAATCGGCGAACCAGCCGCCGTCGTAGGGCGCATCCACGGCGCGCAGCATCACCGCCGCGGGCTGCCAGCGCGGCGGCGGGATCCCGGGCCGGAGCCGGTACGCGAGGATGGTCAGGTTGCCCACGTGGGTCATGCCCACGTGGTCGATGGCATCCCAGCGCGTGAGGCTGCTGTACAGGTACTGGCGCTGCAGCACTCCGTCGCGGGTGATCTCCACGGTGGGGCGCATGAAGAGGGTGGTCACCCCCAGGGCCACCACCGGGGCGGCCAGCACGAACCAGCCGATCGTCGCGCCGACGATCAGGCAGAGTACGCCCGCGATCTCGGTAACGGCGGCGAGGGGCAGGACCAGAGCGGTCGGCCGCCGGGCGCGGAACACGACGTGGCCGCGGCGGCGGGCAAGGGGTGCGGGCAGCGCGGTCGCCTGGTCGGTCGCCTCAGGTGGCATGGCTCGATGCTGAACCTTGCGCGAATGCCCTGGGCTGGCGCTAGGGCCGAAAGACCTGTATGGCGCCGCGCGCGCGGGTGGTCAGCTGGCGGCGGAGCGTCGTAGTGGCCTTCCAGTGCGGTCACGGCCTCAGAATCGACCATCTCGGGCGAACGCGTCGAGCGCGTGCCGCCGTGCGGTCGAACGCCTGGGAGCGCGCCGCAAGCAGCTCGACTGCCCCATCACTCCGGCGTCGGGCGTGCGAGGCTCGATCCCTGTCGGGGCACGACCCTGGCCACTCCGGTCTCAACATACATTTGTGGATTAACGGGCATCACCTGGTGCACTGGGGCCACGGCGGCGGGACCGACGTGGACAACCTCATCCATCGCTAATACGACCCCCTCGAGAGCGGCCGAGTGAGATCCGGTGGCGGCCGAACAACGCTTACCGCTCGATGTCACAGAGGTCGAGCGGCGCTAAGCCGAGACCGCAAGCAGAGCCTCGCCCTCGCGGATGTAGCGGGTCGCGCCCACTGAGCGGTAGAAGGAAAGCGCTCGCTGCAGCTCGACGTCGGCTTCGGAGCGCCGGCCCTGCTCAATGAGCGCCTGGGCCAACCAGAGCCGGTCCCGGGCTTCCTCCGTAAGAGCGCCCATCGTGCCGCAGACGTCCGCAGCCTGGCGCAGGTCTCCCCCGGCGAATGCCACCGCCGCTTGTACCCACGGAACATCGCTGTTGGGCAGGACCTCGATCAACTCCGCGCCTCGCCCCAGCGCGGACAGCGTCCAGGCGAGCACGTGCAGGATGTCGACGAAATCGCCACTTATTCGCTTGGCCTGCAACTGGGCGAGGACCTCGACGGCAAGTCCGGCTGAACGCTCGGCCTGTCCGCCTTCGCGGAGGACGTGCGCGGACGCCGCCAGCGTAGGGTAGACAATCTGCGGATCCTTGGCCAGGTGGGCGAGCTCGAGCGCCCGCTCCACATCGGCGAGCGCGCCCGACACGTCGTCGCGGGCAATTCGGATCTGGGCTCGCATCGCGTACGACAATGGGGCCAAGTAGTGGGGCGAGCCAGCCTCGACCTCGGCCAGGGACTCGTCGATGGCTAGCAGCGCCCCCTGCCACTTACCGCAGACATATTGGTCTGTCGCCTCGTCGGCTCGGAGCCAGCGCCTCGTCCCGTTCAGCCCAAAACGGGCCGCCGCCGCTTCCGCGTCCGCCGCGAGCGCGGACGCCCGCTCGAGGTCTCCCCGCATCCACCATACCGAGGCCAGGTTTATCTTCGCCAGGCAGATCTCGGCGGGGGCATTGGCCTGGACCGCGATTGCCTCGGCCTGCTCGAGGTCCTCGATCCCGGCGAGATCGCCACTTTGACACCTTGACACGCCGATGTTGATCAAGGCGGCGGCGCGCACATCGTCGAGCTCGAGCTGCTCGGCCATCGCCAGCGCCTCGCGTCCCAGGCGGGTTGCCTCCGCGTACTCCTCGGCCAACCTCAGGTGGCGCGACATGCTGCTGATCACGTACGCCTTGACGCGACTGGGCTCGCCTCCATCGACGAGCTCGCGGGCACGATTCAGGTGCTCGAACACCCGGTCGGTGTCGCCTCGATCCCAGCTCAGTTCCGCCAGCACCGCCTCAGCCTCCGCACCCGCCTCGCGGTCGTCACATGCGATCAGCTCGTCGCACGCCGCGGCGAGGAGTCCCGGCTCGACATCACCCGCGAGATACCGCGACCGACCGAGCTTGAACAGCAGGCGCGCCCGCTCGAGCGAGCCTTCGGGCGCCAGCTCCAACGCCGACTTGTAGAAGCCGGCCGCTGTGGGGTAGGCATTGAGCGAGGACGCTCGCTCGCCCGCGTCTCGCAGGCTTTCCAGGGCTCGCTCCGCGAATGGAGCGTCTACCGGCTGCCCAGCCGCGCGGCGCAGCTCGAGCGCGCTCAGGTAGTGGTGGGCGAGCATCTCGGCGTGGTCCTCGGTCCGGCCCAGGGATCCGATCCACTCCGCGGTGAGGCGATGCTGCTCTGCACGCTGCCCACGCGGGATCTGTCCATACGCGACGTCGCGGACCAGGACGTGGAGGAACGAGTACTCAGACTCATCCGCCACCGACGACCGCCGAGCCCTCTGCACGAAATCCTTGCGTTCCAGCGCGTGGAGCCGCACCTCTGCATCCCGCCGATCTCCACCCTCCACCGCGGTCAGTGCGCCTAGCCAGAACACCTTGCCGATGACTGATGCGATCTGGAGCAGGCGCTTCTCCTCCACTGGGAGCGCATCCAGCCGGGCCGCGATGATCCCTTGCACCGTCTCGGGCAGGGCCCGTTCCTCGGCCTCACCCCGCTCCTCGAGCATGCGGACGTACTGCTCTGCGTACAACGGGTTGCCCCCGGCTCGGTCCAGCAATGTTTGCTGGGTCTCCGCATCCATCACCGGGCGATCGGACAGGCTGCTGATCAGTGCTGCCGTCTCCTCGTCAGAAAGCGACGCCAGCCAGAGCGTGGTGCTGTTGCGGGTTCCACCTCCCCAGCCGGCACGGCGCTCGAAGAGCTCTGGCCGTGCCGTGCAGACCACCAGCATCGGCACACCACTTGCCCAGCCGACCAGATGCTCGATGAAATCGAGCAGGTTCTCGTCGGCCCAGTGCAGGTCTTCGAAGATCAGCACCAGCCGGCCCTGCTCGGCAATCGCCTCGAAGAACCGCCTCCATGCCGCGAAGGCCTCCTCGCGCCGATCATCGCCGCCTTCGGCGCCACCGCTCAGGCCGGCGAGCGGGCGCAGGTGACCCGCCACCCATTGCGCATCGGCTGCTTCGGGAAAGAGCGGCGCGACGGTCGCCTGGAGTTTCTCTTCGGTCTGCTCCGCCGAGTCCGTTTCCAGAATCCCTGCCTGCGCTTTCACCATCTCGGCCAGCGCCCAGAAGGTGACTCCATCACCGTACGGTAAGGAGCGACCTTGACGCCAGGAGATCAACTCGCTCGGGTCTTGGTCGACGACACGAAAGAGCTCCGCCACCAGCCGGCTCTTGCCCATCCCGGGCACCCCGGCCAGGGTCACCAACTGCGTCGAGCGATCCCGCCGAGTGCGTGCCAGGGCATCCGTCAGGACGCCTAGCTCGTGCTCGCGGCCAACAAGAGGCGCACGGCTCGTCGAGGCAAGGTCCACGCCGAAGCGGGAGCGGGCCTCCAATGCCTCCCATGCCGCCACCGGCTCCGCCTTGCCCTTGGCGGTCACTGCCTCCACCACTCGGTACGTGATCACCTGAGAAGTGGCCCGGTACGTCACCTCCCCCACGAGGATGCCGTTCACAGGGGCTGCCGTCTGCAGCCGCGCCGTGGTGTTGACCACGTCACCCGAGGCCATCCCCTCACCCTGCGAGGGCAGGGCCCCGATCGTCACCAGCGCCTCACCGGTGTTGACCGCGATGCGCACCTGCAGCTCCGCCTGCTGCTCCAGCACCCAGTCGCGGATCGCCAGGGCCGCGCGTACCGCCCGCTCGGGGTCGTCCTCGTGGGCCACAGGGGCGCCGAACAGCGCCATCACCGCGTCCCCGATAAACTTCTCGAGCGTCCCTCCGAAGCGCTCCAACTCGGTCCGCAGCCGCGCGTAGTACGGGGAGAGGAAGGCGCGCACATCCTCCGGGTCGAGTTGCTCAGACCGAGAGGTGAAGCCCACCAGGTCCGCGAAGAGCACCGTGACCACCTTGCGCTCCTCGCGCGCAACCGACTTGCTCTCACCAAGCGAAGCACCGCACTCGGGACAGAACTTGGCCCCCGCCCGGTCCTCATGTCCACAGGCCGGACAGATACTCATAGCCGGAGAGCGTACGACGCCCCTCGTGCGACTCGCGGACGCCCCAGGTGATGCTTAGGGCTTGCGCCAATAGGTGATTGACGCATTCACGGGCAGCGCCTCGGCCGAGTGTCCCAGCGATACCGTTTCCAGGCATCCCGGAGCAGGCGGCGCACGATGGCGCACGATGATGATGGTGTTCACCAGGGCGAGGTAGAAGCGGATCACAACGCCGCGTCGCTCCGTACAGCATGCAGCGCTTGAGCATCTCGCATCTGGTCCCGTAGGCTCCGCACGATGATCGTGAAGCGGATCGGCTACGTCGGTATGCGGACAGAGCACCTCGAGCGGATGACTTGGTTCTTCCGCGATGTCATGGGCCTGCGCGAGGCCACGGTCGGGGAGACTTTCTCGATCCTCAACCTGCCGACCGGAGCCTTCGACTTCGCGGAGGTCTACTCCCCTAGGCACCACGATCAGCGGATGATTCCGGACGGTGTAGAGGGACCGGTCGTCGCGTTTGTCGTCGAAAATCTCGAGCTGGCTCTCAGGGAGGTGAAGGAGGCGGGCCTCGAGGTCATCGGCGACGTCGTGTGGGCTGCCGAGGCGTTTGGGGCGCCGGCGATGGAAGGGGTCGGCTGGTTCTTTCTGCGTGCCCCGGATGGACGCGTGTACGTCATCGAACAGTCGGTCGATTGACACTCACGGCGATCGTGGAGGTGATCTCCCCCACGGGCCGGCTCCCTTACGCTGGCGCCACCAAACTGGACAACCTCGTACTTCGCTGATACAACCCCTGGTACCGGCGGGCGAGAACAGGGGTTGACCGCCACGAATATCACCTCCGTCAGCCCACTCGAAGTGCGGCAGCACACGTATTGACCGGGAAGCGCCAGGCAAGACCATCCTCCGGTTACACCACCCTGCCTAAGGGCGAGAGATGTGCCCTTCGGCTCTAGGTGAGATGTGACCTTCGGCTCTAACGGGAAGGCCGGGTAGTGGGTCAGTTTGAATGGGACTGGGCAGGAGCGGACTCTTGTGGAGACGCCCTGCCCAGCCTTGACGCGTGAGCTTAGAGAAAGCAGAGCGTCTATCACAACCAGCGGTAAGTCCGGGTAGTGCCTCAGTTTGAATCGGGTCGTGTCGAGCCGGGCCGCTCGCGGGTGCTCGTGATCTCGTTGAGCGTCCCGCAGGAGAAGCATTTGATGACGATGTTCTCGAGCTGCCCGGGCAACATGTGGTCGGCGAGATCGTCCGCCCCCGTTCACCAGATTCACAATCAGCCCCTCAAGGTCGTGATGTGGTTCCCGAGATGCCGCAGCCAGCGGGGAACTCACCCGTCGGATCACCCCGTCAGGTCGGCTCAACATACATTCGTGGATTCGACGGGCACCACAGGGGCCACTTGGCGCGGACACCAACCTGGACAACGTGATACTGCTCTGTCCGCGCTTCGTCATGTGCCGGTGAGCTCTGTGGCAATGCCACCCAATGCGCGCCGCTCTGGTGTGTTTATTGCACGCTGGCGTGGTCCTCGGTATAGTCCTTAGAGACCCGGGACGGATGCCACGCTGATCTGCTCGTGCATTGGCGACGCGCCGGTCTCAGAATTGATCCGAAGCCGTGAAACCCGGCAATTCAGCTCCACTTCTTGAGACAAGCCCCCACACGCCCTACGGCATATGCCGTTCGGAAGCACTAGGAGGCAGGCAGCATGGGTCTTGGAGTCGGGATTTTTCTGCTGGCGGTTGGCGCGGTACTCGCGTTCGCCATTCACGTCACAACGAACGGCGCGATCAACGTGCAGGTCGTCGGCTGGATCCTGATGGGAGCCGGCGCTCTGGGGATTGTGCTCTCCATGGTGTTCTGGTCGTCATGGGGTGGCCCCGCCTCCTTCACACGGCGTCGAGAAATCGTGGACCCGGGCGGCGGAACCCATACGACGACGATCGATCAGCGCTAGTCGGAGTCCTCAAGGCACGCACGCATGACTGAGCGGGAGATACAGCTACCGCGCGTGAGCGTGCCCTGCTTGATGCGGCAACACAGGGGCAGCCTGAGGAGTTTGTCCGCCTTTGTGAAATGATCGGACGTAAGCCGAAGCAGGTGCTTGACAGCTTTGACGCTGCGCCGTGGCGTTGGCTGATCGTGAGCTTCGCGCCGTCCGGTTACATCGCCGAAGGCGGCCGTGAGCTCCGGTTCCCAGCGGAAATTCGAGCGCGTCTCGACGTCACGCGCCAGTACGTCGAGACGCCGTGGTGGCGTCGCTGGGGCCGTCATTAGCGCTTCGTGAAGCCGAGCTTCTGCGCCTCCTTGATGAACCGTACGGCGGCCGTCCACGCCAAGACCTCGAAGGCCACCGACAACCTCCCGAGCACGCTC
>ODAK010007516.1_pt1 | contig 10949 bp, 6 predicted proteins | sample 1539591 | NCBI WGS metagenome assembly ODAK01 (sample SAMEA3539303, study PRJEB22396) | soil metagenome | biome: tundra; feature: field; material: soil | place: USA | collected 2010-05 | depth 0.15 m | reverse complement strand
ACCAATTACGCGTAGGTCTTTACCGCCGGCGGCGACACATGTCTCTACTGGACCAAACCTCTGGCGGGGTCGTGGTACACCAACTGGGGCAGCACAAATGTCACGACGCTCCATAATTCCGAAGGCTGGTACTCCGCACGCGTGCTGGTTGAGCTGTATCGGTACGACCTGCAGCACGGGAATTTGAACACCAATCATCTCCAGGCCATTGACCGGCTTTTCAACTGGGCCAAGCACTTTGTCTGGAGCCGGAACGAATTTGATGACGTGCCCTCTTCGCCCTTTGCCATCGGCTCGACTCTCTGTTCGGCCTTTCTGCTGGATTATTATTTCACCTTCAAGGATGATCCACAGCGCGGGACCAATGCCGCCCTGGCCCTCCGGGTGGCAGGCAATGTCACCTGGCGCTATCTCCAATGCTGGGCCATGGACTCCGACCGTTCCGATGCCGGCGTGGATGGCGCGTTCCTGGCCGAGCCGAACAGCGGCCGCGATTAGGCGGCTCTGGGCTGCGCCAATGAAGTGAACTGGAACATTGACGCCTTGACACAACTTTATGTCCACACGGGCGACTCGCGGATGCGGTACTATCTCCGTGGCATGCTCCAGCGCTGGCCGACGCTTTACCGCCCCATTTACGAGCCTGCGATCGCTCAGTACGGCAGCGATGCCTTGACCGAAGGTTACGGCGTGTTCGACGGCGCCGGCCCGGGACGCGGTGGCCATTACGATTACGGGTTTACGGAACCGCTGCCGTTGAATGAACCGATTGGCGCCTCGCGCCTGCGCATCATCGCCGGCGCTCAGGCCTGTATCGCTTTCGACACCAGCAGCACCAACCGCGATGTCGCCGATTACCGCTCTGACGGCGACGGGAACTGCTCTTTCCGCATCATCTCGGGCACGTCCGCATTTTTTGACGCTACTTTCTCCTACCCCTTTGTGGATGTTTCGCGGCTGCCGGTCACTCGGAAACGCGGCACGCAGATGCTCACGCTGACTTCGAGCCTGCTCCAGCATCCGGCCCAGTCTCCGAGCTCGCTTTATTTCGTGCAGCTCCTGAACGGCGACATTATCACCATCGGCACCGTGCCAACGAATTCGCCGATTCTTCCATCGACGACGCCGTTAGTTTATAACGAGGCTGACGCGCAGTCCGTCACCAACGGCCTTTTCATCTCGCCTCCCCTGACTGGGGATTATCTTCTGCCGCAAAAGTGGACTGATCCGCACTCTTTTGCCGGGTTGATTCCAGGGCTTCGCTGGAGCTGCGGCGTGCCCTACCAGCAACGCCTCCATGCCGCCACCAATCTATTGGCTGCCGCCGCCCCGGGCGCCTATGCGGTCTTGCTCGCGTTCTCGCCTCCTGAGGACCAGACGCTCACGGCGGCTCCGAAGCTGGTGCTCGATGACGGCTCGGCTCTGACCCTTCGCGGCCAGCCTGCGCTGGCCTGGCGCGCCTGGCCGATGGCGTTCGACCGAATGGTCCTCCTCGATTATGCAATCCTGCCGGCGGGCCGTTCGGTCAAGCAGGAGGACCCTGCGGGCACCCTGGTCATGGGCCTTACCGCCTTCACTGGCACCCAAACTGACTGGCAACCGTTCCAATCCGCCCTTTCCAACGCTGCGGCGGCTTTCCTGCTCGACGAGCAACAACGCGAGCTGCTCGTCTCCCTGCGCACCAGCTTCAGTCAGTTGCCGCGCGGCAAAATCGCTCTGCTGCTGCTCGACACGTCGGGCGCGGCGGCTAACTTTGCCGCTCTCACCGGGCTGAACCTCAAATGGCAGGCGCTCACCGAAACGCAGTTGGTGGATGGCGTGACGTTTACCTCCAACCACTTCCCGCTGGCCTTCTACCTGGGCAGCGAGAACTACGTGAAAACCGTCATCACGAACGGCGACGCCAAGGCGGCGGTCACTCGCTATCTCACGAGCGGCGGCACCCTCGTGGTGTTGGCTACCGGGCCGTTCCCGTTTTATTACGGTTACGGTCCGAATGACCAGGCCGGCCCCTCGGACCCGCTGCTGCCAACACTGGGACTGCCGATCTACAATGCCTTCGAGCAAGCGCCTGCCAATTTAAGCATGGTGGCTTCCACCAATCAAAGCATCCTCCACTCGGTGCCCTCGGTATTCCCGTTCCCACCCGGGGATTCGCGCTTGCGCTCAGTCAACCGCAGCCAGGTCGCCAGCGCAAACCGCTATGTGCCTTGGCTTACGGTCACCAATTTCGCCGGCCAGGGTTACGGCGATGCGGCGTGCTTCATCGAATTCGGCACCGGCCCGGCCAAGGGTGGAAAAATCATCTATATTTGGTCCACGCTCCTTTCGGGTCCCCAAGGCCCGGCGCTGATGGCCAACGCGGTGAGCTGGATCATCGATGCCCTCCTTCGCCCGCCACCCGCGCGCTTCAATTCCATCAACCGGCAGGGCGCCACTTCATTCACGCTTGGGTTCGATGCCCTGGCGAATCTTGACTATGCGCTGCAATACCGGTATGACCTGAACCCCGGTTCCTGGTTGCTCTATCAGGATTTTGGCAGCTCCTCCGCGGATCGTTCCTTGTCCGTCACCAGCACGATTTCCGGCTCCCGTTTTTTTTGACTCGGATTAAAACCTTAACATTCTAATGAGAAATTGTTTGTGTGTGGCAGAACTCGCAGTCCTCCTGAGTGCGAGAGTTGCATCGGCAGATCCCACGGTGGTGATTTCGGAGTTCATGGCCATCAACAACTCTACGCTGACCGACGAGGATGGGACATATTTGGATTGGATCGAGCTGTACAATTCCAGCACCAACACGGTGAATCTTGGCGGCTGGTACCTGGCGGATAAGGCAACCAACCTGACTCACTGGCAGTTCCCTTCGACCAACCTGGGTCCCAGCAAGTTCCTGGTGGTTTTCGCATCGAACAAGGACCGACGCGTAGCGGGGACGCCGTTGCACACGAATTTCAAGTTGAGCGGGTCGGGCGAGTATCTCGCGTTGGTGATGCCGGATGGCGTGACCAAGACTAGTGAATTCTCGCCCGATTTTCCGCAGCAATACGCCGATATTTCCTACGGCTATGTCATGACCGGAGCCGTCTCCACGCTCGTGGTCCCAAACGCCAGCGCGCGCTCCTGGGTGCCTACCTCCGATATTGGCACGTCCTGGCGGTCGGCTGGGTACAATGACTCAGCCTGGGCCTCCGGCACGCTGGGGGTCGGCTACGACACCTCGGGCAACTACGCCCCGGCGATAGGTTTGGACCTGAAAGCCGCCATGCTGAACGTCAATGGCTCCGCCTATGTATGCGTGCCGTTCACCGCGACCAATCCCGCCGCCCTCAACCTGCTGACGCTCAGCATGCGCTATGATGATGGGTTTGTGGCCTATCTGAATGGGACTGAAGTGCTCCGCCGCAACGCGCCTTCCGCCCTGGCCTGGAATTCGTCCGCCACGGCAGCTCACGGCGCGCCCAACCCCAGCTCGCTCGCCGAGAATTTTGAAGGCTCCGCCACCAATTACACGCTAACCCAATACAGCGCTACCCCAGCCCCGGCGGTGCAGCTAGCCGGCACCAATTCCACCGGCAAGTTTCTTCGGCTGCTTTACGACGGCGTCAACAGCAGCGCCAACACCGTCTCTTTCCGCCAGACTGAGCCCGGCCTGTTCCAGAGCGTCGTCGCCGATTTCGATTATCGCATCTCCAACGCCATCAACAACCCGGCCGATGGCTTCGCTTTCATGCTTATTCCGACGGCCGTTTACGGCACCAACGGCGTTGGGGTCAATATCACCTCCCAGGCGGTGGAGAAGCCGGATTACCAGGGCGTCTTTGGCATTGGCTTCGGCGTTTATCCACACACCCAGGTGAACGATGTCTCCGCCCATTGGAACGCTGTCCAGGCGGTCAACGTCAAGATGCCCAAATCGACCATCGACTTGGCCGCGGGCGTGTTTCACCACGCCAAAGTCACACTGCAATACGTCACCGGCGGCGCGAGCGTGACGGTCACGTTGACGCGCAACATCAACGGAACCCCCGGAACGCCCTACTCCCCGATAACTAATTTCTTCATCGCGGGAATGAACCCGTTCGACTGCCGCGTTCAGTTTGGGGGGCGGACCGGGGGGCTGAATCTGGCGCTCGATTTGGATAACTGCAACGTCCAGTTCCTCCCTCAGCCCGATCCGCTCGCGTTCGAAGATTTTGACATTTCATCCTCAGCCAACCTGCTGGTTCCCGGCCAGAATCTGCTGGCCCTCCAGGGCTTGAACCTATCGCCGGGCAATTCAAATTTCCTGGTTCAGCTCCAACTCGTCGGCCGCGATCTGGTCATGACCGGGCCGGCGACGTACCTTTATCCCCCGACTCCTGGAACCTGGAACAATAGCTCCGGCTCGGCCGGCGTACCTCCCCCCGTGACGTTCCTGCCGCCTTCGGGTGTCTATACGAACAACACCCTGTCCGTCACGCTGGCCTGCTCTTCTTCCTCGGCGATCATTCACTACACCCTGGACGACTCGGCGCCCGCAACCAACTCGCCGGTTTACACCAATGCTATCCTGCTCACGACCAACGCCATTCTTCGGGCCACCGCTGAACTCCAGGGTGTGCCGGGCCCTGTCACTGCCGCCAATTACTTCCTGCTCGATTCCAGCGCCACAAATTTTACCAGCAACCTGCCGCTGGTCATCATTAATACCCTCGGCCAAACCATTCCGGACGGTTCGAAGGTGGATTCATACGCGGTGTTCATCAATACCAACACACCAACCGACCGAACTTCGTTGACCAGCCCCGATGATTACATCGGACGCCTCGGGATCGGGTTGCACGGCTCGAGTTCGCTCCAGTTTCCCAAACAACCCTTCGCTATCGAACTTCGGGACGAGAATGATGACGCGCTCGATTACCCTCTGCTTGGTCAGCCCGCCGGCAATGACTGGTTGCTTTATCCCTCCTATGACGACAAGACCTTCATCAACAATGTGCTGACCGAATGGCTCTTCGCCGCCATGGGCCATTACAGCGTACGCTGCAAATACACCGAACTGTTTCTTCGCACCACACCTGGCAAGCTCACCTCTGCCGATTACGCGGGCATTTACATCTTGATCGAGCGTATCCGAATTGCCACCAATCGGGTGGATATTGCCAAGCTGGCAACCACCGACAATACCCCCCCGCAGTGACCGGCGGCTACCTCTTTTCCAAGGATCGGGTTGGCACGGGCGACCTGACTTTTACCACCACTAGCGGCGAGCAATTGATTGTGCTCGATCCAAAATCGGACGCGATAACCCAGCCCCAATACGATTACCTGGCGGGGTATGTGAATACCTTCGAAGCCGCTCTTTACGGAGCCAATTGGCGTGACCCGCTTGCCGGCTATTCCACGTATATCGACGTCGATTCGTTCGTGGACCAACACTGGATCGTCGAATACTCGAAGAACATCGACGGCTTCCGGTTGAGCAACTACATGAACAAGGACCGGAACGGGAAGCTGAAGATGGAGCCGATCTGGGATTGGGACCTGAGCTGGGGCAATGCCAATTACGCCGATGGCGGCCATACTAACGGGTGGTACTATACGCAGTTGAGCGACACCGACGATATCTGGCTGAGCAAGCTTCGCACCGACCCGGACTTTTATCAAAAGATCATTGACCGCTGGGGCGCTTTGCGACTGAACGTGTTTAATGCCACGAACCTCTTTGCCCGCATCCATCAAATCACCAACCAGATGTGGGAGGCCCAGGCCCGCGATTTTGCGCGCTGGCCGCGCCTGGGCCCCTATGTTTGGCCCGATCCCAACGGCGCTGCCGGCGGATGGGATGTCGATTACGTCACCCCGACGAACTACGACGGCATCATCTCGCAATTCAAGACCTTCGTACTCGGGCGGTATCTCTGGATCGACCAGCAGTTCGTCCCGGCCCCCACGCTGGTGACCAATGGCGCCACGCTCTCCCTGAGCGCGCCGCTGGGCTCCATCTATTATACTTTGGACAATTCGGATCCCCGCGCGGGTGGCGGCGGACTGAGTTCCTCGGCCCGACTGTATAGCGGCACGGTCGCGCTTACCAACAATGCCGGAATCTTCGCCCGCGCCTTCTACACCAACGCCTGGAGCCCTCCGGCCCAAGCCCTTTATATCACCGCCCTCCCGGCCTTGCGCATTACTGAGATCAATTATCATCCCGCGCCCCCGCCCACCAATAGCCCCTATCAAGACAAGGATTTCGAGTTTATTGAGATTCAAAACACCGGCTCCAATGTCATCAACCTGGCCGGCGCCAGCATCGGCGGCGGCATCGACTTTACGTTTGCTCCCAACGAGTTCGTGACCGTTGGCACTGCCACGTCCAACAACTTCGAGGGGGGCGGAACTCCGTTCACCGCTTCCACGCTCGGCCAGCCTCCCGGCCCGTACCTCACGAACGACGGTCCCGCCGGGAATTTGCTCTGCCTGCTCAACAGCCGCACCAATGCCGCCCGCAATCGCGTCACGTTCAACCAGACCGCGAGCGGCAATTACGACCGGCTGACCGCGGATTTCGATTTCCGTGCGACCACCACTGCCCCGGCGGCGCCCGGCGGGGCGCCCACCTTGGCGGACTTCGACTCGGCGGGCACAACCTATACGTTGACCCACTCTGGCGCCACCCCGCCCGTGGTGCTTGCCGCCGACACCAACTCAACCGGCAACTATCTCCGTCTGGTCCCGGAGTCGGGTGGCGAACTGAGAGTCGTCGCCTTTAATCAGACTGCGACCGGCGCTTTCACCTCCGTGGTCGCAACGTTTGACTTCCGCATCATGCCGCCTGCCGGAGGCACGCCGGCCGATGGAATGGGCTTCGCGCTGCTGAGCACCGCGGTTTATGGCACGAACGGCGCGGGACCATACTTTGCGGAAGAGCCGAGCCTTACCGGTTCGATTGGTGTCGGCTTTGATGTTTATGCCAACGCTTCGACGCCCCAGGAGCCGAACAACAACCACGTTTCGTTGCACTGGAACGGCGCCCAGGTCGGCAATGCCGCCATTCCCTCCTTCAGCCTGTCCAGCGGCAAGTTCTATCGCGCGCAAGTCCTCGTCTGGTTCTCCGGCGCCAATGCCTATGTGACCGTTCGGCTCACGCCCGACATCAATGGCACACCAGGCCCAACCGAGACGGTTCTGCAAGATGCGCTTATCCCCGGGGCGGCGGCTTACCAGAGCCGGGTTGCGTTTGGAGCGCACACCGGGGGATCATGGGCCGCGCAGGACCTGGACAACGTCAACGTGCAGTTCAGCGCCAATGCCGCGGCGGCGGCCGGCTTGTCCTTGTTAGTCCTGCCCACCTCCCAATTCGGCACGACCGGTCCCGGCACCACGCTCGCTGCTTACACCGATTTGCCGCTGGTCACCAACTCGCTGGCATTGGACCTGGCCTTTAGCCCGTCGAACTTCGTCAACAACGTTTCCCTTTACTGGAATGCGGCGCTGGCGTTCAACGTCAGCCTTCCACGAGCCGCCTTGGACCTCGACGCAGGGGTTTTTCACCACGCCCGACTCCAACTCGATGCGGTCAGCGGCGGCGCCTACGCCGCACTAACACTGACCCCGAATAGCCTTAGCCCCGCCGGCACACCGCTCAATGTGTTTTCCAACTGGTTCATCCCGGGTATCGTGCCAGGCAATAGCCGACTGGAATTCGCCACCCGCAATGGCGGTCTCCTTGCCAAGGTCGATTTCAACGATGCGCTCGCCGGCTTCCAAAGCCTGTCGCCGATGCTCTTGAATCCGGGCGAGTCCATCGTGGTGGTTCACAACCTGGCAGCTTTCATCTCCCGCTACGGCACCGGCATTCGCGTGGCGGGTGAGTTCTCAGGCTCGCTGGATAATGCAGGCGAGCGCCTTACCCTCCTTGGACCGCTGGGTGAACCGATCCTCGACTTCAGTTACGACCCCAGTTGGTATCCGATTACGGACGGCGGCGGCTTTTCGCTCGTCACCGTTGATCCTGCCGCGCCACCTGACGCGTGGGGTCTGGCCAGCAATTGGCGGCCCGCCAGCGAATTGGGCGGGTCGCCTGGCGTCTCGGACCCTTCACCACCGACGGCAACCTTATCCATCATTCTCGCGCCTGACGGCGATGGCCTGAGGCTGGCTTGGCCCGCTGCTTCCGGCAGCTTCGCCTTGTATCGCGCTGCCGCCTTGGGCCCAGCGAGCCAATGGATTTCCGTCACCAACACCCCGATTCTCTCGGGTGACCAGCGAATCGTGACCTTGAGTCCGCCGGCGGGTGGGACTTGCTTTTACCGATTGCAGGCCCCGTGACGCGTCGGACTGAATCGATGAAAGCACCGTGAGAACAATGTTGGTCTTGTTCCTTGGCTGTGCCGCCGCTGGTTGCCTGCGGGGAGCCGGGCTGGATTGGCCGACCAACCGATTTCTGCCGACCTTTTCACCACCGGCCGCAACTATAGACTGCATCGATGTCAGTTCCGCCACCGGTTCGGAGGCGGATTTGTTCGCCTCATTGGAAAGAATTGTGAATCGTGCGCAGCCGCGAATTGCCTGCGTGAGCGGTTCGGCTGAGGAAGGGGAGTTCACCTGGCTGAACCTCCATAATTTAACTTACGCCCTAATCAACGGTTACACCGCCGTCCTCAAATATGAATCCAACGTGACCGGCCTGGTGGTCACCGACACCACCCAACCAGACACGCTCAATCTGGCGACGGCCATCGCGGGTTTGAACAATGAATCGATTTGCGACCCAAGCCTGCTGTCAAGGCTGACGAACGCGCTGACGAACGCGCCCTACAACCTGGCCATCAAAGACGACCTGCGCGGAACCTTCTCAAACAAGTACCAAGTCTATCAACGTCTTTACACGAATTATTGGCCGCAGTGCACTCATCGCATCATCGCAGGCATGGAAACGAACGGCCATGGGCATTTGCGGGAGTACCTCGTGGCGGCCAAGGCTGCGGCCATCTGGCTGGACCCCGGCGTGCCCAGCGATGCTGCCGCGCTCGCGCCGTTTCTTTCCGGCATGGCACCCGTTGGCGGAGCCTATATGGGCTGGTGGCCGGACGAATCCGCCGGCTTAAGTTGGATTGCGACCTACGGGATTCCCGTGGTCGCCAGCGATTGGTTTGACAACGCCTCGCTCTTCGGAGGAGTCACCACGCCGGTGACGATTCCGCCGATCCCGCCCGCGCCGCCGCTCCAGAATAAGGTGTATGTCTCGATTACCTTGAGCGACGGCGACAACGTGCAGTACATGCAGCATCACATGAAACAAAACTGGGGGAACGCCGCGCGCGGCCGGTTTCCAATCGGCTGGACGGCGCAACCGATCGCCGCCGACCTGGACCCAGGGATGTTGAATTATTACTGGAGCACGGCGACGACGAACGATTGCCTGGTCGCCGGGCCTTCGGGGCTTGTCATTACCCACATCTTTTGGTGCTTGTTTTAGTTTCTCTGATTTGGTTTTAGTGGGCGTGGGTGTTGCTGCGGCGCGCCCTGTCGGTTCCTCACCGGTCGGTTTATGAGTATAACCACTCTGCAGCCAGCTGGTCAGTGGGCCCAGAACGAATTTGCGTTTGCCCAACTGGGCGACCCACGTCGTAGTAAACGCCTAGTGAACATCGCCACCCAGCTTGCCGCCCATCCAGGCGGGACATTGCCGCAGGTCTTCTCGGACTGGGCTGAGCTCAAAGCCGCCTATCGATTCTTCGATAATGCGGCAGTGAATTTTGAGCGAGTTTTGCAGCCCCACCTGGAACGGACGCGTTTGGCTTGTCGGGAGCCGGGGGAGTATTTGATTGTTGAGGACTCCAGCGAACTGAATTTTTCCCGTCACCCCAGGACCCAGGATCTGGGGGTGATCGGCGACGGCCGGGGCAGGGGTTTTGAACTGCATAGTGCGCTAGCAGTGCGAGTCGAGGCCTGGATGCTGGAGCAGCGTCCCGAAGGTCGGGTGATCGGCCTGTTTGACCAACGGTGTCGCCGTCCCCGGCCGGCGCCCAAGGGAGAGAGCCGCCGGGAGCGCTTGAAACGCCCGCGCAAATCCAGTTGGTGGGCGGAGGTTTTTAGACGGGTGGGCCGGCCTCCCAGCGCCTGCCGCTGGATCTACACGGAGGATCGGGAGTCCGATTTTTACGAGCCGATACGGATCTGTCAGCAATGGGGGATCGACTTTATTATTCGCGGCTTCCAGGACCGGCGTTTAGCCGATGCGGCCGGGAAGCTGCGGGAAGCGCTGGCCCGAGCCCCGGTGCTGGGGCAAAGCACGGTGGAACTGCGCTCCCGGGGCGGTGAGCCGGCGCGCACGGCGATCGTGGAGCTGCGGAGCGTGCGGGTCGATTTGGATGGGCCCTGGCGACCGGGCGGCTGGCAGGAACCCTTGCGCGGCGTGACGGTCGTGGAAGTGCAAGAGGTGCAGGCGCCGGAAGGGGTGGAGGAGCCGCTGCACTGGGTTTTGCTGACCTCGCTGACCTGTGGGAGCTTGGCCGAGGCGCGGCGCATCGTCGGGCGCTATACGGCGCGGTGGTGGATTGAAGAGTATCACAAGGCGCTCAAAAGCGGTGCCGGTGTGGAGGAGAGCCAATTGGAGCGAGGGGGGCGGCTGGAGCCGTTGATTGCGGTCTTAGCGGTGGTGGCGGTGCGGCTGCTGAGTACGAAAATGCTGGCGCGCAGTCGGCCGGCGGGATCGGAAGCCAAGGAGAGCTTTGGCCCAGAGGCGCTGGCCATATTGGAGAAGCGATTCGGCCGTCCGAAAGGCGGCTGGAGCAATCGCAACGTGCTGGTCGCGACGGCACGGTTGGGAGGTTTTCTGGCGCGCAAACATGACGGGATGCCAGGCTGGCAGACCATCTGGCGCGGCTGGCAACGTTTGATGTGGATGTGCGAGGGATTAGAAACCTTAAGCGCAGGGTGAAAAAGATGTGTACAATGACAAG
>ODAK010007515.1_pt1 | contig 10949 bp, 12 predicted proteins | sample 1539591 | NCBI WGS metagenome assembly ODAK01 (sample SAMEA3539303, study PRJEB22396) | soil metagenome | biome: tundra; feature: field; material: soil | place: USA | collected 2010-05 | depth 0.15 m | reverse complement strand
GGATCATCGAGGAGATCGAGGCCGACTGGGGCCAGAAGCTGGGCGAACAGCGCTTTCAGGAGCTTTGCCAAGCCCTACAGGCGCTCGTCGACGAACTCGACCCGCGCGTGAAGCAGAACTACGTCACGCCGCCTCGCTGAGCGCCGGACAGGGAAACCCTGAGTGAGCCGCAGGTAGCGACGATGCGCCGGTCGCGCTTCGGAAATCCCCAGATCTTCGCCGCGGTGTCGCTCGGGTGCTGCCGCGGATGACCTGGAGAGCCGAGACCACTCGCGTAGTGACTCGGCCCGCTCGGGCTCGGGCTGCTCCTTCACCGGGATCCACAACACCAGATCGCCGGCCGCGTGGCCTTCCTGCTTTCGATTCGCGGCGTGACTGTTGGCGGTCAGTCGCGCGCACCTGCAATGCGCGGATTTCACGACTCTCGCCTGACCGGCGACGGTACGACCGCTGGGTCAAGGATCGGCGTACGGTGCAGCTTCAACCGAGTAGGAGGGTGCTGTCTTGTTTGTACGTGTCGTCAGGTTCACCAACGTGAGCGCCGAACGGATCGAAGGGCTACTCGCGAGAATCCAGCAGTCCGACGGTGCGCCTCCCGGGGTGCCCACCACAGGCCTCAAGTTTCTGGTCGACGAAGCTCAGGGAACAGCGGTTTCGCTCCAGTACTTCGCCACGGCGGAGGACATGGCCGCCGGCGGCCAAGCCTTGAGTGCCGTGGATGCCGGCGAAACGCCGGGCACGCGCGTCTCCGTGGATACGTGCGAGATCAAGCTCGAGCGCGATTTTGCCTGAACCGCCACCAACGGACTTCTGGTTTCACGCGGGAGCCACCTCAGACTGCCGCATTGCGCGCCAAGCGGCCACGCCGAGTTTGTCAACGAGGTCGCCGCTCGTGTGCGGACCAGCGACGCGGTGGCCGGACACCGATCGACGGGCGGACATCTGCTCTGGCGCTGCCGGCGCCGGCTGACCGGACTTGGCGCAATGCCACGGTTCTCGATCGCCCGCTCGCCGTCGAGCCGGCCGCCGATTGTGACCAGACGGGGGTGGTGATCGTAGTCACCGTTGGGCGATCCTACACCGGACCCGGGCACCAGGGTCAGGTAGGCCCCGAGCACACCCGCCATCCCGACGAGGCGCTGGGTCCGAGATTCTATCCGGCGCTCGATCCGCCCGGTGAGCGGATCCCCGACCAGCTGGACGCCCGCGGTTGGGGGCATGAACACGCTGGCGGCGGTGACCGAGCCGCCCAGGCCGACGCCGGTGCTCCGGGAGTTCGACGAGCGCCCAGATCACGGCGATCAATGCGTACGCGCCGACCCCGAGCAACGTGCGCACCACCTTTGAGCGGAGGCAGTAGGAGCATGCGTCCTCAGGCACCCTGCTATCGCGTCACGACGAGGTTCTCGTCATCCGGACCGCCGCCCAGGTTGCGCCGAACTCGAGTGGTCCACGCACGTCGAGCTGATTCTCAGCATGAGACTGAGGCAGCAGTGATGGCCAGTGCCGTCAGGTGGCCGCTCGACGGGCCCGCCGGTGGGACGCCTGCTCTCGCTGCCGGCGGATCGGAAGCAGTAGTCGACGGCGAGCGCCGGAACAGCGGCGAAGGAGCCACGAAGCCGGCGGCGCGTCGGCTTCCGGTTTCTCGTCCGGGCAGCGGGCGCCGGTCGCTCCCGACTGGCGCCTCAGTCGGGGTGTTGGAGGTGGTGCCCGACGCGGTCGGCGACGATGTCGGGTGCCTTCTCGTCGGGGGCTGTGTGGTCGAGTCCTTTGATGAGTTCGGTGGTTGAGTTCGGGATGCTGGCCGCGAGGTGATCGAAGAGGGTGGTGGTGAAGACGGGTAGGCTCTTGCCGCCGCCGAGAAGCACGATGCGTGCCGTGATGGTCCGATACCGGTCGGCGTCTTTCTCGTCGAGGGCGCCGACCTGCTGGTGCTCGACGAGGGCTGTTTCCAAGAGCGGCTCGATCTCCCGCCACTGGAGCTGGCGGATGAAGAGTCGCAGCAGCAGCTTCACGTACCACAGCGGAGCGTGCTCCAGGGCTGCCGGGGCACCCCCGGCGCCCCGGACCATCGCTGCGAATGCTCCACGCCGGTCGCCGGCGGCGAGCAACTCCGCGTAGCGGGGCATCCAGCCGAGTGGGATCGAGCCCGCCACCGATACGCCAGGCTCGTAGACGATCACGTCGGTGAATACTGTCGAGCGCCGGGCCGCCTCCAGCGCGATCAAGCCGCCGTATGAGTGCCCGAAGATGAGCTCGGCTTGGGTGTGCGCTTGGACAGCGGCCACGTCCTCGAGTTCTCGCTCGATCGTGTAGGCCGGGCCCTGTGGACCACTGCGCCCCCGCCCTCGACGATCAATGACGTGGACGGCGAAGGACTCTGCCAGGGCACGCGCGAACGGCAGATAGTCGCGACTCGTCCGCCACGCCCCGCCGAGGACGAGCACCCCGTCTCCCACTCCCACGGTTTCGTAGCCGATCGAGGTTCCGTCCTGCGATCGGACGACCCCAACGCTCGTCGCGCTCATGCTCGTCCGGGGACCGACCCGGGCTGCGACCGCGCTCGGACCCGTGCGCCAGCCGGCTCGGTGTCTAGGGCATCGAGCAGACGCTCGGTATGGCTCAGATACGTGTCGTAGGGAACGCCTACCGCCTCGAGGAGATTCGCGAGGCGCGTCTCGAGCTGGCCACCCCAACTCTCCACCAACTGTTGGCCGGCGCGGGTGAGCTTCAGGCGGTTTCGGTTGCCGCCCGCCGGATCGGGCACGACCTCAAGCCATTCATTCTCCGCGAGGACCCGCACCATCCGACTGACTGACGGCTCGCTCACGCCGAGCCGCTCGGCCAGGGCACGTTGGGTGTCTGCCCCCTCTGAACCGACCATGTACAGCGCGAGAAAGCGCGGATACGAAACACCGGCGCCCGTGCGCAGACGGACGCCGGCGGCTCGATCAAGCCGGGCGGTGAGCTTGTGGAGCTTGCGACTTAGCGTCAGATCCACCCGACCAACTTAGCATACTAACTTAGCAAGACAACAAACTAGGCTCACCAGTCGGCACCCGTCTGACGACGTAACAAGAGCGTGCCAAGATGTCTGCCTTGCCGCTCGACCGGCCAGCCGACCACGTGGCCGCTTTGGCCGTCGCCGGCCTCGATGCAGTCGTCCCCAGCGAGCACCGGCTCAGCGGCGAAGCAGGCGCGAACCGACGGCGGAGAGCGACTGCTGGTGCTAGCCCATTCCAACCCTCTGCTGAACTCTGTGGAAGACTGGCCTCTGTTGCTCGGACTGCGTGAAACCAAACCGAGGCTGGTCGGCCTCAGACGAGCGCTCACGGTGGGAGTAGCCGCCTCTCTCGTTGCGGCTAGCTCGTCGCTGGCGGATAGCCAGCAGACGATCGCACGTGCTCGTGAGGTCGTGAACGGAAGGCAGGCGAGCGGCGGCTCGGACGGCGGCGTGCTGGCCGTCGCCGGCCGCGATCGAGCGGTCCTGTTGCGGCAGGTGCACAGCCCCAATCAGGTAGGGGCAACCTTGAACGGGCACGCCGGCCCCGTCAGCAGCGTCGCGTTCAGTCCCAAGGGGCAGATTCTCGCCACGGCCACCGAGAACGGGACGGTGCAGTTGTGGGACGTGCAAAGCAACACCTTGCTTGGGACGCTCAAAGGCCTCACCGGTATCGTCGACAGTGTCGCGTTCAGTCCGGACGGGCGCACCGTGGCGGCTGCGGGCAGAGATGGCACGGTCGTCTTGTGGAACGTGTCGAGCCAAGCAGAGTTAGGGACGGCCCTCAAGGCCCACGCCGGCTCGGTCTATAGCGTCGCGTTCAGTCGCGATGGCCGGACGCTCGCCGCCGCCAGCGCCAACGGGACGGTCGTGTTGTGGGACCTGCGACATCACACCCGGCTCGGGACGCTCAACAATCACGCGGGCGCCATCAGTAGCGTCGCTTTTCGGCCCGATGGCCTCAGCCTCGCCGCCGCGGACATTGACGGGACGATCGTGTTGTGGGACGTGCGTAGCCTCCACCCGCTCGGGAAGCCTCTCCTGACCCACCATCTCGTCAGTGGCGTCGCGTTCAGTCCCAACGGGCGGACCCTCGCCGCCGGAAACGGCGACAACGGGACGGTCGCGCTGCTGGGCGTGCAGAGCCACCACCTGATCGCGACATTGCGCACCGGCAACCGCGGCCCCGTCAATAGCGTCGCGTTTAGTCCCGGCGGGCATACGCTCGCCACCGGCAGCGAGAACGGGACAGTCCAACTGTGGGACGCGCGAAGCCACGCCCTGCTCGAGACGCTCAGCGCCGGCCCGGGCCAAGTCTTTAGCGTCGCGTTCAGCCCTGACGGACGTTTCCTCGCTGCGGCAGGCTTCACCGGGACGATACGTGTGTGGCAGAAGGGCGTCCTGTGGCGCAACTAGCTGACCGTCACAGTTAGGCGTGCGCCCCCGTCGGCGCGCTGTGCTAGCTCCCGAGCCGTGCCCAGGCGGCAGCTGGACGCTTCCGCTTCGATCGACAACCAGCATCTCTGCACGTGCAACGGTTCAACCCTTGGCGAGATCGGCCGATTGATAGCTGCCGACCAGCCGTCCGGCCTGATCTTTCATTCGTCCGGACCGATCGAAGGCGGCTGGGGTGACATCGACTTCTGGAAACCCCTGACCAATCGGGTCAGCGCCGCGATTGCTTTGCGACGGAAGGACGCGTCGCAGTGCTGGCGAGTACCGGGCGCCATCCGCCAGCGCACGGTCCCTGCGGCAGCCCCCTGAGCCTGCGGCCTGGGAACTCCCTGGTATGGATGACCGCGACGCCATAGCCGCCCTGATCAGCGATTTGCATCGGCAGATCGACCAGCTGGGCCCTCGAGGCATTAAGGACAACGCGGAAAATCCGTACAACCCTTCGTACTACAAGTGGGGTTTGCAGAATGCGATCGACCGCGGTGGACTCTCGGTCGCAGACTATGTGAGCCGCTTCGTCTATAAGGCGCAAGCGACGGCTACAAGAAACCGGAGGAGGCTGACTCGCTCCATCTGGCGTGCGAGGCTCTGGTAGCCGACGAGTACAAGCCATACGCCTACCTGTTCACCAAGGCGGACCGAGCAGTGGCGCAGGCGCGATTGGACCCCGCACATTAAGGCGATCGAGCGTAGAAAGGCTCCTACGAGGAAGCGTATCGACGTGCGACGTTCTGAGTTGCCTGACGACATCGTGCAACTCCGAGAGCTTGCTGGCGAGACGACTGATCCAGAGGGCGCGATCGTGATCAATGGGGCGATCTTGGGCCTCGCACCGCGTGACATCGTCGCGATGAATCGTCTTGGACGGGCCTATGAGGCGCTCGGATCGATCGTTGAGGCACAGAGCAGACATTCCGCCAGACCGTCGCTATTGATCTGAACAACCTGATCGCCACACCACGGCTGCGCGACCTTCTTCGCCAGGGACGCTAACCCCTTGCCGCCTTGCGCGGCATAGGTGTCGCTGGGGCGTTGCCGCTCAAGGCGCGCTTGGCGCGCCGCTCTGCCGCTTCGCGCTTGAGGTCCGCCTGTTCAGTCGAAACCATCGCGACCTGCGCCGCGCGTCGTTGCGCGGAGCTGGGCCGTTGGATCGCCGGTTGCGCCGACACGGTCACTTTGCGCTTGGCTGCCATTACTGTCTCCTTAGTTCGATTTCCCTACGGTCTGCTGATCGCAGGGCCCGCTGTCCGCGCGGGTGTCAGCGTCGCCGCTAACGTCGCCGGCTCGGGTAACCCTCTGAAGACGCGCACGACGCCTTCAGCAGACCAGTGGGATAACGCCAGTAGGAAAACGCCACCGGCCCCCACGGGCAAGACCATCACCCCCGCCTCGCGCCTGGTGGCGCAGGCAGCGCCGCCGGTGGCATTCGGGCCTGGGCGAGAGTCCTGGCCGCAGGACCAGCTCGTGTACGACTCTACAACTTTACACCGATTGCAGGCGCCATATGAAGCAGCTTGAGGACCTTTGGCAGCGATTCGTGGTCGACGAGCACCACGTGGATCACGCCCTGGTGACCGGCAGCGACCGCCGGCGCGAGTCGATGACGTGTCAAAGAGCAGGCGTCAGGCACTCGCGAGCCTGCCGCGCGACTTTGCCCTTAGACGGCCACCGTTATGCGCGCTCCAGTGTCACGCTCGCCTCGACCTTCGCCGGTGCCGGCCTGGCGGCTTGCCAGTCACGGACCATCCACACGTAGGACACTTCGGCCTGTTCGGCCGGCTCGCGCCGACCGGCTCGCGCCGACCGGCTCGCGCAATCAGGTCGCGGCGGTGACCGCCATGAGGACCAAGCAGCCGGCGTAGTTCGTCGATCCCAGCTGACGGGCGCCAACCGGCGCCCAGCCCCGCCGCCGAGCGGCCGGCTCGTTGACCGGCCGCTCGCAGCGCGGCTGAGCTGTCAGTGGATCGTGAAGCCTGCCTGCTCCGACGCGCTTACCTCGACCTGGTAAGCGCCCGGCAGCACCTGCCTGGGCCCTGCGGCATCAATGTCGCCCGGAGTCACCGCCAGAACAGAGACGGGGAACGAGACCGAGACCGTCTTGCTCTGCCCAGCCGTCAGGTCGACGCGGGCGAAGCCGACGAGCTGACCTAGCTGAAGTCCCGCTAGCGGCGGCGTGAGGATGTCGCCCAAGTTGACGGGTCGCGACACGTACACGGGGACCACGTCGACGCCCTCGCGCCCACCGGTGTTGGCCACCGTGAACTTCGCGGTCACGCTGCCTCCCGACGGACCGCTTGCGGACAGCCCGCCGGTCGTGAATGTCGTGTACGAGAGGCCGAAACCGAACGGGTACAGCGGGTTGTAGCCCGATCCCGGGCCGAAGTTCGTGCCCGGGAGCTGATCGAAGAACTTCGGCTGATCGCCAAGCGTCGACGGTCCGCTGGTGTTGAACCCGGTGGACTGCGTCGGCGCGTCGGTCGGCCACGTCACCGGCAGCTTGCCGCTCGGGTCGTACTTTCCAAACAGCACGTCGGAGACGCCGTAGCCGCCCTGCGTTCCTGGCAGGTAGGCCATCAGAATCGCGTTCGCGTTGTCCCCGGGGCCCAGACCGAGCGGGCGGCCGGCGAGGACAACGACGATCACCGGCTTGCCCGTGGCCTCGAGCGCGGAGATGAGCGCCTTCTGGTCGTCGGGAAGCTGCGGCGCGGGGTTGTCGCCCAAGCCCTCGGCGTATGGCTTCTCGCCGACGACCACGACCGCCGCGCCCGCGTTGGCGAGATCGCCGACGGCGGTCGTCTGGTCTGAGGCAAGCACGGCGTTGGAGTCCGCCTGCTGGATTGCCTTCCAAGGAGTCACCGCCGGCGGGATCTGGTTCGGTGGACCGGCGTCGGCCGGCTGCCCACCACCGAACACGCCCTGCCACATGACGCTCCAGCCGCCCAGCATGTTCGGAATCGAGTCGGCACTCTGCCCCGTGACCACGACCTTGGCGCTCGGCGACAGCGGCAGCACGCCGTTCTGGTTGCGCAGCAGCGTCATCGACTCGTCTGCGGCTTGGCGCGAGAGGCCCTGGTTGGCAGTGATAGCCGCCTGGGCCTTGCTCGGGTCGACGTACGGGTGCTCGAAGAGGCCCAATTTGAACTTCAGGCTGAGGATCCTCGTGACCGCCTGGTTGATGCGCCACATCGGCACACTACCGTCACGAACGTCAGCGATCAGCGCGGCGTTGAAGCCGGCTGGATCGGTCGGCTCCATCGTCATGTCCACGCCAGCGTTGACGGCCTCGGCCACCGCCCCCGCCAGATCTGGGGCGACGTGGTACGTCGTCGCCAGCGCCGGGACGTCGCCGTAGTCGCTGATCACGACGCCATTGAAGTGCAGGCGATCCCGCAGCTCCGTCGTCAGTAGGTAGTGCGAAGCGGTCGCGGGAATGCCGTTGATCGAGCCGGAGTCGACCATCACGGTGTCCGCCCCGGCGTCGATGCCGCCGGCGTATGACGGCAGGAAGAAATCCTGCAGGTAGCGGATTGGAATCTGCGCCTCGACGCGGTCGTGACCGTTGATCGACTCGGAGTAGGCGGCGAAGTGCTTGACCGTCGCCGCCACGCTCGTGCCCGTTGCGCACGCGCCCTGCAGCCCCTTCACGTTGGCTCCACCCATCGCGGCGTCCAGCGCGGGCTCCTCTCCCCACGTCTCGTAATCGCGACCCCAACGGTTGTCGCGTGCAACGTCCTGGACGGGCGCGAAGTCCCACAGGGAGCCAGTCGCGCACAGCTGCCGGCGGGTGGCGTTTCCGGCTGCCTGAGCCAGCGCCGGATCCCAGGTGGCGCCCATGCCGATCTGCTGCGGGAACAGCGTGGCCTGGTAGGGATGATTGAAGCCGTGCACGGCGTCCACGCCGTAGAGGATCGGGATGCCCAGACGCGTGTGATCGATCGCGAAGCTCTGGATCGTGTTGTACTGCTGGGCCCATCCGGGACCGGTGTTATCAGGCGGATTGTCGGTGCCGCCCGACAGGATCGAGCCGGTCAGGTTGTCTTGCAGCACAAACTTAAGGCAAGTCGCCTGCAGCGTATCGTTGTTGTTGGAATCGCCCGGGCACGGGCCGCCGGCGGGATTCGTCGGCGCGCGCAGCACCTCGACCACGATCTGGTCCATCTGCCCAACCTTCTCAGCCAGCGTCATGCGCCCCAGAAGATCGCTAACCCGAGCCGGGATCGGCGCTTGCGGGTTCTTGTACGTGGGTGTTGTGGTCGCGGCACCGCTTGTAACGCCAACGGCGACGATGGTCGCCGCAACGACCGCAGCGCCAAGGGCCGTGTAGATGCGTCGTCGCATTGTGTACCCCTCCTGTGATTGTTCATTTGGCTAACCCTTGCTGTGATGCTTGGCAGCACGTCACAGTCACCCGTGCGCCCTCATTGCAGTAGCCCCACGGCGTCAGCCCCCGACGGCGATCCCGAAGATGTACATCGCCGCGTTGTAAGTCACCGCGTACGGCACGCCGTCTCCGTGCCCCTGAGCCTGCAGGCACCACGTAACCGTGACCGACACCGTCGCCGGCGATCGCCCGCACGCGGTTCGCCACGCGAGGCGCCGCGGAAGGGAAGTGCTTTGCGCCATGGGATCGACAGCCAGCGCTGCCTACGCCGAGGCGCGTTAGACACCCGCGCCCTTGTCTCGAGCCAGGGGTCCCAAACGCCATCTCTCCTCCGGTTGGTTACGACCGCCGTGACGGCGCAACATCTTACCTCTCTCGGTGGTTTCTAAACAGCCGTGGTCTGACTGCTGACAAGGCACCATCGCGTCGCTCCGGGTCTCTCCGCGGCGCGCCGAGGGGATGGCTGGGCGCCAGCACAAGCTTGTAGTCCATCGTCGTCGTGCCTGCGGGATGTTCGCAGCAGAAACTCGCTTGGTTCGGAAGGTAGCTGCCAGTTCCCAATCGGCATGAAATGTCTCCGGCGCTGGTCGCGATGCTGACGTTCCTGGAGATCAACGGCTTCGGTCTGGGCGCGACCGACCGTGAACTCGCGGGCTGGAACATCAGCTTCAGTGCCGGCGCCACGCCTCAAGCGGTCGCCGGCCTGGTCCGTCCACGTCTCGTCCCGGCGGCGTAAACCGTGTCCCGAACCATGTCCCGAACTCAGCAGTTCTGAGCGAATCGGGGTCGCAAACGGCTGCTGTGACGCAGGTCGCCGAACGTCTCGGGGTCCCGGCGATCGCGCACCGCGAGCTCGAGACTCTCGCCCGTGCCCACGGCTGCCCCCGTCGCGCTCGCTGGTGGCCGAAATGGAGAGCCAGCCGAGCGCTCGGATCTGAGGCGAAAGCGCAAGTGACGAGATGGGTTCGGTCAGCAGCTCATGCGAGGGCGTCGCGGTGCCGATGACGGTTGGGTATGGGGACTCAGGCAGATCAGCCCTGGATGGTGCTCGCTCGCCGGCCGGCGCCGCTCGCGGCTCTGATTCGGTCCGAACGCGAACGCATGCGTGGCGACCAGTCTCGGGTCGATCACGAGGGCCTCGACGAAGACCAGCGCGCTGGTGCGGATGTCGGCACACCGCCGGTGCCGCCCGCCACCGTCGATTGATCTGCCCCGATTGGGGGCGTCGCGGTCCTGGGGCCTGCTTGGTATCCGAGCACGCTCGAGCCGGACGCTCGGGTGTGCGCGCTCTCGGCGCGCCGTCAGCCACCGTCAGCTTGTCGGCGGCCTCGGGACGGCCGTGCCGCCAGTGCGTATGGCCGCGCCGACCGAGGCGACGAGATGGCTCTTATTGGTGCCAAGCAGCAGTGCGCTCGATACGACCGCATCGGAGGAAACGCGGCACGGCGAGCGCCCCCAGTCGCCGCTTCTGCTTCGTCCCGAGGAATGCACGCTGCCGGGCGAATGCGAGCGTCTCCGGTTTGGCCGCGCGAGCTGTCGGAGGCTTCAATTGCAGGTCTGTCGAGTGCCCTGATCAGGCTCGTCGAGAGTGCCCCTGTCGGCGGAAGCAGTCCGCTCAGCGGGTCCGACGGCATCTGTCAGAGTTCTGCTTGGAGCAACAGCGCCGGCCATGGATGCAAACGAAAGGAGCTGGTGTATGCACGCGTCGGTAAGTAGGTACCGGGTCATGGACGTAGAGGCCCTCGTCAAGAGGGTGCAGGAGGAGTTCGTCGAGCGCGTGAAGACCATAGAGGGATTCGTCGGCTATTACGTCATTGACGGGGGTGACGGCACCGTCACGTCGATCACACTCGCTGAAACCGAGGAGGCGGTCGAAGCCTCGACCGTGCAGACGCAACATTGGGTCGTGGAGAAGGCCGCGCACCTCGTCGAGGGGGCCCCCGACGTGACCGCCGGCGAGGTACGCGTGCGCGCCGAGCGCTGATCGCAGCTAACCGCGACCCAACCAGGCGCTTGGTCCTCGGCGAGAGCGAGGCTCCCACGGTCCGAGTGGGCCGCCCGGTCGCGAGGGTTCGCGAACAGAGAGTCGTTGGTACGCCATCGGGCCGTGAG
>ODAK010007514.1_pt1 | contig 10950 bp, 10 predicted proteins | sample 1539591 | NCBI WGS metagenome assembly ODAK01 (sample SAMEA3539303, study PRJEB22396) | soil metagenome | biome: tundra; feature: field; material: soil | place: USA | collected 2010-05 | depth 0.15 m | reverse complement strand
TCGGGGGTTCGCGACCCCCGGCTACGCTCCGCCGTCGCTCTCCGAGGTTGCCGCGGCACCCTCGGGTTCGTCTGTCTCCGGGGTCACCTCGGCGGGCGCGGTGCCGTCCAACTCCGGCTCGTCGGCGGCGTCGATCAACTCCTCCGGCTCGACGTCCGACTCATGCACGGCGTCGGGCTCGGCGCGCAGCAGGGTCATCTCGGAACCGCCGATGGGCTGGCGCCGCTCCCGGATGCGGGCGTGCCGGCCGACCTTCTCGCGCAGGTAGAACAGCTTCGCCCTGCGCACCTGACCGTGACGCAGCACCTCGATCTTGTCGATCCGCGGGGCGTGCACCAGGAAGGTGCGCTCCACGCCGACGCCATGGGCGATACGGCGGACAGTGAAGCTTGTCGCGAGGCCAACCTTGCCCTTGAGCGCGATCACAACGCCCTCGAAGACCTGGACGCGCTCGCGGGTTCCCTCGACGACCTTGACGTGCACGCGAACCGTGTCGCCTGAACGCAGGATGGGGACTTGCTGTTTCTCCTGCTCGCGCTTGAGCAGATCAATGACATTCACGTTGTTCCTCCGGGCCTTGGGGCAGACCGTATCAGATCGGGGCGACGCAGCCCGGTCCTTCTCGTACTTTCATTTCGGCGCCATGCGCTTATGGCTGCGTGGTTGCCCTCGCGCAGGACTGCGGGGACCGATCGTCCTTCGAAATCCGCGGGGCGCGTGTACAACGGTGCCTCGAAGCCGCCGCCGGCACCGTCTGAAAATGTCTCCTCGCCGAGCGACTCGGGCGAGCCGACAACGCCCGGCACCAGGCGCGCGGTCGCCTCGATGACGGCCATCGCCGCGACCTCACCACCGCTCAGCACGTAGTCGCCGACCGACAGTTCCTCGCCGATCTCATCGCGTGCGCGCTGGTCCACGCCCTGATACCGACCGCAGACGAGGAGGATCGACGGCTCGTTGGCGAGCTCGCGAGCGACCGCCTGGTCGAACGACCGCCCTTGCGGGGAGAGCAGGATGCAGCGCACATTTGGCTCCGTATCGCGCAGCGTGCGCACGGCCCGGATCACTGGTTCCGGCTTGAGCACCATGCCCGCGCCCCCGCCGAACTGCATGTCATCCACCTGACGATGCCGTCCCTCGGTGTGCTCGCGCAGATCGTGCACCACCACCTTGACGTCCCCGGCCGCGAGCGCGCGCCCGACGACGCCGACACCCAGCGGGCCCGGGAACACATCGGGAAAGATGGTGAGCACGTGAAAGCGGATCACACCGTCTCCTCGGTCCACGGCACGACGGTGATCGTGCCCGCGGCGACGTCGACCGAGGTCACGTAGTCACGTGCCATCGGCAGGCGGTGCACGGTGCCGGCGTCGCGGATGACCAGGACATCATTGCCCACACCCGCCTCGACGTCGTCGACGACACCGACCTCGGACCCTGTGGTGTTCAACACGCGGAGGCCGACGAGCTGCCAGACGAACCACTCGCCGTCTGGGAGCGGGCGTGCCGCATCGACGTCGACGCAGAGGTAGACGCCGCGCAATAACGCCGCTTCGGAAGCGGACGTGATCTCATCGAAGCCGAGCAGCACGGCGTTCCCGGCTCCGGGGCGCGCGCTGCGCACGGTGAGCACCCGCGCATGGTCCTCGGTCTCGAGCTTGGTGCCGGGCGTGAAGCGGCTCGGATCGCCGCCGATCGGCTCAGCCCGAACTTCGCCACGCAGGCCGTGCGCGCGAAGCACCTGCGCTGCGCGCAGCTTGGCTGGAGCGAGGGGGCGGCCTGAGGTCACCGCAGGTCTTTCAACTCCACCTGCACACGCTGGTGATGACGCAGCCCTGCCGCCCGGACCACGGCACGGACGGCTTCGATATTCCGTCCCGTCTTGCCGATGAGCTTGCCCATGTCCTCTTCAGCGACATGCAGCGTGACGATGGTGCTGCGGCCGCGGGGACGCGAGTCCACCGTGACCGCGGATGGGTTGGAGACGATTCGCTCGGCGATGAACTTTGTGAGATCGGCGTAGTCGGTCACTCCGATGCGTCCGGCTCGGCGTGCGCCTCGGTGTCCGCTGCGACGGCGGGTCCTGTCGCCGCCTCAGCCACGGGCTCTTCGACAACCGGCTCGTCGACGACGCCGTCGGCGGTGTCAGCGGTGTCAGCGGTGTCAGTGTCAACCTTGTCCGCAACTGCGACGGGAGCGGCGGCGGCGGCGGCGGGCTCTGGGGTTTCGACTCGGGGAGTGATTTTGAAAGGACGCGCGGCGAGTATGCCTTCCTTGACGAGGAGTTGACGCGCGCTGTCGCTCGGACGCGCGCCCCGGCGCAGCCACAGTTGGACCCGGTCGGCGTCGATGCTCACCACCGCCGGGTTGGGCAGCGGATCGTAGAAGCCGATCGACTCGATGAACCTGCCGTCGCGCGGGCTGCGCGAATCCGCAACCACCAGCCGGTACACCGGCCGCTTGGTGGTGCCCATTCGCTTCAACCTGATCTTGACCAATGTCGTGCTCCTTTCAGAAACCTGCTTGACCGAGTTGCGTTGGATCGATGTTCTTGAGCTGTCTGAGCATGCGAGCCTTGCCGCGGACACCCTTGGTGCCCTTGCCGCCGAGACTCTTGAACATGCCCTGCATCTGCTCGAAGCCCTTGAGCAGACGATTGACGTCGGCGATCGTGGTGCCGCTGCCGGCGGCGATGCGCTTGCGACGCGAGCCCTTGATGAGCTCGGGGTGGTGGCGCTCCTGGATCGTCATGGAAAGCACGATCGCCTCCATGCGGCTGAGGTCCTGCTCCGACGGCATCGCGGCGCCGGCCTGCTGGATCATCTTGCGGCCGCCCGGGAGCATGCCGAGCACGCCTTCGAGCGAGCCCATGCCACGCAACTGGCGCAGCTGCGCGAGCCAGTCGTCCATGGTGAGGCGACCTGCGAAGGAACGCTCCACCATCTCCTCGGCCTTCTTCTGGTCGAACTGCTCCTGTGCGCGTTCGACCAGCGTGAGGACATCACCCATGCCGAGAATCCGCGATGCCATCCGATCGGGGGCGAAGGGCTCGAGGTCGGAGACCTTCTCGCCGGTGCCGCAATACATGATCGGCTTGCCGATGGTTTCGCGCATCGAGAGCGCCGCCCCACCTCGTGCGTCGCCGTCGAGCTTGGTGAGGATGACGCCGTCCACATGAATGGCATCGTCGAAGCCCTTGGCAACGTTCACCGCCTCCTGGCCGGTCATCGCATCGACGGCGAGGATGACCTCGTGCACGGTGGTCGCCTTGCGAATGTCGCGCAGCTCGTCGAGGAGCGGCTCGTCGATCTGGAGACGGCCGGCGGTGTCGAGGATCACCACGTCGCAGTTGAGCCTGGTCGCTTCCGCAACGCCGCGCGCGCAGAGCTGTGCCACCTTCAACTTGCCGTCCGGCACCGTCACCAGGAGCTGGTTGTCGAGCCCGAGCTTCTGCAGCTGCTGAACCGCCGCCGGGCGTGTGATGTCCGCCGCGACCAGCATCGGCCGATGTCCGTCGCGCCGGATGGCGAGCCCGAGCTTGGCCGCGGTGGTGGTCTTGCCGGAGCCCTGGAGGCCGACCAGCATGACCACGGTCGGTGGATGCGGCTGATACTGGATCTTGCGTTGCTCGCCGCCGAGGAGCGCGACCAGCTCGTCGTTGACGATCTTCACGATCTGCTGGCCCGGGGTCAGCGACTCGAGCACGTCGCTGCCGACGGCGCGTTCGCGGATCCGGTCGACGAAGGCACGGGCGACCCGGAAGTTGACGTCCGCCTCGAGCAGGGCAACGCGCACCTCGCGCAAGCCGACCTCGACGTCCTCCTTGGTCAGCCGTCCCCGGCCGGAGAATCGCCGCAGTGCGGTGGCGAGCCGGTCGCTCAGTGCTTCGAACATGTCAGGCGCTCACCAGCACGGTCGCGAGGCGGGCGCGCAGATCGGCTTCGACACGATCCCGGCGGGCCAGCTCGGCGGCGTGGCCGAGACGCTCCTCGAAGTGCTCGAGCTGAGCGAGTGCTCGGCGCACCAGGTCGTGCGCCCCGCTGCGGGTGCAGGCGAAGTGCTCGGCGAGCTCGGTGAACGACCAGTCCTCATGCAGGTGCAGGCGGCACGCGTCGCGCTGATGCTCGGTGAGCACCGCGCCGTAGACGTCGAGGAGCCGCTCCTGCCACACGCGCGACGAGAGCGGCTGGGGGTCGGTGGACGGATCTGTCAAGGGCAAGACCTTGACATGCTACTCGATCGACGCGAATCCGAAGCCTGAGCGCGGCGAAAGCCGGCGACCGGTCGCGTGGCACCCAACACGACGCGTCCGGCCGCCGGCTCCTCGGGGCGACGCCTACGCGACGGCCGCCTCCTTGATCGGTGACGCCGTCTCCACTGATGCAACCCGCTGGCGGGCCGGAATCAGGGCAGCCGCGACGGCTCCCATCGCGACCACGACGCCACCGACGATGACGGCGGGGGTGAGGCCCGCGACGAACGTCGCGCCCGACGTGTAGCCGCCCCAGTGGGCGAAGATCGACGCGAGCACGGTGACACCCAGGACTCCGCCGAGTTCGCGGATCGCATTGTTCGCCCCGGACGCCTTGCCCTCTTCATGCGCCCCCACCGAGCTGAGCACGACATTCGCCACCGGTGCGAAGAACATGCCCATGCCGACGCCACTGAGGATGAAGGGGATGATGAAGGCCGAATAGGGCGCCGCCGGCGTGACCACGAGTCCGATCCAGATCAGCCCGGTGGCCTGCAGCGCGAGACCGATCGCCATCAGCGTCCGGCCATTGATCCGGTCCGAGAGCGCACCGGCCGTCGGCGCAACGATGATCGGCATCGCGGTCCAGGGCAGGATGCGCAGCCCGGCATCGAGCGGCGACAGGCCCTGCACCGTCTGGAAGAACTGGGCGAGCAGGAAGACGCTGCCGAACATCCCGAAGAACATGAAGAGCGAGGCGAGGTTGGCGCCGCTGAAGGTCCGGTTGTTGAAGTAGCGGATGGGCAGCATCGGCGCGCGGGACCGCAGCTCGTGGATCACGAAGACCACCATGAGCGCGAGGCCGCCGGCGAGAGTCCCGAGGATCTCCGGGCTCGTCCAGCCCTGCTGGTTGGCGCGGACCAGGCCCCAGACGATCGCGAAAAGGCCGCCGCTGGCGATCACGAGGCCGCCGAGATCGAGGTGGCGGTCAGCACCGCGCGTCTCGCTCAACCGGATCCGCGCAAGCGGCGCGAGCAGGAGACCGATGGGGACGTTCACCCAGAAGATCCAGTGCCACGAGATGCCCTGGACGATCGCGCCGCCGACGATCGGCCCCACCGCGACTGCGAGGCCACCGATACCGCCCCACGCGCCGAGTGCGACACCCCGCCGATTCGCCGGCACCGCTGCACTCAGGATGGTTAGTGTCAATGGTGTCACCATCGCTGCGCCGGCGCCCTGCACCGCGCGCGCGACGATGAGCATCGTCGGGTTCTGCGCCAGCGCCGACGCAGCGGAACCGAGCGTGAAGATGGCGAGGCCGATCGAGAAGATGCGTCGCCTGCCGAAGCGATCACCGAGTGCGGCACCGGTCAGCAGGAGGACTGCGAACGTCAGCGTGTAGGCGTTGATCGTCCACTCCAGCTGCTGCAGGTTCGCGTTGAGGTCGTGACGGATCACGGGCAGCGCCGTGGTCACAACCAGGTTGTCGAGCGTGACCATGAACAATCCGATCGACGTGATCGCGAATGTCCAGATGACCTGAGACCGTCGAGCCATGATGCCGTACCTCCTGTGCTGTGTCGTTCCCGTCATTGCTGTCGTGTTCTTGTCGTCTCGCGTTGCTCCCGGGCCTAGTGATTACTCACTCACCCTGAAGGGCAAAAAAAAGGCGCTGGGCTACAGGCCCAACTTGGCGTTCATCCCGCATCCCTCGATCAGGCGCATCGCCCACGCCTGCGGCTCCTCCATCTGACCCATCATCGCGAGGACGTTGAGCAGCATCCCCTGCGCGAAGAACGCGCTCAACTGGGCTGCATCGAGTCCCGTCAGCCGCTCCGCGAGCCGAACCAACTCGCCGAAGCCTTCGGCCACCACGATGCGGATCGCGGGGTCGTCACATGCCGCGTAGGACTGCAATTGCGCACGCAGCTTGAGCGGGCTGCGCCGGATCTCCTCGATGTACGCCTCCCCCATTGCCTGGAGCGCCGCTTCACCGCTGAGACCGTCCGCGGCGCGCTCGAACAGCGACTCCGTGTCCACGAAGCAGCGCTTGACGGTGGCGACGATCAGCTCGCGCTTGGTGCCGAAGAGCCGGAAGAGGTATGGCTGCGAGATGCCGGCCATACGTGCGATGACATCGGTCGAGGCACCCTCATAGCCGCGCTCGGCGAAAACGGTCACCGCCGCTTCCAGGATCTGCTCGCGGCGCTCCGGAGCGGTGAGCCGTTCGGTCGTGGCTGTCGGGGTCATGTCTCGGTATGGTAGTGAGTACTCACCACCTTGTCAAGCCAGTCAGGGATTGGCGCCGAAGATCGCGTCGAGGTAGGCAGCTGGATCGAAGAGATTGAGATCGTCGAGGCCCTCGCCGAGGCCGACGAGCTTCACCGGGACTCGGAGCTGCTCTTCCACCGCCAGGAGCGTGCCTCCCCGCGCGCTGCCGTCCAGCTTGGTGATCACCAGCCCGGTCAGCCTGGTGGTCTCGTGAAAGGCGAGCGCCTGCCGCATCGCGTTCATGCCGGTCGTCGCGTCGACAACGAGGAGCACCTCCTGCGGTGCCTCGGGGATCAGCCGCTCGATTACCCGGCGGATCTTGCCCAGCTCCGCCATCAGGTTCACCTTGGTGTGCAGGCGCCCCGCGGTGTCGACGAGGACGACGTCCACGCGCCGAGCCTGCGCGGCCTGGATGGCGTCGAAGACGACCGCGCCGGGATCGGCACCCGGTTGGTGTGCCACCAGGTCGGTCCCCGCTCGGTCTGCCCAGACCCGCATCTGGTCGATCGCCGCCGCGCGATAGGTGTCGGCGGCGGCGATGAGCGAGGTGCGGCCCTCCTCACGCAGTCGGTATGCGAGCTTGCCGATGGTCGTGGTCTTGCCGCTCCCGTTGACGCCCACCACGAGCACGACGCTCGGCACAGTGCGCAGATCGAGTGCCCGGTCATAGGTGCTCATGACCGCGAGGATCTCCGCCTTCAGCGCCGCGATCGCCCCGGCCCCGTCGCCGAGGTTGTCGCGGCGCGCTCGCTGGCGGAGGGCCGCGGTCAGGCGCTCGGAGAGCTCGACGCCGCAGTCGGCGGCGATGAGGACCTCGGTGAGATCGTCGTAGAACGCGTCGTCGAGCTTCCGTCCCGGGGCCGCGAGCCCGTGCATCTCCGCGCTGAACGCGCTCGACGCCTTGTCCATCCGCCCGGACACCCGCCGCCACCATGCGCTCCGCCGTACCGGCGCGACCACCTCGTCAGACATCACGCGCCCCGGTGCTCGCCGGGGTCACCCAGCCACGCGGTGGAGGGCGGCAGTCGGCGTGGCGTTGACCTCAGCTTCGTCGAACCGGACTCCGAGCACTGAGCTCGTGCCGTCGGCGTCGATGGTCACGCCCCAGAGGGCGTCGGCGGCGGCCATGGTGAGGTGGTTGTGGGTCACGACCAGGAATTGCTGCTGCGCGCCGAGCCGGCGCAGGAGCCTGGTGAACCGGAGCACATTGCTGTCGTCGAGCGCCGCGTCGACCTCATCGAAGACGTAGAACGGGCTCGGATTCACCTGCTGGAGAGCAAGGACCACGGCAAGCGCCGTCAGCGCGCGCTCGCCGCCACTGAGGAGGCGCAGCGATGTCTGGCGCTTGCCCGGCGGCTGCGCGAGGATCTCCACGCCGGGCCGCCGCTCTGCCGGAGGCTGTCCCAATCCGTCGAGGTCGAGCGCCGGCGGTTCGGGCTCCTCGAGGCGCAACGTCGCCCTGCCTCCCGGGAACAGCTCGCCGTAGAGCTCCTGGAAGTGGAAGGACACTGCCCCGAACACCGTATCGAATCGTTGCTCGATCTCACGTTCCAGGTGCCGCGCCATGGCGCGCAGCGCAGCGCCGGCTCCGGCGAGGTCGTCTCGATGGGCGGCGATGGTGATCACCCGCGCGCTGAGCGCCTCGTGCTGTTCCGGGGCCAGGGCGTTGACGGCGCCGAGCCCGGCGACCCGGCGCTCGAGGCGCACGATCTCGCGCTCCGCGCGTTCGGCGGCAGCGGGGTCGAGCTCGGTCGTGTCATCCTCGCCCAGGTCGCGAACGGCGTCCGCGTGCTCGGCCACAGCGGCCTCGCACGCGGCGACCTCCTGCTCGGCCGCCTGGAGCTCGTCGGCGGCACGAGCCACGGCGACGGCGACCTCGGCATGCTCGGTCTCGAGCGCGAGCACCGCCAGCTCGAGCTCGGGGATCGGCTGCGCGACCAGGTCGTGCTCCTGTTGGGCGGCCGCCTGCTCGAGCGCGGCACGCGCAGCTTCGCCTCGCCCCCGAAGTCCGTGGACGATAGCCGCGAGCGCGTCACTCTCCGCGGTCAGGCGACGGGTCTCGGCCGCCGCGAGCCGCGATCGGGCCGCGTCCAGGGCCCGCCGTGCGGCGTCGCGCCGCTCCTCGATGTGCGCGCCCTCCGCCTTGGCTCGGGACAGCACGAGGTCCGCCGCCTCGGCCGCCAGCCGGGCGGTCTCGGCCGCCGCGCGCACCCCGCGCGCGTGCGTCTCCGCCGCCGCAACGCTCGCCTCGAGCGCCGCGTGCCGTTCGCCGGCCGAAGCGAACTGCCGATCGGCGACGGACTGCGCCTCGAGCGCGGCGTCCACCTCGACCCTGCGAGTTGTCAACGTCGCCGCGGCACGCTCTGCCTGCAGTGCGGCCGAGTCCAGGCCCTGTTGGGCCCCGATCGCGAGCGCCGACGCGGCTGCGTCAGCGGCACGTGCGGTGCGATCGGCCTCCACCGCGACCGAGAGCGCCTGGTCGAGGTCGTTGAGGCGGTCGCGCGCGTTGGCTGCCGCGGCAACCGCCGAAGCCTCGGTGCGCTCAGCCCGCGCGGCTGCCGCTGCGGCGTCTCGCTCCGCCCGGGCCAGCTCGATCGTGTCGACCGCGCGCCCGCCGCGCAGGCCCGATGGCGTGACCACGGTACCGTCGCGCAGGACCGCCACCGATGCCCCCTGGGCGAAGGCTTCCGCCGTCGACTCGAGTGTTGGGGCGACCCACACGCCGCTGAGGAGCCTGCACACCGCGCCGCTCGCTTCAGGCGGCGCTTCGACAGCACTCGACAGCAGGACGTACGGCTCGGGAGGCGCCGCCTCGGCGACCGGACCGAGGCCGGTGCGGAGCAGTCGCTCCCGTGGTCCTTCCCTGTCGAGGTGTGCGGCGGCGGCAGCAAGGTCATCGACGAGCCATGCGCCGAGGTTCTCCTCGAGCGCGGCCGCAATCGCACCGGCGAGTGTTTCGTCCTTGACCTGGAGGCAGTCGACGAGCCGGCGCGCCCGCAGTGAGCCATCGGCCACAGCCCGGGCGATCCCGCCGTCGGTGGCGCTGCCGCTCAGCCGTCCGCGGGCCTCGGCGAGTGCCGCCAGCGCCAGTCTCGCCTGGCCGGCGGCCTCGGCGACCCCTCGATCGGCGGCGTTGACGGCCTCCCAGGCGGCATCGACCGCGGTGCGCGCTTCGCCGACCTTCCCCGCCGTCTGGCGAGCTCGAAGCGCAGTCTCATTCGCCGCTGCTCGCTGGGCGGACAGCGACGCGCGGAGCTCGGCGATCCGCCCGGCCGCCACCTCGGATTCGCCGACCAGCGCACTGACCGCAGCCGCGGCAAGCTCGCTGCGCGCCAACGCCGCCCGAGCCTCCGCGGCGGCTGCGAGACGTTCGCTCTCGGCAGCGGCGAGCATCGCCGCGGCGGCCGCGAACCGTCCCTCTTCGATCTCCGCTTCGGCGGTGGCCTCGGTGGCAGCCAGACGGAGCCGGTCTGCCTCGCGTTCCAGGACGTCCCAACTGCGCTGTACGTCGCCGGATTCGACGCCGGCCAGCGCGGTTGCCGCGGCTGCGACCTCAGGGGTGATCGCCGCCAGGTCCGCAGCGGCCACGCCGCGCTGGGCGACGGCGGAGCGAAGCCGGTCGGCGAACCGTCGCTGGAGTCCTTCGCCCCGCTCGACCTGAATCCGCGCATCCTCGAGCCGCCGTGCCGCTGCGTCACGAGCGGCACGAGCGGCGTCGAGGCGCTGCCGCGCTGCATCCGAGCGATGGGCGAAGGCGGCATCCGCCTCGGCGGCGGCCTCGCAGCGGCCGAGAGCGTGCTCCAGCCGCCGCCTGGCGAGCTTGAGGCTCGCTCTCGCGGCGCGCCACTCCTCGTGGGCAAGGCTCCCGCGCAACTCGGTGAGCCGCAAGCTCATCGTGCGCAACTCGATGGCGGCGACCGACTGCTCGGTCAGCTCGGCGAGTCGCGGGGTCGCGTCATCGAGCAGGTCGTTCAGTCGCCGGACGATGACATCGGCACCGTCGAGGCGGTGGGACGCCTCCTCGCAAGCGGCGCGCAGCGCGCGCACACCGGCAGCCTGTTCCACCAGCGTTCGACGCTGCGCGGGGGTCGCCTCGATGATCCCGTCGATGTCGTTCTGGACCACGACCGCGTAGCCGTTCTGCGTGAGGCCCGTCCCGCCGAGCAACCGCTCCAGGTCGCGGAGGCGCGCGTGATCGCCGTTGATGCGGAACTCGGTATCCCGGTCGCCGCGCGCAACCCGCCGGCTGACCGAGACCTCGGGATCCTCGGACGGCAGCGTTCCCTCCTCGTTGTCGATCACCAGCTCGACCTGGGCAAGCCCCATGCGCTGGCGTCCGCCGCCGCCCGCGTAGATGACCTCGTCCATGCGCTGCCCGCGCAGTTCGCGGGCATTCGTCTCGCCGAGTGCCCACCGAACCGCGTCGACGAGGTTGCTCTTGCCGCTCCCGTTCGGCCCGACGATCGCGGTGATCCCCGGGTCGA
>ODAK010007511.1_pt1 | contig 10952 bp, 8 predicted proteins | sample 1539591 | NCBI WGS metagenome assembly ODAK01 (sample SAMEA3539303, study PRJEB22396) | soil metagenome | biome: tundra; feature: field; material: soil | place: USA | collected 2010-05 | depth 0.15 m | reverse complement strand
TTGAGCGTTACGGAAACGACCTCGGGCTTTGTTCGCTGCTCAGAGATCCCTGGGAAGCAGGGGCACGGCTATGAATTATCCGCTTCGGCTAAAACAGGGCAACACGAGTCATGCCGATCAAGCCAGTGGGCTATACAGGCTGCGGAAAAACTCTCTCCAAAGTGCTTTGTAACAGTCATCCACCGGTTCCGCCGACCCACGAGGGAATGAAACTGCGCCGATCCCTGCTGCCCGCTAACTTGCCAACTCGCCAACCCCGCGTTAGCGGGGGCTAACTCGCTGCTTTTGTTCAAAGACTTTCTTCTCACTTACCATTTGGATTGTTCAACTCACACATCAACTTGAACCCAGTTTCCTTTTAGGGCACGACTCTAGTCGTGCCGATAAAGCCAATGAGCTCAACAGGCTGCGAAAAAACTCTCTCCAAAGTGCTTTGTAACAGTCGTCCACCGGCGTTGCCGACCCGCGATGGATGAAACCGGCGCTCTCCAGTTCAAGGAGGACAGAGGGAGCAGGGGCCTTCAGGCCCCTGAATGCCGCCTTGCTTGGGGCGGCCTTTAGGCCCGGGCCTTGCGGGGTTACTTGCATTTCTGTTTCTTTTTAGGGCACGACTACAGTCGTGCCGATAAAGCCAATAAAATCAATGGGCTTTAGCCCCTGCGGGATTTATCGGCCTTTCTTTAGGAATCAAGTCTTTTTCCGCGGCTCGTTCAGGCCCGGACCTCTGCCTCTTTTCAACCTATTCCCTGTTCTCCTAAGAAAAGAGCCGTTCAATCCAGGAATGAACATGCTCATACACCGAATCGAGTGCGGCAAGCTGCCCTGCGGGCAGCAGGGTGGACCACCAACCGGCCCGAACACCCAGGTAGCGCACTGAAAGAAAGGCCGCTGCGGCAAGAATCAACAACATAAGCGTCGCGCCGAGCCACCGCAAACGGACCTCCACAGCATCGCGCTCCTCGATGCGGGCCTTGCCGACGTTCGAAGCGAATGCTGTCCAGCCTCGGTCGTCGTCGAATTCCCCCCCGGAAACCGTAGAAGCCTTGAGAAAACGCTCCGTCCAATCGTTCTGGTCCAGACCGATGGCCCGGGCATAACCACGCACGATTCCCTTGCTCAAAATGCCGCCCGGCAGCAGCCGAAACCTCTCCTGCTCCAGCGCAACCAGGTGGCGCCGGCTGATCTTTGTCACCTCGACAATGTGGTCAAGCGCGATGCCGCGTGACAACCGCTCCCCGCGCAAATCTTCTCCAAAGCTACTCATCGGCGACCATGTCTTACCCAAATACCCTGAGGATTTTCCACCACAACAATAAACCCATGTCCGGTTCCAGTCAAAGCGGAATTGAGGTTATCGCCCTTTCTTTGCACCATTGTGGGACAATTGACGCGAGTTGGGAAAGAGCCTCAAATCATTTTCCGCACACACCCCGCGCCAAGGTCGGCAGCGCGTAAAATCTCCGTTTTCAGGGCGCTCCTGTCCCCCTATCCTGGCATCCCAGGCTGTTACCCTGAAGAACGAGGGTTTGTGCGGCATTTTGCCCCCCTTGGGAGCCACGCTCGAGAATGAATAAGCTTATCCTTGCCAATCTGCTCCACCGCCCGCTGCGCTCCCTCATCAGTGTCTTCGCCGTGGCCATTGAAGTAGTGATGATGTTGACCATCATCGCCATCATGATGGGACAATTAACCGGGCAAAAGCGGATGAACAACGGCATCGGCGCCGACCTGACCGTCCGCCCCGGAAATGCCACGTTCCTTAACGGCGTAAGCGGCGCGCCCATTTCTGTGCAGTTAACCGGCGTGCTGCAAAAGCTTCCCCATGTCGCCGTCGCCTCCCCGGTCATTACCAACCTTTCCATGAGCGACGGCCTCGAGGTGCTCTGGGGTATCGATTACCCCAGCTACAGCCGGTTGAGCCCCTTCGTATATCTCGAGGGAGGGCCGATGCAGGGTCCCTACGATGTCATCGTGGACGATGTTTTCGCCTCGACAGGCAACCGGCACCAAGTGGGCGACACAATCCTCATCCTCAAGCGCCCTTTCCGCATCTCCGGAATCTTTGCGCACGGCAAGGGCGGCCGCAAACTGGTTCCCATTTCCACCCTTGGCGAACTGATGGGCTCGGAAGGAAAGGCTTCGGTTTATTACCTCAAGGCCGATCAGCCGGAGAACCTGCCCCTCGTCACCGATGAAATCCACGCCGTCCGCGGCTTGGAAAACTACCAGGTCATGACCATGAACGAGTGGTATTCGCTGATGACGCCGGATCATATTCCCGCCCTCAATACGGCGATCAGGGTGGTCATCGGCATCGCCGTCATTATCGGCTTTTTAGTCATCTTCCAGGCCATGTATACCTCTGTCTTGGAGCGCACCCGCGAGATCGGCATTCTCAAGTCGATGGGCGCCTCCAAAATGACCATTGTGACGGTGGTGCTGCGCGAAACCGCCGTGCTGGCCATCGCCGGCGTGCTGCTCGGCGTGGTCGTTTCCTTTGCCGTCAAGTCGTTTTTAGCGCAGAAGTTTCCCACGCTCTATCTCGACATGAGCGCGGATTGGATCTTCCGCGGCGCGGCGATTGCTTTTGTCGGATCCTTGTTCGGAGCGCTCTATCCCGCGTGGATGGCGGCCCGCAAGGACCCCATCGACGCGTTGGCTTACGAATAGGGTCCACGATTCCAGGGCGATATACTCGGTACATCTCAGAAGATCGATCTTTCACGCTGTTCCGCAAATCCTCCCGTGAAAGGGAAGATTTGCCGGATGCTGCATCATCCACCATCCAACCTATGCGAGGGAGAGCATTGACGACGTCGTCCAAGCGCCGGCTTTACGCCCTTTGGATGGTTTTGATTGCCGGCTTTGCTGTGCTGCACGCCCTGAACCTGAGGGCCGACTTTCCCAACCATTCCCCCTGGATCTTCGACTGGGCCAAGTACACCGACGAAGGCTGGTATTCGAACGCTGCTGTTCGCGCGCATCTCTTTGGACATTGGTATCAGCCCGGGGACTTCAATCCCGCCACTGCGGTTCCCGTGTGGCCGTTCCTCGAGTGGGTGCTGTTTTTCTTCACCGGCGTCACCATCGAGGCCGCGCGCGGGCTGGCTGTCGGTTGCTTTTTTTTGAGCCTGCTATTGAGCTATACCCTGCTTCGGGCGAATCACTCAAATCAGCCGCGCTGGATACCGCTGCTGGCCTTGACCCTTATCGTCACCAGCCCCTTCCTTTACTGCTTCAGCCGACTGGCAATTCTGGAACCGCTGCTGACTACGCTTACACTGGCGGCTTTAAACCTCGCAGCCCGCTTGCCCCGGATGCGGCGCCCCGTGTGCGCTTCGGCAGGAATCGGCCTGCTGTTTACGCTCATGGTCCTCACCAAAACCAACGCTCTCTTTCTTCTTCCGGCCGTGGCGTGGGCAATCCTGCTGCCGCTTTGGCAAAGGCGCGCGGTCGCGGTTCGTTGCGCCCTGGCTGCGGCGTGCGCCTCTCTTTTCAGCTTTGCCGCGTGGATGACGCTTGTCGCCTCCCTGGGCCTGTTGCGCGACTTCAAGTACTACTTCTTCGTCAACAAATATTTCAAGCCCCCAGAGTTCTACTGGCCCCTGCTCAGTTTTTGGTGGTCATCAAACGGCCTCCTCTGGGTTGACCACATTCTCGTTCCCCTGGCCGCACTCGCGACTTTGGCTGCAATGTTGGCCTGGCGGTCACGATGGGGGCGCAAGCTGTTGCTCGATCCGGTCTTTGGAGCCTCCGTCTGGGTCATTGCCGGTTTGGTCCTCTTCATGACCTATCAGAATCATCCCCAGCCCCGCTACTATGCCCTGGCGGCATTTTTCTGCTTCATTTTGGTGGCGCTTGCGGCTGGCGCCCTGGTTGAAAATGCTGCCGTTTGGCCGCGCCGGATCGGCCTTGCAGCCGTCGGGCTGTCCATGGCGGCTGCCGGCATCAATGGCATCTGGACCTTGAATTATGCCACTCACCCTGAGTTTACTTTCGTCGATGCGGCCCGGAGCCTGACCCGCTACATCGACGAGCACCCAAACGGGAGGCGCCTGCTGGTCTCCATCAGCGGAGACCAGGTCAGCCTGGTTACTCATCTGCCCACCCTTTGTGACGACATGGGTACCCAGGACTTGGCAGGCAAGCTCGCCGCCTATCAGCCGGGCTGGTTTGCCACGTGGAATGACCTGGACCCGGGCACTCTCGAAGACATTCATAACCATTTTTCGCTCGAGCAAGTGGCCGGCTTCCGCGCCTTCGACCACCCCGAGCGGAACATGCTGGTGCTTTTCAAGCTGCATCCGCTGCCCCCTGGCCAAAAGCTGGATCCCAGCCTGCAAAACCTCCAGGAACCGCTTCCCGAGGACAAGATCGACATTCCGATTGAATAGCCGTGCGAATGCCGGCCTCGATTCAGAATGGCACGCGAAGCGTACCGATAAACGCATGGTTGTACTGGCTGAAGTGGGTCGCGGCCACCTGAAAACCTGCCCCGGCCACAAAAGCCACCCGCCTGTGGATGGGGAAGCGGCCCAGAACCACGCCGGGAGTCACAAATGTCTGCTTCCTGCCGTCATTCGCGCCGCCTTTCCAAAAGGTCGAATTAACTTCAACTTCAGGCCATAACTTCCTCATTGCGTGGACTTGGATGGCGTTATTCGAGACGATGGTGCGGCCCAGCGCCTTCACGCTGTTCACTGGAAACGTGCCTCCCAGCGTGGACTGCACATCGAACCGCCTCCAACCCTTGCCACCCGCAAGAGTAGGTGTCACCACGGCGCTGTTCGAACCGTTCTTGTAGGTCCCCGTCGGGATGCTGCCGCCCACAAAGCCCGTGACAATTGCCGCGCCGTTCTCCTCGTTGCGGGAGAGAAATCGATACTTCAGCGTGAAGGAAACGTCTCCGATCCCGTCCGGCGTTTTCGGATTCTGATGCAGCAGGTAAGGAGGGAGATTGATCAGCAGTTCGGTGTTATGGGTGGGGATCAGTTCCAGCCCTTTGCCGCCATCCAGGTTGGTTACGTTGCCCGTCGCGGTTTCCTGGTGAAAGGTGTCGAAACGAAACTCCTGCTCCAGGCGCGGTGTGACCGTGGCAACCGGTGTTACCCAATGCGGCTGTGCTGCCTGGGTTGCGGAGACGCGCTCCATCCAGCGGCCGCTCCAATTCTGAGCCGGCAGGGCGGCAGAGGTTGAAAAGAGAATCAAGGGGAAAATCGTTGCGGGGAATTTCAATGGTCTTCTCCAGAAATCGGTACGATTTCAGGAGCATTCTAACCCATAAGTCGCTCTAATTCATTCGCCAACAATCAAATAATCGTGCTGGTTCGCTACTCGCCGTCATTTGCTACTCTTTGCAGAAAGTTACGCTCGTCAGGCGCAGAATACAGTCAGGCGGAGTCAACCTCTTCGTAAACTGAGTCGCCCCGCGTACAAGCGGACAAGCAGGCGCGCATAGTCACAGGCGACCTTGAAACTTGCCTTGCTGGCGCCGCGGTATCTCTGGCCAAATGCGAATGGAACCTCCTCGACCGAGCGAATGCGCGCCCGCACAAGGATCTCCAGCAGAAGTTTGAATCCGGACTCTTGAAATCGAACCCTGCTGACACAATCGCGGCGAACGAGGAAGAAGCCGGACATGGGATCTTTTGCTCGCAATCCCGCCTTTTGCAGGGGCCACGTTACCCACACAGCGGCGGCCGAAAGCAGCCTTCTTACGCGACTCCACTCGCCCAGCCCACCCCCGGCGGTGTAACGGCTGCCGATCGCCAGGTCTTTGCCGGTAAATATGGCTGAGAGAAGCTCAGGAAGCAGCTCCGGAGGGTGCTGAAGGTCGGCATCCATCACGCCCAGAATCGCCGCATCTGTGTGCTGCCAGCCATAAAGAATGGCCCCCGACAAGCCCCTCTGGCCCTTGCGCACCAGTAGCCGTACGCGCGGGTCTTCCTGGGTCACGGCGGTCACGATCTCGGCTGTCCCATCGCGGCTGTCGTCGTCGACAACCAGAATTTCGTACCGGACTCCCACCAGGTCAAGCACGGAGCGCACGCGATCCAGCACCCTGCGAATGTTCTCGCTTTCGTGCAGGGTTGGAATTGCCAGCGCCAGCTTCAGGTCGGCCAGATCCGGCGTCCCCTCAATGGGCGGCGCCAGTGTCTCGGCGCCAGCCTCCGGCATATAAGTCGCATCTATCAATTCAGAGGGCATACTGACCTTAAGTATACGGGTTTCCGGTGATCTGGGACACAGGATTCCAGGCGACATTTTACCCTGTAGCGCCGGCCTCCCGGCCGGCTGTAGCGTGGGTCTCCCGACCCACGCTCTGTCATTAGCGGGCAGCACAAATCCGTGGCGTTTACAACAAGTCCTGTGGGAAATCCAGCTTCGCCGTGCGCGGACGGGGACATCCGCGCTACAGCCGGCCGGGAGGCCGGCGCTACATTCCGATTGTCCCCCCGGGCATTTACCATCGAATGGGCATCCACAGCCCATCGTGACACGGGAGAACTCCGTTTGAGGCGTAGTGGTTTTGCAAAGGCTTGCTTCCCAATTTTGTTGTTTTCGGCGGTTGGCTTCCTTGTCACCGGGTACCATCCTGGTGCGGAAGACGATGGCGTCTATCTGGCCGCCGTCAAGGCAAATCTGAACCCGGCACTCTACCCCCACGACTCGGCTTTCTTCCAGTTGCAATTGCGGACAAGTGTCTTCGATACATGGATGGCGCGGTTCATTGAAGTCACCGGAATGCAGGTGGATTGGGCAGAACTGCTGTTGCATGCTTTCTCGATCCTGCTGATCGTTTGGGCCTGCTGGAGCATTATTTGCCGGCTCTTTAAGGAGACCTCCGCTCGATGGGCGGGCCTGGCCATGTTCGTGGCTTTGTTTACTCTCCCAGTGGCCGGCACAGCGCTGTATATCGTGGACCAGTACCTGCACCCGCGCAACCTGGCAAGCGCGTTGATCCTGTTTGCCGTGGCACGAATTTTGGCCGGAAAGCGATGGCAAGCCGTACCCTTGGTCGTCTTCGCATTCATGCTGCATCCTTTGATGGGCGCATTTGGAATATCCTTCTGCTGTGTCGTGACTCTGGCCTTCCTCCAGCCATTGCCTGCCCCGCTGCGTTTATGGCGGGCGCGCACGGTCTCGGAAGCAGCCATCCCGATTGCCGCGCTCGTTCCGTTTGGCTGGGTCTTCGATCCCCCGTCGCAGACCTGGCTTGAAGCGATACATACCCGGCCCTGGTTTCGCCTCTATCAATGGACCTGGTACGAGTGGCTGGGAGCTATCGGACCCCTTGTGCTCTTCTGGCTTGTTGCCCGGCTGGCCCACAAGCGCGGCGAAACCAGCCTGGCCCGCTTCTCGACCGCAATCCTCATCTATGGCGTTTTTCACCAGGCTCTGGCGATGGTCCTTTTGGGGCCGCAATGGCTCATTTGCTTCAGCACCCTTGAACCCATGCGCTACCTGCAACTGGTCTACGTGTTTATGGCTCTCGTCGGCGGCGCTTACCTGGGAAGATATGTGCTTAAGACAAAATTCTGGCGCTGGGCCGCCTTCCTGCTGGTCACAAACGGCTGCATGATGGCAACCCAAAGGCAACTCTTCGCCGGCAGCAGGCACATTGAGCTTCCCGCCAGGGCAACTGCCAATCCGTGGCTGCAAGCGTTCGATTGGGTCAAGCAAAATACCCCGGAAGACGCGTACTTCGCCGTCGATCCCAATTACATGATTGCGCCCGGCGAAGATAACCACAGCTTCCGCGCCCTGGCTGAGCGAAGTGTGCTCGCCGATGCCGTCAAGGACACCGCGGTCATTTCCAAGGTGCCGGAACTTGGGTCCCGTTGGCACGATGAGCAACTCGCCCAGGCCGGCTGGTCTAATTTCCAGTTAGCAGATTTCGAACGGCTCAAGGCTCACTTCGGCGTCAATTGGGTGCTGGCTTCCTATCCTCAGCCTGCAGGGCTGGCCTGCCACTGGCATAACAGCACCCTGTCGGCATGTGAGATTCCGTAACGAGCATGGTCCTGCTCCATGGTTTCGGCAGGTTTCCTGACAAAGGCGCTGGCTGACACTTATTCGCGGACGTTCCACTTTGCGCGATGGAGCTCTTTCCGCGAGAATGAAAGGTGGGGGCCTGTTAGCATAAACACACCCTTTCCTCACGCCGGCACGGAGACCGGGCCATGCTCAACCTTACTCAGCGATTGATTCTCGGCTGCGCGCTCCTCGCCGGCCTCACCATCGGCCTTGTCGCGGCCACTCACCATGCCTTGGCTGCGGCCGGACTATCTACTCTTGCGTACATCTTCGTTTTCGCCGCTTTATTGGTTGAGACGGGCACCGTCTTTTTTGTGCTGCGGCCAATCCGGATGCTGGCCAGAGATGCCCACATGATTGCCCAGGGCAACCTCGAACATCGCGCGGAATGGAGCAGCCGCGACGACTTTGGCGTGATTGCATCCGAATTGAACCGCATCGCGGTACGTTTGCGCGACCTGCGCGATTCAGAGGCAGGCCGCCGCCAAATGGAATTTCAACTCTCCGATGCCGTGCTCCAATCCATCTTCGAGCCGATCATCGTCACCGATGGCAAAGGCCACGTGCTGAAGATAAATCAGGCTGCCGCCGAGCTGCTCGGCGCAGCCGCCACCGACCGCATGGCCCTGGCCAGTACACCCGGCGGCGACAAAATCCTGAGCGCCATCCGAGACGCCGTCTCCATGCAGAAAGCGGTAGCCGCTGAAGACGATGCGGCCATGTTACCGATGCGCATCGGCAAGAAAGAGCGCAGCTATCGCCTTCGCACCACGCCCATGCGCGATTCTGAGGGGCGACTGCTGGGCACCGTAACCACGCTCGAAGATGTGACCAGCCTGCAGGACACCGATCGATTCAAAACCCAGTTCATCAGTGTGGCCAGCCGCAAGCTGCGCGACCCGCTGCTGAATTTGCGGCGTGGCCTCTACGCCTTGAGCCAGGGGTTTGGCGGCGAACTCCGCCCGCTGCAAACGGAACTGGTGGCGGCCGCCAGCCACGAGTCGGAAAAGCTGGATGACTTGATGGGCGACTTGATTGAAGTGGCCGAACTCGACACCGGCAAGCGCGAGCTTAAACTCGAGCGCCTGCGCCCGCTTCAAGCATTGGGCGAGGCACGCGACCGCTACTGCGACGAGGCCTCGCAAAAGCATATTCGCGTCGAATTACGCGCCTATGCCGATCTCTCGGCTGTTAAGGCTGACAGGAGGGCGCTGCGCTCCATCCTCGACAACCTGCTTTCCAATGCCATCCGTTACACGCCTCCCGACGGCGACATCCTCATGACTGCCGAGGAGATCAAAGACTTTGTCCAGTTCAAGGTGCGCGATACCGGGCGCGGCATCGAGGCTGATCGGCTGGGCAACATCTTTGACCGCTTCAATACTTTTTCAGATCGAGGCACCGGCATGGGCCTCGCACTCGTCCGTCGGCTTGTTGAGTCGCTCGGTGGCCAGATCGCCGTCGAGAGCCGACTGGGGCACGGATCAACCTTCCGGTTCACGCTGCCCGTCGCGGCAGTCGAGGAAGTGCATCATCCTGTAGAGGTAGGCTAAGGCATGGCAGAAATCGTCCTCGAAAAGAAGCCGGAGCCGGCCAAGCTGCGCATCTATATTGGTGCCGCGCCAGGGGTGGGCAAAACTTATCACATGCTCAATGACGCCTACTTGATGAAGCATCAGGAAGGTGTAGATGTGGTGATTGGCCTGGTGGAGCCGCACGGTCGCAAAGAAACCGAGGACCGGATTCGCGACCTCGAAATCGTGCCCCTGCGAACAATTCCCTACAAAGGCGTCGATCTCAAAGAGATGGACGTCGATGCCATTTTGGCTCGCCGTCCAAATACCGTTCTTGTGGACGAGCTTGCTCACACCAATGTCCCCGGAAGCAAGAATCGCAAGCGCTACGAAGACGTATTGGAATTGCTGGATGCCGGCATCAACGTCTTGGCGGCCGTCAACATTCAACACCTTGAAACGCTGAACGACGCTGTCAACCGTTCCGCCAACACTATTGTCCGCGAGACCGTGCCCGACAACTTCTTCAAGCGCGCCGACGAAGTAGTCAACATTGACTTGACCGTAGAAGAACTTCGCACGCGGTTGCGGCAAGGCAAGATTTACGCGGCAGAAAAAGTGGAGCAGTCCCTGGCCAACTTCTTCCGCAAGGGCAACCTCAACATGCTGCGCGAACTCGCCCTTCGCACTACGGCCGACAAAGTGAGCAGCCGCGCCGCCGAATACCGTCGCACTCAGGGCCTGGAACAGGCGCCCATCCCGGAAAAAGTCATGGTGTGTCTCAGCACCCGCCCCGGAACTGAGCGGCTGCTGCGCATTGGCGCCCGCGTTGCCGGAAGGCTGGCCACCAACTGGTATGCCGTTTATGTCAGCCGCCCCGACGAGGACAAAGGCCACGGCGATCCTGAAGCCTTTCACCGCCTGGAAGAATACCAGCGCATGGCGCGCGATCTCGGAGCCCAGGTGGTCACGCTAACCGATCGCAACGTCTCCGATGCCCTCATCCGATTTGCCCAGCAGGAGAATATTTCTCACGTCGTCTTTGGCCAATCGGCCCGTTCCCGCTGGGACATCCTGCTCCGCGGCTCGGTCCTCAACCGCTTCCTTTCCGAGATTCGCGACGTAACCGTGCAAGTTGTCCCCATGCAGAAGCCGCTTCGCAGACCTTGATCCCAACCCTCTACTAGCTGGGTTTCCCAGGTCCCGATTTTGGGCCCTGGGAAACCACAAACGTCAACCGGCCGCTAACTTGCTCGCACGCCTTATTCGCAAAAAACCCGCACCTTCGTTGTATTTCCCTCTTTGCCGTCGACGTCAACCGTAAGATCCTCCAGGTGGTCGATCAGTTCCTCTAGATTCTCCGGCTTGATCTGCGAGAGCGTCAGTGGAATTCCATGCCGG
>ODAK010007510.1_pt1 | contig 10952 bp, 9 predicted proteins | sample 1539591 | NCBI WGS metagenome assembly ODAK01 (sample SAMEA3539303, study PRJEB22396) | soil metagenome | biome: tundra; feature: field; material: soil | place: USA | collected 2010-05 | depth 0.15 m | reverse complement strand
ACCTGGGAACAAACCAACAAAGCAGACACCCTCCGCACCGCCGCAGGACTGTAGACGGACGCAACCGGCAGCCCGTCGTGAGCACAACACACACCGAGGACGCCGCCCGGGAGCAGGCCGTGACGATGCGGCTCGTCGTGACCTGCCCCGATCGTGTCGGGATCGTCGCCGCCGTCGCACGGTTCCTCGCCGAGGCGGGCGCGAACATCGAAAGCTCGCACCAGTACTCCTCCGATCCGCGCGACGGCACGTTCTTCCTGCGGATGCAGTTCGTCGTCCCGTCCGCGGCGCGGTCCGATCTCGCCGAGCGCTTCGGCCCGGAGGTCGCCGAGGGCTTCGGGATGAGCTGGTCGATCGATGACGTGCGCAACCGCAAGCGCATCGCGGTCCTGGTCTCGCGCCAGGACCACTGCCTGACCGAGCTGCTGTGGCGCTGGCAGCACGACGAGCTGGACGGCGATCTGGTGCTCGTCGCATCCAACCACCCCGACCTGCGAGCCGAGGTCGAGGCGGCCGGGCTGCCGTATCACCACATTCCGGTCTCCAAGCAGGACAGGCCGGCCGCCGAGGCGGCGCTGCTCGCGCTGCTCGACGGTCACTGCGACCTCGTCGTGCTCGCGCGCTACATGCAGGTGCTCTCCAGTGAGCTGCTCGAGCGGCTCGCCGTGCCGATCATCAACATCCACCATTCGTTCCTGCCCGCGTTCGCCGGCGCCGGACCCTACGAGCGCGCACGCGAACGCGGCGTGAAGCTGGTCGGGGCGACCGCGCACTACGTCACCGAGGAGCTGGACGAGGGCCCGATCATCGAGCAGGACGTGATCCGCGTCAGCCACGAGCACGATGTCGCGAGCCTCAAGCGGCTCGGCGCCCACATCGAGCGAAGCGTGCTCGCCCGCGCCGTGCAGTGGCACTGTCAGGATCGCGTCCTGCGCCACCGCAACACGACCGTCGTGTTCTGAGGCCGCTCACCGCCACGCGGCGTGAACCGCGCCCGCAGCCGTCACCGCCAGTTGCTCTCCGCGCGTATCTACGTGACCGCTATATTGATCAGCGTGACTTATAAAGTCGAGCAGCTCACGGTTTCGGGCGCGCCGTGATCAAGCTCCGCAAGATCGACCACGTGTGTCTGTGTGTGTCCGACGTCGCGGCCGCCGCGCGCCGCTACAGCCTGCAGTTCGGGCTGACCGTGCGTGAGCAGTCTGCGACGCGCGCGACGCTTGCCTGCGACTACGAGCCCTACTCGCTCGAGCTCGTCGCGGCCATCGACGACGAGCCGCTTGGCTTCGCCCATTGCGCCTGGCAGCTTCGCCGTTCAGTGTCGCTCGATCAGGCACGCGAGCACCTCCGTGTCACACACCCGGCCTTCGAGGATCACGGCGGACATCTGAGTCTCAGCGACAACGAGGGCTTCGAGCACCACATCTTCCCGTTCGCGCCAGACGACGACCCCCGCCCGGCGATCGCCCGCGCGACGAGCGAGCTGCCGGCGATGCGTCCCCGCAAGCTCGGCCACGTCAACCGCCTGACCGCCGACCTGCAGGCGAGCACACGCTTCTACACCGAGGTGCTGGGCATGGAGATCGCCGACTACCTGGGCGATGCGGGGGTCTGGCTGCATGTCAACAGCGAGCACCACCAGCTGGCTCTGGTCGACACCGGCCGCCCCGCGTTCCACCACCTCGCGTTCGACTACTACGACTTCGGCACGCTGCGCGCGTTGTTCGACAACCTCGCCCAGCACGGCCGCTGGCTGGCCTGGGGGCCCGTCCGCCACGGCATCGCCCAGAACATCTGCGGCTACGTGCGGATCACCGAGGAGCCGCTGCTGGTCGAGTGCTACGTCGACATGGAGGTGCTCGAGCCCGACCACGAGCCGCGCCATTGGCGCGACGACCGCTTCTCGAGCAACACCTGGGGCCCGCTCCCACCCCGCTCGTACTTCCGCTTCGACGATGCCGCAATCGAGTCCGAGCGCGAGAGCCTCGAGACGCGCGGGACGCCGCTGGCGCCGCTCGCCGACTGAGCGTGCCGGGGAGCGTGATGCCGCGCAGCAAGACGACCGCCGCCCCAGCCGGTCCTGCAGCGACCGTCGCGAGCGCCGGCACGCCCGTCAGCCGCGCGCTTGGTGAAAACGTCCGCCGGTTGCGGCTCGAGCGCGGGCTGTCGGTCGTCGAGCTCGCCGCCCGCTCCGGGATCGCGCGGGCGACGCTGACGCAGCGCGAGAGCGGCCGCGGCAACCCGACGATCGAGACGATCGCCGCGCTCGCCGCGGTCCTCGGTGCCCACGCGGATCGCCTGCTGCGCCACGAGCCTGCGCCGGCGGTGCTCGTCGTGCGCGACGGCGAGGGCAGCCGGACCTCGGAGATCGCGACGCTGATCGACCGCCACCCCCACGACGGCGGCCGCACCGAGGTGTTCGACCTCAGCCTCGCCGCCGGCGCCCGCGAGCGCTCGACCTCCCACGGTCGGGACTCGGCCGAGATCGTGCTGGTCCGCAGCGGAGCGCTCCGCGTCGGTCCGATCAATGCAACCGTGGAGCTCGGGGTCGGCGACTACGCCGCCTTCAGCGCCGACTGCCTGCACGAGTACGTCGCCGCCGGTGACGAGGCTGCGCGGTTCTGGCTGGTCGTGCGCTACGCGAGCACGCGGTCACGAACGCGTCGCTGAGCAGGCCGCGGCCCGACTCAGCCGCTGCCGTTGGCGCCGCGCGGGAAGGTGTGAATCACCCACAGCAGGGCGTCCTGGCGGCCGGGATTGCCCCAGCGATGCGGGCGGTCGCTGAGATAGGTGGCATAGTCGCCGGGCCGCAGCTCGACCTCCTGGCCGATCGGACCGACGATGACCCGCCCGCGGCGGACGAGCACGTGCTCGCGCGCACCGACGCCGTGCGAGACCGACGTCTCCCAGAGGCCCGGGTGGACCGCGACCTCGACGACCTCGACGAGCGTCGTGCCCACCATCATGCTGCGCACCAGCGCGCCCCTGACGGCGGTTCCGGAGATGTCGACGCCCTCGGTGCCGGCGCGCACGACCTCGATCGCCGGCGTCTCGTCGCCTCCGAGCAGATCGGCGATCGAGACCGAGAAGAACTCGCCGAGCGCGATCATCGTCTCCAGCGTCGGGTTGCTGCGGCCGCTCTCGATCTTGAACAGCGTCGTCTTGGCCACCCCGACGCGATCGGCGAGCTGCTGCAGCGACAGGCCGTGGCTCTCGCGCAGACGGCGCACGTTGGCCGCCAGGGCAACCGCGCGGCTCTCGACGTCGGCCACGCTCAGCGTCCCCCGCGCCCGTGTATCACGGGCTCTCCGGCGCGAACGCGAGCGTCGCGGCGTCCACGAGCCCGGCACCACCGTCCAGCGGGATCACCGCGCCGTTGAGGTAGGCCGCCTGCGCCGAGGCGACCCAGACGACGAGCGCAGCGACCTCGTCGGGCTCGGCCGCGCGCCGCGCCGGGACGGCGGCGTTGGCTTCGCGGTAGGCGGCCTCGCGGTCGATCCCGCGTCTGTCGGCGAGCTCGTCCATCGCCGCGTCGGCCATCGCCGTGCGCGTCCACGCCGGGCAGACGGCGTTTGCGCGCACGCCAAGCGGTCCGAAGTCGACGGCGATCGTCTGCGTCAGCATGACCATCGCGGCCTTGGAGGTGCAGTAGGCGGCGCTGCGCGGCCCGACCCGGCGCGCCGCCTGCGACGCGACCGAGACGATCGAGCCGCGGCGCTCGATCAGCGCCGGCAACGCGGCCCGCGCGATCAGGAATGCGCCGTCGAGATTCGCGCTCATCACGGCGCGCCAGCTCTCGGGCGTCTGCTCGAGCACCGTCCCGGAGTGCGAGACGCCGGCGTTCAGGACCACGCAGTCGAGACCGCCAAGCTCGCGCACCGCCGTCGCGACGATCCGGCTCGCCTCCGCGGGGTCGGAGCAGTCGCCGCAGATCGCCACGCCACCGAGCTCGCGCGCGAGCGCCTCGAGCGGCGCCGCACGCCGCCCGTTGACCGCCACGGCGTCGCCCTGGCCGGCGAAGCGGCGAGCGCACGCGGCGCCGATCCCGCTCCCGCCGCCGGTGATCAGCACGTTCACGCTGAGTGCGTTGCGCTCGGGAGCATCCAGTGGCCCCTAGGCCAGATCCCGCAGCGTCTCGAGGTCGTCGACCGTGTAGGCGAAGCTGAACCGGAACCCGCGCCCGACGCGCACCGGGGCCAGCGCGGCGTGCTCCTCGTGCGGTGCGTCGAGCAGCTCGAGCGTCGCCGAGCCTTCCCAGATCGCCGAGATCGCCCGGTCGCGTGAGACGCCTCCGACCAGCTCGTGCACGGCCGGCGAGGAGTGCCGGCCGGCGGCGAGCCGCGGAAAATGGCGCACGTTGACCAGCCGCGGATCGTTGTGCGTCGGGCCACGCTCGGAGAGGTGCTCCAGCGTCACCGACCCCTGCGCGAGCCGGCGGTCGCCGGCCGCGAGGGTGCCGGCGAACGTCGATCCGCTCGCGACGCCCGGGTCGGCGCGACACTCCAGACCGAAGCTGCGCGTCAGCCAGATCGAGCCGAGCTTCTTCGGGAAGCCCTGGATCCAGCCGCGCATCAGCGCAAATGCCTGATCCACCCAGATGTAGGGACAGCTCGTCACGAGCTCGCCGTCGAGCATCGCGTTGACGACGATGAAGAACTCGCGGTATTGCGAGCGGACCGGGTCCAGCAGCTCGGCGCCGCTGTCGCTGGCGCTCTGCCAGTCGACGAACAGCGCCGCGGCGCGGCCGGGGTCATCGCCGAACGGTTCGAGGCCCTCGGGCAGCACAGCGGCCACCGCATCCGGATCCGCCCAGTACTCGATCACCAGGAAGTCCCCGACGTAGTGCCACGGCGGGGTCGGCACCAGCGAGGCGGTGCCGTGGGGCGAGAGCGGGAGCGAGTATCCGTGCGGCATGCGGGGGTCCAGGTCCGGGTTGACTATCGCGGCTTCAGGCGTGGACCGGGTACTGCGCCCACGCCCGATCCGTCAACACGCCAGCATAAGCCTCGCATCCGGCGCGCTCGAGCGCGCCGAACACGCGAACTGCGCGGCTCCGCCGCGACCGGCTGCAACCGCAACTCCACTAGATCGCGGTGTTCTCCGGCGCCGGCGTGAAGTCGACGTTCTCGTCCAGCGGCGCCACGCCGTGGTGTTCGGTCGCATGTCGCGCGGCGTTGGCCACGCGATCAGGCACTGCGAGCCTGCAGATCGCGAACCAGATCGCCGCGAGCGCGAGCACGACCAGCGTGTAGTACAGCGCGATGTAGTTGTAGTTGCTCGCGTTGTGCGGGCCCGGATGCAGGGCCCCGTAGAAGCCGAGTATCGGCGTCGCGATCGCGATCACCACGACGACGTACTGCCACGGTTTGCCACCCGTCCTGGCGAGCACCCAGATCATCGCGACGGCGAGCATCAGATAGACGAACTCGACCGCGAAGGAGCCGACCGTGGCTGCCATGATGAACGTGGCGAACTGGTCGTTGGGGAAGATCGGCACCGGCTTTCCGTTCGCGCCGGGGGCGACGAAGAGGTTGAAGTAGTGCGCGTTGGTTGCGAGCAGGATCAGGCCGATGCCGCCGACGGCGACGAGCAGGTTCCCAACCCACGGCGTGTTGAAGCGCGAGGTGCGCGCGAACACCTTCGGCAGCAGCCCATCGCGGCCGAGCGCGAAATAGCCGCGCCCGATCGTGACGCAGATCGCGAGCGCCAGGCCGATCGCGTCGAGGATCACCACGAGGTCGAGAATCGTCGCGAACCACGACCCGATGTACTTGGTGCCGAGCGTGTCGACAGCCGCCGGATCGAGCGCCCAGGCGCCCTTCGAGACGGCCGCGTGGCCGTAGCCGATCGAGAACGCGTAGGCGATGAAGGTGAACAGCAGGCCTGCTGCGGCCACCGTGGCGAGCACGGCACGCGGAATCGAGCGGTGCGGGTCATGGGACTCCTCGCCGATCGACGCCGCCGCCTCGAAGCCGACGAACAGCAGGATCCCGAGCAGCACCCCACCGAGCACGCCGCCGTGGCTGATTCCCAAGAGCGACGTCTGGCCGGGGTCGAACATCGTCAGGGTGTTCCCGCCCTGACCGCCCTTGGCGACGATCACGATCCCGAGCAGCAGCATCGGCACGAGCGCGATCGCCGCGAACGTCAGCATTGCGCGAATCGCGATCCGCACCCCGAGGTAGTTCAGCAACAGGACGAAGCCGACGCCGATCAGCCCGAAGATCCACCATGCGGGCGCGCCGGTCGCCGAGATGTGCGCCGTCCAGAAACCGTTCATCAGGATTCCGAGGCCGAGGTAGATGCCGCCGCCGCCCAGGAACAGCGTCCCCATGAAGAAGACGCCGGCGGCGAAGATCCCGACCGAGGGATGCGCTCCGCGGGTCAGGTACTCATACACCGCGCCGGCTCCGGCATAGCGGCGGGCGTAGAGCGCGACGACGTAGCCGATCGCCATGACGCCGAGCGAGGCGAACAGGACGGCGAGGGTCGCGTTCCATCCGGCACCGATGTCCGGACGGGAGATGCTGCCCTCCACGAGGGCGATCGAGAACATCGGGCCGAGCGCGAGCGCCTGCGCGACGGCGTGAATCGTCGAAAGCTTGCGCTCACCCAGAGCGCTCGTCTGCGGCGTTGACACTGTCCCCTCCCTCTCTGGTGGCTTCGCCGGCCGGGCTCCCTTGACCACCCCCGGCGGCGATCCCTATAGTAACCGCGCGTATCACCATGTCAAATATTGCGCGGGGTTTCGAACCCCCCGTAACGCGCGGTTTGCCAGCGCCGGGAGGACGTCGTGCAGCAGGTGCGGATCGAGATCGGCGGCGATCGCCTGTGGGGGCGCCTGGACGGTGACCGGGTGATCACCGACGACGGCCGCGAGTTCGCGGCAGCCGACGTGGGCTGGCTCGCGCCGGTGGCGCCCTCCAAGATCATCGCGGTTCATCTGACCTACCGCTCGCGACTGCTCGAATACGCCGTCGCGCGGATGCCGGCGCAGCCCTCCTACTTCATCAAGCCTCCGAGCACGCTCAACGGACACCTGCGCGCGGTCCGGCGCCCGGCCGGCACGCGTTTCCTCAACTACGAGGGCGAGCTCGCGGTGGTCGTCGGCAAGCGGATGCACGGCGTGGCGCAGCGCGACGTGCTCGACCACGTGTACGGCTTCGCACCGGCCAACGATGTCGGACTGCACGACTTTCGACACGCCGACCGCGGGGCGATGCTGCGCGTCAAGGGTCAGGACGGGTTTCTGCCGATCGGACCCGCCGTGGTCACCACCGACCAATGGCGCCCCGATGACGGCTACACGCTGCGCACGCGGCTGAACGGCGAGCTCGTCCAGGAGGCCGATGCCGACGACCTGATCTGGGACTACCGCTACCAGCTCGCCGACCTCTGCCGGCTGATCACGCTCGAGCCGGGGGACGTGATCCTCACCGGCACCCCGGCCCACTCCCGGCCGATGGAGCCCGGCGACGTGGTCGAGGTCGAGATCAGCGGCATGCCCGCGCTGCGCAACCACGTCGAGGAGTGGGACGTCGATCTGAGCGGCCCGGGCGAGCAACCCGAGGTCTCCGCCAACACGCTGCACGTCGCGCTCGCGATCGCGGAGGACGAGGCGGAGCGGATCGCGGCCGAAGGGCGCCAGAGCTGACTCCTCCGCCGCGCATGGTGCTGGTGCTCAGCGAATGCTGGACGATGACCTCGCCGCGCGAGCTCCGCCGCCTCGCACGGATGGCCGCCGAGGCCGAGGACGCGGGCTTCGACGCGGTCATGCTCAGCGAGCACATCGTGCTCGGCGCCGGCGCTGACGCGGACGGTCCGATGGCCAATCCGCGCGAGTACGCGATGCCCGGAAACCAGGACCCGGCGATGCCGTGGCCCGACTCGCAGGTGCTGCTCGCAGCGATGGCGGCGCTGACCAGCCGGCTGCGGCTGTTTGCGGTGGCCGTGATCGCGCCGCTGCGCCACCCGCTGGCGCTGGCCAAGTCGCTTGCCACGCTGGACCTGCTCAGCGAGGGCCGCCTGGTGGTGTTGCCCACGCCGAGCTGGCACAAGGCCGAGTACGACGCGCTGGGGGTCCCGTTCGCGCAGCGCGGCGAGCGCCTCGATGAGCATCTCGCCGTCTGGCGGGCCGCCTGGGGTCCCTCGCCCGCGTCCTTCCACGGCCGCCACTACAGCTTCGAGGAGGTCTACGTCGAACCCAAGCCCCACCGCGACGACGGAGTCGTGCTGCACTTCGGCTCCTCGTCGATGCACGAGCGCCTGATCGCGCGAATCGTGCGCCACGGCAGCGGCCTCAACCCGCTCGGGCGGATCTCGGCGGCCGAGCTGGACCAGCTGGCAGCGGCGATGCGCGCCGCCGGACGCGATCCCGGCGAGCTGGAGCTGGTCGGCGGTACCCGCGCGGCGTTCCCCGACGAGCACAGCGTCGCCGATCTCGGCGCAGCGCTGGCCTCGATCCCCGAGCAGATGGCCCAGGGGTTCTCGACGTTCTGCTTCAAGCCCTCGCAGTTCACCGACGACGCCGACGCCGTCGGGAGGCTGTGCCGTGAGGTGATCGCGCGTGTGGAGGCGCTGACCGCCTGAGCGCGACGCGCGCCCGCCTCACAGCCGGTGCGAGTACTCGGCGAACTCCCAGTCGGTGACCCAGGTGCGGAAGCGCTCCAGCTCGGCCGCCTTGATCGTGCGAAAGGTCTCGATCAACTGCTCTCCGAGCGCCTCGCGGATGACGCTGTCGGCGTCGAGCGCCTCGAGGGCCTCGCCGAAGCTCGTCGGCAGCGCCGAACCCTGCTCGGACTCCGGCAGCCCGTAGAGGAAGCCTTCGATCGGCGCCGGCGGCGTCAGCTCGCGCCTGATGCCATCGAGCCCCGCGGCGAGCACCGCGGCGCTCGCGAGATACGGGTTGGCCGTCCCGTCGCCGAGGCGCGTCTCCATGCGCGTCGCGGCGCCGCGCTCGCGCGGGACGCGGACGAGCGTCATGCGGTGGTCGTGGCCCCAGCAGATGCGGGTCGGCACCAGTGCCTCGGCGTGGATCCGCCGGTATGAGTTCACCGTCGGGTTGAGGAACACCATGATCCCGGCGGCGTGATCCATCACGCCGGCGATGAACTGGCGCGCGGTGGCCGAGAGGCCATCCGCACCGTCGGGGTCGGCGCAGGCGTTCTGCTGCCGCGTGTCGGCGAGCGAGACGTGCAGGTGCAGTCCCGACCCCTCGTCCCCGTTGAACGGCTTGCCCATGAAGGTCGCGCGCAGGCCGTCGCGGGCGGCCAGCTCCTTGACCAGGTCCTTGAAGCGGAACGAGCGGTCGGCGGCGTTCAGGGCACCGCTGTGGCGCAGGTTGATCTCATACTGGCTGCGCCCGTACTCGTGCGCGCCCGCGATCGCGTCGAGGCCGAGCGCCACCGCCGCGTCGAGCATCGTCGAGAGGGTGCCCCGCGGGTCCGCGACGTAGCCGACGGTGTATGGCGGGCTGTCCTGCGCGGCATAGGGCCCGTAGCCGTGTGGCGCGGCGGCGTCGGGCTCGCAGAGGTAGAACTCGAGCTCGTGCGCGAGCACCGGTGCGAGGCCGAGCTCGGCGTAGGGCTCGAGCGCGCGCCGCAGCGCCCCCCGTGGATCGACGGCGTAGGGCTCGTCGCTGACCGCGTCGTGCAGGTCGCAGATGCACACGGCGACGCGCGGATCCCAGGGCAGCGCCGCGAGGGTCGAGAGGTCCGGGCGGGCGACGATGTCGGGGAACCCCTGCTCGAACCCGGCGATCACGTTGTGGCGCAGATCGACGGTCATGATCGCCTCGACGAAGCCGATCCCCTCGTGCGCGGCGTGCTCGAAGGCGCCGATCGGAATGTCCTTGCCGCGACAGATCCCGTGGAGGTCCGGGTATTGAAGGCGCACCACGCGGATCCCCGCGGCGTCAAGCTCGGACACGCTCAGAGTTTGGGCCATCGTTGCGCTCCTCCGTTTCGATTGCTGTCGTGCGTGCGGCTCTCGGGACCGAGGCACCGTCGGCGGGCGCAGGCGCTCGGTTCCCCTCCGACAACCTATCCCGGCGTGACTCAGTCGTGCAGGAACTGCTCGACCAGGGCCTCCGGGAACGACTTGTCGGCGATCGCGTAGGCGAGCGCGGTCATGCGGTAGGAGTCGGAGAGGTAGAAGCGCTCGTACAGCTCCCCGCGCCCGCCCAGATCGGAGCCGATGAAGTCCCAGGCGAGCCGGAACAGGCGGATGCGCCGTGTCGCATCGGCGCCGGCGGCCTGGAAGTAGGTGGCGATCTGCTCAGCCAGCGGCCCCTCGACGTCGGCCCGCGAGGGCGTCGCCATCAGGCTGCCGCCGCCGATCAGCGACAGCACCTCGGCGGCTCGCGGCAGCCACTTCGGCATCGCGCCGCGCAGCGCCACGAACGGCCGCTGATCCGGACACCGCACGCCTCCCTCGTCCAGCACGGCGCCCGCCTCCGCGGCGACGATCGCACTCCGCGCGAGCTCGCTCATGATCCAGACCTCGCCGAGCTTCTCCTGCACGTGGTCGAAGCTGACGGCACCGGTCGTGGTGGCCATCAGGTGGCCGAGCCCGAGCGCGAAGCAGAGCTTGACGTGGGCGCGCGTGAACGCCTGGTGCATGATGTGCCCGCGCCAGCCGGTGTCGGTGATCACCTCGCTGTATCCGATCGTGTCGCCGTCGAGGAAGACGCGCTCCCGCGGGATTTCGACGTCGTCGAAGATCACGAAGGCATCCTGCTCGTCAAAGCGCGAGGAGAGCGGGTAGTCGAACGGATCGCGGGTCTTGGCGAAGCTGTCGCGGCAGATGAAGCGCAGCCCGGGCGTGGCGATCGGGATCGCGAACGAGAGCGCGTAGCGACCGTCCTGGGGGCGGATGTCCGAGCCTGGGTAGATCAGCAGCTCGTCGGCGAACGGCGCGAGCGTCGCGAGCATGCGGGCGCCGCGCACGACGAT
>ODAK010007509.1_pt1 | contig 10953 bp, 12 predicted proteins | sample 1539591 | NCBI WGS metagenome assembly ODAK01 (sample SAMEA3539303, study PRJEB22396) | soil metagenome | biome: tundra; feature: field; material: soil | place: USA | collected 2010-05 | depth 0.15 m | reverse complement strand
CGGATGACGACTCGAACGGAGAACATCGACGCCTTCTTCAAGAAGCTGGTTCGGATGTACATCCTGTTCTTGCAGCAGACATCGACCGAGAAGCGGTGGGTCAAGGTAACGGACGGGACGGGCTTCGCGTCGTGGCAGCAGTACGACAAAGACGGCATCAAGGGAGACTTCGACTTCAGCGTGGTCGCGGGCTCCTCGATGTCGAAGAACACGGACTCGACGCGGGAACGTAATCTCGCGTTCTTCCAACAGGTCGGGCCGATGATTCAGCAGTCGGGTGGAAACCCGCAGCCGTTCATCGAATGGATTGCTCCGCACTTCGACGTTCCGCAGCACATCGTTGACGAGACGTTCGCGGGCCACAAGCAAGCGTTGCAACAGCTCGCCTTGGTGTTCGCTGCGATTCACGCGGGCGACACGCACATCCAGGGCCCGCAGCTCATGGAGCTTATCGCGTCTGCGGTCAACAGCGGCCTGAATCAGCAGGATCTCCAGAAGATTTCCCAGATGGGCGCGCAGCAAGCGGCCCAGTCCAAGGCTCAGGACGCCAACGGCGGGGGCGCTGGACCCCAGGGCGGGGGTCCCCCGCCAGCGCAGCCGACATCCCTACCAGGCACTAATCCTTCTAACCAAACGGCGTAATGAGACACGACTTTAGAGAATACGCAGCTAACAAGATGTCCATGTCGGAATCAGGATGCTGGACGTGGACTGGCAGCCTAGATAAAGATGGCTACGGTAAGTCGTGGCAAGAAGGCGGCTCTTACAGGGCGCACAGAGCGTCATACGAGTTTTTCGTAGGGCCTATTCCTGCCGGATTGACGATAGATCACTTGTGCAGGAACAGGGCATGCGTTCGTCCAGACCACCTAGAACCCGTGACAAACGGGGTGAACATTATGAGGGGCATAGGCGTAGCGCCGGTTAACGTACGGAAAACGGAATGTCCCAGTGGACACGCTTATTCCGGTGCCAACCTTCGCATTGAAGGAACCGAACGCCTGTGTCGAACGTGCCAGAACGCTAGGAGGCGTCGTAGGTACAAGGTTAGGTGGGCAAACGATCCTGTATTCAAGGCTAAACTTCTTGCATCTACGGCCAGATGGAAGTCAAGGCTCCTCCCTGGAACCAATACGAGCAACCAAACACAGTGAGAGACGTTGTTATTGGTCCGCATGACGAGTTTATGTGCATTTGCGGTGTGTACGCCTCGACGGCGATCTATGTGTCGGACAGAGAGTTCGAGGTTCTGCCTGACGAGCCCAGAAGCCTAAACGGGACTCTCTATAACCTACTGTACGGAACGTACTGCTCACAGGAGTGTCGCGCACTTGAGACTTAGACTGAAGGATTTCCGCTGCTCGCAGTGTATGGGCGAGGTCCACGACATTCTGGAGATCGACCGCAAGTTGACGGTCCCCAAGTGCTGCAAGGTGTCTATGGTCCCGATTCCGGGTGGGCCTGCGGTGAACTACAAGCCGCATTACAGCCACGCGTTGGGTCGGAACGTCAATCGGTACATCGATGAGGAGCGTGCGCTGGAGAAGAAGGGTTCCTGGATTGCCTCCAAGACGGAAGCGAACAGCGCATACGACACGGACCATTTCACAGACAACGTGACGGTACGCAAAGCGCAGCGCGATACGATCAAAAAACATGTCGAAAAGGCCGCATCTAAGGCTGTCGCAGACGGTCGGATCAGGTTTCAGGATTGATGTATACGGCGAAGCAAAATTACGTTCCTTACGACAAGCCGTATGCCTGTCGAAAGTGCGGTGGTTCTAAATGCTACACCAGCAGATCGTCTACGACGGGTTATCAATGGCGAGTCTGCGTTCCTTGTCATTCACAGAGAATGAAGCGCACATTCATACGGCTTGTTGACAGTGACAAATACAGACTCCAAGCAAGACGTAGCGTTCTGACCAAGTATGGACTTAGCATATCTGATTACGAGAGGTTGCTCGAATTACAGTGCGGCGTGTGCGCAATATGCGAAATGCCAGAGAAGAAACTGCACAGACGAACAGGCGAAATAAGGCGTCTCTCCGTTGACCATGACCACACAACAGGTAAGGTCCGTGGTCTCTTGTGCGCGGCATGCAATTTGGCAATAGGAAACATCAGAGACAATCCAAATACGGCTGTCCGAATGGCCGAATATTTAACGACTGACGAAAGGATTCTAGCACCGAATGTCTGAACAAGGAACTGCTCTGGAGACGGCTGCTGCCTCGGCCATTGATTCTGTTATGGGCGACGGAGAGCCCACAACCGATACCACGGCTGACATCAGCACCGCCGAAGGACACAAGCCGGAAGCTGACGAAACCGAGGGCCACATCAAGTGGCTTGAGGAAAACAAAGACAAGATCCCCACCGAGAAACTGTCTTTTCTGGACAAGAAGTTTCAGCCCGACTACAACCGACGGCTGAACCTACTGAACACCGAGAAGTCCAGCGTTGAGCGTAACGCGCAAGCGTTGCTGAACAATGTTGGGTATCAACTGCCCGAAGGTAAGTCTGTCAGCGATCTACTGTATGAGAACGACGGGAAAGGCTTTCTGGACGCAATCCAGGGAGTCGTGTCGAAGCAGATGGCCCCTGTTACGGAACAGATCCAGGCCGCCCGCGAGAACCAGAGCATCAGCGAAATGATGACTGTTGCCCAAGCGTTCGATGTCCGTGTGAAGGAGAACTTCCCGGAGATTTTGAGACGGATTGACGCCGACCCCGAGATCACTAATTTGGCGCTCAAGTCAAACTATGGTCCCAAGGCGTTGCCGTACGTCATGCAGGGCGTCGCGGCGCAGATTACAGCGGAGAAGTTGGCGATCCAGGTCGCTGACTTACAGAAGCAGCTCGGCCAGAAGGCGGTTGCCGACAAGGTTGGTAAATCGACCACGAAGGCAAGCGGCGGATCATCGAAGGGCGCTCCTACGGTCAAATTGACGCTCGCACAGATCGCTAAGGCGAAGTACGACGAGCTGATGGCCGATCAGGGCTAACAAGGTACGGGCCGAAGTAATTGCGGCTTGTATAAATAGGTAATTGCCACTTGGCAACGATTCCGTCCGAAACTAGAACCTTTAACACCGTCTTCGCAACGACGATGGACACTTACGCCGATCAGGCGTCGGTGAATACGCTCACAGCGTTTCCTCTCGTTGACAGACTGTATAAGGGTGGTAAAGCCAAAATGAAGGATGGCGGCGTCAGAATTGACGTTGGCGTCCGTTACGGGATGAACCCCGGAACGCAGTGGTATCAGGGCTCGGACACGCTCGATATGACGGCGTTTGAAAGCAACACGCTCGCTAAGTTCGACTGGAAGCAGCTTCATGCGCCAGTGACCTATACGGGCAGCGAAATCCGTCTCAACCGTGGTTCGGCGCAAATGCTCGACCTGGTGACGGAGAAAATCTCCGCGACTGAGATCACGCTGAAGAAGGTTCTCGACATCGCCATGTGCGGTGACGGTTCGGCCAACGACGGTAAAGTGATTCTTGGACTCGATGCGATGTTCCCGACGACCCCGACGGCCGACCCCGCTGTTGGAGCGGTTGGCGGAATCACTGCTGTTGGTAACAACTGGTGGCAGAATTTCGCTCTCACGTCTTTCGGTTCGTTTGCGGCCAACGGCCCCAAGGGCTCCTCGGCTGACAACTGGATCAACGCGTGGGACACGGTTTCCGACGGTAGCGATACCCCGGAGTTCATTCTCTCGTCTCAGGGCGTGTACGAAGCGTACCACCGCTCGAATCTGTCGGCTGTCCAGATCATCATGACGCCGAACGCCACTGGAACGCTGTCCTTCCCGTCCCTGAAGTACATGGGTGCTGACTGGTATTGGGATCGCAACATCGTTTCGGGTCGGGCTTTCTTCCTTCGCTCTGCGGACCTTGAGTTCTGGGTTCACAGCGAAGGCAACATGAAGCTCTCTCCGTTCATCAAGGCGTTCAACCAGGATCTCTACGGTGCTTCGATGCTGACTCAGTGTGCGTTTTTCTGTCGCAGGCGACTGTTCACAGCCGTGATCGACGGGGTGACCGCATGAGCCGCATTCCCAAGTATTCAGACGATTTCCCGGAGTTTTCTGGAACGTCCATCGGTGGCCCCGTTTATCCGCCGTATTCGACGGTTGTTAACGACGCCCCGTTTCAGACGGTTCCCAACAACAACGATCAGCTCGGTGATGTCGTTGTTGACAAGTTCGGTGGCCAGTACATGTACGTCCGCGCTGTTGCTGCTCTGGCTGCTGGCCAGGTTTGCAAGTACGCGGCGGCTACGGCTGGCACGGTGTCTGCCTCCACGACTGTTTCCACGGTGTTCACGAATATCACGACCACACTCCGCGGATTCGGTCGGATCGTTCTTGGCCTCGACTGGTACGGCTGCGGGCGGCGGACAGCCGTTCATCAAGCTCATCAAGAAGCAGCTCATTCTCGGTGTCCCGGGCTCTGGAGCCAACACCCAGTTCGCGCTGTCGCTTTCGGACATCTTCTTCGGCGTTGGCAAGAACGACGGCGACGCGCTTGCGGCCATCCCGACAACGGGTGACCCGGTTGCCCTCCTTCGGCCTTATGCCGTTGACGTGGCTGGGTTGGCGTCTGCGCCGCTCGGCGTTGCGCTCGGCACGGTTACGTCTGGTAACCGCACGCTGATCCAGACGGCTGGGATTGCCCAGGTTCTTGCGGTTGGTTCGACGGACGCTGTGGTTGACGGTCTGATCGTGGTTTGCACCGCGACCGGAAACGTCAAGGGATCGCTCACGACTGCCTCGGCGGCTTCCGCGATTGCGGATGCGTCGTCCATCGTTGGGTATGCCCGTCAGGCGTACGTCTCTGCGACAGCCAAGCTGATCGCTGTTTCGCTTATCGGTCTTCAGGACCGGCAGTAAGTCATTTCTTCGCGGGGGGCCGTCATGGCTCCCCGCCTTTTCTCTTTATTTGGAGACTCATGCAAGTTGATGGTGCCAAGGATATCGGCAACGGATGGATGGAAACCCCGACGGGTCAGCGGTTCTACGATCCAGTCAGCGCTGTCCACACGGACTACGAGAAGAAGAACGCTGCCCAGAAGGTCGAATCACTGATTCTGACTGCGGAGAACGTCAAGAAGGTCACGGAACGTGTCGCGTTCCTCGAGGAGCAGCTGGCGAAGCTGGCTGAGGAAGTCACCCGCATGAAGGCTGGCCGTAAGGCTGTGGCGTAAGACATGGCACGCACGCTCCAGCAGCTTGTTTCCGACGTAATACGGGAGGTCAGAGGTCAGACTTCCCCGCTTGAGGCCCAACAGGCACTTCGGGACGCGCTGGACGTTATCGACTCGAAGGGAAACTGGGAGTTCCTGATTACGCGGACGATAATCAACATCGTACAGCCGTACTCGACCGGAACTGTAGCCATAGCGCTCACCAGCGGTACTAACGTGCTAGGCACAGGCTCAGCATGGAAAGCTCTGGAGGGAGCTGCGGTCGTATCGTACAAGACGATCAAGCTCGCGTCCAGGCTGATGCCGTACGAAGTGTCGATCATCAACGACGACACACACTTGAACCTGACGACATCCCTTGGTGGGACTGCCGACATCACGGCTGACACTTACAGTATGTACCAGATGCGGTACAAGCTGCCCGCTGACTGTGAGCCCGGACGCGACTTGTTCATGAAGGGTCCGATTTCGTACGGTGAGCGTGGCGACGGGAACATCAACAAGATCGGCAACATGACGTTCGAGCGTCGTCGGCAGGACTTCGGCATGTCGCCCGGTGGGCCTTACTGGTACACGGACGGCCCGTACGACGAAGTTAACCAGGTAGCCACGATCCTGGTGTGGCCGTATCCGGCGAACACCGTCGATTTCCGTCTGACGTACTACAGAAAACTGACTATCCCGAAGTTCCTTTACAGCAACGTCGTTATTCCGCAAGCGTTCGAGCGTCTGCCGATTCTGCTTGCAGCGTCTCAGATCATGCAGCGTTCGTCCACCCAGGGCTGGCTCGAAAAGAGTGCCCAGGCGAACCAGATGATGAAGGACTTGTACTCGCGCTATGCGGCGAGTCCGGCGTATGACGGCTCCATCGAGCCGGACGACGGTGGGGACCAGGATCAGATGTTCGCTATGAACAACAAGCTGTTCACTGGCTTTGGTGCGTACTAATGGGATCTCAAACTTCCCTCGTAATGCAGACGGAACTTGCCCGTCGCGTAACTCAGCTTGCCACAGGAGCGGCATCGACGGCGGAAGCCGCGATCAATCGGGCCATCCGTTGGACGAATCGCCAGGGCAGCTACACGTTCCAGTTGTCCGTGCCGGTTGGCGTGTTACCGATGACGGTCAGCGGTCTGTCCTATATAACGACACCAACCGATTTCGATTCCGGTAAGGCGTTCTTGCTGCTGAATAACAGTGGGACGGCGGTCAAACAGGCTCCCGTTAGCGGATTGGGAGATACCCAGAACTACAACACGATTGCGAATACGGACTTCGACCAGTACGTTCTTGTGGCGTACAACAGTGGCGCTACGATGTTCCTGTACCCGACTGTGCTTGGGTCGGGAATACTCACTTTGATCTACCACAGAATTACAGCCGACATCACTGGCGCTGGCTTGTCCAACTTGCCTAGAGACTTCGATGACCTGGTTGTGGACTTGGCCGAGGCCGAGGAGAAGCGGATCTACGACGTTGGCGACGCGTGGTCCGCGCTGATTTCCCGTTGCCAGGATCAGATCAAGGTGCTGCTGGACAACTACAAGACCCAGACGATTGAGACGGGTCTGGACACTGAGGCTCAGGCGTTGATTGGCGAGAAGGCTAAGGTTGGACGCGATTGACCCAAGCTAAGACTTACGTCCTGATCCCAGCCGACAAGCGTGGGCTGCTGACCAACTGGAGCGCGTTCAACATGGGGCAGTACGAGAACTCGTTCTCGAACCTCCGTGACGTGCTGCTGCGGGATAACGCGTGGTGTAGCCGGACAGGGGATAGCAGCCTTGGTATGGCCGGTGTCAGTGGGACGTGTCAAGCGTTGTACGTCTATAACGCGATTGATACTACGACCGCGACGGCTAACCCGACATCGACGACCGTTCAGTCGGTTGGCAACTCGTCTCCGTACGGGCTGTCGGTTACCACACAGGCAGGCGTTACCAGCGCGATCACCACAACGGTCGATCCGAATGACCTTGTGTTCATGACGATCAAGAACCGTGTCTTCGTGTGTGGCAACGGCACGACTCCGTTGATTATTACGAGATATCCGGCGGTGAACGCGTTCAGTTGGGGTAAGGCTGGCCCGACATCATCGTTGAGCTATACCGGGTACTCGCAGGTATCCAACGCGAACACAAAGGTGTTCTTCGAGGCGGCCCACGGTGCCACCACTGCAACACTCCTGACGATCACGGGTACGGGCAGCACATACACGGCAAGCCCGGGATGGGATGGCAAGACGGTCATCTTCGATGGCTCGGAAATCTATACGATTTCAACGTCAACGACCAACATCCTGACGCTGACGACGCCGACGCCGAACACCAAGGCTACCAAGAACGTCGAGGTTCACTACGGGAACTTGAGCTGGGGAGTCAATCCTCCCAAGTACGCGTTCGCGTATTACAACCCGGCCACGGGCCACATCACGAACATCAGCCCGATTCTGACGCTGACGGAACAGAACATGTCCAACGTCAACGTGATGATCGGCGGCATCCTGGGGACGGGCGACGCCAACTACACTCGGATCGTGCTGTTCCGTACGGGCAAGGACGGAGGCGTTCTGGCTCCCCTGTTCCTGGACTCGGCACACGGCGGCACGGCGGTGGTTGGCGCGGACGGGATGATCGTCAACACGGCGAGCACCTACACTTACCAGGACTACCAGCCGGACCAAAAGGTTGGGGCCGTGCTGGGCCTCTTTGACGCTCAGTATCTGATCTATAACATGCCTGCTCCGACGGACATCAGGTTCGCGGAGTACTGGAACCAGCGCGTGTTTGCGACTACGCTGAGTACGCCGTGGAGGCTGATTTTCTCGGGCGATTCGGGCCAGATCCCGCTTGGGGTTGCCGAGGAATCGTGGCCATCTACGAACTACCGAGACGTTTCGGCTACCGATGGCCAGATAACTGGGCTGCGGGTAGTAGGCGACTCGCTTCTGGTCTGCACGAACAAGGCTATCTATTACGTCGCAGGCACAAACGAGAACGACTATAACCTGGTTCGGCTGTCTAGCCGAGGTCAGGGCGTCAACCATTTCGCCATAGACGAACATCCCGGAGATTCTACTAACCCATCGTCGTCAGCGATCTACGTCTCAAGCGACAACCGGCTGTGGCGGCACTATCCGGGTGGCACAGTCGAGGACATCGGATGGCCGATTCAGCCGTTCCTGGATGTCGTGCAGCGTGTCGGGACCAATCGTCCATTCTTGGTCAAGGTTGCACCGCTTAACAAGAACTGGCTGCTGATGCTGAGTATTCGGAACACAGGCAACACCGGCTACAACACGTTCTTCTACGACTTCGACACAACGACGTGGTACGACTGGGGATACGGCGGTGTCGGGTCGTCAACTACCGCAACGACGTTCGGGGCTGGGTTCAACTACGCCACGAACCAGAACGCCGTGTTTGCCACGGCAAGCACGGTTCCTAATCTCATACTGGTTGGATATAATACGACAGCCGTGGGCTTGCAGGCGACGTTCACGACCCAGGCGATGGACTTGGGCAACCGTCGGGACAAGAAGACCATCGAGGGCATTGACCTGTACGTCTCGGACGACTCGCTGACTGGCTGGGGCGTCCAAGTACGGTACGACCAAGCCGGTAGCTTCGTTCCGTACACGCGGCCACCTATTATCAATACCCCGCGCTATATGGGGGCAGGCGTCATCCGGTTCTCTTGTCCAGCGGTCCAGCAGTTCCACAGTGCGGAGCTGAAGGTCATCTGGGGCACGACGAACTTGGCCACCCCGAAGGTGTTCAAAGCGGAGATCATCTACCGTACCCAGAGCACGGGCGAAGGCGGGGAACCCTCGTAAATGGCAGATTGGGGTTGGCCAGGAGATGTCGGAGGCGGAGGCTTATACAGTGGTAGCGCGTTTAGCAGTCCAGCAAACGGCGGCGGACCCGGTGGTAGTCCCATTGACACAACAAACCGAACGCCTCCTGCTCCACTCCATGTTGTACTGAAGGTTAACAACAACGGAACGTGGAAGGTGACGTGGAATGGTCTGTTCATACGTCAGCAGATCAACGGCTCGGGACCACGCGTAGGGACATGGAACGTAGGCTTCTGCCAGACAGCCTTGGCACCCCAGCAGTCTAGCAGCACCACTTGGGCTGTTGACGTAAAGAACCGCAGTCAGATCCTGAATAACCTTGTCGGCAACGTCACTGGCGGCACCTATTCGTACTTCCAGAGCGACACTTCGCTTGGGGATGGATGGGTAGTGATCTGGGCCACGTCCCAGGATGGCAACGACGGTCCTCCGTCCACACCGCTGTACGCGACGATCAGCGCGACAACGGGAGCGATCCCGTCCGATCCGGGTGGGCTCTCACGGACGCGACACACTCAGCAGGTGCTGTTGAAAGACAACACGCAGAAGGTGTACGTCTTCAACCATACGATCAGTTGGACGCCTCCGAGCGACGTGTCCCAGTTCGGCGGCATGTCGCTGTTCGTCCGAAACATCAACGGCGACAACGCGTTGGCGGATATGCAGGAAGTGTCATCCATGTGTCCGTGGAACCACACCACGGGTGTCCAGAGCCAGACGTACTCGTTCATCATGCCGGAGGATCTGGGTGTCCAGGACAACATCGTGACGCTGACGAACGGCTCAACGACAATGACCCGGACCAGCGGTACCAACTTCATTGTCGGCAACGTCGGGCATCAGGTCGTTGTGTACGGAGCGTCAGCCAGCGATTTCGTCCAAGTTTACCAGGATCAGATCAACACATGGACGAGCACCAACGTCCAGGACACGGGTGGTACGTTCACTGGAACCACTGGGACGTACGCCATTCGGACGTACAACGCGATGACGTACTTCCTGACGAGCGTGTCGCTTGTGGGCAACCACAAGGCCGACCCCAGCACATCGACTGCGAACTTCGTTATATGAGCATCCAAAGGCAGCGCCGCAAGCTCGGCGGTAACGAATTCGTCGATGAGACGTGCGTCAACATGGATCTGCGGAATGCTTTCGCGCAGTCCAGTAAGTGGATTCGCTGCACGTTCGTCAACTGCAAGATGGATCAGGCGAACTTCGCGGATGCGACGTTCGTGGAGTGCGTGTTCGAGTCGTGTGAAATGCGCCAGACCATTCTGGTGAGTCGTATCTATCACTGCAAGTTCCGCTTCTGTCAGATGGATCAGGCCAACTTGCGCGGTGCAGACATTCAGGACACTAGCTTCTCTAAGTGTCGGGCCGAATATTCCGACTGGGGGTCCGCGACCCTCGTTAGGACATCCGTTGATTGTGAACTGCACGGAGCACGCCTGGATCTCGACCGAAGTGACAGCGTGGACTGGGCCGGAAGCAATCTCTGGGGAGCAGTGGTATCAGTTGGTTGCTCCTTCTTCGTTGGTAACCATTTTGACCCTAGACAGTTGCACCTGTTTTTGGCGCTTCTGTGCAAGTCAACAGGAAACGAAAACGACCTCGAGGCCGTTCGATCCGTTGTGGATGAGCGCTTCAGTAGGTTATTGGACAGGCTAGTAAACGATGCCGGTACGCAGATCGACGGTGACGCACTCGAAACGGGTGACCATGAAGGTGGGTCCGTTCCTGGGGACATGGTTAATGAAGATACGCAGATCGGGGATAGTGGCTATCCACTCGCTCGACTCTTGGCCGGATAATGACAAGTAATCCAGGTACTGAAGCGGCGGGCCAGACGGCCCAGAGCGCAGCCAATCTCCAGCAGGCGTTGT
>ODAK010007507.1_pt1 | contig 10955 bp, 10 predicted proteins | sample 1539591 | NCBI WGS metagenome assembly ODAK01 (sample SAMEA3539303, study PRJEB22396) | soil metagenome | biome: tundra; feature: field; material: soil | place: USA | collected 2010-05 | depth 0.15 m | reverse complement strand
TCCTTTCCCAATTGTCTTAAGTTATGCCACTTCACCGGCAGATGAAATCCGCTCCAACGGACAAAGCCAGACGTCGAGCATCCTTGATGGTTGCTTCGCCCAAACCGAATATGTTGGTGTATTAAAAAACGCTAAAAATCCGGCCGGGGCAAAAGCGGTAATCAAATATTTACTAAGTCCAAAATTCCAACAGTCGTTCCCCTCAACCATGTATATGTTCCCAATTGTTCGCACAACACCGATACCAAGTAGTTGGATCAAATTTGCCCAAATTGCTCCAATAACTTACGGAGACCATCTGGATTTCGCGGCTAGTCGAAAAGATTGGTTAATGAAGTGGAGTGCGATATTTAACTAATTGCGTCTACTAAAATGAAACAGCATCCCAAATTTCTATGGTTAATACCTCTAATTTTTTTTGGGTTGCTGTTTTATTTTCCACTATTTAAAATTATGGAGCACGGCTTCACAGGGCCGTGGCTCCATTTCATTACAAGCTCGGAAACTCTGAAAATAATTTGGTTTACCATTTGGCAAGCTGCAATTTCTGCGATTATAGCTATCCTGCTGGGCTTTCCAGGCGCGTACGTCTTATATCGCTGTTCGTTTCCTGGGCAAAGACTTATCCGTGCACTAATTACAGTGCCATTCATGTTACCTACGATTGTCGTCGCAATCGGTTTTACTGAATTTCATAGAATGTCGATTATAACAACAATCATTTGCGCGAATGTATTTATGAACTACTCGTTGGCAGTTCGAGTAATTGGCGGAACATGGGCTAATTTGAATTGGGACATAGATGAAGCTGCAGCTATTGACGGCGCCGGTAGATTTGAAACATTTATAAAAATCTCTTGGCATCAGCTTAAGAATGCGACGGCATCAACTTTTTCACTAATCTTTCTTTACTGCGCCGCAAATTTTGGCATCGTTCTTGTTCTCGGCAATGGATCGACAAATACAATTGAAACTGAGATATACACAAATGCCACTCAATACCTAGATCTTTCTAAAGCAACCGCACTAGTCCTAGCACAAACCTTATTGACGGTATTTGTTTTTGTGGTCGCCAGGCGGTTAAGTAAGAATCCAATATCTATTGTTGGGTTTGCTAAATCGAAAGACCAAAAGCCATTTGACCATAGGGATTTACCTGCATTACTTATAACCATTGTTGTATTTACTCTCATATCGATTCCAATTATTGGAATTATTACAAAATCCTTTAATAGCGGTCTAAGTAACTATCGTGCACTTGCAGGAACAGGCCAAGAGAACTTCTTAACAATTTCTATAGTTCAAGCTTTGCTAAATGCGTTCCGTAACGCACTAATTATGATGATAATCAGTCTGGCAATCGGCTTGATAATTTCCTTTCTTCTATATAAATCTTCACTAATTTGGAGTCGCCTAGGTGAGGTTGTGTTCCAAATTCCATTAGGTGTCTCCAGTGTTGTTCTAGGTCTTGGGTACTTATTGTGTTTTGGTTCAGGAATATTTCCACTCCGATCGAGCTGGCTCATAACTCCAATTGCGCAATCCTTGCTTGCGATACCGCTCGTGGTGCGCTTAATATATCCAGCGCTCTGCGGAATTGATCCAGAATTGCTTGAAGCGGCCGCTTTGGATTCGGCATCAAGTGGAGACACTTGGTGGCTGATTGAATTGCCGGCCATAAGAAATGTACTTCTAATTGCGATGGGATATGCAGCAATTATTTCCATTGGTGATTTTGGCGCAGCTAATTTCTTGGCCTATGGTCAACAAGGGACCATCACGACCGTGCTCTATCAACTAATCTCAAAGCCAGGAGCGGTGAACTATGGAATGGCCATGGCTGCCAGTTCGATATTAATTTTTATAACTTTTGTTTTGGTTGGAGCAATGAGTTACTAAGTGGATTAAGGACAATTTTTCGTAGTGCGCCAGGAGAATTCATACTCGAATTCTCTAAGTAGAACCTCAGAGCGAATACAGCTTTCTCTCAAACCGGACAAGCACAATCTGACTTATGAAACTTCAAATATCTATTCTCGTTATCGGAATAGCACTGAGCGCGGGATCGGTATCCGCTGAATTACATCGAAGCGCGAGTGTGGCTTCGGTATCTCAATCAACTGGAACAACGATCGTGGCTTCATCCTCTTCTTTTCAACAATCGGTTACAACGAAATCTACGTCTAAGAAGCCGATTACAATACGATCTACTCACAAGAAACTGAGTACAACACGATCTACGCTTAAGCAATCGGTTACAACTCCTCCCAAGATTTTGATCACTGGAACTCGGCCCTCAATAAAGGGCGGGCCATCGGGGGGCGACGACTAAAAGTAAATGAGTGATCGTGATCTGATTTAGGACTCCGATTTTAAGTACGAAAGTATTCTCATTGCGTCATCATTAGGATTATTACTGAGTTCGATTGTAAGCCGAGCCACTTCTCTATAAAGTTGGTCCCTTTTATTAAAGCGTTGAGTGATTACAGATTCTGCATTCTCTTGCAATGCTTGTCTCCCAATACCGGTAGAGCCAGCGCGTTCTAATAATTTTTCAAGTGGCAAACGCAGATAAATAGCAATTGCATCTTGCAACAAAGCAACACTTTCTTGATAATCGATCACCGACGCTGCAGCACCTGAAATGAAAGGTGCACGCCTTTGCATAACAGTTGCCAAGTATTCACCTTCAAGTTTATGAAGTTCTGGAACGGGCAAAGCTGAAAGTTCTTCATGGCTTAAATCATTGAGTGTTTCCAATTCACCATCATTATCGAAATACGGCCAGCCAAGTTCCTGGCTCAACAAAGTACCCAAAGTGGTTTTACCCGCACCCATTGGGCCAATAAGTACTACTTTAAGTTGATTCATTCGGTTTGATCTAAAATAGAAAAATCTTGTGGTGTTATTACGCCTTTAACGACCTTTCTTGTTTCAACATCGTTGAACGCCATCTCCCAATCATCTAAAGAATAAATTGAAGTAAGTACTGATGGGTCATATTTTTTAGAAGCCATGAAAGCTAAAGCACGATCCCAACTTGAGTACTCCGATGAGAGCGAAGTGAAAATTGTTAGTGATTTAGTAGTAGCCGCATTAATAGAAAACGGTACTTCTTTAGTTCCTGCAAGACCTAACTCGAGCACGCGACCAAGTCGACGTGTTAATTGTGCGCAGAGTGAGAGGGATTCCCCAGCTCCTGTGGAATCAATGGTGAGATCAAAGGTATCCCCAAGTTCCTTTACTGTGGTATCCGAGTCTTTGAGCAGATGGGTGCCAATTGCCAGTGATGCAGCAATCTCTAATCGCTTTACACTACTTTGACGTCCAACAAGAACAACTTCGCTAGCACCGGCAGCCTTGGCCAGCATCGCAGAAATCAAACCAATTGGGCCGGGTCCTATGACAAGTACTCGCTCGCCTATCTGAATTCCAGCGCGATCCAAACCTGTAATACAAATAGCAGTTGGTTCAGTAACTGTTGCAGTTCTAAAGCTCACGCCATTAGGGACCGCATGTAAAAGGTTGGCGGGCAATAGAACAAATTCTGCAAAAGCGCCATCAATTCCCCACCCAGGACTTCGTTTTGCCGGGCATAAATGAATTGCCCCGCGACGACATGCATCGCATGTCATGCACGCAAGAGTGTGCTGCTCGCAAACGACTCGGTCGCCGACTTCCCAAGTTCCGCAATTAGTTCCAACTTCAACAATGCGACCGGTGTACTCATGACCCAGAACAACGGGAGGCCAATTTTTGTGAGTATCTTCCAAAATGTGAAGGTCAGTTCCACATATGCCACTTGCAACAACTTGCACTAACACCCAACCATCTTTTACTTGTGGTTTTGGCCAGTCGTACTTGAGCTCGACATGCCCTGGGCCTTTGGTTGTCTTTACTAGCGCTCTCATCACATTTCCTCCAGATACAAAATAAATGAAAGAGTACACGGCCGGAGACCCCCTCCGACCGTGTACTTAAGCAGTCAACTAGGAATTACTTGACGCCCCAGATCTTCTTGTAGATGTTGCGATATCCATTTTTCGGATCCCACGATGTTGCTTTTCCGATATTTGCTTTATCAACCAAGTGAGTTGCAGGTACATATCCACTTGCAGCAACACCATTGATTGCGCGGTTGAACTCATCAATGATCTGCCATCCCTCTTGGTTAAGAGGTTCTGGAACTGTTACCGATTGATATTGGCCAGATGCAATACGTGAGTATTCATCTGTTGATCCATCGCCAGCACCAACGTTGTGAGGGAGTCCAGTACCTGACTTACCGGCTGCACGTAATGCTGTAGCTATCGGAGTAATGTACAAACTGCCATTAATCGAGATCGAATCTGTCCACTTGCTACCGAACTTCGCTAGCAGAGCAGCGGTCTCTGATTGCATTAATGTAGAAGTGCTGTTTCCAATTGGAATGTTGTCGTACTTAAGAATGTTGATTGATGAACAGGTCTTGAGTTCAGCAACGATCTCATCTGACTTGCCCTTTGCGAACGGAATCGAGAAGTCTGAGAAGACTACAACTCCACCTCGGCCGCGTGAATTTGAGATAGCCCAGTCTGCACTAATGACTGAAACATCCTTACGAAGGGTCGTCACGTTTGAAAAAAGGCCAGCTTGTGGTTGTGGACCAGCTGTTGCTTCTGCATGCCATCCGATTACCGGAATCTTTGCAGCGTTTGCAGCTGTAATTGCATCTTTAACTGTTGCTGGATCAAAACCACCAACAACAATTCCATCAGCATGCAAGGTGACAGCTTGGTTCATAGCCTGATCCATGCCTTGTTGCGTTCCCTGACCATCAAGTACTTTAACTGTCCAACCAATAGCCTTTGCAGCTTCTGCTACACCTGCTTCAGCGCCAGCAACTCCGCCATTGGTCATAGTTTGAGCAACATAGTAAATAGTCTTACCTGTTGAAGCCTTAGGGCCGGTCTTAGGACCAGTCCAAGGAGCAGCTGAGTTAACTGCAAGCTTTACTGCAGCATCAGCTTTAGCGAGAGCTGCCTTGCAGCTACTTGCGGCATTGGCACTTGTTGTACCAACTGCGATTGTCGAGCTTGTTACAAGTGCGATAATCGCAGTTGTAACAAGTGCGCTCTTTTTAACTTTGTTCACTTGTCTCCTTAGTTTGTCGAGGGGGTGGTGCTTTCCATACTTTTCCTTGAAGCTTCTGCTCCCGCCTTCAAGCGGCGCCTTGTTGAATAACCAGCAAGACCAACAGCGGCCAACAAAGTTAAACCGTTGAAGAGAGGTGTTACCCAGAATGAAGCGCCAAGTTGCTGGATTCCGGATACTCCAATTGCAAGAATTGCAACAGCGACAAAGGTTCCCATCGCGTTTGCTCTTCCCAATCGAATAGTTGTTGACCCAAGCAGTGCCCCTACGAATGCAGGTAGGAGATACTCAGAACCAAGACTTGGATTGCCGATCTGTTGCTGCGCCGCGAGTAAGCATCCTGCAAAGCCTGTAATTGCAGATGCAGTCACGAACGCCATAATTGTGTATCGGCGCTTTGGTATCCCAACAAGTTCAGCTGCTCGAGGATTGGAACCAATGACATACAGCGCACGACCTGCTGGAAGCAATTCAAGAATTAAACCGAGCGCTACAACTAAAAGGACAACATAATAAAAACCCATAGGTAAACCGAAGATATGGTAATCAAAAATATTTGTGAAACTAGTTGGTAAACCTTTAAAGGGGGGAACGATACGTCCGCCGCCAGTAATCCATCCACTAAATGCATAAAGGACGCTGCCAGTTCCAAGAGTTGCAATGAAGGAATCGATCTGGGCAAATTCAACGAGCAAACCGTTAATCAGACCGACAAGCGCTCCACCTACAACAACTAGTAGGCAAACCCAGATCCAAGGAATGTGCTTGTAGGCAAGGAACCACATAACTACAACGTGCCCTAACCCAACGCCATATCCCATTGATAAATCAAAGTTGCCAGTAACAATGGGGATCATGGCACCAAGTGCCAAGATGGCAGGAATTGCTTGGTTAGAGAGGATTCCTTGCAAATTCGAAAAAGTTGGATATGAATTAGGCAGTGCAAATGAGAATATTACAAAAATCAAGACCGCCAATATTGGTAAGCCCCATGTTCCAAGGCGCAGCGCCCAACTTGTCTCAGACTTTTTATTCACTGCCATTTTTTAGATACTCACATTCGCTCGTGATGCATATGTAACAAGATTTTCAATACTAATTTCTTCTCTGACGAGTTCTTTAACAATCTGACCGTCCGAGAAGACCAAAGCTCTATGTGCCATCAAACTCACTTCTTCAAAATCTGTTGAAACCAAAAGAATTGAAAGTCCATTTTCAGTTGCTTTATGAATGAGTTGATAAATTTCATTCTTTGCGCCCACATCGACTCCTGCAGTTGGTTCTTCGAGAACAATAAGTTCTCGATTCATACTGAGCCAGCGAGCTAAAATAACCTTCTGTTGATTGCCACCAGATAATGTCGCAATTGCTAACTCCGACGTGCGTGGCTTTACATTAAATTCGTCATCATATTTATATGTAAGTTTGCGTTCTTTACGAACATTAAATGCTTTAAGTGGACCGTATCCGCGAACCGTTAGATTTGGGAACAGGTTTTCGCGAACAGTAATATCTGAAAATAGACCTTCTTCAGCGCGCGATGAGGTAATAAGCGAAATGCCATGATTAACAGCGTTTTCAACATTTCCAGATATTTCTTTCTCGCCGAGAGCGATCGTGCCACCGAATCGTCCGATTGCGCCGGCAATCATGCGGCCTAGTTCACGCTGCCCAGCACCATTGAGGCCGACAAGTCCTAACACCTCACCCTTGAATACCTTTAAAGTCGTAGGAAGGACATTTGGTCCTGACAAGTCATTTACTTTGAGTACTGGATCTCCATGTATGAAGCTTCCAAGTTGGAAGGTTTTTGTTTCGCCACCAACAATTGCACGTACAAGAGTCTCGGGAGAAAAAGAATCAATTGGCCCATCCTCTACTAACTTGCCATCACGCAAGACAACCACGCGATCTGCCACCTTAAATATTTCATCTAAACGGTGCGAAACATAAATAATTGCGGTTCCTTCGGCGCGAAGTTTGCGAAGCACTTCAAAGAGATTTTCGCAGTCATGCGCATGAAGACTTGCCGTGGGTTCATCGAGAACCAAAACATCAGAGCGGTCATAGAGCGCACGTGCAATTGCCACAAGTGACCTATCCGCCCTGGATAGATTTTTGATTGTGTCTTTGGCACTAATGTGGGGTGCAACTTTTGCCAGGGCATCTGTAGCACGCGTGCGAACTCCGCGCCAATTAATGAAGCCAGCAATTGTTGGATATTTGGAACCTAGTGCAATTGACTCTGCGACTGTCATCCATTCAACAAGACCAAGATCTTGGTGGATAAAAGCAAATTTAATATCTTCAAGTGATTTATTATTAGCGCCCTTGATACTTCCAGAATCTTGGGTATAAATCTTTGCCAAAATCTTGATTATCGTGGATTTACCGGCGCCGTTCGCGCCAAGAAGAGCAAGTATTTCGCCACGGTGAATATCAAAACTCACATTGTTAAGAGCTTGAGTGGCACCAAATCGTTTGCTTAAATGCTCAAGCGAAACGATTGTGGAACTTGAATCAAGGCTCACGCTTCATTGCTCCTTAGGATGCTTGCCGTATCTGACGTAACGGAAAGTAAACCTAAGAAACACAAAATGCTATTCATCGTCCAGCAGGTTGGACGATTTTGGGGATTATTACGAAACTGTTATCTATTGCGATCTGAGGTTGTCAAGGGGTTGGACAAGCCCTTGCGCAGGGAAAATAGATCATTTAACAACGATTGTCGAAACTCTGGTGTCACTCTTTGAACCATAACCGTAGCTGAAACTGCCACGGCAGATGTGTCACCTCTAAAACCAGAGACCGCAATCGCAAAACAGATAACACCGGGGGTTGTTTCTTCATTGTCAATTGCATAACCACGCTCACGTATGCCTGTTAAATCTTTAGAGAGACCTGCAACAGACGTAATGCTCTTCTCTGTAAGTTTGACGAAAGCCGAAGGGTTTTCACGATAACGCTCCTCGGCTTCGCCTTGTGGCAAAAGAGCCATCAAAGCTTTGCCAGTCGCAGTACAGATTGCAGGAAAGCGGTCGCCAATATTTGCCGTCAGACGAATCTGTTGGCGCCCTTCGTATTTTCCGAGATAAAGAACATCAGTTCCATCCAAAATTGCGATGCGGGAGGATTCGCGGGAAAGAATAGGCAAGCTGGCGCATAAGTCGTAGTACTCACGCAAGGCATCAATGCCGCTCAAGTATTGTCCGCCGAGTTCGACGAGTTTTCGCCCGAGACGATAACCAGCATCTCTGCGAACAAGGAAACCCAGAGACTCGAGTTCTAGACAAATATTTGCTGTGGTTGATTTAGGGATATGCAACTGGCGTGCGATTTCATTGGAAGACACTGCACCTCCATGTTCGCCGAGCAAATCAAGGATGGCAGCAGCTCTAGCCACAGAAGGCACTAAGGAAGGACGAGTCGGATCTTCGTGATCATCCTGTTCGACCTCAATCATTAAACTACCCAACCCTCTGGACGCTACACAGCACCCTGCTAATGTCTGAGGGTAGCAGGCTCCAAATTGACCAACAAGAGGAAAACCAGAGGGTTTTATGTCAGCGCAAAGTTCTGGGCAAGTGAACAACGGCCCACATATTTCCTTTGAAGATTTTGTTTTTCTCTTTGAAAAAACAAAAAGTTGGGGTGAGTACAACGCAGCAATTGTGGAGCGTGGAGCGCTCAACCACATCACAAAACAGATAGTTGCTGCTGCATCCACGTTGGTGAGCGAAGGAGTTGTTATTCCAACTGCTCTTGCATGGAATACCGTGAGTGGACCAGATAATCATAAACCTGCTCTGCATTACATGACCGAAATGGGCGATGTAGACAATGAGCAACCTACATGCAATAAAGATTTTATCGGTGTTGATTATCACGGAAAAGCCGCAAGTCATTTAGATGCAATGACTCATATCGCCTTTCAAGATCAATTATTTGGTGGAACAAAATCGTCAGAAGTTGTTACTTCAACTGGTTCAGGCTGGGCGACAGTAGACAAGCTCGGTCCGATTGTTACACGAGGCGTAATGCTTGATGCTGCACTCTTTGAGGGGAAGAAGTGGATAGAGCCAGGAACAGCAATTCATAAATCAGATGTATTAGCGATGGAAGAAAGATTTGGATTTAAAATTGGCCAAGGCGACTGCGTATTGCTTCGCAGCGGACACTTTGCTAGACGCGAAAGTGTTGGCGTATGGGATCCCTCTAATTTATCTGCAGGTTTCCACTTCGACGTCATGGAGCTCTTTAAAGAGCGCAAAGTAAGCGTTATCGGCGCTGATGGTGACAGCGATGTGCGTCCTTCTCCCGTCGAAGGAGTTCACTCACCTATTCACGTTCTTGCACTTCCTGCTCTTGGGGTTCCACTTCTCGACAATCTCCAACTAGAAGCACTTGCAGCGCATTGCGCCGAGGTAAAGCGTTGGACATTTACCTTTGTTATTTCACCACTCAACATTCCGCGAGGTACAGGTTCTCCGGTCAACCCGATTGCGATTTTTTAATGACTTTCAAAGTTGGCTTATCCGATGACCTGTCCAATAACAACGGTGGATTCAGCTGGGGCGATATTGGAATCGAAACTCTTGAAGCCCCCACGTGGGATTTCATAAGAGATCCAGGCGAGAATTTCACACCAGAAAGCGTTGCAGGTTACGACGCAATTGCCTTTGCAGGCCCAGGAGTAGTTCCTGGTTCATTCGGGAAGCCAGAGGATTCACCAATAATTTTGGCCCGCTTAGGAGTCGGTTATGACAACATAGATTTAGCTGAATGCACGCGAGCTGGAGTAGCCCTCACGATTACCCCTGATGGGTCTAAAAAACCTGTTGCGACCGCTGCTTTGCTCATGGTTCTTTCAACAATGCATCGCTTACATGCCAAAGAAACTTTGGCAAGAACCAATACATGGGACGAACGCTTAAGCAATGGACTCGGACAAGGGTTTAACGGAAAAATTGTAGGGACAATTGGTTTTGGTAATATCGGATCAGAATTTTTTAGATTAATCGAACCATTTGATTGCATGCGTTTGTCCTTTGATCCATGGAAGACGCAGGTGGAAGCAGACCCTTACAGCGTCACATTGGTTCAACTTGATGAGTTGCTGCAAAGATGTGATGTGGTTGTTGTTCTTGCGACGCTAACTCCAGATACACATCATCTAATTAATGAATCAAAATTAAAATTAATGAAACCCTCGGCAGTGCTTATCAATATTTCTAGAGGCCCGATTATTGACGAAGAAGCACTCATAAAAGCTTTGCAGTCGGGAACTATAGGTGGTGCAGGTCTTGATGTTTTCGAGACTGAGCCACCTGCAATAGATAACCCATTACTAAAAATGGAAAATGTAATTGTAACTCCTCACAATATTTGTTGGACCGATGAGTTGGCTTTGGGTATGGGACGGAGCGCTCTTGACGCTATTAATAAAATTAGCACTGGCGAAATCCCAAACTTTGTAGTCAATCGCGACGTGCTCGATACCCCGCAATTTAGAGACAAAATGAATCGATTACGCAAATGAACAAAAGGGAAGAAGTTGCTGTTATTGGACTTGGAGTAATGGGTCTTCCCATTGTAAAGAATTTAGTGAATGCAGGAATTCCAACACAGGTTTGGAACCGCAGTGAGACTTCGATACTTAAAGCGGTACAAGCAGGCGCAACTCGCATGAATTCATTGTCCGAATGCTCTGCAAGCGTTGTTCTTACAGTGTTACCTGATATAAAGGAAGTTCGAGACGTCTTAGTAAAAGGACTCCATGCTGCGCTAGACGAAAGATCAATCCTTGTGGTTATGGGAACAGT
>ODAK010007505.1_pt1 | contig 10956 bp, 8 predicted proteins | sample 1539591 | NCBI WGS metagenome assembly ODAK01 (sample SAMEA3539303, study PRJEB22396) | soil metagenome | biome: tundra; feature: field; material: soil | place: USA | collected 2010-05 | depth 0.15 m | reverse complement strand
GAAAGGGCGACTGCTGCAGCTGTACCGAAAGGCCCCGTTTCAGGGTGTCGTCGAATACGGCGTCCCCAGTTTTGTTGTCAAAATCGGCGACGACAATGGTGTCTTTATCGGTGAGCTTGGCGGGCTTGTGCGACCGCCAATACAGTCCCCCGGCAATGAGGGCAACACAAACCACCGCCGCAGCGACCAGCCACTTCCATCGAGAACGCAGGCGGGATTGGCTGCTCCCAGTCGGAATCGAATCGTCCGCCGCGAGGGATTCCAGATCTGCTCGCATTTCTGAAGCAGTCTGGTATCGAAGGTCACGGTCCTTCTCGATCGCCTTCCCGATGATCTCTTCCAGCTTCGGCGGTATAGTCGAGTTCCTTTCATGTACCGAAATTGGGGTCTGCTTCAGGATGGCATCGTGGACGATCGCTGCTGTGTCGCCGCTGAACGCACGTTGCCCGGTGGCCATCTCGTAGAGGACCAGGCCAAAGGAAAACAGGTCGGTGCGCGCGTCAACCTTTTCCCCTCGAACCTGCTCCGGCGACATGTAGCCGGCGGTGCCCATCGCCGAGCCAGTCCCAGTGAGATGAAGATCTGCCGCGGGCTGAAGCCCGCTCAGAGAAGGAAGAGCGTCTGGAACGGCACGCCCGATGGCGTGTCCTGATACAAAGCCATCCGGGACCGTAGCCACGCGCCCCCATACCCCGCCGTCAGGCACAGTTTGGGCTGCTGCTGCTTGTTCCGGTCCGCTCCCCGCAGCCAGCTTCGCCACGCCAAAATCCAGAATCTTGACTAAGCCCTGATGGGTAAGAAAGATGTTGGCCGGTTTGATATCACGATGAATGATGCCTTTCTTGTGCGCGGCTTCGAGGCCTGTCGCAACCTGGACCGCTACGTCGAGCAACTGATCGGTCGGGAAGGCCTGCTCACCGGAGGCGTCGGTGCGCTTTCGCAGCGCAAGCGAGGCCAGATGGTCCCTCAGGGTTTGCCCTTCCAGCAACTGCATCACGATGAAGGGCTGGCCCTCGTGCTCCCCAAATTCGTAGATAGAACAAATGTTGGGATGGTCAAGCGCCGAGGCGGCGCGCGCCTCGCGTTCAAAACGCTCCAGCGCCTTGGGGTCGTCGCCCAGTTCTTCCGGCAAGAACTTGAGCGCAACGGCCCGGCCCAGCTTCAGGTCTTCCGCCCGGTACACCACTCCCATGCCGCCGCCGCCGACGATTTCCAACACGCGGTAGTGTGAGACCGTCTCGCCGGTCAGACTCGCGGACTGGGGGTAAGATCGGAAGGCCGTCCCATCGGGATCGCTGGAAGCTGAAACGCTAACCCGCCCCACCGGCACCATTAGCCGATAGCCACGTCGTCCGACGGTCTCGATGTACTTCGGGTCTTCTGAAGAATCGCCGAGCGCTTTGCGCAACTTCATGATCGCGGCTGTGATGCCCTTGTCAAAGTCCACGACCGTGTCATTGGGCCAGAGCTTCTTCTGGATTTCCTCGCGGGTCACGATCTCGCCGTCGCGCTCCACCAGAATCAGCAGGACTTGGAATGATTGCTCCTGTAACAGGATGGTGTGCTCACCCTGGCACAGCTCTCCGGTGCGCAGGTCGAGCTCGAAGTCTCCGAAGCGCACGCGAACTGGCAGCGTGTCTCTCATTGCGGGTGAAATGTCGAGGAGCGAATGGGGCAAGTTTACTACCAAGTGTAGCAAGTTCCTAGCACGGTTTTTTCGAAATAACCGCAAAATTGACGCTCATCGGCGCTACGTAGCACAGAACCAGACCAGCGAAAATCCCCGAAATGAAGGGGCTTAGGCGGATCACCCAGAAATTGCCGAGAAATAGCCGCCGGAAGGTTGACACAGCGAGGCGATTCGCACACACTGCGGGCCATCAGAGCAGCAGGCGGGGTGAATCGCAGGCAAGTAAGACCTCAAGCTGACCAGCGCCGCTGCCCGTGCTACTGATGCCCACTCGGGCGGGATCCGACTTGCCAAGACATCGAGACAACAAAGGAGGCAATCTGCGAACTTCTCACCACCCTACGAAGGGAAAAGATGACGCCACCGGTGCTTGTCACGGATTTCTTCGGATACAGAACTGAGCGCTGAAGGCGCTGATGCGAATCACGGTAATCCGAACGCCCGCCCGATGCCGGCCAAGCATCGCGGCATTCGGGCACTACGGCCCTCCCCCCCGGGCGGCGATTTACGCTCTCTGCCGCCCCTAACCGCGAAGAGATAAGGAGAATGGTATGAACACGAAAGTTGTTGACAATTCCAGCGCGACACAGGCGCACCGGATTGCAGCTTATCGCGCCCCGTCCGAGGGGCTATGCCGGAACAACACAGAACGGAGAGACACGATGCAAAACCAAAAGCGAAATAAAAGTCACGCCGCAATGACGGCGGCTGGGTGGTCGAAGTGGAATCGAATCCAGCACGCGGCCCTGCGAGGATTCGCGTTCTCGCTGTTAATGGCTCTGGCGATAGCACCGGCGGCGGCGGATGAAACGGTGCTACACAACTTTAATCCCTATGCGAATGGTGCCAATCCGCAGGCCAACCTGTACCTCGGTCTGGACGGCAAGTTCTATGGCACGACTTCCAACGGCGGCGCAAGCGGTGCGGGCGTGGTGTTCAAAACGGATCAGAGGGGCCATGAGACTGTTCTGTACAGCTTCGCGGGCGGCACCGATGGCGCCAATCCCTATGCAAATGTGATCCAGGACCGGGCCGGCAACCTGTACGGCACGGCCTCGGGCGGCGGTGCGGCTGGCGCCGGCGTGGTCTTCAAAGTGGACACGAGAGGTCGTGAGACCGTGCTGCACACCTTCACGGGCGGCGCCGACGGGGGATACTCCTATGCGGGTTTGATCCAGGACAGGGCAGGCAACCTGTACGGCACGGCCTCGGGCGGCGGTGCGGCTGGTGCGGGCGTGGTCTTCAAATTGGATTCGAGGGGCCATTACACCGTTCTCTACACCTTCACGGGCGGCGCCGACGGGGGATACTCCTATGCGGGTTTGATCCAGGACCCGCAGGGCAATCTTTACGGGACTACTAGTGGCGGGGGCGCGGACGGCTCTGGCGTAGTGTTCAAGCTGGATAGGAGGGGCAATGAGACGGTGTTGTACAGCTTCACCGGCAACGCCGATGGAGGCTACCCCTACGCGAGCGTGATCCAGGACTGGGTCGGCAACCTGTACGGGACTACCAGCGGCGGCGGCGCGGCCGGTGCGGGCGTGGTGTTCAAATTGGATAGGAGGGGCCAGGAGACGGTGCTGTACAGCTTCACGGGCGGCGCGGATGGAGGGTACCCCTACGCGGGTGTGATCGAAGACTGGGCAGGCAACTTGTATGGGACGACCTCAGGCGGCGGCTCAGCCGGTGCGGGCGTGACGTTCAAAGTGGACCAGAGGGGCAATGAAACCGTGCTTCACAGCTTTACGAATGGGGCCGATGGGGGCTACCCCCTCCTCGCAGGTTTGATCATGGACTTCGCTGGTAACCTCTACGGCGATACCCCCTATGGCGGCACCGTCGGCGCGGGTGTGCTCTTCAAAATTGACCCATCTGGTAACCAGACGGTGATGTACAGCTTTCCCGGGAGTGATGGGAGCAATCCTTTGCCAGGGGTAATCCAGGACTCGACGGGCAACCTCTACGGGACGACGACAGGCGGCGGCCCCGTGAACGCGGGCGTGGTCTACAAGCTCGACGCGACTGGCCAGGAGACCTTGCTGTACAGCTTCACCGGCGGCACCGACGGAGCTAATCCGCAGGCAGGGTTGATCCAGGACTCAGCAGGCTACTTCTACGGTACTACGGAGTCCGGCGGCGCGGCTGGTGCTGGCGTTGTGTTCAAACTAGATGGGATGGGCCATGAGACCGTGCTGTACAGTTTCACCGGCGGGACCGATGGAGCCTACCCCCTCGCAGGCTTGATCCAGGACTCGGCGGGGAACTTCTATGGCACGACCGTAGGCGGTGGCTCAGGCGGAAAAGGCGTTGTCTTCAAGCTCGATCCCATGGGCCATGAGGCCGTGCTGCACAACTTCACCGGCCCGGACGGCGCCGGCCCGTATTCAGGCGTGACGTTTGACTCAGCCGGCAACCTCTACGGGACGACAGTGGGCGGCGGCACGCGTGGCGGCGTGGTGTACAAGCTGGATCCGGCCGGAAACTACACCGTCCTGCACGACTTTACCTACGGGCCCGATGGGGGTTTCCCTTGGGCAGGCGTGACCCTCGACCCGGCTGGCAATCTGTACGGGACTACCTGGTCCGGCGGCCCGCCGAGCGGAGACTATCCTGGCGTGGTGTACAAGGTGGATTCGGCAGGCATCTTCTCGGTGTTGTACACCTTTACCGGCTTTACCGACGGCGGCGGCTCGCGCTCGAACCTGGTTTTCGACGCAACGGGCAACCTCTACGGGACCACTCAATACGGCGGACAAGGCCCTTGCTTCTATTTCGGCTGCGGCGTCGTATTCGAGTTGAACCCTACCGGCCAGCAGACGGTGCTGTACAGCTTTTCGGGCGGGAGTGACGGAAGCGAGCCTGGAACAGGCCTGATCCGAGACGCGGCTGGGAACCTGTATGGGACTACTTCCTACGGCGGTATGGGTTATGGGGTGGTGTACAAGCTAACATCCGGCGGTGATTCCCCCGCATTAGCACAACCCGTCCACCGCTCCTTTGACGGAGCGGATCTCCGGCCCCACTATCCAGTACCTGGGCAGCCGCCACAAAATAGGGAAAAAACTAGACCCTAGAGGAGGGGAATATTCGCCCCAGCGGGAATGGCAGGCGTGTCAACAGCGGAGGAGGAAGGTCCTCCTCCGCCCTGGTTGCCTCACGTACGACGACATGTGAAATGGCGGCGGGGAAGAATTCGAAATGGTGGTCGAGCCAGATTGGTGGTGCCCGAGGTTCGCCCCTCGGTTGGGCTAACCTGGGATGGAGCGGAAGTGGGACGGTACTTGCGAAGCCTTCGATGCAGCGACTTATCCCCCTGCTGTATCTGGACATTCCCCACAGGCATCACCCCGGACGAGACGATCGCGGGATATGAGAACGACGGCTACGGTGTCAACCATGGCTTCGTCCGTACCCGCGACGGGAACATAACCCTCTTTGATGCTCCGGGTGCGGGCACTGGCTATTTCCAGGGCACCGTCGCTGTCAGTATCAATGCCGGGCGGGTCATCACCGGCTTCTATGTCGACAGTACCGGGGCCTGGCATGGATTCGTACGGATTCCGCACTGAACCGATTATTCACGTTCAAACTGGAGCCAACCGGCAAGGAGACAGTGCTCTATACCTTCAGCGGGGGCTCGGACGGCGCTCTCCCGCTGCGGGTCTGATCTGGGACGGGAAGGGGAACCTCTATAGCACCACCAAGAACGGCGGCGACCTTGGCAGTTCCAATCCTTCATGCAGCGGAATCGGGTGCGGAGTGGTGTTCAAGCTCACGCCTTGATAACGATGGACAACGCAGCTTAAGAGAGTAGGCAAACCCCCTATAAATACAATGCCCGGCAAAGGTTCGCTTCGCCGGGCTTCGTAAATCAGGCCTTACACCGTTCTCGCTGATGTTGATTGGAGGACAAAGGGACAAAGTATGTCGGCAGTTGCCCAGCAGGAGCACAACTGGTGACCTAACGGACGCAAAGGGGATCGAATTTCGGAATTTCGCGAATTGCGGCCTTAGCAGAATAGATCAGAAGATCATCAATCCAACTGGGATACAGAACACAGAATCCATTTGTGAACAAGGTGCGTTGCTCGGACGCTTACGTTCGTGTGCGATTTTTTTTTATACTGCAGTCGTAGCGCCTCGCAGCGCCTCGTAGCGCCGGCGGCGTTTTATCGCGCCAAATTCGACGAAACGCGACCTTGTTTGTGCGGAATTGATTTGCAGTGCGGCGGGAGCGGATGCTTGTAACTCGTTGATTCTTCGTGAACCGTTAGGACTTGTAGCACAGTTCCAACGAACCTTCAGCTGGGACGCAGGGCAGAATCCCGTAACCTATTCAACCCAAGTAGCTTAGGGGATGAACCGATGCTTGAGCTTGGAACGATCCCGCGAACCTCGAACGAACCTGCAGACGGGGGGGGCGGCCTTTCATATTTTGGGGGTCTCTTGGTAGTGCAATTTGAAACGGCCCGCCCTTGTGCCACTCCGAAAATTGGCGCAGCATGGCGGCATGGAACACAAGAAACCGTTTGATGCGTTTTCCCAGAGCGCACAGGAAAAGGCTCAGGCCGCTATCGATCATGCCACAGAAGTCAGGATAAGAGCAGCAGAGGAGCTTCGCAAGAAACATGCTGAGAAAACGGCCCGCGAGCCCCATCTGATTGCCGATGGCAATCTGGAACGCTGTTCGGTCTGCGGTTATCCGTTTCCAGCGGACGTGAAGCCGTCCATGAGTGTGGCGTTTGCGGATCACCTACGCAAGGCGCAGCACCAGCCCGGCTAAACGAGCGAGGGCAGCGGGAGTCGAGCGGGATTTCTGGAGCGTTGGCGAACTACTCGAGGCAGTGGCATGAATGGTGAAGCGGAGAGAATGACGAATTTCAATTGGATCAAGGCTAGGGCCGATTGTTCGCTGGCCCAAGTCTTCAAACAGCTTGAACTTGGGGTGAGAAATGACGTGGATACGGCTAATGCCCAGCGCATGGCCGAAGATCGGCATAAATTCAGCATCTCCGCGAGCGCGGGTCGGTTTTCTGTCACCCGTGAAAGCAGTAGAGTCCTTCCCCTGTCGGTGGATTTCTCTTTAGAAGGTGATGAAATTGTGGTTTGCGCTGGAAATGAAATTATTCTTAGGGCGACCATAACGCTCAACAATGAGGGCCGATGTATGTTGAAAGTGGACGACGAAGAACTGGAGCAGTGGCAAGTCCGCAGAATGGCGCTAGAGGATTTGTTCTTCGGTAAGGGCGGTCGCCCTATGCCTATGGCGAGCCAATGAGTTCTTACGTTGACGAGTTGCGGGACGTAATTCGGCGCTTGCATGGCGTCGAATCCAGCCACATTGAAAGCGTTCCCGTCAAAGAGGTTTTTAGGGGCGAAACGGTGTGGGAAGGCAAGGTAGAGGTGTTTAAATTGCACGGTCATCCTAAAGCACCAAAAGTGTATGCGTGGTCGCATGACACGGATGACCCAAACCATCCTAGAGAGCACGTTACTGTATTACATGTTCCGCCTGTCCTGTCGGCGGCGATGGCAGTACGGGCAGCAATTGCTAAGGAGTTTAGGACACTACCCTAGACCTTGTGCGGAGTCTTGCCGGGCGATGTCCGCGGTGCGACTAGCGCTATCCGTTTCACATCAACGCCGGCCCGACGCCAGAACCAAAGACACTCATTTTCGTCGGCCAAGTTTCCCATTTGCAAGAGACGTTCAGCCGATGGTTGTTTCACCCCCGATTCCCAGCGGGATACGACTCCCTGCGTCACGGCTAAGAGCTCCGCGAACTGCACCTGCGAGAGCCCTAACTCTTTGCGAAGGCTGACCACTCTTTGCGCCCATTCTGGTCTGACCACTGACCCACCTCACCATCAGCCTTGACTTTGCAATACGCCTATGGGAATATAGCCTATAGACATATAGCCTATGGACATATGTCCTGAGACTGCAACTCCATCACGTTAGCACGCAGTTTCGTCCGGTGGGTGCCTCGCTGCGTTAGTTTCTTGATTCGTGACTGTGATCTCTTTGGAGCCGGTAGGCTTTCATGGCGAACAATTGGCTGAGTATTCAAGATGTGACTGACCTGACCGGCTGGCACCCTCAGTATGTGCGCCGGTTGGCAAGAGAGGGCCAGTTGCAGCACCGGTCCTCGAAAAATATAAGGCACAACGGACGACAGCAGCGCGAATACGCACTGTCGTCCTTGCCGGTGGAAGCGCAGCTGAAATTCCTCAAGCAGCCGCTGCTGTCAGGACCAGACTGCACGGCTCTGGCGCTTCGCTCGAATCTGAACCAGTCCAACCTGTTTGCTTCTCTGCCGGAGGTTCCCGAGCCCGAGCGCCTCAACTTTTCCGCAGAGCAGAACGCACAGGCCTTGAAGCGCCTGGAGGCGATTGCGCCGCTCGTGGAATTCCGCAGCCGCAGCCAGCGATCCCGTCCGACGTTTCGTACCATCGGCGGAGTTGCCGTGCGAAGCATGAACTCGCTGGCCGGCTACCTCGCCGATCAGCACCACGTCAGCGCCCGAACGCTCTGGAACTGGTATGCACAGTACCGCAAGCTGGGCTATGCGGGTCTGGTCGACCGAGTTCGCTCGGATAAGGGAAAGTCGCGGTTCCTCAAAGCCCATCCCACGGTCCGCGCATATCTCGAGAACAAGTACCTGGGTGAGCGGCTGTCGATTCGGCTGGTATACCAGGCCTTGCTGCGCGATCTGCGGAATCTCGAGCCAGAGTGCACCAGGCCACCGAGCTACAGCGCCGTCCGGTCTTATTTGCAACAGCTGCCCAAGCCCTTGCTGATCCTGAGCCGGGAAGGCGAGCGGCAGTTTCAGGAACGTTGTGAGCCCTACCTGCTGACCGACTTCGAAACGCTGGTGCCCAACCAGATCTGGGTCTCTGACCATGGCCAGCATGACGTCTGGGTGCGCAACGACCTGTTCTCCGGTGTATCGACCAATGCGGCGGTCCGGCCCTGGCTGACCGCCATGATCGACATGCGCTCCCGCAAGATCGTCGGCACCGCCTGGTCGGCCACCCCCAGCTCACACACCATCAGCTCGGCACTAAGAGTGGGGATTGAGAGCTTTGGGATTCCCCAGATCCTCTATGTGGATAACGGCAAAGACTACGAGAAGATCGGACGCATTGACTTCTCTCCGGAATGTAGTGGCGTACTGGTCAGGCTGGGAATCCAACCGCAGTACTGCCTGCCCAGGCATCCCCAGTCGAAGCTGATCGAGAGCTGGTTTGGGACGGTACGGAAGCGGTTTGATTGCCTCTGGCCCTCCTACTGCGGAGCGGGTCCCAAGGATCGGCCAGAGCAGTGCACGGCTGCCCTGAAAGAGCACCAGGCCTTTCTGAAGGGCAAACGGAAGAACTCACCTCTGCCCCTGGCCAGCGAGTTTGTGGCCACGGCGCGGCAATGGATCACCGAATACAACTCGCAGCATCCCCATGGCGGACGAGGCATGCGAGGCCGGACTCCGGATGAGGTCTTTAACGAACTGCTCCTGCCCGGTCAGCGCAGACTGATTGAGAGTCCGGAAGTTCTCTATGCCTTGTTCTGGGACCGGCAGCGGCGCAAGGTGTCAGAGGGCGGATGTGTGCAATTGTACGGCGAGCGCTACGAACCAGCCGATGGCGAGAGTCTGGCCAAGCTGTTTCTGGAGATCGAACGCGATGTCCTGGTGGCTTGCGACCCAGCCAATCTGGGGGAAGCCATCGCCTTGGATCTGGACGGCCGGTTCCTGGGGCGGCTGCGGGCCCAGAAGCTGATCACGCGCGGGCCAGTCAGCCACGAAGACATTCGAGCTTCGATGCGGATCAGGCGCACGGCTCGTAAGGCGATCGCCGATTACGTTACTGGCTTGTCAGGGATACGGGCTCGTGCCGGGGACCGTAGCGAGATCGCTCACCTGCAGAATCGAGCCGAAATGCCCAGGGAGACGCAGCCGTCGTCGTCGCCACCGCCAACTCTGATACGGCCGCAAGACTTGCAAACCGCCGTCAGACCCGACTTCATCGACGACATTGTTCGGGAACTGACCCAGGGTGAATAGCCATGGCTCTCTCCTACGCGGTACGCCGGCAGCTGCTAGAGGCCAGCTTGCCGGGATCCAATGAAGCCCGGCTGGAGTTGCAGGATTACCTGGCCCGGACCGGCATGGCGCCCTCTGACTTCGCCCGCCGCATCAACTACGCCCGGGAGACGGTCTATCAGTTTCTGAACGGCCATTACAGCCGGATCTCCTCCAACGACGGCCTCATCCGGACCGCGATTCGCGACTTCATTGCGGCCCATCCCATTGCGACTCCCGTAATCAGCACAGGCAAGCTCTACCAAACCGAGAATGCCCGTTTGCTGCGCCAGTACTTCTACGAAGCTCTGGATCATGGGCGGGCCTACTACCTCTACGGCGCCCCGGGAACCCAGAAGACCTATGTACTGCAGCACCTGATCGCGGAGTTGAACCGCTCGGAGATCGCCAAGAACGGAGAAGGCCGGAGAGCTTACTACGTCTATGTTCGTCAGGGGATCCGCTCGCTGGACCTGATGAAGCGGGTGGCCCAGAGCTGCGGGGCAATCGGAATGGGCACCGTCGACCGGATTCTGCGCAACCTGCGATTCGATCTCGGCCAGCGCAAGGTGCTATTGGTCTTTGACGAAGCCCAGCATCTGTCGATTGAGTGCCTGGAGACCCTACGGGAACTGTTGGATCAACCGCCGCACTGCGGGTTGCTGTTCGCCGGCACCCACGAGTTGGAGCAGATCTTCACCCGCCAGGCCCTGGAGCTGGAGCAATGGCGTTCCCGCTTTCATGCCGGCCAGGCCCTGCCCGGCATCTCGGAAGAGGAAGCGGCCGCTATCGTGCACTCGGAGCTAGGGTTGGGACTGTCGCAGCGGAAAATCCAAAAACTGATCTCGAAATCCCGTATCACGGACCTACGCAACGGTGGCCAGCACAGCTATGTCTCGGCCCGGCGGCTGTTCTGGGTGATTCGCGAGTTGCAAGCCGTCGCCAACGGAGAATCAACACACGCTCCTCATCAATAGTAATAAGGATGTCGTGAGCGAGCCTGGACGATTGGCTCCAGGAAGAGGCGGAGGTGATGGGGAAACAGCCCAGTGCTTCGCCAGATCAGACACTAGAAGCACGGTCGGCCACAGCGATGTAATGATCCAAAAGCCCTACTGGGAAGGTTGCCATCGTCGCAAAGGCTTACGTACGTCCCAAACCAAGGCGGTGGGCAGATCCCCTCAAGAGA
>ODAK010007504.1_pt1 | contig 10957 bp, 11 predicted proteins | sample 1539591 | NCBI WGS metagenome assembly ODAK01 (sample SAMEA3539303, study PRJEB22396) | soil metagenome | biome: tundra; feature: field; material: soil | place: USA | collected 2010-05 | depth 0.15 m | reverse complement strand
CCTCTTGCCGGTGCGGGGAGAACCGAAAATCGCCCTGCTGCAAGTGAACTGCGCCCGAGGCAACGTGCCTCCCGAACACCAAGTGGAGGGAATACGGCTGGCATTGCAGGGAAGTAGCTCCGCATTCGACGAGGAAGTCAGCGGGCACACGCTGTTCGTCTTGACCAGACCCGGCACCACTGCAACGAAAGCACCAGCTCCGGCAGTCGATACCAACCGTGCTCCCGATGAGGTCGAGCATTGATTTGAAGAGGTTGTGATGCGGACGCGTGTCCCGTCTGCGGAGTCAGGAACGGGACTCCGGAAGTGTCCAATTTTTCGGAAAGAGTCTATTTTACGGACGGCCAAGACCACCGGATGCATTGTGCATGTCAGCCAGGATGTTCTGGGGAGCAAAGTGGGGAGCAAATACGCCCGAATGAGGCTGAATCACCCCATTTGAGAGCACTTGCTCCCACATGTAAGTTGTTGGGAAGATTGAAGCGGCAAGACCGTGGAAGGCTTAGCAAACCGCCGCCTTCAGCCACTCGGCCACCTCTCCGTGAAATTGGGCGGGGCGAACTTCATTATTGTAGCAGCGGAATGTTCTGCGCGAGACAAATTTGAGAAGGCAAAAGCGACCCTGCATCTTCGAACCGGGGGCCCCTGGGGAATTCTTCTCGACGCTCAGCCATGTCCGCATTTCCCAGGCGCGGTTCGATTGCAGCAGCAGTTCGAAGGTTTGCTGGGTTCGCCTGCGAACTAAGTCGAACCGCTCACGCAATGCTGCGTTTGAGCCGGACACGCTCCGGAGCTACAACTTCCACGCGATTGCGGCCAGCACGTTTCGCCCGGTACAAGGCTTTGTCAGCGGTTTGAATCACTTGTTCAACATGCCGGGTGCGGGCATTGGACTCCGCAACCCCGATGCTGACGGTGACCGAAAACCCGCCCATCGCTGCCGGGGCGGGTTTCTGCCGGATCATCGTCCGCTTAGAGCGCACCGCTTTTCTGCGGTCGGTGCCATGGGAAACAGCGCGCCGCTCATGTCCTCCGCGCACACGAAACGACGAGGCCTCGATTTCCATGCGGAGTATTTCCAGGTGCGGGAGTACATCGTGCAGAGATTCGCCAGAAAACAAGATAGTGAATTCCTCGCCGCCCACGCGAAAGGCCTGGCCACCACCGCTTACCCGAGCCAGCTTCGCCGCGACCATGCGCAATACCTGATCGCCGGTCTCGTGGCTATAGGTATCGTTGAACTTCTTGAAATGATCAATGTCCACAACGGCCACGGTGTACCTGTTTTGCAGGCGCAGCAGTGCGTCATTGAAAGCACGCCGCGCGGGTAAGGAGGTGAGCTCGTCCTGGTAAGCGAGCACGTAAGAATTCTCGACCATGGAGCAAGCTAGAATCAGTCCGCTGGTGGCAAAGTATGCGGTGCCGATGCGTCCGGTGCCACCTGCCTGCAACCCCAGGAACGCGGCCCCGAGCGCCCACAACAGACCGCTCTCGATCGGTTTGCTGGAGCGACAGAGGCGGACCAGCAAGATTAATGATGTGATCGCGAAAGCCATCGAGGCCGACTGCGGAAGCCTTGACCAATGGAACCAACTCGCGGGAAGAAATCCAAAGTGGAAGAATGAAGGAGAAGTAAATTGTCCCGGGCGGCAGAGAATGGCAACAAAAACGGATTCCACAAAGAGCAGCCCGAGCCACGGCGCAATGGAGGGAACGGTCAGTCCGCGCTCGCGCACCAAAGCCAGGAGCAGAAGATTCAGGGGCAGAAGGAGGGAAATTGCTTCAAGCGCAATGTGGCCTGGTCCAATGGCTGCTACTCGCCCCGCAGAAAAAAGCACTAAGGCGCGGTGCGCGAGGAACAGACTAAGAACTGTAAAGAAGGCGCGGCTGGAACGAAAGCGCCAAGCCAACAGAAATCCTGCGAGAAAAGCCACCCAATAATAAGTTGCGGCGGCGGAAACAGTAGGAGAATAGATGCCGGTCTGCAGCAAGACAACGGCTGCAAGCCATGCCGCTCCTCCTGCACGAGCACGGACTTTAGTATCTTCTTGCTCCAAAGATCCACCACCCGCGATCCCTTTCCCCGGCCAGAGGAGGTATCCAGCAATTATCCCAATGGCGCGCGGCGAGAGTGAGTAGCAGGACGGGTACCGGCCCTGGGCGCGTGGGTGAAGCCGGCCGGCGAGCCGCGGATGAAAGTTTCGCGACCACAGGCCCATTGCTGAAGAACATCCTGTTTCGGGACGAAGGACCTTTCGTGCGCCGCTTCTGTCTTGCCGAATCTTACCACTTGCCTAAGAATCGGAATGTCCAAATTAGAGTGAACTTATGCGCATGCTAATTGCTGAAGACGATCCTGCTCTTGCCAGTTTTGTAAAAAAAGGTTTAGAAGCCGAACACTATGCGGTGGATGTTTCTAACGATGGAGAACGCGTACGCGCTCAAGCCAGCGAGTTCAACTATGATTTGCTGGTTCTCGATCTCAACCTGCCTCGTCTGGACGGGGTTTCGATCCTGCGCCATTTGCGCACTCGCAAGCCGAGCATGCCCATCCTCATCCTGACGGGGCGCAGCCGCATCGAAGACCGGGTGCAATGCCTCGATCTGGGCGCCGACGATTACCTGGTCAAGCCGTTCTCTTTCACTGAACTCTCCGCCCGTATTCGGGAGCTCTTGCGGCGGAGCCATTTACCGGCGGAGTCGGTGCTGCAGGTCGAAGACCTCAAGCTGGACCGCGTGGAACGGAAAGCGGAGCGGGCCGGCCGGCGGATCGAGCTGACCTCCAAAGAATTCGCGCTGCTCGAATACCTGATGCGCAATGCGGGGCGGCGCATCACCCGCGCCATGATCATTGAACACGTTTGGAATCTCTCCTTTGACACTTGCACTAACGTGGTGGACGTCTATATCAACTACTCGACATCACAGGTGGACAAACGAAAAGTCGGCAAGCTCGCCATGGCGATTCAGGTGGCATTTCAGGAACTCGGCGTATTCCCCGACTCGACTACGCAGATTCTCCTGGATTCCAAAGAACCCATGCCTTTCAACAAAGTTCAGGAAATTGAGAATGCGCAGCGCACTGCCGCTTTGGGCAGGCTGGTTTCATCTCCGGGCGATCATGCTTCTTCAGCGCAGGAGAATGGAGATCTGGAAAGCTTGCGCCGGGAGCTGCAGGAAACCCTGGAGCCAGAAATTTCCCGGCATGAAGTCGTTCTTCGCAGCATGCCGGATGGGCTGGTCATCAGCCTAAAGGAAATCGGTTTCTTTGAAAGTGGAGTTTCCAGCGTGAAGGCGAATTCGCAACCGGCTTTCGATCGGATCGCCACCCAGTTGGCTCGGCGGCCTTATCACATTCGTATTGAAGGCCACACCGACGACGTACCCATTCATAACGCGCAATTTGCTTCCAATTGGGAACTCTCCACCGCGCGCTCGACCGAGTTGGTCCGGCTTCTGATCGTCAAGTACGGATTTTTCCCAAACAGGCTATCCGCCGCGGGCTATGCTCAGTATCATCCCATCGCTGATAACAACGCGCCCGGCGGGCGTGCCCAGAACCGGCGTGTGGACATAGTCATCTTGCGGCAAGAGGATCAGGGCCAGGCAGCTTCTCCTGGGCGATAAACGCCAGTCCTCGCAAATCGGCGATCGTAGGCAATGCCAGATCGGTATTACTTCTTTTTAGAGATATCCACCGAGGCTCGTGTGGTATCCCAGTCCGCGTTCAGGGTGCAGCCACCACCGGAAGGCTCATACGAGATGGTGAAGTTCTCCAGCTTCGACGGCAGCTTGGAGACTTTCATATCCACTCGTGCCAAATCCTCGCCCGCGCCCGGATATTGAGTTCCCCATTCGCCCGTTTTCTTACTGATAATCAACGTCCACTTGTCGGCATCAGGAATGGCGAACAGGGTATAACTGCCGGCCGGAACGTCTTTGCCTCCAACCGTCAGATTTGCATCGGTCACGAACGTGGTCGCGTCATTGGCGCCCATCCGCCAAACCTGTCCGTAGGGATTGTTCGCGCCGATCATCTGGCGTCCTCGCAGACGCGGGCTGGAGTAATCCGTCTTGATGGTTTTTCCATCGGGCAGCTTGCACTCCGCCGAAGCTGGCGGGCTGGGCCGCTTGCTCTTATCCTCTTGTGCGGCGGCCAGTGAAGCGAAAGCCAAAATCATAGAAGTGAGAATCGCAATATGCTTCTGCATGACAATCTCCTTTGCGAACAGCCTAGCCATTCTACCCCGGCGTTTTCCGCGCAATCCACTGACTGTGTTCCCGCCCTAGCGTATCCTCCGCATCAGCGACAAAAGCGGAAAGATCCTTCTCCGTCGCGACGCTGGTCCCCTCCTCTTCGATGAATCCCAAATCCAGCGCAATTACCGAATAAGTCTGCGCCAGTTCTTCGTGCTGCCGTACTTGCAGCCATGCGATGAGCGCAGTGGCCAGAGCCGAGAACACCCCGCCCACGTTCCACTTTGAGCCCATGGGCGAAAGCAAAAGCACCGTCGCCGCCAGCGTCAACGCCTGACTCACCTGGATCACCACAAAATACCGATTGGCCACCGTCTGGCTCTTACGAGCTTTGGTGCCATACCACTTGCGCTGATCCTCAATTCGAGAAGAGAGATATGTCTGCCGCCGCTGCTCCAAGGGCGCTGAGCGCAACTCGCGCATGCGGGCGGTAATCTGCGGCCGGTCGCTGAACTCGCCGCCAAAGCCCAGCGCCTGCGCCTGATCTTTTGCGATTCCTTTCAAATCCGCGATGAACTTACCGTCCGCTTCCGCTGGCGAAAGCGAAACCGGATATGGATCGGCTCCCGTCATGTAACGCCAGGCCATGCTCTTGGCGGCTTCCGCCACCGCCCGCCCGCTATACCACAGTTTTTCCGGCCTCATCGCCCTGCGGATCGAGGTCGCTATGAAACTGACGGCCGCACCTGCCCCGCTCGCCAGAGCCAGCAACCTGCCAATGGAATGAAAAATTCCCGCCGACGTTCCTAGCGCCGCGCTCAAAACCAGTGCGGCCAAAATCGTTGCCGTAAACAGCAGATGCTGCTTCTGCGCCAGGCGCGAGGCGCTGTCGGCCGCCAGGTACAGCGCCGGAAAGTCCGATTCCGCGACTGTCAGATTAGGTTGGCTCTTAGTCTCTGGCATGGGATTCTCCAGAAAATGCGTTCGCGCAGGTCCTAGCCACCGCTCACTGCACCACTGTTCTCACTGCCGTACCCCAAAACCAAGTCTTCCCGGCGCCAGCGGCGCTTTCTACCGGAATAGCAGCGGCGCAAAATCAATCAAATTACGCCGCCACACTAGCCAGTTATGGCCACCCGGCGTTTCAATCTCTGTCTCCTTCACTCCTTTGGATTTGAACCAGGCCCGCATGCTCCGGTTGATCGCAATGAGTCCATCGTCGGTCCCACAGGCAATCCACAGAAGGCGCAGCCGAGGATCGGGCTTGCTATTGAGTCCGGGAAATTGTCCCGCAAAGTCTTCCGTGAGTCCGCCGGCGCTGAAACCACCCACCCAGGCAAAATCGTCCAGGTGATTGAGCCCCGTCAGCAAGGACTCAGACCCTCCCATGGAGAGTCCAGTAATGGCGCGCGCGTTGCTCTTTTTTGTCACCCAGTACTCGCGTTCCACCTTAGGGATAATTTCGCCCAGCAACATCTGGCTGAAACGGTCAAGGTTTCTGTGCCACACTTCGTTACTCGTGGACAGCTTCCAACCCTGGGCTAGGATCTCCGGTGCGCCATAGCCGGTTGGCATGACCACCAGCATCGGCTTGGCCTTTCCTTGCGCAATCAGGTTATCCATAATCACGTTCACCTGGCCGCCCGTCAGCCAGCCGCTGGCGTCATCGCTGTACCCATGCAGTAAATACAGCACTGGATAAGTCGTCTTCGCCCGTGCGTCATAATTCGGCGGCGTATAAACGTAAAAGTCCTCAGCAACCCCGATTGCCGTTGATTTGTAAAAATGATGATGAAGAACCCCGCGGGGCACATCATTCACTTCCCAGGGAAGCGAAGCCGGACCGGGCACATGAACCTCGCTTTGATTGTTCAGCAAATTCAGCTTGACCAGTGGATTGGAGGTGTCCATCAGGGTCACACCATCCACAATGAATCCGTACTCATAAAAATCCGGTTCCAGCGGAGCGGTAGTCAGACTCCAGACGCCGTCATCGTCTTTTTGCATGGGCGCGGGCTTCGCGCCTTCGAACCTTAGCAGGACTTCCTTGGCGTTAGGTGCACGAAAGCGAAAGGTGACCCGGTGATCCGGGAGCACTTCCGGCGAGACTAGCCGTGCCGGCGGCCGAACCGCTTGTGCTACCCCCGTTGCGGCTCCAACCACGGTCATCAGCAAAAGCGCAACTGCTTTGAAAAGAATTCGCTTCATGATTGCGAGATTTCCCTATCTTTAATTCTTTGGCGCTGGCATAATCCACCGCCAGACTCCGGGGCAGGAGTATACCGCACCCGGCAGGGAAGGCGCTGGGGCTTCCCTCACGTGTAAAAGTATGTCAAACCGTTTGACTCTGGGCTCGCCGGTTGCGACACTCTTTATGTGTCCATCTGGCCGTCCAACAACTTTGACGAATCGCCCTCCGGCGATGTTTCTGGCAACATCGGCGAAGGCCCCGAGCCCAACTTCCTTCCGCCCGATGGTTGGGACCCCCCGCTCTGGAAATCGCTGCTGTCCAACGCAGCCGATACCTTTTCTCCGGAGAGGCTGCCGCCTCTACAGTTGAGCTCGCGCCCCGTGAACGTAGGCATGCCGCTAGGTGACCGTTTGCGCACCCCGTGGTATCGCACCGTCTTCACCAACCTGGGTGATGTACTTTCGCCTGAAGTCTTGCCTCCGCTGGAACTCGAGTCGCAGCCGGTCGACGTCGGCGAACTGCTCGTCGATCAGTTGAGCCATCTATGGTTCAGTTCTTTTCTGCGTAATTTGGCTGACGTAGTAGCTCCCGAACGGCAGCCCGCGCTGCAATTAAGTTCCAAACCAGATCCCGCTGTCCTGGCCGATTCCACCATCCTCTTGCCGCGCTGGTCGTCCGTTATTGATGGACCCAAAGCTTATCTTTCCGATCCGGCGAAATCCACCTACTCAGGTGTGCCCGGCCGTGCCGCCGCACCGCTACCCCCACCTCCTCAGCCTCCCGCTGTGTTGCTGGAATTTCTCCACGATATGCACGGCGACCTGCGCCGTGATTTGCATCGCTCCCGCCTGCGCGCCCGTATCTGGATGGCGCTCGCCGGAGCTCAAGTCTTATTCCTGCTCGGCAGCCTTTTCTGGCCCCGATAGCATCCAAAACTGCTCTGGCTAGTTGAATGCCCCCAGTTAATGGATCATCGTTTGGGCAAGACGTAGTTCATTGCTCTTGCTGGAACAAGGCCAGAAGATCTCGGCCTCCATATACGACGCGTTCGACCCTGACGACCTCCTCCATCGTGCGAAACAAAATCACATACCGCCCCACAATCGCCATCCGCGCACCCTCGCCGATTTCGGGCCGTAGCCGGCAGAGCAAAGGATTCTGTCCAATCGCATGGATTTGCGCGCGGATTTCCCGGATAAAACTCACCGCCCGCGTGGGATTGTCCTGAGAGATGTAGTCGGCGATAGCGTCGAGGTCGCCTTCAATAAAGCTGGAAAGTTCAACCCGCAAATTGGGTTTTGGCATAAAGTTTCTCTCTCTGGTTGTTGGTACTTCTTGCCCTGCTTGCGGTTGCGTGCCCTGCTTATTGAGCGGGGCACGGCTAGAGAGAGATTTACTTTTGATGACTTCAAACTATTTAACTGCATCCGCTAGAGTCTGGTACTTGCGTTCCAGACGGTCCAGGACTTCATTCACCGGAGCACCAGGGGTCTCGTCTTCCATCGCCTGTCGCCACACTTGGCGTAACTCGTTGATGCCCTGCTGCCGCATGCTACGTTTCTGCGTCCAATCACGGAGTGCATCGCGTACCACCTCGCTGCTGGAGGCGTATTCGCCCGTTTCGACGGCCTGGCGTACAACGGCCACCATCTCAGGCGGAAGCGCAATGCTGATCTTCTCGACATTTGGCATTAACCGCCCCCCCCCGAGTCGGTAGGAATAATTCATACCATAAGGTATGCCGATGATAAAAGCAAGCCAGGTTACGAAGCATCCCGGGTCTCGCATCCATATTATTTATTACTTTCGCCGTTTTTGCGAAGGGGCGAGAAACGTGGTAGACCGCGAGGCTTCCTATTGGGCGCTCTTCTGCAGCTCATCCAGCGCCGCCAGCACTTCCTGACTGTGCAGGTTTGGATCCACGGTCATATAGGAGCGCACAATCTTTCCCTGGGGATTAATAATGAACGTGTGGCGTGAGGCAATCTGCGTTATTCCAAGATTCATCAGTGAGCCATACTCGCTCACCACTTTGTGATCCGGATCAGCCAGCAGTTTGAAGTTCAAACCTTCCTTGGTGCAGAACTGCTTGTGCGAATCCACACTGTCCACGCTCACGCCTAAAACCACTGTGTTCCGCTTGGCGTACTGATCCTGATCCCTCTGGAAGTTGTGCGCCTCAATCGTGCACCCCTTGGTCATATCTTTGGGATAGAAATACAGCACCACCCACTTGCCACGAAAATCCTTCAAGCTGACCGGCGTGCCGTCTTGCGAAGGAAGGGTGAAATCCGCCGCCAACGATCCAACTTCCGGCGCGCCTCCGGCGAAAGCAAAACGCCAGGCAAGCCCGCCGACTACGACCAGAATGAGTAGAACAATCCACAAGCGCATCATGCCACCTCGTTAACCGCAAGCCTTACCGCGCGGCCCAAGACTTGTCCACGCGGTCCTCTGTGCCCCGTGCCCTATGTGCGTGAACTCGGCCCCCCGTGTTTCCCTGTGTCCTTTGCGGTTAGAACCCATCATACCTTCGGCCGCGCCAGTTCGAATCGCTGGGTGGTTCGCGAGTACTGAATTCCGCCCATGCGGCCTACTAAGTCCAGCGCCTGCGGATCGAGCCGGCCATCTTTCAGGACGGTCTCGCTAATGTGTGCCGAAACAACCTCGCCAATTACCAGGCTGCCGGCGGGCGCCTCCCGGCCAAAATCCACAATCCGGTCCAGTTTGCACTCAAAACTTACCGGCGATGCGGCTACTTGGGGCGGCTTCACGATTTCCGACGCGCGCATCTCCAGTTTGGCCAATTCAAACTCATTTACCGATGGATCGTACTCTCCGCTAGTCAGGTTCATTACTTCGACCAAGTCGAAGGTCACAACATTCACCACAAACTCGCCTGTGTCACGAACGTTACGCAGAGTGTCTTTCGTCGTCGAACCGCTCTCCGGTCGCCGCAGCCCAGGCGAAAAGCCCAGCATCGGAGGCTTGCCGCAGAATGCGTTGAAAAAGGAAAACGGGGCCAGGTTCGGCCGGCCTTCTTTGCTCAGCGTGGAGACCCACGCAATCGGCCGCGGCCCCACAGAACCGATTAGAATGCGATACCACTCACGATAGGGAAGCTGCTCAGGGCGAACGTTCATACCGCATTCTACCTCGCCCCCGCCCCACCGGAAGCGTTTCAAGACGAGCCCAAAGACCCCTACCCCGCTGCTTTCCTCTCCTTCGCCATCACGCCTCGTAGTGCGCGATTGATGCGTGTCTGGTAACCCCGTCCCTGTGTCTTGAACCAGCCCAGCACATCCGCATCCAGCCGCAACGTCACCGGCTTTTTGATCGGCTTATACATCTTTTCATCGGGCGCCGCCCATTCCTCCGTCGACGCTTTCAGGGTCCTTCCCCGCGCGGCCTTCTTCCCCAATGACTTACGCTGCTTTGTCTTACTCAGTTTCTTCATGTTCCTCTCCTGATCCATATCCAGTCGTACATACAATATCGCAAAGAAAAGTGTTCCATCTGGAACATTAGCACGTTTCCCATCAAATGTTCCACGTGGAACGTTGAGCTAGCTGCCTTCCTCCCACCTCGGCCACTCATCGGGATGCTAGGATGCCAGTGTGCCGGCGAAAGCTGGCGCTATCATGGCCGAATTTTGCGACGTAGCCTTGCCCGTGCCCCTCGACGCGGTCTTCACCTACCGCATTCCGGAGGGAATGCAGCCGGTGGCTGGCGGACGCGTCCTGGTCCCCTTCCGCCAGCAGCGCCTGTCCGGCGTCGTCACCAAACTGCATGATCGCAAGCCTGCAATCAAGACTATTAAAGACCTCGTCAGCGTGCTCGACCCAGCTCCGGTGCTTGATGAGCAGCTCTTGCGTCTGGGGAAGTGGATCGCGGACTACTACCTTGCGCCCCTGGGCGAAGTCTTCCGCACCATGCTGCCGCTGGGCGCTGAGTTCAAGCACGCCATCGCTTACCGCCTTACCAAGGACGGGCAATTGGCACTGCATTTAGCCGGAATGTCCGGATCATCGGCGCGCGCACGCAACACCCCGGAAGATCAGTTGGCTGAGTTCCGCGTGCTAGAGTACCTCGCCCAAGATGCGGCGCAGGAGCAACCTCTGCGTGCCGCCACTCGCGCGTCGAAGGCTGTGCTCGCAGGTATGGTGCGGAAGAAGTGGATCGCGCGCGAAGATGTCTCCGATGTTCGCGACGCTGCTCGCACGGTGAAAGTTGCACTTCTAAAAAGTGCCGAAGGAAAACTCAATGCCAACCAGCGAATATTGATCGAGACACTGGCGGCGGCGGGCGGCAAAGTCACCGTCGAGACGCTGCGTTCGCTGGAAGTTCCTCCCACCACCCTGAGCACGCTGGCGAAGCGAGGGCTGGTGGAAATCATCGAAGAGCCCGCCGAATTCACCATCTCCACATTCAAGGCCCGGACGTCTCCATTCGAATTCCAATTCAGTTTGCCGCAGCAGGAAGCGCTTCGTCGGATTGACAAAAGCATGAACGCGCGCAGCTTCGGCGGGCTGCTGCTGCACGGCGTCACCGGCTCGGGAAAGACCGCTG
>ODAK010007502.1_pt1 | contig 10957 bp, 12 predicted proteins | sample 1539591 | NCBI WGS metagenome assembly ODAK01 (sample SAMEA3539303, study PRJEB22396) | soil metagenome | biome: tundra; feature: field; material: soil | place: USA | collected 2010-05 | depth 0.15 m | reverse complement strand
TTACCTGGGCAGCCGGCTCAAGGTGCCGGGACATCTCGCGATCCCGCCACTCGACCGATACCTTCGGGACTTGATCCAACCCGCCTGAGGGAAGCCGGTGCCAGGACTTTTGCCCCTTTTACGTGCCCGTTCGCGAATCCCAGCTATGCAATGAATAAGATGGGCTACCAGCACTACGTGTTGCCGCGTCTGGTGCATCTGGCGATGCGCCAGGAGGCGATGCAGCCCTTCCGTCGGCGCCTGATCGGCGCAGCCGAGGGGCGAGTCCCGGAGATCGGCATCGGCTCTGGGCTCAACCTGCCGCTGTACGGATTGACTGTCCGCGCGGTCATCGGACTGGAGCCGTCGCCCGAACTGCTGCTTATGGCGCGTGACCGGGCCACGGCCGCGCCGGTTCCCGTCGACCTGCTCGAAGCCTCCGCCGAGGCGGTTCCACTGCACGATGCGAGCATCGACACGGTAGTGACGACCTGGACACTTTGCACCGTTCCTGATGCGCCGCGCGCGTTGGCGGAACTGCGCCGCGTGCTGCGACCCGGCGGGGCGCTGCTGTTCGTCGAGCACGGCCGCGCGCCGGAGCCGGGTGTGGCGCGCTGGCAGGACCGGCTTGACCCGCTATGGCGGCGCGTCGCGGGCGGCTGCCATCTCAACCGCAAGATCGACGACCTAATCTCGGGCAACGGTTTTCGGATCGACGCGCTGGCGAATGCGCGGCTACCGGGACCGCGAACCCACAACTTCCTCTACGAAGGCCGCGCTCGGCCAGCATGATGGCATTAACGGCAGTCGAAGATGCTTCAGCGGGAAATCTGGTCGCGCTCAAAGCCAAACCTATGCTCGAAGGTATTTCACCAAGGCGACGATCTCCAGCACAAGCAGAACCAGGATAAGCACGCAGAACAGGCCCAGCCCCCACGTCATTCCCCAGCCGTTCATCATTTGACCATTCATCATGTCCGTTCCTTCCTGCTTGCGGGAATTTGTTGTTGCCCGATCACCGTCTCGGTTTCGGGGTTATGCATATCCGACGCGCCGGCGCGTCGGCTGACGTAGAGCGCAAGGGTTGGCACTGCCATCCATTGCAACAGCGGTGAGACCCCTATACTCAGGCCAAAGATTGAGATCACCGGCATAAGATCAGAGTAAGTCCAGCTTTTTCGGACGACGACGTTCAGCCACTCGCTGAAGACGGTATAGCCAAACCCGAACACAAGCGTGACCGCGGCGACCGCCGCGAACCTGCGAACTGGCCAGTCTCTGTGGCCGACGAGCATGAGTACGAAAATCAGTGAGGCGAGTGCGATCAGTAGATCACCGCCTGTGCAGTGGAGAACCGCGAACAGCTTCTCGCCCGGGGTTCCGGCGCGCCAAAGCGTGTAGAGCGGCAGATGCGCCATTTCCCAGAGAAGATCGATGACGGCGACAGTCAGAAGATAAGCGCGCAGCGCCGCGAGCCAATTCGGAGAGGCTGACGGACTTTGCAGTTGTCCTGACAATTGATTATCCGCTTGCATTGTCCTCTCCGTCGCTCGGCCGATCGATTTTCACGGGCCAGTACCGAGCATGAACCGGCTACGTCAGAAGCGATGAGGGGCAGCGTTACCTACTGCCCCTCACGGTCGATCAACCCTTGTTCGGAACGGACGAGTTGGTGCCGCCGTCCTTTGGCATCATCGACTCCATCATCCGATTGCAGTTGTCCATCATGCGGGACATTTTTGCCCGCATTTGCGGGTCCATCATCATGCCTGGTTTCATTGCGTCACCGCCAGGCATCATGCCTTTTCCCTCACCCGCTCCGGGTGGCGGAGTGTTCGTCTGGGCGAATGCGGGAACACCGGCCATCGCCAGTCCTGCGAGCAGTCCAACCATCGTGATAACGCCGCGAATTCTCTTCCTCTGTGTCATTGTTCGATCTCCTGTATAATTCCTTCCTGTCCGTGGCGCGGAAGGGAAAACGCCTTTGTCCGCCAGCGCTCACGGAGTTTTGTCAGGCTCGAACGCCGTGCTGCTGTTCGAATTCGCTGGCGGGTTGTCCGTCCCGCCATGCCCGCGCATGCACATCATCATCATCGCCGCGCAGGGAAGAATGTAGAGCAACGGCAGTATTGCCGGCGGGCCGAACCATTGCCATCCGGCGAAGAGACCAATGGCTCCGAGCGCAGCCACGGCAAGCAACAGACCGATGCGGCCTTTCGGGAAAGCCGGAATGCCAAGGCGATACCGCGAGTCGCGGTCGCCAGGGCGCGGGCCGGTGGGAGCAGCGGGCCACGAGACATTTAAGTTGTCCATATCTCATGCTTTCCTGAGATTGCTGGCGGCCAGCAGATTTCTCGCCTTTGCGATTTTCGGCGCCGCGTCGGCCTCGCGGCCCTCTCGCACGTCGTTCACGGCGGAGCGGATCAGAGTGACCATGAAATTGTATCCGCCGCCGGTGGTCACATACCCGGGCCGCCCATAGACCCGTGACTGACCGGGCTTGGTGGGCGAGTTGAAGCCGGCGCGATCCCATTCCGCGAGCAACACATTCAAGGAAGCGGTGCCGCTCTCGCCCGCCCGCGTTTCCGAATAAATCGCGCGCGGCGCGCCGTTGAAGGACGGATCGTTTCCGGCAAGAGCCGTTACAGCGACGCCGACAGCGAGTGCTGCGACGGCCGTAAGTGTGATGTACTTCATTTTGTGACACCCATTTCTCGACCCGGGTTCCGGCGACGTGCGCGAGAATCCAGCGGGTCACGATGATGAACCGTGGTTGGGCCCGACTGCGGTCGAACGGTGTATTTATGCCGTTACGAAATCGTACAGTCAGGCAAGCTCAGTGCGCGGTGCGCACTGCCGGGTCAGATCGTAATGGGCGGGTGGAGATCGGGTTCGACGGTCAAACCTTCATGTGTATCAGTGCTTATCCGGTAGACGGCCGAGGTCCACGTCAGCTTGTGGCTTACTCCAACGGCCTGGATTGGCAAACCGGAATTGATGCCGCAGTCGAGCATGTCGAGGCAACCCGGCATCATTCCTTTGCAGGGTGTCCCGGTGCAAGGCGTCGGCGTGGGAACCGAAGCATGGTCAGACAAGAGCTGCCGATCCGATGCACCGGCGATGACGGTCCGACATGGCGGCGCAAACGCGGCCTGCACCGCCGGTGCTCCGATGAGCACCGCCACCATCAATATGGCGAGCAATTGTCTGATCAATCTCACGGTCACGCCATTAGTAATGGATTGATCACGGTCGTCCTTCAAGATCTGATCCTTCCCGGAAGCATCATCAACTTCATACTCATCATGCATGATGTCCCGGCATTATCGGTCTGACTTTCATTCCGCCGGTGATACCGCGCGCTCGTGCACGGAAACCGGAACGGCGTCTCGCACCGGCAGCCGCCATCCTTTCACCAAACCATAGATGGCCGGGATGACGATGAGGGTCAGCACCGTCGAGGAGATCATGCCGCCGATCATCGGCACCGCGATTCGGCGCATGAGCTCGGAACCTGTGCCGTTACTCCAGAGGATCGGCATCAGGCCGGCGAGGATGGCAGTGACCGTCATCATCTTCGGCCGCACGCGCTCGACCGCACCTTCCATGATCGCGGCGCGGAGATCGCTACGGTTGAGCGTGCGGCCTTCCGCATCGGCCTGCTTGCGCGCCGACTGAAGCGCGTGGTCGAGATAGATCAGCATAATGATGCCGGTCTCGGCCGCGACACCGGCCAGGGCGATAAAGCCTACCACCACCGCGACGCTCAGATTGTAATCCAGCCAATACATGAGCCAGACACCGCCCACGAGAGCGAACGGCACCGAGGCCATGACGATCAACGTTTCCGTCAGGCGGCCGAAATTCAGATAGATCAACACGAAAATGATCAGCAGCGTCACCGGGACGACAAGCGTGAGTTTCGCCTTGGCACGCTGAAGATATTCGAACTGCCCGCTCCATTCGAGGCGATAGCCCGTCGGCATCGAAACTTGCTCCGCCACCGCGCGCTGCGCATCGGCGACATAAGAGCCGATGTCCCGATCGTGCATATCGACATAGATGTAGTTCACAAGTTGCGCATTTTCTGTGCGGACCATCGGAGGCCCTTGCGTGACTGTAACGCGCGCGACCTGACCAAGCGGCACCGCCGGTCCATTGGCGCTTTGCACCAGCACTTCCCGGGCTATGCTTTCCGGGCTGTCGCGCAACTCGCGGGGATAGCGGACGTTCACGGAATATCGTTCCCGGCCTTCGACCGTGGTCGTCACCGGCTCGCCGCCGAGCGCTGCCGCGATCGTCTGTTGCAGACCGCCGACCGTGAGGCCGTAACGCGCGAGCGCGGACCGGTCCGGCTCGATCTCAAGATAATGGCCACCCGTCACACGCTCGGCATAGGCGCTTGTCGTGCCGGGCACATGCCGCACCGTGGCCTCGATTTGCCGCGAGAGCGTATCGAGCGTGGCAAGGTCCGGTCCGTAGACCTTAATGCCGACGGGCGTGCGGATGCCGGTCGAGAGCATGTCGATGCGTGCTTTGATCGGCATCGTCCAGGCATTGCTCACGCCGGGAAATTGCAGGGCCTTGTCCATCTCGGCCGTGAGGCTGTCGGCCGTGACGCCTGGGCGCCATTCCGCCCGCGGCTTGAGATTGATGATCGTCTCCGTCATCTCCGGCGGCGCCGGGTCCGTCGCGGTCATGGCCCTTCCCGCCTTACCGTAGACGCTGGCTACTTCGGGAAACGATTTGATGATGCGGTCCTGCGTTTGCAGCAGTTCGGCCGCCTTGGTGATCGAGAGGCCCGGCAGGCTTACCGGCATATACATGAGCGTGCCTTCGTTGAGCGTCGGCATGAATTCCGAGCCGAGACGAGCCAGGGGCCATGCGGTGATGCCGAAAATCACGAGCGCCACGAGGATCGTTAGCAGTCTCGCCCGCAGCACGCCGGCGATGGCCGGCCGGTAGAGCCAGATCAGCACGCGGTTGATCGGGTTTTTTCGCTCCGGCAAAATCCGGCCGCGCACGAACAGCATCATAAGCACCGGCACCAGTGTCACCGAGAGGATGGCGCCCGCGCCCATCGCGAAAGTTTTCGTGAGGGCGAGCGGTTTGAAGAGCCTGCCTTCCTGAGATTCCAGCGTGAAGATCGGCAGGAACGAGACAGTAATCACGGCCAGGCTGAAAAACAGCGCAGGCCCCACTTCAACAGCGGCTTGGATCAGAACATCCGTACGTGACGCGCCGGCAGGTGCTTGCTCAAGCCGCTTATGAGCGTTTTCGATCATGACGATGGCGGCATCGACCATAGCCCCCATAGCGATGGCGATCCCGCCAAGACTCATGATGTTCGAACTGAGACCCAACAGGTGTAGCAATGTCATCGCCATCAGCACGCCGACCGGCATCATCAAAATCGCGACCAGCGCGCTACGAAAATGCAGAAGGAAGAGGATGCATACGGCGGCGATGACGAGACTTTCCTCAATCAGCGTGTGCTTCAGCGTGTCGATCGCGCGCATAATCAAATCGGAACGGTCATAGACCGGCTCGATCGACACACCTCGCGGCAGGCCTGGTGTGATCTCCGCGATCCGCTGCTTGACGGCTTTGATGACATCGAGCGCATTCTGCCCGTCGCGTTGCAGCGCCACGCCGCCGGCGACCTCCCCTTCGCCGTTAAGTTCGGCGATGCCCCGGCGTTCATCAGGGCCAAGTTCAACGCGCGCGATATCGCGCAACAAAACCGGCACGCCGTTTTGCTGCTTGAGAACAATTTGCCCGATATCGCCGGCGTTGCGCAGATAACCGCGTCCACGCACCATATATTCGGTCTCGCTCATCTCGACGACACGGCCGCCGACATCGAGGTTGCTGCTGGTGATCGCCGTGCGGATTTGCGGAAGCGACAGGCCGTAGGCTTGCAGTTTCCGGGGATCGACGACCACCTGGTATTGCTTGACGAAGCCACCGACGCTGGCGACCTCAGCCACGCCTTCGGCCTTGGCGAGCTGATAGCGGATGGTCCAGTCCTGGAGCGACCGCAGCTCGGCCAGCGTCATCTGTGCGCCGCGCACGATGTATTGATAGGCCCACCCAACTCCCGTCGCATCCGGACCGAGCGAAGGCGTGATCCCTTCGGGCAGGCGCTTGGCCGCGAAGTTGAGATATTCGAGCACGCGGCTTCGCGCCCAATAAAGATCAGTGCCGTCCTCGAACACCACATAGACGAATGACACCCCGAAGAACGAAAAGCCCCGCACGACCTTGGAGCGCGGCACGCTCAGCAGCGCCGTGGTCAGAGGATAGGTCACTTGATCCTCGACCACTTGCGGCGCCTGACCTGGATATTCGGTGTAGACGATCACCTGCGTGTCGGAGAGATCGGGGATCGCATCGAGCGCCGTGTTGCGCACCGCCCATATCCCGGTACCGACAATGAACAAAGTGGCGAACAGGACGAGGAAGATGTTCCGCGCCGACCAGCGGATAAGCGCGGCGATCATGGCGTGGCGTCCTTGCTTTGTGTGAAGGACTGCAAGGCCGCGCGCAGGTTGCTCTCGGCATCGATGAGGAAGTTGGCGCCGACGACCACTTTCTCACCGGGCTTCACACCTTCCATCACTTCAACGTAACCGTCCCCGCGCGTTCCGAGCTTCACCTTTCTCGGCTGGTAGCGCCCCTCGCCTTGCTCGATCAGCACGGTTTGCGTGGTGCCGCCGTCGATGACCGCGGAATCCGGCACGGCGACAACCGGCATTGGGTCCGCGGCCGTGCCGATCTCAACCTGCGCGTACATGTCCGCTTTCAGCAGTGTGTCGGGATTGGGAAGTTCGATCCGAACCCGCGCGGTGCGGGTCTCGCGCGTGACGCTCGGATAAATGAAGACAACCGTGCCGGTGAAGGTCCGACCGGGATAAGCGGTGACCGTGACCCTCGCTATTGCCCCGATCCGCACAGACGCGAGGTCTTGCTCGAATACGTCGGCGATTAGCCACAGGTGTGAAAGATCGGCGATACGGAACAACGTATCGCCGGGTGCGAAGCGCATGCCCGCGACAGCCAGCTTGTCGATAACCACGCCATCCGTCGGGGCGCGCAACGTCAGCGTGTGCGTGACCTTGCCAGTGCGGGCAAGTTGCTCAACCTCGGCCGCCGGAATGTCCCAGTTGCGCAGCCGGTTGAGGGCCGCTTCGCGCAGCGTCGTCGCACCCGCGCGCGCGGTCGCATCGGCGCCGCCCATATGCGTCATCGCATCGCGGGCGATGAGATATTCTTGCTCGGCCGCGACGAGGTCAGGGCTGTAGACGTCAAGCATGGGCTCGCCGCGACGCACCGCCTGTCCTGTTGTGTTGATGTTGAGCTTTTCGATCCAACCCTCGAATTTCGGGTTGACCACGGCGAGATATCGTTCATCGAATTGCACGGTGCCAACGGCACGCACCGTTCGCACCACAACGCGCGTCGCTGCCGTTTCGGTGCGAACGCCCAACGTCTGAATTTTCCCGGGGCTGATGGTAACTGTGCCGGCGTCGTCGCCGGCGGCTTCGGCATAGACAGGAAGATAGGCCATGCCCATCGTATCTTTTTTTGGCACCGGCGAGGTGTCCGGCAGGCCCATCGGATTGCGGTAGTAGAGCACCTTGCGTTCGCTGTGCGCCGCCGCGGCTTGCGGAGGCGGGGCCGCTGTTGGGTCCGCTGTATCTTCATAGACCGGCACATAGTCGCGCCCTTCGGCGTCCTTTTTCGGTTCCGGGGAAAAGTCGGGTTTTCCGGTCGGGTCCTGGTAATAGGCGATCACGCGTGCCGGCGCGGCGACCGCGCCTGGCGCGGCCATCGGTGGCGCGGGTTGCGACCGTCCCGCTTGTCCGTACCAATAGCCGGCACCCATACCGCCAGCGAGAAGGATGGTCGCGGCGAGCACGCCGCCGATCCAGCGCCAGGCGCTCATAGGGAACCGCCGATCAGACGTTCGATCGCAGCCAATTGCCGCTGTTCGTCGAGTTGAATCGCCAGAAGCGATAACCTGGCTTCGCCAAGATCGCGCACGGCATCGAGCACCGGCGTGAGTTCGATGCGGCCGTTGTTGTAGGAGGCAACCGCCGATCGGACGGCGGCATCGAGCTGCGGCAAAAGCTGGTCACGGGTCAGGCGCTCGCTTTCGCGCGCGCCGGCGAGTGTCGCGGTGGCTTCCGCGATCGCCCGTGCGACATCCAGGGACGCCGCATCCCGCATGGCTTCGGCCGCGTGCAGTTCCGCCTTGGCTTGATCTTCTTGTGCGTTGTGCAAACCCCATTGCAGCGGCACGCGCAGCGAGACGGAGCCCATATAGCCATTCGGGCCGTATCCGTTCCGGTCGATGGCCCCAATGCTCAGCGTCACATTCGGAAACCACTCCTGATGCGCGAGTTGCCGGTTCGCATCGGCCGCGGCGATGCGGCTTTTGGCGGCGGCGACACGCGGATTGTTGGCGCGAGCAATGAGATCGGCGGGCGCTAATCTCGCCGCTGGTGGCAATGCACGCAGCTGTTGAGGGTCGGCCAACGAGGCCGCCGGATCGCGTAGCAGCAGCGCATTGAGTACGCCGCGTGCCGCTGCCTTCTGGCCCGTGAAGCGCGCGATCTCGGTTTGGCGGCGGGTGAGCGCCGCTGACGCACGCAGCACATCAGACTGCGCGCCACGGCCTTGCGCGTAACGATTCTGCGCGGCGTCAACAATGCCGCGCTCGGTCTCATGTACTTCCTCCAGTACCGTGACTGCACGGTGTGCCACCCAGTATTGTGCGAACGTGACCCTTATCTGCTCCGCCAGCTCGGCCTCGGCGCCCTGCCCTTCGGCGCGCGCGACATCGGCCTGCGCCCGGCCGCTCGCCGCCTTGAGGCCGAGTTTGCCCCACAGCGGAAATTCTTGCTCAATCGAATAGATTTGCTTCGGCCGTCGCGTACCGCCCAACACGTCAATCTCATCTTGCGTCAGACGCAACGTTGGATCGGGCAGAGATCCGGCAGCCTTCGCCCCGGCTTCGGCGGCACCGGCATCGAGGGCGCGCGCCGCAATTTCCGGGCTGAGGCGACGAGCCTCCGTCAGTAGGCCATCGACCGTCGCGCCGAGACGCCCGTCGTCCGCAGGCGCGACGGACGTGCCTAGCAACATCGCGACCGCGAACGCGCCGACACGCCACCAGCGCCGGGCCTTCTGCCCGGCGCCAGCCGATCTCATGTCACTTCGCATCGAACGTGACCGTGCCGCGCACGGTGTCAGTCTCGCCCTGGACCTTGGCCGCCAAGGTAAGCGCCCATGTGCCGGCCATCCCGGTTTCCGTTCGGAAATGATAGAGGCCGGCCGCATCGGCGGGTTGCGGTGTCACCTTGCCAGTCATCTCGCCCATCCCGGACGGCCCCATATCGACCTTGGTCTGGAAGATAACGGCGCCGGTCACCGGCTTGTCGTCAGGGTTGTGGGTCAGCTTGACGGATACGTCGGTCAGGTTTTTGCCGGCCGGTTGCGCCTTCACAACCTCGAAACGGTAGTCCTTCGCAGCGGCGTGCGCCGATGCGGTCAGCAGAAACATCGTCACCACGGACGCCAGTGCGGCGCCCGCTGCAAAGCGGAATTGAGTCATGGTGCGGTCCTATCTCGGCCACGGTCAGGAGGCGGTTCGCCTGGCTTTGTCCGGTGCGTCGCACGGGACGGTCTGATCGGATGCGCGGCTTCGCGGCGCGGGTGCCGACATCAACCTTTCGGTCAATGTCTGCGATGCGCGGCAAAGTCGCGGAGCGCGGGACCGTCCTTCGGGACGGGGCCGCGATCAGATCAAGCGGATAGGAGGTCGGAGATCAGGAGCCCGTGTGCGTCCGTCGGCGACCTCGACAGACGGCCAGTGGTAGGTCACCGGCGCCCAGGTCAGAAGGACAGCGACCGAAGCGGCGGGAACAGACACACCAATCATGAAGATGCAGCCGACATCGGTCATGCAGGCGGGTGTCATGCCCTTACAGGGCATTGGCGGCGTATCCGGGGTGACGCCGCCGTCAGTGGCGGCCACGGTCATATCCATCCCCGCCGGCATGGCGACGGCTGGCATGACCTGCAGCATCGACGCGTTGAAGAACGCGACGGCGAGCAGGATGGCGAAGAGGCGCCTGAGAGGGTGGCGGGTCATACGGTCACCAAACTAATCGTCTCAAATGGAGGGTCAAGGACCTTCTCGTGCGGGAAGGTTACGGTGAAAACATTAATATTTATTCAGGCGGCTAAACCGCGTGGTTCGCCAAGCCATTGTTCGGAGCGCCGCCGCTTTTGCTACCCCGCCGTCATGCCCACAGATCACGTCAAACGACATGATCCGGCTCAAGCACGCAGGCAACATCTTCGCTCACTTCGACCTGGATGGTCGCGTGGCCGATGCCAAAGCGCTCGTGCAGTTCATGAACGAGCTTCGCCAAAAATTCGTCGCCGGGGTGGCCAGTGGGCATCAAACAGTGACAGGTCAGAGCAGTCTCCGTGGTGCTCATCGGCCATATATGCAGATCGTGAATCGCGAGCACGCCCGGCTGCTGCTTCAGGAAATCAGAAACCTCGCCCGGCTTGATGCCGGCCGGCACGGCATCGAGCGCGAGACTTACGGAATCGCGGAGCAGTGACCACGTGCCGATCACGATCACGACGCTGATCACGAGGCTGATTGCCGGGTCGAGCCATAGCCAGCCGGTCCATATGATGACGGCTCCCGCGATCACCACGCCAAGGGCCACGAGCGCGTCAGACGCCATGTGCAGGAATGCGCCCTTGATGTTCAGGTCGTCCTCGCGGCCGGCCATGAACAGGTACGCGGTCACACCGTTGACCACGATGCCGACCGCCGCCACGGCCATGATCGTGAAGCCGCCTGCCGGAGTAGGGTCAATCAGCCGCCGGATACCTTCCCAGGCAATACCCCCCGTGACCACAAGAAGCACGATCGCGTTGCCGAGTGCGGCAA
>ODAK010007501.1_pt1 | contig 10958 bp, 7 predicted proteins | sample 1539591 | NCBI WGS metagenome assembly ODAK01 (sample SAMEA3539303, study PRJEB22396) | soil metagenome | biome: tundra; feature: field; material: soil | place: USA | collected 2010-05 | depth 0.15 m | reverse complement strand
GCCGCATGAGCACTCGCGACGCCACGTTCTCCTTCGACGCCGCGTCAAGCATTCCTTTCTGCACCGTCAAAACGCCGCCTTTGTTGAGCCAGGAAAAGATCGGCCGGTCTACCACCGGCTGGCGAAACTCCTCCATCAGGTCCAGCACCAACGATGGCTTGCCGCTTCGGTCCACATGAAGGAAGCCGGCGAAAGGCTCGAGGCCGGCGTTCATCACCGCGCCCCACACGTGCGCCGTCAGGATGCCGTATCCGTAGTTGAGCGCGGCGTTGACGCCGTCGGTCGCGCCCTGGTGGCTGCGTCCTTCGAACCCGAGCCCGTCCGGCAGCATGTTGCCGATCTGTTGCCAGTAAAGGCGCCCGCCCGTGCCCTCCAGCCCCATCACTTGCGCGCGGACTTCGTCGGGCGTGTTCCCCTCCGCCGCCAAGGCCGATCTCCGCAGCCGTCGCAGCGCGGCCGCGCCCTTTTCCAGCGCGTCCTTCCTCTCGCCCTCGCGGCTCTTGGCGAAGTAACGCAGCAGTTTCTCCTGATTGTGGAGCTTGCCGGCGACGATCCAACGGCAGAGTTCGGCGCCGCGCTCATTCCGGTAGGCGGCGAACTGCGCGCGGCGCGTCTCCACCGTCGCGGTCAGCATGGGCGACGTGATCAGCGCGAACGGTTTTCCGCCGGAGGTCAGGCAGGCCATCCGGATGCCGCGTTCGCACAGTTCTTGGATGAGATCCGACGAGAAGCTGACGCCGCGCGACGCCACGATGATCTCTTGCAGCCGCATCAGCGGGACCTGCGCGCAGACCGACTTGCCCTGCCGGACCACGACCCGCTCGCTCTTCTTCCCGATGAACAGCCCGAACCCCGAAACGAACAACTGCGAGCCGTTCTCGGTGGCGAGCAGAATCACCGACCCGTCGTCCGGGAGCACCGCGTCATCGACCGGCGGCAGCGGCAGTTCGAGCTGCTCGGGTACGACATCGACGCCGCCGGTGATCCAGTTGTACTGCGCGGAGGCAGGGGGCTTGCGGGGGAGCATCGGTGGAGACGCTGGCATTGCTGCAAACATGTTCGTTTCCTTCTGCGCGCTAACCTCAATGCAAGGTGCGACAATCCCGGCCTCTATTCAGCCCATGCGGACGGGCTGCTTATGGCCACGGAGTACGAAGCCGATCCCAAACCTGGCCCGATAGCCCGACCGGTTCCCCCTGGTACTCCCCGGCGAAAATGCGCACGCCGACGCGCAAATGAATCTTCTCCTCCCAGATGCATGGGAGGACGTCCCATTCCACCCTGCCGGCCCTGTATCGGGAGCGCATTGGCGTGTAATAAAGCAGCATTTGACCGGGTAAAAGTCTTCGCTGGGGCAGGCTTCCCATTTCTCCAACCAACGTCACTGTCAGCGCTCTTTCGTCGCCGGCTGCCTCACGCACTCGCAGCTCAATTAGGTCCGGGCGAGCGGAAAACGGAAGCTGAAGGGTTCCCTTCTTTGCAACCCGTGTCAGCCGCCCGCGAACGGCCCCATGCAGGCGCACGAGAGGTTCCCGCTGGTGAGAGCAAACAACGAACGTGAGCGCGTCGGCAAGGGTCTCTTCGACAACCGCCAGCTTCTTTCCCTCGTTCCGGTCAGCGCTCCAGACGTTGCCCTCGTAGTTGAATATAGATCCGAGGTGCGACCTAAAGTGGCGACGAGACATTTGCCATTCCGTGGGGTAAGCTCCCAGAGCGAATACGCCCTCAAAGCCGGGAACTTCTTCCAAACGCCGGGCCGGCAGATCCAGAGTATTGCCCTCATACCACCGCCCGCCCGTCACGAGTTCCGCCAGACAGCCAGACGCCCCAGTCGGCGGCAAGAACGGATAGCTGGCCCAAGTAACATTGGACTTCAGGGCATTCCGCGCCATAAGGGGAGCCAAGAGCGTTCCCTCTAAGAACAGAGAGTAAATGGCGTCGTCACCCATCGTCAGGACTCTTGGCCACTCGGCTCCGGCGGAGTCTTTTCCGACCCCGACCCCGGCGTGTCCACGGGTGCGGCTTGATCGCCAGCCTTTGCCTTTGGCCCGATCGCCTTCGCGTAGGCGCTTGCCTCTGTGCGGAACACGTCGCTCTTCAGTTCCGTCAACTTCTTATATGCTTCCACCTGCTTCTGCCGCAGGTAGCCGAGAGCTTGACTGCCATAATAGCGCCGCATCAATTCATCTTTACCCTGATGAACGTGCAGGCAGCCATCACTCGACTCGATGGCGATCTCCACGTTGTTAGCCGCCTTGGCGGTCAGCCTATTATCGCCAGTCTCCACGTCGAAGCCCTGGCGTTGCAGAAGCTCCTGCAACGGCAGAAGCGAAACGGCGCTATTCCTGGCAGGCGCGAAAAGGGGTAACGCCTTTCCGTAGTCCGCTTCCCAACTGGCCACCTTTGGAGCCGGTAACGGAAAAACCCCGCAGCAGGACTCGTCCACAATGATCGCCGGCTCACCGTCTCGCTCAGCGAACCTGATGCCTCCCTGCCCGCGCGAAGCGGCTGTATAGCGATTGGAGTTCAGGTTCTCCAACAGAGCATGCGCCACCACGCCGATCTCCCAATCCAACACATGAAGGAGAGAGGTATAGATGGGGAAATGCGTGCCGGCGACAATGACTTCCTCCTCGTGAATTCCGGCGGAGCCAGCCGTTGTCTGCGATTTTTCATTCACCTGATTCCGCGAATGTCGGTTGAGGCACTTTGAGGTGTCCTCAATCGAAACGGCAGTTGCGTACAGCACACGCGACTTGGCGTTGATGCCCTTGACCTCGCTGCCTGTTTCCTGGGTGGTTCCGGTGAAACCGAACAGCCAGCACGTCGGGCACATTCCACAGAGTTCCGGTATGTAGCATTTGCGGTCCCAGCCAGACCGGTCCCGCAGCTCGTGAATCGCCCGGCGGTCCACGCCACGCCGCTTCGTTCCGGCCCAGATCGCCTTCTCAATGCCGCCGCCGTCCGGTCTGAGGACGGTATCCTTTTCGGTAATCGTCGTCGCGATATCAGTGCCGTCACCAAACCGAACCTGCCCCGTCACCTCCATTAGGGCGCTCACGAGTACAGTTCTTGTGGCGGCCGCGTTGACCCCAGAGTGGACCGTGACCGGGACCTCGCGAGTTCTGACAGGAGCGTCTTTCTGCCTTCCTTGGGCTGTTGCGCGATTAGCCATCTTCAGAGCCTCCCTTGTTTACTGATTCCGTACATTCAACATCAACAAAGCCAACGTGCGGGCCTGCACCTCACTCAAGAACTTCGCCCAAACGCCGAGGTCGCTTCCGAGAGCGCCATGGAAAGTTCGGAGTTTCTCCTCCAGGAGAGTCTCGCGGTGCTTTTCGCGAAAGTCAGCCCATGCCGCTGCCGCTTCCGCGCCCACCTTGCCCTCCAGATCAGGCGTGTCGCCATACAGGTCCCCAAAGCACTTCCGCTTCACCCACCAATCGCCTTTGTTTTCGGCGGAGTCAGCCTCCTGCGATATAACGTAGAGAAGCTTCGCCGCCCGGCACTCCCCGAAATCCCGTGAAATCGATGCTGTGTACTTTCGCGCCACGCCTGAGACGGATGAGTGGCTCTGCGCAACCTCCCTTTGAACAAGAGGCCGAATCACGTCCAGGAGAAAGTTGGAAAAGTCGATAACGTCGCCGTAAAATTCACAGTCCATTCCAGGACCTCCTAAAGAGCGCGCCAGTTGAGACGCGTATGTTTTGTTCCTGATGAAATCCATTTCGTAAGCGCCCAGTCTCTGCGAAAACACCTGAGCCTCCGAGAGAAAGCCCACCTCTGGCTTCCTCGCTTCGACGATCAGATAGACCGCCTTGAAGGGCCGACCCTCCGCGATTGCGCGCGTGACACGCTGGGCAAGAATCTTCCCAGCGCCGGTCTCGAACGGACCGGGAAACCGCGAGAAGTACGACAGCCCGACAGCAATGTGAGGGTAAATCTCCGACCAGAAGTTAGGCTGACTGCCCTCAACCTGAACCCGCATGGGCCGGCCAACGCCCCGCAAGAGGGGCGCATAGTTCCGCAACTGCGTATATATCTGAGTCTTTGAATCCATCTTGCCTTTCGTGGACAGCAGCAGGTAGCGTCCGGCAAACACGGAGATGGAGGCAACCCGGCTGAGGCTCTTCAGCGCAACCAGGGCCGAGATGCCTTGCAGTCGCTCGTGGAGAGCGAAGAGTTCAATGAAGTTGTCGACGGGGAACTCGACGATGCTGAGGTCCGAAGAAGGGCAGATCCCAGACAAGAGAGCGATGTACGCACAAATCGAGCACAGGTGCGGGAACTTGTCCCGCGGGCCAGGCTCCTCGTAAGACTGTTTCTTGTTCTCGGGCAGGAAAAACTTCCCACCTTGGATTAAATCTCCGGGCTGACCGCAGACTAAGCACCTAGACTTGCCGCTTAAAGGCCCATCCTCGTCCCCGTGCACGGAAACCGCCAAAGGCTGGAGCCTGAAAGGCAGCGTAACGTGCTCGCCACGGGGTCTGTTCGCGAAGCTTAGTTTCTCTGTGGATTGCGTCTGAAATAGGCGGGGAGACTTGTCCGCTTCGCATTTCAGTACCGCTTCCCTCGGGGTTCCCTTCCACGAGTGTGGTAACTCGATCGCGCCGATTGGTCGACCGCCTCTAAGCGCCGCGAAGGTTGCGGACACGCCGTCGCGGAAAGCATCGCTCGCAAGTTCCGATTCCCGGAATTCCTCCCAGATCGTGGCGTCGCGGTCAGGCAGAGTAGGCTTCGTGGGCGAAGGACACCCCGGTGCCCACAGGGTCGCCATTCCTTCCCTCACTTCTATAGGAATCAGCCCATATCGCTGGTAAAGGTACCTCAAAAACAGGCCGGTGAAAACACTGTATGCGATTCGCATGCGTGGCTCAACGGGAACTGGCACCGTGAGTACGTGCGTGCCAGGAGGAGGCTGCGGGAAAGTGTCGGTCTTCGGTATCCTCCCCCCAGCGCCCGCGTACCTTATGAAATAGCTGTCATCTCCGAACGCAAAGGCGCCTGTGGCTCGAAGCAGGCTCCGGAAATCCAGCATTGCACGCGGTCCAAGTTCGTCACGTAGCGCCGTCGCCATCGCCACCGCCTCGTTCGGGGTATCCGAATGCGCCAGCAGTGCCCAGACCACTAGCCGAATCGCTTCCAGCCGCGTCATGGTGATCTCCGAGGTCTCTTCCGGCGCACGCCAGCGGTGGCCTTGGGCGGTGTCCGGGCCGTCTGCCGCTCCAGTTCGTCAACAAGATTCCAGTCCGTCCCTGCCACGTAGTACCGAACCAGAAGCGGTGCGTCCGCCGGGTCGACGCGCTCTCGGGGGAGCCGGGATCTCCGAAGCATGATCGAGCCGACCCGCATTTCCCCTTCCGCTTCCAGTCGGCAGGGATCGGCGGCCACCGAGACCCTAACGTCGCCGAAGGCGTCCTCGCGGTCCGGCATCTCCAACCCAGATTCAAGCTGCTGAACCACATATTCGGCCCAGCGCGAGCCCATGTGGTCAGCCACGATAAGGTGGTAAAGGTCCGCTACAAACCGCTCACCGTGCCGTGCGCAAGCTGTGATAATCCGGTCCGGCTGAAATGAGTGGTGGAGGTGAACGAGGTTCAGAACGTAGTCCCGGGCCTCGTCGTCAGTTTCCAACTCCAAAGCGGCGCTTCGAAAAGGCCGCAGGTCTTCTTCAGCCGCATCCGCCGCGTGGCTTCCGAACGGCGGGGAAAGATCCACGCGTATGTCTGCCAGATGCCCCGTATCGTCCGGGACGGGCCAAAGGCGCATGCGGTGGCTATCCTTCCGAATAAATTCCAAGTAACGCCGTGCAAACTCCTCCGGGCGGAGCGTGACGTTACCAATGGGCTTGCCGTAGAAATCATCGCGCAAAGTCCGCGACCCAGCACTGAGAAGACCCCAGTGTACCCCGACTTTCTTACCCACGTCATGCAGAATCGCCCCCGCCTCTTGCCGCGTGGTCGCCATTGGGCACAACCACTGATGCATCCCTGCCACGTGCTGAGTGTGATCCTCGACGGATATGAAGGCCAGCTTGCTGAGACGCAGGGGGTCATCCTTACTCCTGATCTGGATGATCTTTCCGGGTACGAAGATCGCGGGATTGGGATTCGGAGGGATCACGACGCTTCCTCCTGACGCGGCGCCTCCGTCTCCCGAGGCTTATACCAGTAGAGCGGCAATGAATACTCGGCATTATCCGCGCCTTTGGTCTTCTTAAGCACCACACCCGCAACCTCAAGGAGCGCAGATCCCGACGGAGGGAAGTTCGCCTCCGCGCGTTGCGCATAGATGGACCGGTACGCCAAGCCGCGATTGTCGTCTCGGTACACGAGTGCGCCCCGTTCCCGTGCCGCCAACATAAGGATCAGCGGGATACCGAAACCGTACAGGGGTTTAACCTTGTTTTCGTCTCGCCCATCGCCGCTTCTCCAGGGCCGCAGTCCAGCGACTTCCAACGCATCGGCGAGCGTGCGACTTCGCGTGCCGCCCAATGGTATTCGCCGCCCGTACTGATTTCCTTCGTTGCAGCCCTCAAAAACCCACGTGCAAAATTGGGCAAGGTCCGCCGCGGCCGAGAGAGGCAGAGCCAGTTTCTCCTTGATCTCCTTGCCTCGCCAAAACTCTCGCGCCGCAATGCCGCCGATCCAATCTTGCCCGTCGCGCCGTTCGCTGAGAACGAACGTGATTGCAGGCTCCCACTCGCGAGTGACGATAATACCCTTCTCCCAAAGTTCCCGATTCTCCTCGACGAAGTCGTAGACGTAACGATAGAGACTCTCATCCTGGATGAACTCGAGCCGACAAGGTACGCGCCGCAGATCGGGCACCGCATTCAAACTGTTAAGGGCCTGCTTGGCGTCCGGGCCTAGCAGGCTGCCCAAGGGCCGGTCCTTCAAGAACTCGCGGAGCAACCTCCCATGCACCGGGACCTCGCCATCCGCGTGAGCGATCACCCTTACCGCACCGGATTCTCCGGCTCGCCTTGCGCAGCGGCCGATCCGTTGTGTGAAGCTATCGGGCTCGCATAGGTCGGTGATCATTAGGTCGCACGAAATGTCCACCCCGACCTCCATTGCCGAGGTCGTGACCAGGATGAATGGTTCGCCCGTTCGCGGGCGCCCGTCTTGCCCGGGCTTCCAACCCTCATCTAATCTCTTAAGTTGCTCCACAACGCGGGCCCGATAGCTGGGCATCTGATGACCGTGATATGTAAGGACGTTTCCAGTAACAGTCGTCCGGCCAACATCCACCGCCAGAGACGGCCTACCGAACTCTCCTGGGACGCCCGCGGCAACCTCTGCGGCAAGCAAGCCCCAGATACCATGAACGCTCAACCGTCGCTCGTTGGGCATCACCCGCTCAAGCACGATGATCACGCGTCTTCCACTGCCGAAAGCATCGAGGGCCGCCCGTACGACAGCGCCACGTTCGCACGTGCCGGCGTAAACCAAGGACCCAGAAGCGGCCTCACCATCCGCGACACGGTTAAAGAATGGCCCCTCTTCCGCCGGGCGCGGAAACCACTTGCGCTCCCGGTCCTCCAAGGCGTCCGCCAGTCCAGGTGCTAGCGTAGCCGACAGGAGGACAGTCTGCATCCGGCGCTCGTATGCGAGTTTCTTCAGAAGGAACCAAAAGTGCGAAAACGCAATCTCCTCGTATGCATGAGCTTCATCAAGAATCAGGAGTGAGCCGCCCTGGTTCTCGAAGCCAATGCGGTAAGGGTACAAATAGCTCCAGCGCCTTTTCCCGTAGCCGAAGAACCGGAAAAGAAACTTGTCCAGACTACTGAGGATAATGTCTGCGTGGTAGAACTGCCGATCGTCCTCATCACCGGTATCAACTGCGACGCTCCTGCCGTTGGCCAGCCGAGAGACACGGCCGTGCTGATCCTGAAGAAGAGCTTTGGTGGGATACAACAGGATTGCTCGCTTACCCGTCGCAAGGGCCGGCAATAGGGCCGCCTCGGTCTTGCCCGTTCCAGTCCCAGCCGATATCAGGGTGTTCTTGCCCTGAACGATTGATTCCCAGGCCGTGACCTGAAAATCGTGTGGCTTTGAGATGCCAATCTGCTGGTAGCTCTCGAAGATCGTGGACAACTGTTTCACCTCGGTCGGGGAGGCCAATTCTAGCTCAACCACGAGAGGAACTGTTTACTTTAGCGCGTTTGCCCCGCCGCGTCCACCTCCCCCTTCCCCCAAACCGTCTGCCTCCCCACCCCCACCCACTTACCCAATCTCAAGTACGGCAGAAACTCCCCCAACTCCCCTTCATACTCCGCCTCGCCCACAAACCCGCCTAGCGGGTGCCTTTGCCCTGTCCGCGACGATAGCCGGTCTGCCTCGGTCCGCTGCAAATCGCACCGCGTCATCCGCACGGCGGCGGCGCGGTCGCCCATCGCGCGGAAGTCGATCTCCAGCGGGCCGGCGCCGTAGAGCGCGCGTAGGTTGCTGATGCGGTCGCGCAGCCGCCCGAATAGAATGCCGAATTCCGGCCGGTCCGCCAACTGGTGTCCCGCCTTCAGTTCCGTGGGAGTTACGAATCGCACCCGCAGCCGGCCCACCCGCTCCGGCGTCTCGCTCAGGTCCACGACGTTCGGCGCGGCCAGTTCGCGCATCCGGAATTGCTCGCCGTCGAAGACTTGCGCCACCCTCGCTTCGGTCGCATCCAGTTGATCGACGGAGGTCAGTTCCGCGCGGCCGCGCCCAGGGCCCAGGCCCTCTCGCGCCAGTTGCGCGAACGCCAGCACGAAATATGGCAGCGCCGGGTCGCACACGTCGAAATTGTGCACGTCGAAGTGGAAAGCCTCGTCCGGCAAGAGCGTGCGCCCGTCCAGATGCGCCGCTCGGAAGACGAACGGGCGCGGCCAGTCCACCAACCCGCTCGGCCCCTCGCCGCGCGCCGCCTGCGGCTCGAACACGCGTGCATACGGGCAGTCCGTGCGAATGTCGCACGTCTTCGCTTCTCGACAGCTTGGGATGCAGACCAGTTTGCGAAAAATGTCGCCGAACGCTCCGCGCACGATATTGCCGGATTTGTAGACGGGGAAGTAGAGTTTGCCCGCCGAGCGGAAATAAAAGCGGAAGCGATAGAATTCGAACGTCAACGGGCCAGCATACCACTCGTCATTATCTGTGCCTATACCTGCGCGTGTTCACAATCCGCCTGCTCCGCGCCCGGAAGCGTTACGCCCGGCTCCCGCCCCGATGGTCCGTTGCGCCATCTATACCCGTAAATCGACCGGCGAGGGCCTCGATCGGGACTTCAATTCGCTCGACGCGCAACGCGAGGCGGCCGAAGCCTTCATCCTGAGCCAGCGGGGTGAGGGGCTTGTCGCCTTGCCGGAGCGCTATGACGACGGTGGCTTCCGGGGCGGCAATCTGGACCGCCCAGCGCTCCAACGGCTCCTCGCGGACATCCGCGCCCGCGAGGTCGATTGTGTCGTGGTCTATAAGGTGGACCGGCTGAGCAGGTCCCTGCTGGACTTTGCCCGGATCATCGAAGTCTTCGAGCGGCAGAGGGTCAGCTTCGTGTCCGTAACACAGCAGTTCAACACCACGAACTCGCTCGGACGCCTCACCCTCAACATCCTCCTGTCGTTCGCGCAGTTTGAGCGAGAGATCATCGCTGAGCGGACGCGCGACAAGATGTCGGCGGCGCGGCGCAAGGGCAAATGGACAGGGGGCCACCCGATGCTTGGCTACGATATCGGGCCACATGGCGGGCGGCTGCTCCTCAACGGCGACGAAGCCCACCAGGTGCGGGCCATTTTCAAGCTGTATCTCGACTACAATGCCATGCTTCCGGTGGTACGCGAAATCGACCGCCGCGGCTGGCATACCAAGCAATGGGTTACAAAGAGAGGCGAGATCCAGGGCGGCAAACCATTCACCAAGGGCCGGCTGTACCGGCTGCTGACAAACCCGATTTACACCGGCAACGTCGAGTTCAAAGGCCAGGTCTACGATGGCGAGCACGAAGCCATCGTCGAGGCCAAAACTTGGGAGAGTGTGCAAGAGATCCTGCACCGCAACAGGCGCAGCGGCGGCATTGAGGTTCGCAAGGCGTACGACTAGCACCCCGGAGAGGCTGAATCAGTTCTGTTCATCAAGGACCGTCCGTGTTCTGCACCCCAGCCGCCTACCATGGACCCGTGGGTTCGACACATTCTGTCGGAAGTTGCGCGCCCCGCGTACTCGCCGCTCGGAGTAGGCCTGCTGCCCTCGCGTGTGGCGACGAAATCGGTTTGGGGCCGTGCCGGTTTGGCTGGCCGCTTTGTACAGGGCCGTCAACAAACGCGACCTGTCAACCGGAGAAACCCGAGAATTAGTACGCGACAACGTGGGGTTCGGCCTCAACACTGGGGTTGAGCTTGCACCCCCGCGCCGTCTCCTTTCCAACCGGAGAGACCGCCCGGCTCGCAAGAACGTGCAGAATGTGGCGGATACGGGCAACGGTGGCGGCCACCGCTGCTGTCAAGATAATGGGCGTGGGAATTTGGTACGCGGACGGTATGGCTCACCTTATTGGATTCGAACTGTGCTCAACAACTCAGGCGACAAGAGTCGAATTTCAGGAGAATTCGCCCAAGCGGCCTAAACCGCCACTCTCAGTTTGATCCCATCGTTTGGCGCGTGCACGAGATCCTGCTTGGTTCCGAGATACCTCTCGGTGGTCTGGACCGAAGCGTGCCCGAGGAGCAACTGAATCTGCTCCAGTTCACCGCCCGCCGCGCGACACAACTTTGCGCAGGTGCGGCGATTATGCCGCATGCGGCATAATGCAGAGGTGCAATGGGGATTTCGCAACAGGAATCGGTATACCCGTGGCGGCAGATCGCGCTCTGGCCCTGGTCGGCGTTCCACGGAAGGAATCCTGTTCGAAAGCAGGCGGCGCGAACCCCTTGAACAATTGCCTGGGCCCTCGCGGGCACTTCTATGATTGGGGATAATCCGGCC
>ODAK010007499.1_pt1 | contig 10959 bp, 8 predicted proteins | sample 1539591 | NCBI WGS metagenome assembly ODAK01 (sample SAMEA3539303, study PRJEB22396) | soil metagenome | biome: tundra; feature: field; material: soil | place: USA | collected 2010-05 | depth 0.15 m | reverse complement strand
TGCATTTCTGGTCGGTCGCCTCGGGGTAGAAGACGTGGGCAGTGCCGACAGAGACGTCGAACGTCTGCGCCTTGGCCGGGTTCTTATGGAGCAAGAACCCGAGATCGGACGCCGGGGCGTGCGTCGTCGTGATGGTGAGCAGCACCTCAGTTCCCTTCTCAAGCCGGGTACCCCGCGCTTGCTTGGTCGTGGCGGTCGTTTCGCCGCAGACTTCCATGGTGCCCGCTCAGGTGATTTGGCACGCAGGATTTCTGGACCTTGCTGGACTGCTGTCCGGGGACGGCCCTGAATGATCACTCGCATTGCCGACTCGTGGCCCTGGAAAGGTTACGTGCGTCTGGGAGAGTGGGAACCACTGTCACGGAGGAGGCGCAGTGAGGGTTCTCCATTTCGCCGATCTACACCTCGATGCGCCGTTCCGTTGGGCGCCGCTGGACCTGGCTCGCGGCCGGCGGCAGGCATTACGACAGACGCTGCAACGCATATGCGAGCTTGCGGTCGAGCAGGGCGTGGATGTCGTCACATGCGGTGGCGACCTCTACGAGAACGAGCGGTTCACCCCTGACACGGCGCAGTTCCTGCAGGCGACGTTCGCCGAGCTCGATCCCATGCCAGTGTTCCTCGCGCCGGGTAACCACGACTGGTTCGGCGCGAAAAGCCTCTACCGGCAGGCGGACTAGTCGCCGAATGTGCACGTGTTCAATGTTGGTGCACTGACTCCGTTTCCCTTAGCGGACGGGCTCACTCTTTGGGGCGCGGGGCACCGGGCGCCAGCGAACACTCCTGGATTCCTGGATGACTTTCGCGTGGACCGCGGCGGAGTACATATCGCTTTGTTCCATGGTTCGGAGCGGGGTGCGTTCGGGTTCCAAGAAGAGGGAAAAGTGCCGCATGCACCCTTCCACGCGGAGCAGGTGTCGCGCGCCGGGTTGGATCACGCTTTGCTCGGGCACTTCCACAAACCTGTCGACGCGCCCACCTACACGTATCCGGGAAACCCGGATCCGCTCACGTTTGGCGAGACCGGCTCGCGTGGCGCGGTGTTGGTGGAGATCGCGGGTGACGGTGCGGTCACGAAGAAGCGATTCTCCGTTGCGACGTCGGCGGTGCATGACGTCTTGGTCGACGTGACCGGGGTGACGCACGCCGACGAGGTTGGGCAGCGTGTCCTTGACCAGGTCGGGTCGCTCGCGGGCGTTGTCCGGGTAACGCTTTCGGGGGAGCTAGGGCCGGACGTCGATTTGCGCTTGCAGGACATTCTCGCCCTCCGCGTACCTAACCTGGACGCTTTGCTGGCGCGCTTGGGATTGGTGACAGTTGGATACGACTTCGATCGGCTGAAAGAAGAGCCAACGGTCCGCGGCCAGTTCGTACGCGACGTGATCGCTGCGGACAACCTGAATGACACGCAGCGCCAAAGGGTACTGATCACCGGCCTACGTGCGCTCGATGGGCGTAGCAACGAGTTGGAGGTGCATTGATGCACATTCGCTCCGTGACTGCGCATGTATTCGGCCCCCTGCGCGGCGCGACGCTGGAACTTGCGGAGGGCATGACCGTCGTTGTTGGTAACAATGAGTCCGCGAAGTCGTCGTGGCACGCGGCGATCTATGCGGCACTGTGCGGCCGCCGCCGGGGAAAGGGCCGAAGCCGCTTGGACGAGCAGCGTTTCACCGACTTACACCGTCCGTGGGATGGCAATGACTGGCTCGTTAGCGCACAGATCGTGCTCGACGATGGTCGCCTGGTTGAGATGCGGCAGGATCTCGCTGGCAAAGTCGACTGTCATGCCAAAGACCTCGTGTTGGGTCACGACATTTCTGCGGACGTCATGAACGACGGAATGCCCGATGCCTCGCGGTGGCTGGGACTGGACCGCGATTCGTTCGTAGCCTGCGCGTGCGTTGAACAGGCACAGCTGCTGGGAGTGCTCGACGACGCCGACGGGTTGCAAGAGCACCTGCAACGAGCGGCGGCGACCGCCGGCGCGGACGCGACCGCGGCCGCGGCGCTGGACTGCCTCGAGGACTTCACACGTGAGAACGTCGGGCTCGAGCGGGCCAACTCAACCAAACCGCTGCAGCGGGCAACAGTTGGATACGCCCACGCGCAACAGGATCTTGAGCACCGTCGCCATACCCACGAGGAGTACCTGACGCGCGTCGACGCTGTTGATCAACTGAGACAGCAAGCGGCAGCTCGGACAGCGGCGGTTCGTACCCAGGAGGCCGCACTTGCCGTGGCGGACGCCGAGCAGCTGACTGAGCGAGCTCGCCGCGCCGCCGAGCTGCACACAGTCTACGGAGACAACGCACCAGCATCGGTGGCCGTCGACGACGCTCTGGCGAGGCAGGTCTCTGACGCGCTGGCTGCATGGCAGTCCCGGCCGAATGAATCTGCGCTACTCGGCCGGCCCAGCGCGCAGATTCAAGCCGAACTCGACTCGCTCCCGCCAATACCTGACGGGGACATTGAGGCGCACCCGACCGTGCTAGCCGCGTTCGACGAACTTAAGCGAGCGGACACCCAGCTCGACCTGCACCTGCATTCGCGGCCGGCTATGGAGATTCACGCGCCGCAGGTCGCTGCGAGCGACGACGAACTGCTCGACCTGGCTCGGGCGCTCGAAGCCCCAGTCTTGCCAACGCGGCCGCCATTACACAGTGAACCCGGTCGCCATACTGCAGTGGGCCGCCCGACCGCCAGATCGGCGACCGCCTCGATCTGGTTCGGAGTGGTGCTCGCTTTGGTCGGCGTCGTTTTGTTCGGAATAGGCAACCCGGTGGTTGCCGCGAGCGTGCTCCTTGTGGGACTGGCCGTCGCGGGCACCGGCGCACTCCGGCGTCGCGGAAACGGTGGCGGCGCGCAAGCTGCCGGGCGTGGACACGCGGCGGACCAGGTGCAGGCGCAGTGGCGTCGGGAGCAAGCCGTAGCACGATGCGTTGCCCTGGGCATCGCCCCCGACCCGCCAGTGGTGCGCGCAATTCCTGTGGCTCGCGCACGTGCGGCCGGATTGGCCGGCCACCTAGTGCAATGGAGCCAGCAAGACGTTGAACTGCGCGCACGGGTTGGTGCTGCGTGCGCAAAGCTTGCCGAGGCCCTGACTGCCCGGGGGTTTGGACCGACCCACTCCGACTGTGACGCGGTGATCGCGGCGACCGACCGCTACCAGGACGAATGCCGAGAGCGGGCACTCCAAGCAGTCGCCGCGAGACGCCGGGATGACCTGACGGTGCAGCTGTCCGCTATTCAAGCCGCCGAACAGCGTGCTCTCCACGATCAGCAGCAACGGGCCAGGGCAATCAACCTGCTTCTTACCGCTGCGCGAGCCTGCGCAGTTCGAGCCGAAACACCTGACCAGGCCGTTAGCGGTCTCCAGGAATGGGCGCGCTTACGGGAGATCCGCTTAGGTGAGGTGTCGCACGCGGAGCGGGAATGGGCGGAGCTTGCGGCGCTGCTCGCAGGCCGGCATCTCGCCAACCTTCAACTGGATGCATCCTCAGCGCGGAGCAAGGCTAACCGCCTAGCCGCTCAGATCCTGTCGGCTGAGTTGGCTGCAGTTGATACGACGACGGTCGCCGATGGACTCCCTGCACTTCGCGAGCAGGCTTCCGCCGCCGAAACAGCGGCAGCGGCGGCTGAAGGGGAACTGAGACTGTTCGCCCTAAGCGTGGGCAGCGTGGCCGAGGCCGAGGAAGCGCTCGAGCGTGCACAGACTGAGCTCGATCGGGTGCGGGACCTACAGGAGACGTTGCGCCTCACATCTGCGTTTCTGTCCGAGGCGCAGACGCGCGTGCACCGCGACATTGCCCCGGTACTCGCCGCAACCGTGAAGCGCAGCCTGCCCGCACTCACTGATGGCCGATACACAGACGTCCTCGTTGACCCAACGACGCTGCGCGTTCAAGTGTGCGGCCCGTCACGCCTGTGGCGTGACGCCGGGCGGTTGTCCTTTGGGACTGCCGAGCAGGTCTACCTGCTTCTTCGCGTTGCGTTGGCCGACCACCTGACGAAGGGGCACGACACATGTCCGCTGCTGCTAGATGATGTGACGGTGCACGCCGACGCCGCACGTACCCGCAACATTCTCGCCCTGTTATTGGAGATCGCCGCGGACCGTCAGATCGTGGTGTTCACGCAGGAAGAACAGGTGGCTGCCTGGGCTCGTGAGAATCTGTCCGCCCCCAGGCATGCGATCCGCGAACTCAGCCCCGTACCGGCGGCCTAGCGAGCATGTGGGTGTCGGAGTGGCGCTAGGGAGCTGTCTGGTCGCCCCAGGCCGTACCGTTCCACCATCGAAGCCGCGCGGAACGGTACGGATCTGGATACCAGCCAGCGGGCGGGACCATCGCTGCTGCCGCAAGGGTTGCACCATCGAAGGCCGACGACGACGCGTGGTCCACGTTCACCGCTGCACCTATCGCTGCTGATGTGCCCGCCAGATCAGACACCGCCGCCGGGCTCGCCGGCTCCGAGTCGGTCGGCGCTGTGCCGGTGGGCAGGGCGTCTACCCATTGTTGCGAAAGCTCCCCTGCCCGGGTGACGTACAGAATGACTTCGCTCTTGAGTTGGTTGCCCTTCACAATGGCCCGGACACCCGTCGCGAAACCGCGCGCCGCGAGGAACTGCACCGCCGGCAGCAAGTCCGTGGACATCTTTGGGGTCAGCCGTCCGACGACCCGGCGGTCGATGCGAACCTCGGCTAGTTGCTTGGACGTGCGGGGACCCTGATCAACGACCTCGTGCACGGTCGCGTACACCCAGCATTCGCCCGCCGGGCACAGATACGGCCGCGTCGCCTCCGCGTAGTTGTCGACGGTCGAGACGTGGATTGCTGAGCCGATTGGGAGCATCTGGTGAGCTTCCGCTGGCGGTCGGTTGTGCGGAAACATCATGTGCGGCTCGGGCAGGTCGACGCGCACACTGCCTATGAAGACGGGCTTATGTGTTTGCCAGTCCTGGTCGTCTTGTCCCCATACACGTGCGCCAGTGATCGCAACCAGCCCGCGCTGCTGCAGGCCATCGAGTGCGGGCGCGTACCGAGCAGCGTCTTCACGGCTGAGGTACCCGAGCAGGCCACTTGCGCCGTGCACCTCGATGGCGTTGCGATCCTTCGGGTTTGCACTGTTGTGCACGAGGCGAACCTGGGTCACGAGTTCGGTGCCATCCGTGGCGAGTCTGCCCGAGCCGAACATGGCTCGAATCGCGTTGATATGAAATGACTCGCCGACAACGTTTACGTTGGCCCAGCCCCGCTGACCCCAGATCTCGTACGGTGACGCTGCAACTGTTGGCTGCGCCCCTCCTTTGGGACGGGGACCGTCGGTCTGCCGACCTCGATCAAATAGCCCCATTTCGACAGCCTAGGCGTGCCAGGCCTGAGGGCACCAGACCAGGACATGAATGCAAGCGGCAGGAGACCATCGACTGTCCGCGCATTCTCAAACCAGTCGACGCGGGCCAGAGATGCGCCTCGATCGCTGTGCTCGGCCGCGAACATCGCCTTCGCGCGACGCGGTTGCAGGGCCCACGGTTGGTAGTACCCATCGACGAGGCGACGACCTCGCGGGCCAAGGAACGGCAGTTGGGGTGAGCTGGCGTGGCCGTCACGGGAGGTTCGCATCGCAACCGGTGACTTCGGGCCCGACGCCTGATAGCACGTCCGGTGGAATCGAGCTAGATTCTGGGGCAGTCACAACGTCCAGGAATCCTTGGCGACGCTGTCGCCGCTGGACAACAACCGGGGGCGTCGCGTGGCGACGCATGATCCTGAGAGATTCGTCAATCTGCTGCGCGATCACCTAGCGGCCCACGATAAGCGACTCGTTTTCCTGTTCGGAGCCGGCACCTCAAGCGCGGTGAATGTCGCACCCCCAGCCGCCGCAGGCGTGAAGCCAACGTACGTGCCACTAATCCCTGCCGTTGCCATCATGACGGCACGCTGTAAGGCAGCAGTCGATGTCGTATCTCCACAACACGCAGCGGCCTGGTCTGCCCTCGCGACCGAGTGTGTCGCACTGGACCGGGAGCCGCACATCGAGAACATTCTCGGAAGACTTCGGCTCAAGGCTGACGCCGCGGGACCAGGTGACGGCGCACTCGGCCTGAACGAATCGGAACTTGTGTCACTTGAGACAGCGATCCGGAACACCATCGCCGCTTTGGCATCGCCGGCTGAGTCAGAAATCCCAGACGCCGTGCCACACGACCAGTTCGCCAATTGGGTACGCCACGCACGCCGAAGGCTGCCAGTTGAGATATTTACGACCAACTATGACGTCCTAATCGAGCGCTCTCTAGAGCGTGTGCGAACCCCACATTTCGACGGCTTCGTCGGAAGCTACCAGCCATACTTCAGTCCCAACGCCATCGAGAGTGATGCGACAATGCCCGGTCCCGACTGGACCCGAGTATGGAAGCTGCACGGGTCCACGAACTGGCGCCTGGCCGATCACGTAGTGATCCGGCAATCGAACATAGGCGAAGGCGACATGATTCTGCCGTCACACAGGAAGTACGAGGAATCGCGAAAGATGCCGTACCTCGCGCTAATGGACCGACTCGCGAAGTGTCTGTCAGCGGATGGCGCGTTGTTAGTCACATGCGGGTACAGCTGGAACGACGAACACGTCAACGCGACGATTCTGACAGCAATGGAGAACCATCCAGGTAACGGGGTCATTGCTCTTATGCATGCGGAACTCGACTCGGTGCCGCAACTCACGAAGCTTGCGGAGAAGCGAAACAACCTCTCGGCCGCCGGGCCACGTCAGGCGATATTGCAGGGAACCCTTGCGGACTGGGCCCTTCCGCATGAGATCAATCGGGCGACTGCATCGTTTCTCGACGTGTCATTCGACAGTGACGCCATGCCGGCAGGCAGTGGGGAGCCGATCACCGGACGACTGCGGCTTGGCGATTTCAACGTTCTCTGCGCCTTCCTAGCGGCGATGAACCGCGAAGGGAGCGCGTGATGCCTCCCATTCCACCAACGCTCGTTGGCGATGTTCAATCGGTGACCGGTAGCGCCGTAAGTATCCGCCTGCGGGCTGGTATCTCTTCACTCGCACTTATCGACGGAACCTCGTACCGCATCGGTCAAATTGGGTCCTTCCTGCGTATTCCGCTGGGCTACACAAACCTGTACGGCGTGTGCTCACAAGTCGGAGCCGCCGCGACGCCACACACGGTGATCTCCGTTGCTGAGATCGACGGCCGTTGGATGACTTTATCCCTGTTCGGCGAGTCGGTGGGCGGGGAGTTCCGGCGTGGTGTTGGTCAGTATCCGACGTTCGGCGACGAGGTGCATCTGGTCACGGACAACGAAATGTCCGGTATCTACAACAGCGCGGACGTAGCTACGCCTCTCATCGTGGGAACCATCGCCTCGACCTCGGGAATCGACGCGAGACTGGACCTGAGCCGCCTAGTCGCACGGCACTCCGCGGTAGTCGGAGCCTCCGGCTCCGGTAAGTCGAATCTGGTCGCCGTCGTCCTTGAGGCCATTGCGAATCAAGGTTTCCCGTCTGCTCGCGTTCTTGTCCTCGACCCACACGGAGAATACGCGAGTACAGCAAGCGCAGACCGGCGCGTCTTCAGCGTGACGCCTGCGCACGGTCAGGAATCCCTTTTCGTTCCATACTGGGCTCTACCATTCGACGAATTTCGCCAGGTAACCCTCGGTGATCTGAACGCACCTAACGAAGCGGCGATTCGGGCAGAGGTCGAGGGACTTCGACGAGCAGGCGCCGCGAGCCTACCGACACCGCCTCCAACCGAGAGTGTCTCTGCGGACTCGCCCGTCCCGTTCAGCGCGAAGCGCCTGTGGGCGGAGCTGATCGACTTCGAAAACCGATCCTACGACGACAACGCTTTCACGCATCCGACCGCCGGAACGGTCGGCAATCCTGAGTTACTGATACCGAACACGTATCCGCCGCCAGCCATTGGTTCTGGCGCGCCCTACAAGGGCCCTAAACGCGGGATCCACCGGAACTTGGAACTGATGCGGAACCGGCTCAAGGACTCGCGCTATGAGTTCCTGTTCGCCCCGGGCAACGAGTTAACACCCACACTCAACGGCGAGATCCACGGAGACCTCGACAATCTTGTTGCGAGCTGGGTGGGCCACGACAGACCGATCACGGTCATCGACCTCTCCGGAACCCCAGCCGACGTCCTCTCCTTGGTTACCGGAACAGTCCTTCGCATCATCTACGACGCACTCTACTGGGCCGGCGATTTGCCAAATAGCGGTCGTCGACAGCCCCTCCTGATCGTTCTGGAAGAGGCGCACCTCTTCGTCCCAGAGGGCCGAGAGTCCGCCGCACAGCGGACTGTCGCGCAGATCGCGAAAGAGGGACGCAAGTACGGCGTCGGCCTCATGCTTGTAACCCAACGGCCGACAGAACTGGACAGCACGGCACTAAGCCAATGCGGCACCATGATTGCAATGCGATTGACGAATCAGGCCGACCGAGCAAGGGTCAGCTCGACGATGCCCGACGATCTTGCGAACCTCGCATCACTGCTGCCGTCGTTGCGAACTGGTGAAGCAATCATGACCGGAGAGGCCGTACCGATCCCATCACGTGTCCGCCTTCCAGAAGCATCCAATAAGCCTATCGGCGTTGACCCAAAGCTGGCCGACGGGTGGCGCGCATCCGTTCGCCCGGCGGCAGCGCACTACACATCAGCGCTGGCAAATTGGCGGGCTCTAACCGCCGCAGCCGACCAACCGACAATCGGGCAACAACCAACATCATCCGAAGGAGACTCACATGGTTGACATGCAGTGGGTGGATTCGTCCAACCTCGAACAGGTCGGCTACGACGAAGCGAAGATGGAACTCTACGTCGGATTCAAGGGAGGAGAAACCTACGTTTACCAAGACGTCCCCCAGTCGATCTTCGATCAGCTGATGACCGCACCATCCAAGGGCAGTTTCCTCAATCGAGAGGTCAAGAACACCTACAGCTTCTACAAACAGTAGCCTCGTAGCCCGCACCGCTACCGTGATCCGGGCCAAGCAGAGGTACCTTGTCGGTTTCCGTCAGTCAGTGCCAGGCGACGACGATGACGCGAGGCCGGCCGCCCGGTCCGTTGACTAGCTGTCAACGGTCATCCAACGTCCATCCAACGGTCACGGAATGTCCGAACCCGCGACAGGCTGAACGCTATGCAGCTCGACCCAATCGGCACACCTCCCCCCGCGAACGCACTGGACCAGTGCGTATTGAGCTGCCAATTTGGACCGTCAATATACGGATCGCGGGCGCCAACTTCTGCCCGTGGTGCCCCACCAGCCGACGCTACGGGCGGGCACAAGGCGGGCACAAACCCGCCATGCTGGCCCAGTTCGTCCCAGCACCGCCTGGCACGGAAACCCTTACGCTGTAGGAAAGAGTGACACGGGCCAGTACTAGTCCGCACCCTCCGGCACCGCTGGACTAGCACTCGTAATGCGTAGGTCTGAAGTTCGAATCCGACCGGTGCGGCCTGCCGTCCGCAGCGCTGCCTGCGGGCCGCAGGCCAGCATGTCCCGGAACGAGTCTTCGCGGTCTCCGTGGCCCGGCGATTTGCCGACGTGGGCGGGAGGCCCGCCGCCGAGCTTGGCCAGATGTCCGATGAGTGCTCATTTAGTGAACGAATGAGCGTTCATGGGCTTTGATGTGGACTGCGCTGCCATATCCCACTACGGTGTGGTCCGCGCGGCGCCCCCGAGATGCCGCATCGGCACTCGGATGGGGGAAACGATGTCGGGTTTGCATGCGCGGTCAGTGCCGGTGTCGGTGTGGCGGCGGCTGTGCTCGGCGGTTGCCGCGGTCGGGTTGTTGGTGTCGGGCCTGACGGTCGCGCAGGTGATGTCGCGGGTTGGTGTGCCGGCGGCTAGCGCGGACACAAGCGGGTACACGGCGCCGGGGATCACCTGGAACCACCACATCGAACCGTACGGGTACCCATCGCCGCCTGCCGGTAACTGGATGGGCATTGTGGATTCGGCGACGTATACCGGTCCCGGGTCGGTGAACCTGACGATGGGAGTGCAGTGTGACGACGGGTACGTGAACGAGTTGCAGGTGTGGGGATGGAACAACGGGTTTTCGATCGCTAACTCAGGGCAGCCGGTCTACCCCGGCGGTCACGGGTGCGATACGACGACGGCGAACGTGGACGGTATCGCGTTGGCGTTCGCCATCAACGGCTCGGAGGACCGGTACTCAGGACTTGCTGCTGCGTGGGGAACTGTCGGCAGCATTCTAGCGGGCTGGCACATTCAACCGACGCAAACCGAGTTGGCGGCGGCCAAGGTGGTCGGAGTGGGTGGGCAAAACGGTGCCTCGAACGTGAAGCAGTGCCAGGGCGGGGACCCGGTGACGTGTTCGTCGGGGGATTTCTGGCAGACGTCTCAGGATGTGGCGGTGCCGGGCCGCGGCGCTGGTCTTGGGGTGTCGCGGACGTATAACTCGTTGTCGGCGTCGACGTCGGGCCCGTTCGGGTTCGGCTGGTCGTGCTCCTTCTGCTCGTCGTTGACGTTCGATGGTTCCGGGAACGCGACAGTGACCCAGGACAATGGTTCGGCGGTTATCTTCACCCCGGATGGTGCCGGGGGGTTCAACGCCGAGGGTGGCGAGTACGCGAGCTTGGTGCACAACACTGATGGGACGTACACGTACACGTTGCGCGGCCGCGAATCGTACGTGTTCAGCTCGACCGGGCAACTGCTCTCGACCTCGGATTTGGATGCCGACACGGTCACCTACGGCTACACGTCTGGTCGGGTTTCCTCGATCACGGACGCGGCTGGTCGTGTGATCGCGATCGGTTACGGCACGAACGGGTTGGTGTCGACGGTGACGGATCCGTTGAGCCGGGTCACCAATTACGGCTATGACACGAACGGGAATCTGACCAGCAGCACCGACCCCACCACTCGCGTGACGCATTACTCCTGAGAC
>ODAK010007497.1_pt1 | contig 10960 bp, 7 predicted proteins | sample 1539591 | NCBI WGS metagenome assembly ODAK01 (sample SAMEA3539303, study PRJEB22396) | soil metagenome | biome: tundra; feature: field; material: soil | place: USA | collected 2010-05 | depth 0.15 m | reverse complement strand
TACGAGATTGGTCAGTGACTGGAGTTCAGACGTGTGCTCTTCCGATCTGATAAGGACGTTGAAAATTCAGTTACGAAAATGAAGAGTCCCTCTGAACAATCCCGGCTGCTGGACGAGTTGCTGCGCGAGCGAATCCTCGTGCTCGATGGCGCGATGGGCACGATGCTGCAGCGCGCCGATCTTAGCGCTGCCGATTTCGGAGAGGTTTCGCTGGAAGGCTGCAACGAAAACCTAGTGATTACCCGGCCTGACGTGATTTCAGGCATTCACCGGAAGTATTTTGAAGCTGGCGCAGACATCATTGAGACAAATTCATTTGGCAGCACGGCGATTGTGCTGGCCGAATACGGGCTAGCGGACAAGGCTTACGAAATTAGCCGGAAGTCGGCGGAACTGGCGCGTGCGGTTGCCGACGAAATTTCCACCAGCGCGAAACCACGATTCGTAGCGGGCAGCATGGGGCCGACGACGAAGGCGCTGACTGTAACGGGCGGCGCGACATTCGATGGGTTGCGCGAGAATTTCTACGAGCAAGCGCGCGGATTATTGGACGGAGGCGCGGATATCTTGCTGCTGGAGACTTGCCAGGACACGCGAAACATTAAGGCCGGCGCGCTGGCGATCGAACAGCTAGCGCGGGAACGTGGCCACAGAATTCCGCTGATGGTTTCTGCGACGATTGAGCCCATGGGCACGATGCTGGCGGGCCAGGGAGTGGAAGCCCTGTGGGCCTCGCTCGACCATCTGCATTTACTTTCCATTGGATTGAACTGCGCGACCGGGCCGGAATTCATGACGGATCACATTCGGACGCTTTCCGGACTGACGCAGCGGCTAATTTCCTGCTATCCGAATGCGGGACTACCGAACGAAGAAGGCAAATATCTGGAGACTCCGGAGTCGCTGGCGACGCAACTGGAACGCTTCATCGGAAACGGCTGGCTGAATATTGTGGGTGGCTGTTGCGGTACAACGCCTGATCACATTAAAGCTATTGCGCAGATGGCCGACGGCAAAACGCCGAGGCGTCCACCTGCCCCGCACCACCGAGTTTTCTATTCGGGAGTGGAGGCGGTGGAAGCGGAAGAATCCGCGCGTCCTTTGCTGGTGGGCGAGCGTACGAACGTGATTGGCTCGCGGCTGTTTAAAGATTTGGTGGCTGGCGAAAAATGGGAAGAGGCCAGCGAGATTGCGCGCAGGCAGACACGCAGTGGTGCACAAGTCGTGGACGTGTGCCTACAATCCACCGATCGCGAAGAACTCAACGATATTCCGCCGTTCTACGACAAGATCATCCGAAAAATTAAAGCGCCTCTGATGATTGACACGACGGATGCGAAAGCCATGGAACTGGCGCTGAAATATTGCCAGGGAAAAAGCATCATCAATTCGATCAACCTGGAAGATGGCGAAGAAAAGTTTGAGCTGGTGTGCCCGCTGGCGCGGAGCTATGGCGCGGCAGTAATCGTTGGCTGCATTGATGAAGACAAATTGCAAGCGCAGGCGTTCACACGCGAAAGAAAACTTGCGGTGGCCGAACGTTCGCTGCAATTGCTGACCGAAAAGTATGAAATTCCAGCCGAAGATATTATTTTCGACCCGCTTGTATTTCCATGCGCAACGGGAGATGAAAATTATATTGGCGGCGCGGTGGAAACAATTGAGGGCATCCGGCTGATCAAGCACAAGCTTCCATACGTGCGCACCGTGCTGGGAATAAGCAACGTAAGTTTCGGCTTGCCCGCCGCGGCGCGCGAAGTGGTGAATTCGGTTTTTCTTTATTACTGCACGAAGGCTGGACTGGATCTGGCGATTGTGAATTCCGAGAAGATCGAAAGATTCGCCTCGATTCCGGAGCACGAACGGAAGCTGGCGGAGAATTTGCTCTTCAACCATCCGCCAAAACAAGTGCCTGAGGGCCAGACTGACCCGGAACTATTGCTGGGCGCTCCGGACGATTGGCGGGCGCAGACGCGCGATCAGAAACGCGCGATCAATCAATTCCATATCGCGGCGGTTACGGATCATTTCCGCACGGTCAAGAAAAAAGAAAAGTCGAAGAAGCAGTTGCCGCTGGATCAGCGGCTGGCAAATTACATTATTGAAGGCACGCGCGATGGGCTGGTGGCGGACCTCGATTTGAAACGCGCGGAAGGTGTGAAACCACTGGATATTATCAACGGGCCGCTGATGGCCGGCATGGCGGAAGTCGGACGCCTATTTAATAACAACGAACTGATCGTCGCCGAGGTGCTGCAATCCGCGGAAGCGATGAAGGCGGCGGTGAGTCACCTTGAGCAATTCATGGAAAAGGCGGACACGGCGAAACGCGGCAAAGTCGTGCTCGCCACGGTAAAGGGCGACGTCCACGACATCGGCAAGAATTTGGTCGAGATTATTCTGAAGAACAACGGCTTTGATGTGATCAATCTGGGCATCAAGGTGCCGCCGGAAGAATTGATCCTCGCGTTCAAGAAACATCAGCCGGATGCCATTGGATTGAGCGGGCTACTGGTGAAAAGCGCGCAGCAAATGGTGATTACGGCTTCCGACCTGCACGAAGCTGGAATCCGCGTGCCGCTACTGGTGGGCGGTGCGGCGCTTTCTGAGAAATTTACGCGAACGAAAATCGCACCAAGCTACACGATGGCGGTTTGCTATGCGAAAGACGCTATGTCCGGATTGCATTTGATGAATGAGCTGACAAATCCCGAGCGGCGCGACGCGGTAATGAAGGAACACACTTTCGTAGAGGTCCCCGCAACGACAACGGGCACGGTGCCGGTTTCCGTAACAGTTGTCAGCGAAGAGCGCTCGTCGAAGGTGCGCGCTGATCTGCCAATTTCAAGCGTTGCGTATCTGGATCGCAAGGTGCGCGAGGTTCCGGACCTGGCGGAGATCTGGAGCTACATCAATCCAATCATGTTGTTCAACCGGCACCTGGGATTTCGTGGAAATTTTGAGAAAGCTCTGGCGGACCGCGACGCGCGGGCGATTGAACTTTTCAACGATATGGAAGAGGTGAAAGCCGAAGCCGCGAAGTTCATGAAGATTCGCGCGGTGTGGCAATTTTTTGAAGCGGAGCGCGCCGGAAATTCCATTGAGCTTTTCGCGCCGGGCGAAGCTAAGCCGCTGCATATTTTTCGATTTGAGCGGCAGAGGATTCCGGATGGACTATGCTTGAGCGATTACATATTGCCGGCGAAGGACGGCCAGCGAGATCACGTCGCGCTATTCGTGGTGACCGCGGGAGAAGGAGTCCGTTCGCGCAGCGAAGAAGCGAAAAACGCCGGACACTATTTCCGCTCGCACGGTCTGCAATCGCTGGCGATTGAAACCGCCGAAGGATGCGCGGAGTGGCTGCATCGCCGCATCCGCGAAGACTGGGGATTTCCTGATCCGCCGGAAGTGACTATGCAGCAGCGGTTCAGTTCGCGCTATCGCGGCAAGCGCTACAGCTTTGGATATCCGGCGTGCCCGAATCTGGACGATCAAGCCGGGCTTTGGAAACTGTTACGGCCGGACGATATCGGCTGTCAGCTTACCGAAGGAATGATGATGGATCCCGAAGCGAGCGTGAGCGCGCTTGTCTTCATTCATCCGGATTGCTCGTACTTCACCGTCGGCGATATTGCGGAAACGGAAGTTGCGGGCTCGATTCCTCCGGCGCGCTGCTAAAATAAATCCGCGGCGATTTTGAAATGATACCTGCGCTCGAAACCCGGCGTCTACTGCTGCGTCCGGCGGAGCTCGCCGATGCCGAACAGACGCAAGTTCTTTTTCCACATTGGGAGATCGTTCGATATTTGGCCGATGTAGTTCCATGGCCTTATCCGCCCGACGGAGCCCTCAGCCATTATCGCGATATAGCTCTGCCTGCCGTTGAACGCGGAGACGCGTGGCACTGGTCGTTGAGACTCAAAACCGAACCTGATCAACTTATCGGGTTCATCAGTTTGCTGAGAGGCGAGATCAATCGTGGTTTCTGGATTGGCCAGCAGTGGCAAGATCAGGGCTTGATGACAGAAGCATGCGACGCGGTAACTGACTTTTGGTTCAACGTTCTAGAGTTTTCCGTTTTGCGCGTCCCGAAAGCGATTGCGAATACGGCTTCACGTCGAATTTCTGAGCGGCAAGGCATGCGCGTGATCGCGACAGAAGAACGCGGATACGTTTCCGGCAGGTTTCTTTCAGAGATTTGGGAGATTACCGCCGAAGAATGGAACGCGCGGAAGCGCGCAAAGTAACGGCCAACATATCGGATGTCTCATGCTGCCCGCTTGTCTTGACGCTCCCCGGCGTTTCGCTTAAATTCAATTGATTCTGGTGAGACCGAAATGACGCGCAAATTATCAACGCTTCTTGCAATTTCTTCTCTGACGGTGCTGTTCACCGCGCTGGTTATCGCTCACGGCGGTATCGCACATGCGGCACAGCAACAATCGCCGCAGACCTCGCAAAAACAGAGTGAGAGCCAAAAGGCGCAGACTGGCCCGCTGGAATACAACGAGACGGACATCGCCGCGAAAAAGTGGCCGCTGGAAGCTGTGCGCGCACCGAAGGCAATGGTGGTGAGTGACAATGCGCTTGCCGACGCGGCGGGAATTGAAATTTTAAAAAAGGGCGGCAACGCCGTGGACGCGGCTGTCGCGGTGGCATTCGCACTCGCCGTGGTTGAACCGCGCGCCGGCAATATAGGTGGCGGCGGCTTCATGTTGGTGCGGCTGGCCGATGGGCGCACGAACTTTGTGGATTACCGCGAAGAAGCGCCGAAGCGTGCAACGCGGGAACTGTACCGCAACGCCGACGGCACATACGACTCGCAAGCATCGCGCACCGGCTATCGCGCGTCGGGCATACCGGGAACCGTCGCGGGCATGGCGCTTGCCCTGAAAACGTATGGGAAGCTGAAACTCGCGGAGGTGATGGCTCCAGCGATTCAGCTTGCCGATGGATTTGTAATCAGTGAAAAACTGGCCACTTCTTTGCACGATTCCGGTAAACGCCTGGGACAATTCGAGCTCAGCAAACATATTTTTCTGAACGATGGAAATTTCTACAAGGCCGGCGACACGCTGAAGCAGACTGAACTGGCGGCAACGCTGCGCCGGATCGCGAAGAATGGCGCAGATGAGTTTTATCGCGGACAAACCGCGCGTGATTTGTCCACAGAGATGGCAAAGTCCAACGGATTAATTACGATGGAAGATTTGGCGAGCTACAAAGCCAAACTTCGCGAACCGCTGCGGGCCAGCTATCAGACCAAGGACGCGAAATGGGAAGTGATTACTAGTCCGCCGCCAAGTTCCGGCGGGATTGCGATGATCGAAGCGCTGAACATTCTTGAGCCTATCGAATTAAAGGGCTGGCAGGATGCGGAGTCGGTGCACTGGGTGGTGGAAGCGATGCGACGGGTGTTTGCCGACCGCGCAACTTTTCTCGGCGATTCCGATTTCATTCACGTGCCGGTAAAAGGCCTAACGGATATGAAATATGCGGCGATGCGGCGCGCGACAATTGATGCCGCGCACGCTTCTTCCAGCCAAATGATTGGCGCAGGGAATCCAACTCCCTTTGACGGCGGAAAAGTTTCGGTCGGCGCGGCGCTTACCGAGCAGGAGGCCGAGGCGCTTTCACTGCGGGAATCGCAACGCGAAGGCCACACCACACATTTCAGCGTTGTAGATGCCGAGGGAAACGCCGTCGCCAATACGTATACAATTAACGACAGCTACGGCTCGGGTGTAACAACCACGGGCGGATTTTTGTTAAACGATGAGATGGACGATTTCACCGCGCAGCCGGGCCACGCCAACATGTTCGGCTTGATGCAGAGCGAGGGAAATACAATCGCGCCGGGAAAGCGTCCACTCAGCTCGATGATGCCCACTATTTTGTTGCGCGACGGCAAGTTGAGCTTCGTTACCGGCTCGCCGGGCGGTCCGCAAATTATCAGCGCTACGATGCTGACGGTTATTAACTGGATGCGCTTCGGTCCGGCGGATACAACAGGCGCGATGCTGGCGATTGACGCGCCGCGCTTCCACCATCAGTGGATGCCGGACAATATTTTGCTGGAAAATGATTTTCCGACCGCCACGATGCAGCAACTGGAAGCACTGGGCCACAAAGTTACTCGCAAAGGCTGGATCGGCGAAGTAAATGCGATTGGAATTGATCCACACACGGGCGATCGGCTGGGCGCTCCCGATCCGCGCCGGCTGGGTGCAGCGCAGGGCTACTGATTACCTGACCGAACCCGACAGCGTATGACAAACCACTCGAACCGGCGTCTGCTGAGCACGTATCGTTGGATTTCGCACAAGCTCACACCCGCAATTCTGACTGACATGGAAAACGCCGGCATTGATGCCGTGGAAATATTTTGTTCCGCCGGACATTTTGATTATCGCGATCCGGAAACCGTTCGCGAAATGTCCGACTGGTTTCGCGGGCATCAGATGAAATTGCATTCTTTGCACGCGCCAACTTCGCGTGATTTCAGTCCCGGCCGCGAGGGCGGATCTCCTATATCGGTTTCCGATCTGGAGCGAGTGCGGCGGCTGGATGCTGTGGATGAGATTAAGCGCGCGCTCGAAGTTGCGGAGAGAGTTCCGTTCGATGTGATGGTCCTGCACTTTGGCGGATCGAGAGATTCCGACGATCCCCGGCGTTGGGACGTGGCTTTCAGCTCGCTTGAGAATCTTGCTCTGTTCGCGCGGCAACGCGGCGTCACTCTTGCGCTGGAAAATACGACCAGCGAGATGGCTACTCCGGCAAACCTGCGCAATTTCCTCGAGCAGACTCGTCTGCCGGGGCTGCGGCTGTGCTTCGATTCGGGCCACGCACAAATTGACGGGGGCGCGATACCGGCACTGGAAACGATGGGTTCCCTGGCGATTACTGCCCACCTGCATGACAACCACGGCGATAAGGATGAGCATCTACTTCCATACGCAGGAACGATTGACTGGGAAAAGTTGCTGAAGGCGATGCCGCAGGACCTGCCGGTTCTGCTGGAATTACGCGAACAACCCAGCGGCTCGCCAACGTTCCAGGAAATTCGCGCGGCGTTTGACGCGCTGGAGCAAGCGCGAGAGAATTCCTGATAGCTGCGTCACCCGAACCAAACGCGCAAAATAAGGGGAATTTGACAATGGCTGTGGTGTCCATCGCCGATATCGGCAAGCACGCCGGAGAAGAGATTACTTTGCGCGGCTGGCTTTATAACCAGCGCGAATCGGGGAATTTATTATTTCCTCAATTCCGCGATGGTACGGGACTGCTGCAAGGCGTCGTTTCACAGAAAGAATCTCCAGAGGCGTTCGCGGCGCTCAAAGGACTGACGCAGGAATCGAGCATTGTGGTAACGGGCAAGATTCGAGAGGACCAGCGCGCGCCCGGCGGATTCGAGATGGACGTTACGAAAGTGGAAGTCGTGCAGCGCATCGCCGATTCCGATCCGTATCCCATTCAGCTGAAAGAACATGGCGTGGATTTCCTGCTGGACCACCGCCATTTGTGGATTCGTTCTCCCCGGCAAGTGGCAATTCTGCGGATTCGCGCGGAGGTGATTCGGGCGGCCCGGGAATTTATGGACGGGCACGGTTACACGCTCACTGATCCGCCGATTTTTACTCCCGCCGCCTGCGAAGGCACGACCAATTTATTTGAAGTGCCGTACGTGGACGAGAGCATGGCGTACCTTACGCAATCCGGCCAACTTTATTTGGAGGCAATCGCGGCAGCGCTTGGAAAAGTTTATAGCTTCGGGCCGACGTTTCGCGCGGAAAAATCTAAGACTCGGCGGCACCTGACAGAATTCTGGATGCTCGAGCCGGAAGCCGCGTACGCGCATCTGGAAGACATGATGCAGCTTGCCGAAGGACTGGTAAGCCACGTGGTGCAATCTGTGGTGAAGAACAGGGCGCGCGAGTTGGAAATGATTAAGCGCGACGTAGCGAAACTTGCCGTCGTGAAAGCGCCTTTCCCTCGCATCAGTTACAACGAAGCAATTGCCATGCTGCAAAAAAGCGGCAATCCAGCGAAGTGGGGCGACGATTTCGGCGGCGACGAAGAAACGATTCTTTCCAAACAATTTGACCGCCCAGTGATGGTCCATCGTTATCCCGCTGCGATAAAAGCATTTTATATGCAGCCTGACGCCGAGCGACCTGATCTCGCGCTGGGATTCGACATGCTCGCCTCGGAAGGTTATGGAGAAATAATCGGCGGCGGCGAGCGCATCTCAAGCTACGACCTTTTGATTCAGCGCTTGCGTGAAAATAATCTGCCGGAAGAATCTTTCAAGTGGTATCTGGATCTGCGCCGCTATGGTTCCGTGCCGCACTCCGGCTTCGGATTGGGCCTGGAACGCACCGTCGCATGGATTTGCGGGACAGAGCACATCCGGGAAGTGATTCCCTTCCCGCGAATGATTTACCGCGTCTATCCCTAGCCCTGATTGTGCCTCCGCTCGGCGGCGCTGCCCACTCCCAGTGCTGTCCTATCAGTTTGTGGGGGTGGCGCCGCGATCACGATTGCGGAATTGTGACGCTGGCTTCATTTGAATTCACCGACTCCGTGCCGGAGCGTTGCGCCGTGACCACGAAGAAGTATGTGTGTCCGGCCTGCACGGTGTGGTCGCTGAAGACCAGCGATTCGCAGAGGCGTGTGTTGATAAGTGTATAGGGTCCCCCGCTGGCATCGCTTCGGTAGATGTTGTAGCCGTCGACGGCGTCGATGCTTGCTGTCCACGTGAGGATTGCTTCATGAAGTACGGGGGCTCCGTTGACCGGGCTGTTCGGCGCGACGATGGGCGGCGATGGCTGTTTGTCATTTTTGTTTTTATTACGATTTCTTTGCTTCTCGAGGACGCTACTGGGCGGTTCTTCTTTGGCGCCGCGGGGCGGCAGCAATTCACCCGCCGACGGTAAACACGACAGCGCGGCGACGATTAGTAACGTGGCCGTAATTCGAGTCCAGATTCTCATGTCTGTCTCCTGCCGGGGATCGGTTTGACACCGTTCATTTTCTTCCTGCGCGGGAGCTGCCTCACTTCGCGCTCCATTCGCAAAGGCGACTCGATAATTTTGTCATCAGCCGAAGCCGCAGCGCAGCTGGTCTGACGTGTGGTTTGTGGACGCTGGGCGCGATGCGCAGGATGGTGCACTCGTGCCTGTTCCTGCACCTGGCCGGGTGGCTGGTCCTCATATCGCGGCCATGACTTGGATGCCGTGTTGCATCGTAGGCTCTGCGATTGGGGTTTCAACTTGTTGGCGTGACTTCTCGCGTATATCCTTAGTCTCCCCCTGCTTCGGCGTTCCGGAGAGCGGGACCTTCTGCCACCATGCCGCAAAAAGTGCGCATCATCGGAGTGCCGATGGACCTGGGCCAAAGCCGCCGCGGCGTGGACATGGGCCCGTCAGCTCTGCGCGTAGCAGGACTTCTGCCGCGATTGAAGCAACTCGGCTATCAGGTCGACGACTTCGGAAATATTTCCGTGAAACAGCCAGAAGAGCAGCCATATGGCGAGAAGCGCGCGAAGTATTTGAACGAAATCGCCGAGACATGCCGTGGGCTGGCGGAGATGATCGAAAAATCTCTTACCGAAGGATACTTGCCGTTGGTGCTTGGAGGAGATCATTCCATCGCCGTAGGCACCGCCGCCGGGGTTTCCGGTTTCTTCCGCAAGCAATCGAAGCGCGTAGGAATGCTTTGGCTGGACGCGCACGGCGACATGAACACTCCAGATAGTTCGCCCTCAGGCAACGTGCATGGCATGCCGCTGGCGTCGATCATTGGGTACGGCCCTCCCGAACTAGTGGATTTGATCGGCTATCATCCGATCATTGAGCCGCGCAACGTCGCGCTCGTGGGAATTCGCGATTTGGATTCAAAAGAGCGCCGCCTCATTAAGGAATCCGGCGAGCACGTTTTTACCATGCGCGATATTGACGAGCGCGGCCTGCGCGAAGTCATGAGCGAAGCAATTCGATTCGCCAGCGACGACACAGACGGCATCGCGGTCAGCTTGGATTTGGATTTCGTGGATCCGGCGGATGCGCCTGGAGTAGGTACACCGGTGCGCGGCGGAGTGACCTATCGTGAAGCTCATCTCGCGATGGAAATGATTGCCGATAGTAAATTGATGGTTTCGCTGGAAGTGGTCGAAATTAATCCGGTCATCGACTTGCACAATAAGACCGCTCTACTCGGCGTGGAAATGGTCTGTTCAGGATTGGGAAAGAAAATTCTGTAGTTTATTTCGCGAAGACTTGGGGCGAGTTTCTGTCATGGCTAAATCCGGAAAAAGAATTCGCGTCGGAGTTTTGTTTGGCGGCCGCTCAGGCGAGCACGAAGTTTCTCTGATTTCCGCCGCATCGGTGATTAAGGCGCTTGATCCAGAAAAATATGACGCGGTGCCCATCGGAATTTCGAAAGACGGACGCTGGCTCGTCGGCGATGATAGCAAACTGAAACTGCTCCCCGACATTTTGAAAAAAGGAAAGCGCGTGATGCTTTCCACGGACCCTAGCGTCGCGGCTCTTATTCCTTTGGACGAAAAACCCGGTGGTGGAATTCGCGTAGATGTTGTTTTCCCGGTTTTGCATGGAACTTATGGCGAAGATGGCACCGTCCAGGGCCTGCTCGAGCTCGCCGGCTTGCCATACGTTGGCGCGGGAGTGCTAGGCAGCGCTGTGGGCATGGATAAAGACGTGCAAAAGCGATTGTTTCGCGATGCGGGCCTTCCTGTCGCCGAGTTCGAAGCCATTCCACGCGCGACGTGGGAGCGATCTCGCGCGGACGTGCTGAAAAGTTTTGAACGGAAGTTTTCTTTTCCGCTTTTCGTGAAACCTGCGGCGCTTGGGTCTTCTGTTGGTATGACGAAAGTGCACGATATCAAGGACCTGCCTGCCGCAATGGACCTGGCAGCTGAATTCGGGCAGAAAATTATTGT
>ODAK010007496.1_pt1 | contig 10960 bp, 10 predicted proteins | sample 1539591 | NCBI WGS metagenome assembly ODAK01 (sample SAMEA3539303, study PRJEB22396) | soil metagenome | biome: tundra; feature: field; material: soil | place: USA | collected 2010-05 | depth 0.15 m | reverse complement strand
ATCTCGATGCGCACCGGAGCGCCGACTTTCGGCACGCCGGAAGCGACCCAGATGATTTTCGCGACCGCGCAGCTCGCCCGGCGCCTCGGCGTGCCATGTCGTAGCGGCGGCTCGCTCTGTTCCTCGAAGATCGCCGATGCCCAGGCCGCCTATGAGAGCGCGCACACGCTATTGCCGACACTGCTCGCCGGGGTCAACCTCGTCACCCACGCGGCGGGCTGGCTGGAGGGTGGTCTCGTCGCCGGCTATGAGAAGTTCGTCATGGATGCGGACCAACTGGCAATGATGCAGGTGCTGTCGCAGGGGATGGACTTGTCGGCGCGGGGGCAAGCGCTCGACGCATTGCGCGAAGTGGGTCCCGGCAGCCACTTTCTCGGCTGTGCGCACACGCAGGCGAACTTCGAACGAGCGTTCTACCAATCTACCATCGCGGATTACTCATCGTACGAGCAGTGGTCGATGGAAGGGCACTTGTCCGCGGAGCAGCGCGCCAATGCGGTGTGGAAAAAGATGCTGGCCGAGTACCAGGATCCGGGTATTGATCCGGCGGCCGACGCAGCGATGCTCGAGTTCATCGCCGCGCGCAAGGCGGTCCTCACGGACGCCGTGGAGGAAGAATGATCGCAAAGAAGCGTACGGCCTGATTGCCGACGGCATCGATCAGGCCGGCGAGGCCAAGGCGAAGCTGTATCGTCCCGTGCCCCCCCGCACCGAGCGCCGCGAAATCCGTTCCCACTCTTGCCGCGGCAGCCCAGCGTCACATATCACGGGTGCGAGGAAATCGCGCCCAGCCCCGCCAGCGCGAACTCGACCAGGTGTCGTGTGATCTGCGGCGCCGCCTCGGCGTCGACGTTCATCTGTGGCAACATCCGCTTGAGTTTCTTTCGATTGATCAATAGCAGCAATGCGCACGGCGCCATGGTACTGATGCAGCCGCGTGCTACCAGTGGGTCGTCGGGCGGCCGTCCGATCAAAGCACTGACGATGGATTTGAGCAACTTGGCGCGGGCCGCGAGTGCGCGACTGTGCGTGGGTCCGTAAACGGTCGACGGCATTACAAATTCCCGTGCGAACAGCTGCCCCGCCCAGGCCTGCGAGGCCGGGCTGGTCACTGCTTGTACAATCAATCCTAGAAACGCTTCGAGCTGCAGCCGCGGCTCACTCTGCGCTTTGACAGCAGCGGCGAGCGCCTCGGTGGTAACGAGGCGCCGCTGTGCTTCGTCGAGCACCGCCCGATACAGCCCTTCCATGCCGTCGAAGTGGTAGACGATGGCAGCCGTGTGCAGGCCAGCCCGGCGGCAGATCTCATGACCCGTTGCGCCGTCAAATCCGCGCTCGGCGAACAACAGCCCTGCAACCTCGACCAACAGCGAGCGCGTGCGCATGCTGCGTACCGCCGCGCGACGCGGAGAGCGCACCGCTTTTTTCCCTTCCTGTGCGTTATTGCGTCGCTTCATAGGTCGAGCCTGGGGTTGATAGCGGGACTCGGTTCGTTCCTTGCGGGTCATTCACCATCGTCAAGTCGGTCATTCGAGTATAATTCAAATTCAAATTATAATTTGAAACAGCTTGACTGAGCTGTGGATCTGCTCTTAACTGCGTCAAAGGCAGAGGCTCGTATGCCAAAGATTGCGCGATTCGCTGTCCTGTTCGTCGGCATCATCGTTGTCGGAGCGGCGCTGTGGTGGTGGCTGGGTCGCCCGCAACGCGCGACTGAGCTCCGGTTGTACGGCAACGTGGATCTGCGGCAGGTTGAGCTGCCGTTCAACGGCAGCGAACGTATCGCCGCAGTTCTGGTACAGGAAGGCGATCACGTCACGCAGGGCCAACTGCTTGCGCAACTAGAAACCAGTCGGCTGGCGCCGCAAGTGGCTAAGGCGGAGGCCGACGTGGCAGAACAGCAGCAGGTCGTGGGCCGGTTGCATAACGGTAATCGGCCGGAGGAAATCGCACAGGCGCGCGCCAACGTCGACGCGGCGGCGGCCGATGCGCAAAATGCGCGCGCGCAACTCGCTCGGCTGAGCTCCTTGTCGGATACTTCCTCGGGCCGCGCGGTGAGTCGCCAGGACATGGATTCCGCCAAGGCGGCGTTCGATACCGCCGAGGCACGGTTGGCGGTGAATCAGAAGGCATTGACGCTCGAAATCGCCGGGGCGCGCAAGGAAGATGTCGCGCAAGGCGAGGCTCAATTGCGTGCCGATCAGGCGCAACTCGCGCTGCTGCGGCAAGAGTTGAAGGACGCCGACCTGCTTGCGCCGCTCAATGCCGTGGTGCGTTCGCGCATTGTCGAGCCAGGTGAAATGGCTTCCCCACAGAAAGCAGCCTTCACGCTGGCAATCGTCGACCCGAAATGGGTTCGCGCGTATGTGGCCGAGACGGATCTGGGCTCGGTACATGAAGGGATGACCGCCGCAGTGACGGTCGATGCCTTTCACGGCCGTAGTTTTCCAGGCTGGATCGGCTTCATATCGTCAGTAGCGGAATTCACGCCAAAGGCAGTTGAGACCACCGATTTGCGCTCCAGTTTGGTCTACGAAATCCGCGTGTTCGTAAAGGACCCCGGCGATGAGCTGCGCTTAGGGATGCCGGCCACGGTACATCTACCGCTGCAACGTGGCCAGGCAGGCAAGCCGACGAAGGCGCCGGCGTCGGATACTCAGCCCGGTGGCGCGTGAGCGCCGCGGGTCTTGGCGCACCGGCCGTGGTCGCGCAATCCGTGCGCAAGCTCTACCCGCGTGAGCACGAAGCGCCGATGTGTGCACTGGATGGCGTCTCCTTCGAGGCAAAGCACGGCGAACTGACGGCGATGGTGGGCCCGGACGGCGCCGGCAAGACCACCCTGATGCGATTGGCTGCGGGACTGCTGCGTGCGGACGCCGGTTCGCTCAAGGTGCTCGGCATCGACGTGGCAGCGGACCCCCAGCAGGTTCAGGACCGCATCAGTTACATGCCGCAGCGTTTCGGCCTCTACGACGATCTTACAGTCGCGGAAAACTTGGATTTGTACGCGGATCTACACGGCGTGACCACGGCGGAACGAGCGCAACGCTACCCGGAGCTGATGGAAATGACCGCGCTCGGGCCGTTCAAAGCACGTCTTGCCGGTCAATTGTCGGGCGGCATGAAGCAGAAACTCGGGCTGGCGTGTACTCTGGTGCGCTCGCCGGAGCTGTTGCTGCTCGATGAGCCGACCGTGGGCGTGGATCCCCTGTCGCGGCGCGAGTTGTGGGAGATCGTGAGTCGCCTGGTGGCCGATCAGGGCCTGACGGTACTGCTGAGCACCGCCTATCTGGATGAGGCTGAGCGCTGCAGCCGCGTGATCATACTGCATCGGGGGCAAGTGCTGTCGCACGGCTCGCCGCAACAGGTGACCGCCATGGCCTTAGGCCGCAGCTTCCTGGCCGTCCCCTCGCCGGGCCAGTTGGCGCGGAGCCTGCAAGCGCGGTTGCTCGACCGGCCAGACATCGTCGATGCCGTACCCGATGGTGGGCGAGTCCGCTTCGTTCGCGAGACTTCCCTCCCGACTATCGCCTCACGCGTGGAAGGGCCGCCGGACTTTGCACACGATGACGCCTTGCATGACCTCCACGTCGAGCCCGCGCCACCCCGGTTCGAGGATGGTTTCATGATTCTATTGCAGAATCAGTCGGATCGGGAGCGCACAAAGACCATAGCGGTCGCGCACCCGCTCGCCCGCCGCGAGGAGGAAGCGGTGGTGCGAGTGAAGCAGCTAGTAAAAAAATTCCGTGCCTTCGTTGCGGTCGATCGGATCGACTTCGAGGTGCACCGGGGCCAGATCTTCGGGTTGCTCGGGCCCAATGGTGCGGGTAAAACCACCACATTTCGTATGCTGTGCGGCTTGCTCGCGCCGAGTGGTGGCGAACTGCATGTGGCCGGCGCCAACGTGCGCGACGCGCCCGCCTCGGCCCGCGCCCGGCTGGGATACGTCGCACAAAAATTCTCACTGTATGGTCCCTTGAGCGTGACTGAGAATCTGGAATTCTTTGCCAGCGCGTACGGCTTGCGCGGCGAGCGAAGACGCGTGCGAATTGCCTGGGCGATGGAGCAATTCGAGCTCGGCGCGCACGCGCGCACGACCAGTTCGCAGCTGCCCGGTGGGTATAAGCAACGTCTCGCCATGGCGGCCGCACTGTTGCACGAGCCGGAGATTTTGTTCCTGGATGAGCCCACCAGCGGTGCCGACCCGCTAGCACGCCGCGCATTCTGGCGCCGCATTACCGCGTTGGCCGAACAGGGCGTGACCATTATCATCACCACGCATTTCATGCAAGAGGCGGAGTATTGCGACCGAGTCGCGATCATGGATTCAGGCCGCATTTTGGCACAGGGTTCGCCGGCGCAAGTGCGTGACCTGGCGCGCACGGCAGCCACGCCCGAGCCGAGCATGGATGATGCCTTTATTGCCGTGGTCGAGCGGGCTCGCGACCGATTGCATGCATCTGGAGACGCTTCGCCGGCCACCGTGATGGCGAAGCGCGCATGATCGCGGTCGCCCCGGCATCGCGCTCCAGTTCCTGGCGAGCGAAACTGCGGCGCATTCGCGCATTGGTATCCAAGGAGACGCGTCAAATCGTGCGCGACCCCTCCAGCATCGCGATTGGCGTGGTGCTGCCGCTAATTCTCATCCTGCTGTTCGGCTACGGTCTATCGCTTGACGTCAAAAACGTGCCCATCGCGGTCGTGGTTGAATACCCCACGCCCGAGGCGATGGATCTAACAGCCGGATTCCAGCTCTCGCCGTACTTCCACCCGCGGATCATGCGGTTCATGCCGCCGGCGCAGCAAGCGCTGCTCGAACACCAGGTGGACGGCATTGTGCGCATTCCTGCCGACTTCTCCCGGCATGTCGCTGCCGGTGATGCCGAAGTGCAGCTGATCGTCCACGGCGGCGACGCGAACCGGGCGCGGATCATCGAGGGTTACGTCCAAGGTGTCGTTGGGGTGTGGTCGGCACGGCTGGCCGCGCAGGGACGTGACAACCCAACCCAACCTGTCAACGTGCAGGCGCGCTTGTGGTTCAACGAGGCCAATGACAGCCGCTACTTTCTAGTGCCCGGGTTGGTCGTGCTGGTAATGACGCTGATCGGTGGCTTGTTGACAGCCATGGTCATGGCGCGCGAATGGGAGCGCGGTACCCTCGAATCGCTGCTGGTCACGCCAGTGCGCACCGAAGAGATCCTGCTCGGCAAGACCATCCCATATTTCGTGCTTGCCTTGTTCGGTTTTGTGCTCTGCGTACTGTCGGCGAAGTTTCTCTTCCATGTGCCTCTGCGCGGTTCGATGTGGGTGCTGCTCGGTGCCTCCATGCTCTACGTGCTGATCGCACTCGGGATTGGACTGTTGATTTCGTCCTGGGTCAAGAACCAGCTGGTCGCGAGTCAGCTCACGCTGCTCGTCACATTCATGCCCGCCTTCATGCTATCGGGGTTTCTCTTCGATTTGCGCAGTATGCCGGCCGTAGTGCGATTGATCACCTATGCCCTGCCGGCGCGATACTATGTGGCGCTGCTGCAGAGCGTGTTTCTGGCCGGCGATGTGTGGTCGGTAATCATTCCGAACACGCTGGCACTTGCCGCGATGGCCGCCGCACTGGCCCTCGGCAGCCATGCCGTCATGCGCAAGACCCTGGCTTGAATACCATGCTGGGCGCCCTCCTCCGAATCCTGGCCCTCACGCGTAAGGAACTGCTTGCGGTACTGAAGGATCGACGCAGCCGCATGAGCCTGCTCATTCCACCGGTTGTGCAGGCCTTGATCTTTGGTTATGCGGCCACCTACGATCTTAATCACGTCACCTACGCAACGCTGGACCAAGACCATAGCGCGGCTTCCCGCCAGCTGTTAGCGAACCTCGACGGTTCGGGCGTGTTTGAGCGTATCGCGGATTTACAGCGCGCGAGCGACATCAAGTCCCTGATCGATGCGCGCCGCGCGCTCTTGATCGTGCAGATCGACCCGCTGTTCGAGCGGCACTTGTTGTCGGGCCAGAGTGCCGACGTGCAACTCGTCGCCGACGGTCGCAATTCGAACACGGCCGGTACCGCCATGAGCTATGTCACGAGTATCGTCGATCGATTCAACTCCGATTGGGGTCACGATCATGGCGTCGCGCCGCCGCCGGTGCAGATCGTTGCCCGTGCCTGGTACAACCCGAACCTTGAAACACGCTGGTTCATGATCCCCGGCATGATCGGCACGTTGACCCTGATCCAGACCATGATGCTCACGGCAATGTCGGTTGCGCGCGAGCGCGAGCAAGGCACTTTCGACCAGCTCCTCGTGACGCCGTTTCGCCCCTTCGAGATCATGGCAGGCAAGGCGTTGCCTTCGATGGTGGTGGGCACGATCCAGGCCAGCGGCGTGCTGGTGGTCGCCCAACTGTGGTTTCGTATCCCGTTTGCTGGTTCGTACCTGACGCTCTTTGCCGGTCTGCTGCTGTTTCTACTCGCTGCCGTGGGCATCGGTTTGCTGATCTCGGCGGTGGCCGCGACCATGCAGCAAGCGATGCTCTATTCAATGCTGCTCACCATGCCGTTCTCGCTGCTCTCCGGTCTGACTACCCCGATCAGCAGTATGCCGAGCGCTGTACAATACTTGACGACAATCAATCCGCTGCGCTACGCGATCGACATCACCCGGCGCGTCTACCTCGAGGGAGCCGGACTGGATTTATTAATCTCGGACCTGTGGCCCTTAGCCTTGCTCGCCGCACTGACCCTGACGACGGCCTCCTGGATGTTCAGCCACCGCATGCAATGATCATCATGCACAGCCGCCCCAATCTCATCAGAACAGCCTTGAGCGCCGCCGCCATGACGACGCTCCTTTGCGCCTGCACGGTAGGGCCCAATTTCGTGCGGCCGGCGCCGCAGACGCCGGCGCACTGGTCGGCTCGGGCAACCGCGCCGCCGACCACGCCGGACCAACGCCCATCCGCACCCACCGCGGTCACGGAGCAAGCCACGGAACTGCCCGACTGGTGGAGCGGCTTTGGCGATCCGGAGCTCAGTTCGCTGATTGAACGCTCGGTGAATTCCAATCTCGACGTGCGCACCGCAGTGCTGCGGATCGACGAGGCACGTGCACAGCGCGCGATTGCGGCGGCCGCCTATTGGCCGACGCTGTCGCTCGACGCCTCGTACTCCCGGCAGCGCCTCAGCGAGACGACGCCAACGGGCGCGCTGTTCAGTTCGGTCGGCAACCTACACCTCCCGGGCAGCGCCGGCCTCAGCATTCCAAATCCCTACAACCAGTTTCAATTAAGCGCTGACGCGTCGTGGGAGATCGACCTGTTCGGGCGCGTACGGCGTTCGGTCGAGACCGCTGAATCGAACTTACAGGTCTCCATTGAGGATCAGCATGCGGTGTTGGTGTCCGTACTCGCCGATGTGGCGCAGAGCTATGTCGATCTGCGGGGTGCGCAGGCCCGACTGCGCATTGCCAAGGCAAATCTGGCGACCATCGAAGAACTACTGGATTTGACCCGCCAACGGCGTGCGGCGGGATTGACGACGCACATCGATGTGAGCAATGCCATTGCACAGGCCGCGGTAACCCACGCCCAACTGCCGGCCTTCGAGCTGCAGATCACGCAGGGCATCAACCAACTCAGTCAGCTGATGGGTCGTAAGCCGGAGGCACTGCGCGCCGAGTTGGACCGTGCGGCGCCCGTGCCGGCTGTACCGCGCGAGGTGGCGATCGGTTTGCCCGCGGAGCTGGCGCGACGCCGGCCGGACATCCGCGAAGCGGAGGCCAATCTGCATGCGGCAACCGCCCAAATTGGCGTCGCCGTCGCCAATCTGTTTCCCCGTCTGACGCTCGCGGCCAATGGAGGGTTTCAGTCCGAGACCGCCGGCAATCTTCTCGAATGGGCCAGTCGCTTTGGTTCCTTCGGACCCAGTCTCGATCTGCCGGTTTTCGATCGTGGCCGTTGGAAAACGGTGCATCTGTACGACGTGCGCGCCCAAAAAGCCGCGCTCACGTATCAAAGCACAGTTCTCAACGCGTTACACGAAGTCGAGAACGCTTTGGCCGCGTATAGCGCCGACCAGCAACGGCGCGCATGGTTGGAGGCCACGGTCGCACAGAATCGAGATGTCTTGGGGCTGTCGAAGCAGCGCTACGAAAGCGGGGTAGTGACCTTCATCGACGTGTTGGACGCCGAGCGCACCTTGCAGCAGAACGAACTCTCGCTCGCCGATAGCAATACCGCCGTAACGACCGATCTCGTGCGACTGTATCGGGCGCTCGGCGGTGGTTGGCAACAAATCCTCGCACAAAAGTAGCCGCCTCCTTGAGAAAAGCTGCCTTATACGGATCCGCTCACGAATCGAAAATGTATGCACGCTACGCACGGGTTTAGCTAACAGCACAGGAAAGAGTCATTGGCGCCAAGCCCACTCCAAGTGGAAGCGCATAAAAGATCAAATGACCTCCAGGCCGACAGGCGTATTTGTAGCTTACGTAGGCGCTAGAATCGAGACGGATGACATTGACCATCCCGCATTAGAAAGGATCGCGAGTGGGAAATGGAGGATGCGCAACTGATCGGCAAGAATCCGCAGCGCCTGGATCTGGCAGCGCGAGAGGTCCCTGCGCTGTCGATTACTCCAATCAGGCCGTTCGCGGCCGGCGGTGCTGACTGATGCAATCTCCTGGACGACGAGCCATATACGTGGTGATGCAACCGGGAGCGTTTGCCTTGCGCGTCCTGCGCACCTTCCGCGCGAATCAGGCGTTGCTGCTCGCGGGTGCCGTTGCCTACTACACGCTGCTGTCCATTGTACCGCTGTTGATCCTCATACTGATTGCACTGTCCGCGATCATCGACCAGGGCGCGCTGCTCGCCACGCTGGGACGGTATCTTGAGTGGCTGATCCCGGGACAATCTGCGGCCGTTGTCGCAGAACTCGCCCGCTTTCTGGACCATCGTCGGGTGATGGGCTGGGTGTTGCTGGCGACGATGATATTTTTCAGCTCTCTCGCTTTCACGGTCCTGGAAAATGCGATGTCCGTCATTTTCCTGCATCGAGTCGCCACGCGGCGGCGCCACTTCCTGATATCGGCCATCATCCCTTATTGCTACATCGTGTTCCTGGGTTGCGGGCTTCTCCTGATGACGCTGGTGTCGGGGTCGATCCAGACGATCGGCGCCGAAAGCATCGACCTCCTCGGCCGCAGCTGGTCGCTCCATGGGCTTTCAGGCGGACTGCTGTATCTCCTGGGAGTCAGTGGCGAGATATTCGTGCTAACATCGATCTACCTCGTCATGCCGGTGGGACCGCCATCATGGGGGCACGCCATGATCGGCGCCGTCAGCGCGACGGTGCTCTGGGAGATCACTCGCCACGTCCTGGTTTGGTATTTCGGTACCTTGTCGCAAGTCAGTGTGGTCTATGGGTCACTGACAACCGCCATCGTGGTGCTTGCCAGCCTCGATATGGCAGCGACCCTGCTGCTGCTCGGCGCTCAAATCATCGCCGAGTACGAGCGTATCGGCACCCCAGGAGAGGATGCGGCAAGGCGACCGCTGCGCACATAACACGGTCCGTTCGCGTCTGCGGTAATGCAATCATTGAACACGGCTGGCACCCCGAAACGCCGCGGTATCGGTTTTGCTGCAAAGTTATAAATTACGGCAAATGTAATTCTAGGACTTCAAGCCAGCCGAATCGAGCTGCGCAATCTTCGCTGTTTGAGCCTCGATCATTGCGCGCGCCAAGATAAGCTCCGCGCAGGCGGAACGTGCATCTGCGAGGCTACCCGGGTGGGAAAAAAAACCCTGTTCAACGATGCTGCGAAGGGTCCGATCGCTAACCGCAGTGCGTTCACGCGCAGGGTTCGGATAATTCAAGTCCATACCGCTACTCCTCTGCCAATGTCCGAGGCCTCGTTAGTTGTAACCCCGGCGTTTCGAGAAGAAGGGTGCCTCAGCGCTTGGCATCGCAATGTGGACTGCTACGCTATTTGTGCTCCGGTCCCTGTGGAACGCCTCAAGGAACACGAAGAAGCAGCATTCCCCGTAGGGCACCCCGCGATATTCCTACCGCAAAGGTCGTCTGCGGTAACTTCGACCGCACGGCTATCTGCCGCACTTTGGCCACTTGGCCGACCAACCCCAGAAGGTTCCTCACTGCAGAAGAATACGATGACGCGTCCGTAACCCGAGCGTTACGCAGCCGGTGCCGTGGCGCTGGCGAAAAATAGCCGGTTTCCAGCAGCACTCTTGGCACGGAAATCAAGGTGACCCCCCAACTTGCGCGTCTCACTCCTGCCGGCGCATCTGCCGAGTTTCCGGTTCCCGCGAGGTGATGCGGTCGAGGCCTCGAAGCCGTCGTGTGACGTGCAGCCCCTTTTCAACATGATAGTCCGTTCAAGGACTGGCTCTGGCCGCGCGGCGTGACCGGCATCACAGCCAGCGGCGGCGGCGAAACGTATACGATTCGGGACCTCGCGCACCCATGTGCTAACCCCGGGAATGGCAGAAGGCGCACGATATAAGGATTGAATCGCGAAGCAGACTCGCCAATGGGATCACCGGAACACCGCCATGATCAAAGCACTGAGAGGGTTGCTCGGCAAGACTCCTCGCGAGCACGCCGCGAAGAAACCCGCGCCAACCGCGAGGCCCAAGCCCCCGAACGCCGACGGCGACTACCGCGCGGTCTCGCTCGTGTCGAGCAGCGGGCGCTGTGCGGCCGCGAAGGACGCCGCGGGCAAGCGCTACTTGTTGCGCGAAGCACCACGCTTGCCCTTGGCGGCGTGCACGATGCCGACAAATTGTTCGTGCAAGTTCCGCAAGAATTTGGACCGCCGCGACGGCGACCGGCGCCTGCTCGGGGAGACAGAAACTAATCGCTGGTTCTCTGGTCCCGAGAGTCGCAAGCGCGGAGGCCGGAGGTCGACGCCAAATTGACTCGAGTCGGGCGCCCGCGCCCCAC